>Ga0207753_1000132_pt1 | contig 29175 bp, 26 predicted proteins | sample PonA233FremontCA_2_FD_187273 | JGI IMG/M metagenome (GOLD analysis project Ga0207753, IMG submission 187273) | Salt pond sediment microbial community from Fremont, CA, USA - Pond A23 Sediment 3 (SPAdes) | ecosystem: Environmental > Aquatic > Non-marine Saline and Alkaline > Saline | place: USA... | reverse complement strand
GCCAGCAGGTCGTCGGTCGCGTCAGTCGACTCGGTCGACTCCGGTGCCGGGCCGGGCGTCGCGCCGTTGGCCGTCGTGTCATCCGACACTGCGCCGCCGTCGGTCTCGTGGGCCGCTGGCTCGCCGCTCAGCTCCGAGAGGTTCTGCTGTTTCGGGTACGGGTCGTCGATATCGCCGTCGAGATAGCGTCGCAGGGCGGTGCCGATCGCATCGGGGATGGAGTTGATCTGCTCGCCTTTGTCCCAGGCGACCTTCGGCGACCGGATGCCGTTGAGTTCGCCCGCGATCTCCTCGGGGTCGACGCCCGACCGCAGCGCCGTCGAGATCGTCTTCGCCAGTGCCTCGGTGAAGGAGGCGGTAAAGCCGCCGGAGTTGCCGATGTTGGCGAACAGCTCGAACGGTCGGCCGTTCTCGTCTTCGTTGATGTTGACGTACACCTTTCCGTAGCCGGTGTCGACGCGCTGGGTAACCCCATAGAGCACGTCAGGCCGTGGCCGTTTCTTGCCGAGGCCCTCTTGGGTTTCGGGCTGGGTGAACAGCGCGTCGAGTTCGGTGCCGAGTTCGGCCCGGACCTCCTCGTTGTCGAGGAAGCCCTCGATGCCGCCGAAGACCTCTTCGATCTGGGCGGTGATCTGCTCGGCTGCCTCGCCGTCGTCGGCGAACTCGGTGTTCTGGGCCCGCGTGGTCAGGACCTGCTTCGAGCGCGTGCCGTCGCGGTAGACCGTGACGCCCTTGCCACCGTTGTCGTAGATGTAGCGGTAGACCTCGTCCATGTCCTCGACGGACGCGGAGTTCGGGAAGTTACAGGTCTTCGAGATCGCCGAGTCGACGCCTGCCTGACAGGCACACTGGACGCCTGCGTGGGCTTTCCCGGAGAGATCCGAGGTGACGACGAACAGTTCGCCGATGGCTTTCGGCACCGTTTCGAGGCCTTCGACACCGTCGAACTCGTTGTTCGCCATCTGTGCTTGGGCTTCGCGTTTGACCGCGTCGACGTCGATGTCGTTTTCCTCCAGAACGCGGAGGAAGTAGTCGTCGAACTCGACCAACATCTCGTCGCCCTGGACGTCGTCGGAGACGTTCTTGTAGTAGGCGACGTTGTAGATCGGCTCACAGCCGCCGGTCGTGTTGCCGATCATCGAGGTCGTGCCGGTCGGGGCGATGGTCGTCGTGTTGTGGTTCCGAACCGAGAAGCCGTCGGCCCACTCGTCGGCATCGAGGCCGGTGTGGTGTTCGAACCACTCGCGGTAGTCGGTGGGGTTGGCGTATTTCGATTCGGTCCAGTCGTTGAACGAGCCACGCTCCTCGGCGAGCTCGTGGGAGGCCCACTTCGACTCGTGGTTGATGTGGGTCATCAGCTGCTCGGCGATCGCGTTGCCCTCTTCGGAGCCGTAGCGCACACCCATCTGGATGTAGAGCTGGGCCAGCCCCATGATGCCGAGGCCGATCTTCCGCATGTCGCGGACGGTCTGTTCGATCTTCTCGACGGGGAAGTCCGACATCGTGACGACGTTTTCGAGGAAGCGGGTCCCGGATTCGATGCGGCGCTCGAAAGCTTCCATGTCGACGGCCTCGTGCATGAACGCCTCGGCGGCCGTCTTGAGGGAATCGTACTCGTCGCCGTGGTTGTCGTACCAGACACGCCAGTCGGGGGCGTCCTTGTCGGCCAGCGTCGAGAGGTTGATGTGGCCGAGGTTACAGGCCTCGTACTCTTCGAGGGGCTGCTCGCCACAGGGGTTGGTCGCGAGGATCTCGTGGTCGGGGTGTTTCTCGACATCGAAGGAGTGCTGCTTGTTGACGCGTTCGAGATAGATAATGCCGGGTTCGCCGTTCTCGTGAGCCCCGTTGACGATGTGTTCCCACAGCTCTTCGGCGGGGATCGAGAGTTCCTCGCCGACCTCGACGTGCTCGCCGAGGCCGTGGAGTTCGTACAGTTCCTTCGTCTCGGGGGTAGCGATGTGGGGCTCCTCCGTTCGGGGGTTGGTGAAGGTGAACTCCTCGTCGTTGTACAGCGCCTCCATGAAGTCGTCGGTGACGCCGACCGAGATGTTGAAGTTCGAGAGGTGGCCCTCGACGGCGTTCCGGAGGTGTTTGGGGACTTTGCCGTCCTCGTCGATCAGCTCGCGGGCCTCTTCGAGCGCCTCGGCGAAGGAGTTGTGCGTGAAGTCGTCGGGGTCGTTCAGGCGCAGCGAGTGCGCAAGCGAGACGTCCTTGTTCTTGGCGTGGATGAACTGGATGACATCGGGATGGGAGACGCGCATGACACCCATCTGCGCGCCGCGTCGCGCGCCGCCCTGGGCGATGGTTTCGCACATCTGGTCGTAGGTTCGCATGAAGGTAATGGGACCAGAAGCGATGCCGCCAGTCGACCCGACAGAGTCGCCGTAGGGCCGGAGCTTCCAGAAGGCATACCCCATGCCACCGCCGCTCTGGAAGACCTCGGCGGCCTCCTTTGCAGTCTGGTGGATGTCGGTGATGTCGTCGCCCGGGGAGTCGACGAAACACGCCGACAGCTGCTGGAGTTCGTCGCCAGCGTTCATCAGCGTCGGCGAGTTCGGCATGAAGGAAAGCTGGGTCATCAGCTCTTCGAACTCGGCGGCGACCTCCTCGACGTGGCTCTGGATCTCGGCGGGGAGTTCGGGGACGATCGTCTCGTAGGCGAACTTGTTGACGTTGTACACCGAGAGCGTCGTCTCGGCATCGCTGTCTGCGGTCGTACCTTTCCCGAATACTTCGGCGGCGAGTTCGTCGCGGCGCGGGTGGTCGGGCTTGATCTGGTCGGGTGTGACCGTGATCTCCTCATCTTGGTTGTCAGCCTCGAAGACGGCCTCGGCGAGGGCGACGTTCTGAGCGACGCGTTCGAACAGCTCCTCTTGGGTTTCGTCGACGTTGCCGTCGGAATCTTTGCGGAGGTACCGGGCGGGGAGGATGTTGTTGTAGGCGTTGCTCGTCAGGCGGTCGGCGAGCGTCTCGCCGGTGGTGCGTTTGATCGGCAGTTCGAGTTCGTCGGCGGAGAGCTCGGTGCGGCTCACGCGGACCACTCCTGGGCGTCTGTGGCGCGATATGCGGCACTTCCAGTCGATGTACTCATACTTTGAACACTCATTTGGGACGGGAATGTGGTACCCATCGGACCCTGATAACAGCTTTGGTTGATGTATCGAAACGCGAGTTTCATTCGCTAACGCGGTTGCTCGCGGGAAATGCGAGATGACCAGCAAGTCGACAGTGTCGACTCTCGGTCGGTATTCACAGTACGGGTGCATCCAGCATAAGGGTACGCGATGCGGAGTGAAAGTAGAACGATGACAAACCGCCACGAAACGGTCGGTAGTTGGTGTCGACCGGCGAACCACTGGTTCAGCATCCAGTGAAAGTAGTGTAGTCGACACATCAGTTCCCCATACGTTTATTTTCGCTCACCGATTGTGAACGGGTATGTCACCAACTAGTCTCCTCGGGGCCCTCGCAGGGTCGGGGCTGCTCGGCACCCAACTCGGGCAGTTGCTCGTTGCCCTCGTTGCGATGCTGGTCGTCCTCGTTATCGGTCGTGTCGTCCTCAAAATCGCGTGGCGGCTCGTCACCATCGGCGTGGTGTTGGTCGGGGCCGCGCTGATCCTCACGCAGTTCGGTTTTATTTAGCGGTTCAGGCGTCGACGGCGTCGGCTGGCTGGTCCCACTCGGCTGCGGCCGTCAGGAAGTTGTGAATCAGGTCGTGACCGACAGCCGTCAGCACGCTCTCAGGGTGGAACTGGACGCACTCGATGGGATACTCGCGGTGGCGAACGCCCATGACCAACTGCTGGCCATCGTGATCGGTCGACGCTGAAATCTCGAAGCAGTCGGGGATCTCCGAGCGGTCGGCGACCAGTGAGTGGTAGCGACCGGCCTGAAAGCCCTGGTTGAGGCCAGCGAAGACCCCCCGTCCGTCGTGGTCCATCGGGTAGGCCTTGCCGTGGATCGGTTCGGGCGCGTGGCCCACACTACCCCCGTACTCGTAGACGGCGGCTTCGAGACCGAGACAGACCCCCAGCGTGGGGACCTCGGGGCTGATCTCCCGGAGGGTGTCCATCGTCACGCCCACGTCGCGGGCGTTTTTGGGGTGGCCCGGCCCCGGACTGATGAGGATCGCATCCGGGTCGGCAGCGCGGATCTCGTCGAGCGACGCCGTGTTCTTGAGCACCGTCACGTCGACGGGGTGGATGCCGCCGTCGCCGTCCGGCACGCGCGTCTCGGAGACGTACTCGACGAGGTTGTAGGTGAACGAATCGTAGTTGTCGACGAACAGGACGTTCATTGGTCACCTCCTTCGATCCGGTCGATGGCAGCCATCACGCCGTTCATCTTCTGTTCGGTCTCCTCGTACTCGCTGGTCGGGTCGCTGTCGGCGACGAGTCCGGCACCCGCCTGCACGGTGATCTCGTCGGCGTCGCCGCTGTGGTCGATGGTTGCGGTGCGGATCACGATAGCGAGTTCGGCGTCGCCGCTCCACGAGAAGTAGCCGACGCCGCCGCCGTAGACCCCCCGGGGTGTCAGTTCGAGATCGTCAATGATCTCCATCGCGCGGACCTTCGGCGCGCCGGTCAGCGTCCCCGCAGGGAACGTCACCCGGGCAGCGTCGAAGGCGTCGTACTTGTCGGCCATCCGGCCGGTGACGGTCGACTCGATGTGCTGGACGTGGCTGTATTTGAGGACGCTCATGAACTCCTCGACGGTGACGCTGCCGGGTTCGGAGACGCGCCGCACGTCGTTGCGCGCGAGGTCGACCAACATCGTGTGTTCGGCCCGCTCCTTGCCGTCGGCCAGCATCTCGCCGGCGAGGCGGCGGTCCTCGACCGGACTGGTGCCGCGCGGGCAGGTCCCGGCGATCGGGTTCGAGACGATTTCCTTCCCCTGCACGGAGACGAGTGTTTCGGGACTCGCGCCGACGATCGAGAGGTCGTCGTGAGCCATCAGGTACATGTACGGCGAGGGGTTGATCTCCCGGAGTGCTTTATAAAGGCCGACCGGGTCGACCGCGCCGGTGAGCTGGCGACGGCGGGAGATGACGCCCTGATAGATGTCGCCGTCGAGGACGTGCTGTTTGGCCGTGCGGACCGCTTCCTCGTAGGCGTCCTGTGGCCCGGCCGTCTCACCGGTGCGGTCGAAGCCACCCGGTTCCGGGTCGGCCGCTGCCGCGAGCGTTTCGGCGATGTCGACCGCCTCGGCGCGGAGCGCGTCGTAGACCTCGCCGGGGTTGTCGTCGGACGCGACGACGGGCGTAAAGACCAGTTGGACCGTGCCCTCGGCGTCGTCGAAGACGACCGTTCGGGTCGTGAGTGCGAACTGGGCGTCCGGGAGCCCACTGTCGGGTCGGTCTAGCCCGACGTCTTCGAGGACGAGGTCGTAGACGGTCTCGTGGGCCAGAAAGCCCACGAGGCCGCCTGAGAGCTGTCGACGGTCAGTCTCGGGGAAGCCGACGCGGTCGATGGTCGGAAGCCCACGACGGAGGCGGTCCAGCACGTCGCCTTGGGTCTCGGCGTCGCCCGCGTACGCGTCGACCAGTAGATCGGCTGCCGGGCCGAGCTGGTCGACCTCGGTGCGGTCGGGGTAGACCGAAACGACCGCTTCGGGATCGTAGCCCACGAACGAGTAGCGGGCGTGGCGCTCGGCGTCGGTCTCGGGCGCGAAGGCCCCGTCAGGGTCCGAGGAGGCGGTTTTCTCGGCACTTTCCAGCAGGAAGTTGTAGGGGCTCCGGTCGGCCAGCGCGGCGTAGGTCGCGAGTGGCGAGGTGTCGACGTCCAGCGTGACCGCCAGCCGGGCGACGACCGGCTCGTCGTGGTTGTCGCGGTCGCCGACGAGGTCGACGAAGGCTTCCCGGTCGTGATCGAGGCTGATGCGGTCGGCGGCTTCGGCACTCATGCCGGCACCTCCAGCTCGCGGCCCGCGTTCTGGACGAACGTGGCAAGGGCGGTGTGGTCCTTCCGGCCGGGATCGCGTTCGACACCCGAGGCCACGTCGACCGCGAACGGCGCGGCGGTCCGCACCGCCTCGGCGACGTTGTCCGGAGTGAGCCCGCCCGCGAGGATCACCGGTGAGGTGAGTGTGTCGGCGAGGTCAGCGGTGGCCTCCCAGTCGTGGGTCTCGCCGGTGCCGCCCGCGCCATCCTCGGTCGTCGAGTCGACGAGGATCGCATCGGCCGCGGCGTCGAGTTCGTGGGCTCGCTCGGTGTCGGTGTGGTCGATCGCCGGGATGACTTTGACTCCCGTCTCGGCGCGAATGAAGCCGATGTCCTCGGCCGAAAAGTCGCCGTGGAGTTGGATCGCATCGGGGCGAACGGCTCGAATGAGGTCGACCGCGTGGTCGGCGTCGTCGGGCATCGTGACGAGCGTCGCCGTGACAAAGGGTGGGACCTCGGCGACGAGTTCGGCAGCGGTGCCGCGGTCGACCTCGCGGGGTGTGTCGACCGAGACGGCGGAGATGACGCCGACCGCGTCGGCTCCGGCCTCGATGGCCGCCCGGAGGTCGGCAGGGTCAGTGAGCCCGCAGATCTTCACGCGAGCCATTAGGCCCCCACGTCCGGCTCGGGCTCGGCGGTCTCGCCGCGGAGGGCATCGAGTTTGGCCTCGGCCCCGCCGTCGTCGATGGCTTTGGCGGCGGCTTCAACGCCGTCAGTGAGGGAGTCGGCTTCGCCAGCGACGTAGATCGCTGCGCCCGCGTTGGCGAGGATGAGATCGCGTTTGGCTCCCCGTTCCTCACCCGTCAGGATGGCTTCGAGATCGGCCGCGTTGGCTTCGGGGGTGCTGCCCGCCACGTCGGCGATGGGTGCCGAATCGAGCCCGAGGTCCTCGGGGGTGAGCGTGAACTCCTCGATTGAGTCGCCGTCGACTTCGGCCACCGTGGTCTCGTCGTGGAGGCCGATCTCGTCCATGCCGGAGCCGTGGACGACTAAGGCGCGGTCGACTGGCATCTGGGTGAGCGACCGGGCGATCACGGGCACGAGGTCGGGGTCGTAGACGCCGAGCAGCTGGGCATCGGCCGCGGCAGGGTTCGTCAGCGGGCCGAGGACGTTGAAGATCGTGCGCATGCCGAGTTCCTTTCGTGGGCCGATGACGGCTTTCATTGCGGGGTGGAACACCGGCGCGAGCATGAACCCGATGCCGTCGCGTTCGATTGCGTCCTGGACGGCGGGTGGTTCGGCGTCGACGGTGACGCCAGCGACTTCCAGGACGTCCGCGCTGCCGGAGGAGGAGGACACGGAGTAGTTGCCGTGTTTGGCGATGGGGACGCCAGCGCCCGCGGCGGCTAAGGCGGAGGTCGTCGAGACGTTGATCGTATCGTAGTCGTCGCCGCCGGTGCCGCAGGTGTCGACCAGCGGCGTGCGGTCGGGGGCGATGGTCCGGGCCGCATCGCGCATTCCCTGTGCGAAACCCGCGATCTCGGTTTCGGTCTCGCCCTTTGCCCGGAGCGCCGAGAGGAGTGCGCCGATTTGGGCCTCGGTCGCGTCTTCGAACACGAGGCTCGCCGCGTCGCGTGCCTCGTCCTGTGTCAAGTCTCCGCCGTCTGCCACTCGCCGAATGTAGTCTTGCATTGTTAGTCACCAGTGTATGAGTTCGTCTTGTGATGTACAACTCTGTACATTGGTAAAACGTTGTCGCCCATACGAACGATCACGGTTTGGTAGCATTCTGTATAGTGGATGGGTGGGTGGTAGTGGGGTGTCGACTGTGAAGCACCAGAAAGCCCCCGTGCTCTCGACTCCCGCGACTCGCTGCGCGCTTCGGCCGCTTCGCGGCCTCCAGTGCTTACTTCGCCGGGGTTCGTCGAGAGCACGGCCCCTTTCAGTCCCGCCCAGCGGCTGATCCACCTGTTGTGGGTGGGACTGAAAGGGGCGACAGGGTCCGGGAAGACGGCCGACGCAAGCACCGCAGGCGTAGCCGAGGAGCGCAGCGAGGCCCTCGACCGGAGCCTGTCGGGGCTTTCTGGGTCTCAAAAGTCAAATCCCTCTGTTCTGAGGCGCTGTCGCACTATGAGAGAAATCGCCAACCGGAGCGGAGATTCGAAACGTTCAATTACGTCCCCCGGATACGATAGGATGCGTTCGAAAGCACAACCGGACCGGGTTTGTGGTCTAGTCTGGTTATGACACCTCCTTGACATGGAGGAGGCCGGCAGTTCAAATCTGCCCAAACCCACTTTTTGATTCTTCAACCGTTGAGCAGTGCGTGGTTCCAACCTATGTCTTCGCTACGGTCGCTCCCGACTATACTATAATTCCGCCTCGCCGCCAAATCAAATTCTGTTTTTAATCTAGTTTGCTACGTGTACATTTTCTCTCATTTCAAATAGTATCTTTGCTACTTTAGTTGCTTTTTCCGATTGTTCCTCTATACTTTCGTTTGATATGTCTGGTTCTATCGTATGAGCAGAAGCATCACCGTGATGTTTGAATTTTTCAATAGATTGGTACAAATCGTCGCCCACCGCTTCAGAATATGTCCCTATATCATCTTCCCCAGACTTGAAATTTGAAAGGAGTGTACTGAATGGGTGCGTTCGCCCTTCATGTTTGTCATAAAAAAGTTCAACTTTTCCCATTCCGTAGTGCCCTCGCAAAATATCGACCAGTAAACTTTCTAGAAGTTTTCGATAAAGAACACGCGTGGCTTCATTCGCCTTAATCTGATAACAGCTATTTATCTGCCGAATCAGATTTGGATAAAATTGCCCCCCAATACTTTCTAGATCCATCTCAACAAATGGCTCCTCTCTTGCTTTCTTTTCTTTTATTGTAGCTATCCACGGATATGCTTCTCCACATCCCCTACAATAATCAGGTGGCTGAAAACCTTCGAATTCATCTTTTGGAGGTTCCAAGCGGATATATGTAGATTCACAACTGGGGCATTGATCAATAGTCTTTGATCCACATTTCTGACAGTGAGAGTCCCCTTCGATACCGGGGTTTTTGTAATCCATATTCATACCTGTATTAAAGCTCTCGCTCAATCCTCTTGCTAATGCAGCACCTCTCTCAGTCACTAAATTTTCTTCCTTAACAACAGAAATAATATGGCCGTTCGTACATATTCGCCCAAATCGTGATTCCATGATATTGTTTTATCGAAATATTTCTCCGTTATTAAATGTTCAGTTCTTAGAAAGGTACCTTACACAGCTTATGAGAATTTTGAGATACAGAATCGAATTGCTCCACTCCAACACCGATCCCACCGCAACCGCTTTTAAAAGGAATAAGAATATGCGTCTATGAACGACGAGTCCCGCTGCTCCGAGGAGTCGACAACACGGTCGCACCGCGACCAGTGGGCGGGCTTCGGCGCACTCTCGGACTCCCAGACCGACACGAAAGCCGCGCTTGACGCCATCCACGCCGAACTCCGGTCGACCATGCGTGACAGAATCGACCCCCAAACCTAATCGAACCCACTGATCAACGTCACTAGCCACTGCGCTGGATCACCCTCTGTACGCACCTCTACCCGTGTGACCCACTTCACCCACTGAAACCCGCGTCGACCCGGCGCGACCAACCGAACCGGAGCCCCGTGGCCATGACTCAATCGCTCCCCGCCGACATGCGTCGCCAACAAGGCCCCACGCGCCTCCTCGATCGGCAGACTCCACCGGTACCCAGTCACCGAGACGAACCGAACATGCGTCGCCGCGGTCCTCGGCCCAACCCGATCCAGCAGCGAGCCGACGTCGACGCCTCGCCACTCCTGCTCGGTGTACCACCCGCTCGTGCAGTCCAACAGCGCCGCGGTTTCGCTAGCGGGATCGAGATCGGCGTACGCGAGGTCCAACTGCTCGTCGACTGCCCCCCGAACCGTCAACCGATACTCCTCGACCGCCACCGGCTCGGGATCGTCGGCGACCCACGACGTGACCGGGAAACTCCCGTTGCCTGATCCCGTCTCCCTACGCGAGCCCGTCAGTCGACGCTCGCTGCCGGGCGTCCCGAAGGCCGTATTCAGTGCCTCCTGTAGCCGATACGTGACCGCGCCGAACAGCAACAGCGCCGAGAACTGCAGGGTCGTCCGTCGACGCTCGAAGTCGACGCGCCGCGGGAGCCGGAACCGCGTTTTCATATGAGCCACCATCACCACGACCAGCAGGATGCCGAAGCCGACGTGGACGCTCAGGAAAGTAAAGATCGGGATCTCGGGCGTGTAGCCGAACACCCAGACGATGCCGGTGCCGATAGTCCCGAAAGCTGCCAGCGCGGTCAGCACCGACAGCGCAGTTGAGGCCTGCCACTGCTCGCGGTTCGTCAACCGGGAGCGCACGCGAGCCAACTTGAATCCCAGTAGGACGATCAGCGTCAGCCCCACTGTCCGGTGAAACCAGAAGACGGGCACCCACGCCGGGCGCATCCCGAGAAACGAGAGGAACCCCGATCCGGCGGCCGAAACGACGAGCACGAAGATCGACCAGTCGACCAGCCGCGGCGGCGGGCGCAGTCGTGCGACGAGGCTCCGACTCATTGATCACAAGTAGGCTCGCTTCGTGAGTAACTGTTTTGCCGGGGTGGGAGGACCCCAGCCACTCGGCGACCACCGTTCAGGAGCCGGTCAACTCGACGCGGATCTCGTTGTGGCTGACGTGGAGATAGGTGATCAGATCGGCCGCCCCGGTGAGATCGATCGTCGTGTCGGCGAGATCCGAGTCGTACTCGACCTCGATACTCCCTTTGAGTTCGTCGATCTCGTCGACGATGATCGACCCGGTGAACCCACCGTTGCCGTTGATATCGAGGGTGGCATCGGGCGCATAGATGACCGCATCGAAGTCGACGGTCCCGATGCCGGAGGCGCTATCGAACAGTCCCTTGCCGACGTAGAACACGTTCCGGTCGGCCTCCGGCACCGCTCGATCATCCGGGACCGCCGGGTCATCCGTGCCGACGAACGCATCCCCGGTCGCCTGCAGCGAGTCGTTGATGTAGTAGGTCACGCCGTGGTCCGGATTACTGTCCGTGACTGTCACCTCGTGGTTCCCGATATCGAGTGTACCGTCGACGATCACAGTGATGTTCCCGCCGCTGGTATCGAGATCCAAGTCCCCGTTCAGCGACAGATCACCGTCGTAGAGGTAGCTTCCGGCGCTGAGTTCACAGCTTCCGGTCTCGTCGAGACAACCGTTTCCGGCCCCCACAGTCTCTGCGGCGTCGATCTTGTCCTGTATCAGGGGTTTTGCTGATCGGTGCGGATAGTTCTGCTCGAAGGAGTCGACGTCGTCCGCGACACTCGGGTGCGGCGAGTAGGGCCCGCCGACCGAGAGCGCGGTCTCGAACGTCGCCCTGTCGGGAACGGTGAGCGTCGTAACGACGGTCCGACTGTCGTGATCGATGGCAGTCACGCCCTCGGTTCGTTGTGAGAGGAACTCGTACCACCCCTCGTAATAGTCGCTCTGTATCTCGACCGCGATCGTTCCGCTTTCGAGCGGTGACGGTACGTCGACCGCCTCGTCGGCGACTTCGACCGGGGTAATCCGACCGCGTGGCTGGCCGCCGATCGTCCCCTCGCCGGTGACGTTGATGATCGGAAGCGTGAGCGTGGTCCGCTGGTAGTGGTACTCCGGCGGCGAGGTCAGGCGGCTCGTGTTGTCGTACTTCGTCCAGATCCCGCCGCCCTGATAGGCGATCTCGCGGTCCCCGCCCTCGTAGACGATCGCCCCCAGACTGGTCGCGTTCTCGTTGAGGAGTTCCCGCGATCCATCAGTGACGTTGTAGATCCGGATCGACCCGGCATCCGGTCGGACCGTCACCGTCCCCTCACGCATCGTGCCGAGGCTGAACCGCTGTGAGTCGGCGTCGCCCAGCGCGACCAGACTCACCTGCGAGCTCAGATGCGACATCCCGTTTTCGACGTTGTCGGCTTCGGCCGTCGACACCAGATCGCCGAGGGCGACCCCGCCCAGCGCGACCGAGGTGCCGATCACCGCCATCGAGAGCCCGAGGATCAACACGGTCCCGACCAGCTCCGACTGCCCCCGGTCGGCTGTCTGGCTCGCCGACCCGCCGCTGTCGACTGTCGCTCCGAGCCACGACTGGAGCCGCCGAACAATCATACCGCTGGATAGACTCTCAATACTGATAAACACTCCCACGAACCTATCGGCGACGAGCACAGTACACAGCGAGGCTGACTGCCGGGCGCGGCCTGTCGGAGTCGGAGACAGACACGGGATGTGCCAATATACTGATTAGTACGGCGGTGGTACTTCGACTAGTCATGGCCGACAAAACGCACCACGAGACGATGCTGTCGCGGGCCGATGCGGCGGAGTATATCCGGTCGCTGGGGGTCGGCCTCGGCGACGACGGGCAGTCGTGGACCGTGCCGGTCGGAAACAAGCGGGTCGACATCCGGCCCGCCTCGGAGCTCTCGGTCGAGACGACCGTCGACGAGCGCTCGCGGCTGCTCGGCGACGATATCACCGAGGTAACGGTCCATCTGAGTTGGACCGACAGCGATGACTCGACCGAAGGGATCGACACCACCGAGTCGACCGAGGGGGGGTGAGTCGGAGCGATGATCCTCCAGTCGACGGTCGACGCGGTGATCATCCTGATCGTCAATCTCCTCATCGGGACCGCCGCCATCTACGCCGGGGCTCGTCTCATCATCGACGCCGATACCGCGGTCGGCCGGGCGGCTGTAACCGCACTCCTCGGTGCACTGGCGTGGGCACTCGTGAGCTTCTTCTTCGGCTTCATCCCCATTTTGGGACCGCTGCTCGCGCTGGTGGCGTGGATCGGCGTGATCAACTGGCAGTACCCCGGCGGCTGGGGAACTGCCGCCGGAATCGGCCTGGTCGCGTGGTTGGTCGCGGTCGCCGCGCTCGTCGTCCTCGGGAACCTCGGTATCGTCGGCTTCGAAGCCCTCGGTGTTCCGATCTAACGACGGTCGACAGTTGCGTTCTCACTTTGCGACGTGCGTCGACAGGAAGTCGACGATGGCTTGGTAGGCTTCGGTCCGGTTTTCCAGTTTGGTGATCCCGTGGCCTTCGTCGTCGAAAACGAGTTTCTCGACCGGGACGCCCTGTTCACGGGCCTCCTCGGCGATCTGTTCGGCCTCGTCGACCGGCACGCGAGGATCGTTTGCGCCGTGGAGCACGAACAGCGGCGCATCGATCGCCTCGACCCTATTGATCGGCGAAATGGATACGAGGAACTCCCGATCCGCCGCTAGGGAGCCGTACTCGGCCTCCCGGAGTTCGCGCCGCCACTCGCCGGTGTTTTCGAGGAACGTGACGAAGTTGGCGATGCCGACGATGTCGACGCCCGCCGCCCAGAGTTCGGGGTACTCGGTCAGCGCCGCCAGTACCATGAACCCGCCGTAGGAGCCGCCCATGGCGACGATGCGGTCGGGGTCGACTGCCGGATGGTCGTGGAGCCACTCGACAGCCGCTTTCAAATCCGTGACCGAATCCATCCGCTTTTCGACGTCATCGAGCGCCGCATACGCTTTGCCGTACCCCGACGACCCCCTGACGTTGGGCTCGAAGACGGCGTAGCCGTTTGCCAAGAGGTACTGCTTGACGCTGTTGAACGAGGGTCGACGCTGGGATTCGGGGCCGCCGTGGATGTCGACGATCACGGGCGTCTCCCCGGAGCCGGTGTCGGTTTCGGGCAGCGAAAAAAAGGCGGGGATCTCCCGGCCGTCGAACGTCGGGTAGTGGACCAGCTCGCTGTCGACGAACGTCTCGGGTGGGATTCCGGCGGTCGGCGCGTCGGTCCAGCGCTCGACCTCACCCGACCGCGTGTCGACCACATAGACGTTGGCGTTCTCGGTGTCGCCCGTCACGGTGACGGCGAACCGGTCGCCGTCGGGGCCGAAGCTGACGCCGCCCGAGACGCTCCGCGGCAGGTCGGGATCGGGGAAGGGGTCGATCCGGTCGGGCGCGACGAGTTCGCCCGCGGTCCACTCGGTGTACCCCTCGACATTGCGCCCGTAGACCAGCCGCCGGGAGTCCTCGTCGACTGCCAGCCCGCCGACGTTCCACTCGTCGTCCGTGTGGTCGCGGCGTTCGGTCTCGACAACCGAGAACTCCCCGGTGTCGACCGCCAGCCGTTCGAGCCGGAGGGTATCGGTCTCCCGGTCGGTGACGAGATAGATGTTCTCGCCGTCGGGTCCCCAGCTGGGACTGTTGTAGCGGACGGTCCCATCGTGGGGCGTCAGGTGGTCGCGTTCGCCCGTCTCGATGTCGAGGATGTAGAGGTCGCCGTCGTACCCCGAGTACGCTTGGTGGACGATGAGTCGACTGTCGTCGGGGCTCCACCCCGCAAGCGAAAGCCAGCCGTCGCCCTCGTAGACGAGGCGGGCCTCGTTGCCGACCGCGTCGCGGTCCTGTACATACACGTCGAACACCGATTCGTCGCGGCGGTTCGAGGTGAAGGCGAACCGCTCGCCGTCGTGACTCCAGCCGCCCCATCGGTGTTTGGCGTCGTGGTGTTGGGTGAGCTCCGTGATCGTCCCGTCGGCGAGATCCAGTCGGTGGAACTGTACGCGCTCGTTGCCGCCGGTGTCCTTGCCAAAGACGATTTCGTCTCTCTCGGGCGAGTAGTCGGCGAACGTGACCCGCTCCTCGAAGAAGGTGTGCTGGTCGGGCCAGCCACCGGGCGACGAGAGGCTCCAGAGCTGTGGGGTGCCGGTCGTATTCAGGCGAAAACAGAGCCGGTCGCCGTTCGGGCCGAAGCTCGGCCCGTAGGCGCTGCGGACGTTGAGGTAGCGCTCGATATCGTACACGGGAGTCAAAAGGGAGGCCGTCGACAAACCGTTTCGGGTCGGATCGCCGGGGTTTTTACCGTCTGCATCCTTCGGGCCGAACAATGCGTGTCGCGTTCGTCTCGATGTATACGCTTCACACGCGTGACACCTATGTCACCCGCCGACTGGCCCGCCTCGCGGGGCTGCTGGCCGAAGCTGGCCACGACGTGCATGTCCTCTGTGGCCGGTGGTGGGACGGCTCCCATCCGACCTTCGAGCAAGACGAGATCACCTACCGCGCGGTCGACGGCGACTTCTCCTCGCGGCTGTTCGTCTCCAAACTCCCCTTTGCCCTCCGCCGCACAGGGCCGGATGTCGTCGCGGTCCCCAACAGCCCGGTTGGCCACGCCAAGGCAGCCAAAACCGCCTGCCGGCTCCTCCGGGTGCCGCTGGTCGTCGACTGGTGGGCCGATCAGGTCGGCGAGTCCAACGCCGACTACCGGAGTCTCGCCCGGAGTGCCGACGCGCTGGTCGCGCCCTCGGAGACGGTCAAAACCGTAATCAGGAGCCATGACGCTCCGGAAGACGCTATCTCGGTGATCCCGCCGAGCATCGACTTCGATCTCGTCACCTCCGCCGAGGTCGACGACCGGATCGACTACGTCTACAGCCGCCGCCTCGACGCCGAAGCCAACGTCGAGACGTTCCTGCTCGCGCTGGCCGAACTCCGCACCCGCGAGTGGCGCGCCGCGGTCATCGGTTCGGGACCGGCCCTCGACGACGCTAAACGCACCGCCAAGGACCTCCGCATCCGCGACCGGGTCGCCTTCCTCGGCGAACTCCCCGAAGCCGAGCGCGTCCCCATATATAAAGGCGCACAGGTGTTCGCCCAGACCGCAACCCAAGAGCCGTTCGCCACCGAACTGCTGTGGGGGTTGGCCTGCGGTTGTGTCGGCATCGCGGAGTACCAGGTCGACTCGGCGGCCCACGAGCTGATCGAACACAAATCCAGACTCCCCGGCACCCGCGGCAGTATGGTGTCGACACCCCAAGAGTTGGCCGACGAGATCGTCACCGCCGAGGAGATGACCCACGAGACGGCCAACCCGAACTACGAACAGTACGACCACGCCGCCGTCATCGATCAGTACGTCGACTGCTACGAGCAGGCCATCGACGACTACGGCTTCTTTTAATTAGTCCCTGTTTAACGCCCGTTAGTCGGTGTCTAACGGGTCAGTTATACCGCTCGCGCTCGGCGGTTGCAACCTCGCCACCGAACGCCTCACAGAACGCGCGGGCGATCGCCCCCATTTCGCGCATACACTGGCTGGTTGAGGCGTAGTCGAGCCCCGAGGCCACCGACTCCCACGGCTCACCCTGCAGGACTTTCCGAACGAGGAGCCGCTCCTGGCGGGCCGAGAGGTCGCCGGAGGGAGTAAAAAGGGAGGCCGTGGCGACCGTGCGAAACACGTGGGGGGCGGCCTCGTAGGTGCCCGGCCCGTAGCCGACCCCGGCGATCACTCGCCAGTCGCGGTCGTCCAGCGCATCGAGTCCGTCGACCTCGGACGATTCGTCGACCTCGGGTAGTCCAGCGGCCGCCAGTGCCCCGCGAACGATGTCCGCGTCGAGGCCGGAGAGCGCGTCGCATAGCGTCGCGCCGATCCGCTTGCGGAACAAGTCGACGTGACGCTCGGTCAATTCCTGCCCGGCATCCGAGCAGGGCCGCAACATGAGTACCGAATGCTCGCCGCTGCGGTCGTTGCTGGTGATCGAGAGATGGACCGTCCGGTAGCCATTGGCCCGCCAGAAACCGAGCAGTTGTGGAGTCGCGCCGAAGCCGACGCCGAGCCAGTCGACGCGATCACTGAACTCCGCATAACACCGGTCGAGTAGATACGAGCCGAGCCCCGACGACCGGACCGCATTGTGGGTGGCGATCCGCATCACCCGGTAGCCGACCGCCTCGGCGGCGGCCTCGTTTCGGAGTTGGCTGGTGAGCACGTCGGGCAACATGTTGCCGCGGACGCGCTGGCCCTCGTAGATCGCCGTCCGGAGGTCGACATCGAGTCCACCTTCGCGGGCCAACACGGCGACCGAGACGACGTGGCCGTCGTGTTCGAGCGCACGAACCTCGAAATTGGGGGCGTCGAGCAGCCGGACCAGGTCGGTCGGTTCGGTCCGGTAGTGGGCGACTACTAATAACCCGAACACGGAGCGGAGCAGCTGTTCGTCGCTCGCAAGCTCGTCTCGGGTGAGCGTCCGGTACTCGACGCTCTCGGGGGTCGCCTCGGTGACCAGTTGGTCGACCGGCGGCTGGGCATCCAGCAGGAGCGTCCGAAACAGCCACGATTCGACGGGGTCGTTACGGGCATACCGGATCGGGTCGCGGAGTTCGACAGTGTCGACGGTGTGGTGGCTCTCGGCCAGTCGGTCGCGGAACCGCACGGCGAAGCCGCGACCGGTCCCCTCGTAGCCGTGGACGGTCGTACAGAACGCCGCCGCGGGAGCCGCCAGCAGCGATTCGAGGCGGCCGACCGGGACCGCGGCGGCCTCGTCGGCGATGACGACGTCGACCCTCTCGGCAAGCGCGGTCGCCTCTGGCGGCGTGCGGAACCGAATCCGCCCCCCGTTTGAGGTGGTCAGCTTCGGCGGATCGATGTTTGCGGCCGTCGACAACACTCCGAGCTGGTCGAGGAGCCGTTCAGCACGGGTGAAGACCGGCGCGGCGTTGTCGAAGTCGGGGGCGGTCACGAGCACGTCGCGGCCTGTGGCTGCCAGCGAGCCCGCGGCCAGCCCCGCGGCGCTCGATTTCCCGCGTCCCCGGTCGGCTTCGAGCACGACCGCGTGACCCGGCTCCGAGAGCGCCGACAGGTGGGCGACGGCGCGGGCTTGATCGTCAGTCAGACAGGCTTCGAAGGCGGCGGTCGGAAACGGCGTGCCGCGTCGGTCGGTCGACCGACGACTCGGGGTTGAACCCGATGGCCCATCGTTCGACGGATGGATGAGCCCGTCGCGGTCGACGCTGACCGATAGCGACTCGCCGGAACCGTCTTCAGTTTCGACCTCGGCGATGGCGACCCCCGGATGGGTAGTTAGCGTCTCGACCAGTCGGTGACGGAACCGGTTGCCGACCGCCGAGCGGTCGAACGGCGGGACTGCGACCCGGTCGACGAGGGCGTCGAGTTGGGTAGGGAGGTCGGCCAACGGCGGGGTAAGCAGGACGAGCAGCCCGCCGCCGTCGACCGCCCCCGCCACCTGTCCAAGGGTGTTCGCCGAGAACTCCTCGTGGCAGTCGAGGACGACGACCTCGCGGGTGGTGCCGAGCAGGTCGCCCGCACCTGCTGGCGGCAGCCGATGGAACCGGAACCCCTCGCGTGTGGTGACGAAACTCACGTCGTCGGGGTCGACCGCGGCCGCACCGATGACGCTGTAGGCGGCGTCGATGCCCGCCTCTCGCGGACCAGCCAGCACCAGCAGTCGGCGCTCGTTGGCCCGACCGGCCTCCGCACGAAGGTCGCCGACGAGTTCGGCGAGTGTCATGCGAGGGGTTTCGCCAGCCAACGCAAGGCTCTTTCCCTGTCGGCTCGGTTAGTCGGCTTCTTCGGCTTCGGCGGCTTCAGCGGCTTCGGTGTCAGTCTCGGTCGACTCCGCACTCGCGGCGTCTTCGGCGGCCTCGTGAGCATCCGAGAGGTCTCCGCGCAGCGCGGGAATCGTCGCGGTGAGTTCGCTGACCTCGTCGCTGGCACCGTCGATGGTTTCCAGCAGTTCCTCGACGGTCTCGATTTCTTCCTTGAGTTCGTCGGGGTCCTCGAAGGCGTCGGCCCGCGAGCCGAGGGTAAACCACTTTTTGGCCTGCCGGAGGTGGTCGACGGCCTCGCCCACGTCGAGTGCGGATTTCAGGCCGTTGAGGACGCCCAGCACGTTGTCGGCCTCCGTCTCCCAGATCGCATCCGGCGTCGGGAGTTCGCTGCGGGCCGCAGCGAGGTGTTGTTCGACATCGTCGCTCATCTCCGCGGCGGCCTCGCCGAACAGGTCGTCGTCATCGAAGCTGGTTTGGCTCATATATACCCATTGGTTCGCGTTGGTATAAAAACGAGCCCGAAAGTGAAAGTGAAACCGGCGACTATGGCGGGCGAGGCGGCGGTTGCGAATCGGGTTACTCGTCGACCGACATCAGTTTCATCAGGGGGTAGCCGTCTTCCATCGCCATGCGCGTGCGAGCGGTGATGCCCTCGTAGGCGATCTCCATCTCGACGGTCATGAGGCTGCCCGTGAGTTCGGTATAGCCGTTGTCGTGGTCGATCGCCGCGGCGACGCGGTCGTCGTCGATGGCCACGTCGACCGATTCGCAGAACGGTTGGTTCTCGATGGCCTCGGCCATCGCGGTTTCGAGACTCCGGGTGCTGTCGGGGCTGACGGGGGTGCCAGCGAACTGGTGGTACAGCGAGCCGAACTTGATTCCCGCCTCGAAACAGGCCTGCTGGGCGTCGGTAACCATGTGATCGCTTTCGGACGGCCGGATTAAGCGTTGTTGGCTTCCGGTCGGGGTGGCTGTCGACCCACGAGGGGCGACGGAACGGAACCGCGCGATACTTAGGTATCCTACACGCTTTGCCGAACGAATGGCGAGATCTGTGCTGCTGACCGGGGCGGGTGGTCGGGTCGGGCAGGCCATCCTTCGGGATCTCGGGGCGGCCCACGACTGGCGGCTACTGGATCGTGAACCGTTACCCCGCGGCAAACTACCGGACGAGGTCGACAACAGCGATGTCTACGTTACCGACGTGACTGACAAACAGGCGGTCAAGGAGGCCGCCAGCGGCTGTGAGGTGATCATCCACCTCGCTGGCGATCCGCGACCCAACGCCCCGTGGGAGAGCGTCCTCCGGAACAACATCGACGGTACCAAAACGGTCCTCGAAGCCGCGGTCGACGTCGGCGTCGAGAAGGTCGCCTTCGCCTCCTCGAACCATACGGTCGGCTTCTACGAGACCGACGAGCGCAAACCCGAGATCTACCGTACTGAGGACGAGTTCCGCCTCGATGGCACCGAACTCCCACGCCCCACGAACCTCTACGGCGTCTCGAAGGCCACCGGCGAGACGCTGGGTCGCTACTACCACGACGAGTACGGCCTCTCAGTGGTTTGTGTTCGGATCGGCAACCTGACCGAGTCCCACCCGCCACGGAACTACGAGCGCGGCCAGGCGATGTGGCTCTCCTACACCGACTGTGCGCACCTGTTCGACTGCTGTGTGACCGCCGACTACGGCTACGAGATCGTCTACGGCATCTCGGACAACGACCGCAAATACTACGACATCGAACCGACCCGCGAGATCCTGGGTTACGACCCACAGGACAACTCCGCTGAGTACCATCTCGACGGCACGCCGAAAGACGACGAGTAAGGGAGTCGCCACAGTACCTCGGTTGTTCGTCTCACCGCCCGTTTCGAAAGAATCACGCCTGCTGAGCCCAGTTATCCAGTACTCGTGAGTAGTCAACTCTCGGTACTCGTCTACGACGGCCGCAAGCAGGCGTTTCGGAGCGCCGTCGACCTGCTGACCTATGGGATGGACGATCTCATTGCCGTTCCGTGGGAATCGGATGCGGTCCAAGAGTTCTTGGAAGCCCAGTTCGGGAGTCGACCGTTCGTCTTCTGTCTGATCGATGCTACCGCGGTCCACGTCGGCGAGGCCGCCGTCCGGCGGGCGATCGAGGCCCGCGGGGTCGCCCCGCCGGTCGCCCACGGCTTCGAACGCCTCTACCCCCTCATCGCCGACCCCTTCGGCCGGGTCGTCCACGGCGAGGCCCCCGCCGACATCCACGGCTCGTTCCGACTCAAGCCGGATGCACAGGCTCACGTCGACGCGATCCGACAGGAACACTCTCGGTAGCGACTATTTAACTAACCGGCGACTATTCAAGTGGGTTCGAGCTCCGCAAGCGCCTCCCGGACGGCCGTCTCGATCGGTGTCTGGGTGATCGGAACGACAGCCTGCAGATCCCGGTCGGCGTCGACGGTCACCGGGTTGCGCATGCTCTCGGCCAACGCCCGGGCGATCTCGTACTGCACGTCGGTCGTCAGTCTGAGCCAGTGTGAGGAGAGCTCGGGCGTCATCACCGGGACGGCGAGGATACGGAGCCGTTTGCCCTTCTCGCGGGCCGTAAGCTGGAGGAGCGACTCGTAGCTCCAGACCGAGGGGCCGCCGATGTCGTAGGTCCGACCGCGGGTCTCGTCGACACCCAACACCCCGACGAGATAGCTGATCGTATCCCGAATCCCGATCGGCTGGCAGGGTGTCCGAACCCACTGTGGCACCAACATCACCGGCAGGCGATCAGTAAGATCGTTCAGAATGCGGAAGCTGGCGCTTTCGGAGCCGATGATCACTGCCGCCCGGAGAACTGTTAGGTCATAGGTCCCCTCGGCCAGTACGGTCTCGACCTCCCGGCGCGAGGCGAGATGCGGCGAGAGGCCGACGCCGTCGCCGCTGATCCCGCTGAGGTAGACCACTCTGTCGACGCCCGCCGCCGAGGCGATTTCCGCGAACCGGCGAGCATAGGTCCGGTCGTCGCCCGCGAAGTCCGCGCCGGTCAGCGAGTGAATCAGGTAGTAGGCCACGTCGATACCCTCACAGAGTCCGTCCAGCGAGTCGATCTCTTTGAGATCGCCCTCGAACAGTTCGACGCCTGCCGGGAACGTCCCCCGACTCGCACTGCGCGAGAAGGCGACGACCTCGTGGCCCAACTCGACGAGTCGGTCGACCAGTCGACGCCCGACGAACCCGGTTGCCCCGACGACGAGCACACGCATTGGCGTATCTCTGTCGGAGACTGTCAATAGCGTTTGCTTCGCGACGGGTTCGTGCATGCGATCTGCCTCTCCCGCCGTTCTGTAGGGAAGATAGTTATACCCCTCTCACCTATCGGACGGAGATAGTATGTCCGAGCCGAACGATATGGACGATACCAACCCCGAGGACGGTCGACGGCGCGTCCTCGCTTACGCGGCGCTCGCGGCCCTCGGCGGCACTGCGGCCGCCGGCACATGGGCGCTCTCCAACCCCGATCCGCCGTCGGAACCGGTCCCAGCCGATGCCGAGATCGTCTCCGATACGATCCCCGAACCCGTCGCCCGCTACGCACCCGATCTCTACTTCGGAGCCCTCGAAAAGTGGTACCCGACCGATCCCCGACAGTACGCCATCGAGACGGTCGGCGGCTCTGTCGTCGACGGCTATACCGCCCTCAACGAGTACACCGCGGCGTTCGGTCGAACCGGAACCCCACCAGCGCCGACCGTCTTCTATCGGGTTGTCGAGGCCGCCGACGGCGTCGACGCGATCCAGTACTGGTGCTACTCCGTGTTCGATCAGTTCACGGTCAACTTTCACTGGCACGACTGGGAACTCCTGCAGGTGTTCGTCGACCGCGAGACCGATACTCCGCTGTTGATCTCTGCGAGCGCCCACTCCCGAGCGAGCCCCAACAACGAGTTCCTCGATCCCGATCTGTCGGGCGGGCGTCGGCTGGCCGTGCTCTCGGAGGTCGGCTCCCATTCGAGCGCCACCGAGGTCAACAGCGTGCTGCCGACCTTCGAACGCCTCCCGACCGACGACACGGGCTCGGACATCACGAACGATCTCCTCGACGTTTCCCAAATCCTCTCGACACCGTTCGCCTACGGCCTCCCCCGCGACGAGGGCGCGCGGCTGCCGTTCGTGATGCCGGAACTGGAGGGCTACCGGCTCGACGACCATCCCGCACTCGCGGTCGACCGCGAGGACTTCATCGACGAACGCGTCACCGTCGACGACTGGCGCGGCCTGCCCCGACCGCCGACCGACCTCCCACTGCGGGAGCCGGGGCTCGTGATCGCCGCCCCCGACAGCCGGACGGAGGCCGATTTGACCTACCGGCTCCGCTCGATGGCGAGCGTCCGCGAGGCGGTCGACGGCTTCGTCGGCCCACAACTGAGCTTCGAGTTTGCGGTCCCCGGCTTCGCTGAAGACCTCTATGCTAGCCACATCACCTCGGTCGGCATCCCGTGGGAACAGCCACGCTACACCGACCCGCTGGCCGACGTCACCGACCCCGCCCACCGCAACCGGATCGACGGCAACCGCCCGCCGGGGCTTTCAAACCGTGTCGTCGGCCGGGTTCGGCTGCTCGGCTCGGGTGCTGCTGGCGCTCTCGATGGTTTCTCTGGGGCCGCCCGCGAAGCGCTGGAGGACGTGGTCGGTGTCTCCCTGTTTCGGCTCCCGGTCGAGGTCGCGGTGCGACTCGCCAGCGATCCGGTGGCGACGGTGACGCGAGACGGCAACTTCGGCTTCCTCCACGTCGACCCCGGCGAGCACAGCCTGACGATCAACGGGCCGGGGGTCGCCCCGCTCGCCCACCAGTTCGTCCACGACGGCGGGCTTTTTCGGGTGGGAGCCGACGGCGAGCTCACCGTGGTCGCCCGCGAGGACGCTGGCTGGATTCGCGGCGACGGCCAGTCGACGACCGGTATCGCTCACGTCCGCATCGCCGAGGATTTCGCCGGAGTCGTCTACGACGGTCGACCGGTCGAGGACGATCGGTTTGCGGTGGCGGTCCACCGCGCTGGGAGCTACACCGTCGAGGTGGTCGACCATGACGGTCGACCGGGAGCCTACCGAGTTGGACCGAACGATTTCGACGAGAACGGCGAGACGGTCCACGAGGGGATCGAGACCGGCAAGCAGTCACTTATAAACACGCTTGCCGATAAAATCGGGGCGTTGCGCGATGTCGTGCGGCGGCTTGCAGCCGACGAGGACGGCGAAGTCCTCGACCGACTTTCGCGCGCACAAGAGCAGGCAGCCGCCGCAGCCATGGCTGCCGAGCGCGGCGACGGTCGACTGGCCGACCGGCAGCTGTCGACGGTTGTGTCGCTGCTCGATGAAGCTCGCAATCTGCTGGTGAGTGGGGAGCAGCCCTACAGCAACGCGGCTGTCGCAGCCCTCGAACCCCGAATACTGGCCGCCGTTGACCGTGCCGAAGCGGCGGTCGACGCCGAACTCGCGTCGTGACTAGTATCAAAAGGGCCTCTGCACTCATAGGGGTCATCATCAACAGGTGCCACCCTGTCTCAGCACGGTGCGTTCGTCATCGGCCAGTCGGTAGTTCGTAGTTATCATATAAGACACTCAGCAGACAGGTTCTTTCTTATTATTTGATCAGCAGTACCCAATGCTGTGATCGCCTTCCGGACGTGTTTCGAGATGCATGTCAATCGCTTTCACTACCTCACCGATGTCGCGTCCTGCCTGCTGGACGTAGACGATTCCAGCATGGTCGTGTCCCTGCTTCTCGACTAAGGAAAGAAAATCGTCGTCGAACGTTACCAGTATCCAGTCGTTCGCTCGGGCATACTTGAGATGTTCTCGGTCAGGATCCCCTAACAATCCCTCGTCGCGGACTGTAGAGACGGTCCACCCGCGTCGACGGAGCCCATCAGCGACAGGAATCCAGATACTTTCGTCACAGTACAGCGGCCTCATACCGTCGCTGTGTCGGCGGATCGGAAATCAGAGATGTGATCGTAGTAGTATGCGAGCGCGCGATGGACATCACTCAACGAGAGATCTGGATACAGCTGGGTGATTTCATCCGGTGTATACCCACTGTGTTCGTAGGCACTCGCAACATCTTTGACTCGGATACCGGTCCCCTCAATCGTGGGTGCACCGTCGCTGTGATCCGGGTCCTGTACGATACTCATACGACAGGGTTGGACTGCGAGAGATATAAATCCGTGTCCGATCGGATGCCACTGTATTTGAATCGAACGCTGGCCTCGGCACTCATAGGGGTCATCATCAACAGGTGCCACCCTGTCTCAGCACGGTGCGTTCGTCATCGGCCAGTCGACCCTTTGCCCAACACCCAAAAGACCGTTTCCATCGGGTCGACGGCCCTTTTTAAGTAGCCTCCCTCTACCAAAGCCATGCCAACCGTCGAGGACACCTTCATCGAGAACCGCCATCGCGTCCAGCCGAACCACACCAACAACTACGAGACGGCCCATGGGGGAATCGTCATGAAATGGATGGACGAAGTCGGCGCGATGGCCGCCATGCGGTTTGCGGGCGAGACCTGCGTGACGGCGAGCATCGACCACATGGACTTCCGTCGACCGATTCCGCAGGGCGACACCGCCTTCATTCAAGCCTACGTCTTCGACCACGGCGAGACGAGCATCAAAGTCCGGCTCCGGGCGTTCCGCGAACAGCCCCGCAGCGGCGACCACACCCTCACCACCGAGAGCGTCTTCGTCTTCGTCGCCATCGGCGACGACGGCTCGCCCACCGCCGTCCCGGAACTCACCGTCGACTCCGAGCGCGATGCCGAGCTCCAAGCGGCGGCCCGTGAGTGGGTCGAAACCGAGTAGTCGCTTGGGGCCTGTCGACAACTAATGACTCGCCTCACCGTCGTCGTTGCGACCCTGCTGCTGCTCGCCGCCGTCGGCCCCGCGACCGCTGCCGCCGGGCCGCCAGCAGCCGCGACCGCAGCCGCTGGCGTCGCGGCCCCCGCCGAGGCCACGACACCCGCGGGGGCCGCGGCCCTGCCATCGCCGTCGACCTCGTCGACCGTTTCGACGCCGCAGGTGGCGGATGATCCAGAATCCGACTCGCCGGTCGGCTGCGTCGACGGCGTCTGCCACGACGACGAACTGGGCTTCGACGAGCCGACGAACCTCACCGACGCCGAACTGGATCGATTGGTCGACCGGTCTGCGGCCCGCGTCGAGTTCCTCCGGGGCGAGGACTTCGAGTCGTCAGTTGATATCGAGGTCCAGAGTCGGGAGTCGTTCCGCGCCGACAGCGTCATGACTAACACCTCCCGAGACGAGAAGTTCGAGCGGTGGAACGACCAGGTCTGGGAGGCGCTGTTCGTCATCGGCAACACCCAGCGGTCGGCCGACGCGATCGACTCGACGGTCGGCGCGGCCGTCAACGGTTTTTATCTCCCTTCGGAGGACCAGATCGTCATCGTCTCCTCGACGCCCGATTCACCGACGGTCAGCGAACGGACGTTGGTCCACGAACTCGTTCATGCGTGGCAGGACCAGCAGTACGATCTGACGGGGTCGCAGTACCGAGCCGAGACACAGGACGCTGATCTCGCCGTCGACGGCGTCGTCGAAGGCGAGGCGGGCTACATCGAAGCGCTCTACGAGGAACGCTGTGCGGCTGGCGAGTGGGAGTGTCTCGACGAGCCAGCGGGCGTCGGCGGTGGCGGCGATTCCGCACCCAGCAATCAGGGCATCCTGTTGACCCTCCTCCAGCCGTACTCCGACGGCCCGGCCTACATTCACGAAGTCCGGTCGACCGAGGGGTGGACCGGTGTCGAAGAGCGCGTCGACTCGCCACCCGAGGCGACCAGCACGATCATCCACCGCGAGCCTGTCGAGGCCGCCTCGATTGACGTTGCCGACACGGCAACCGACGGCTGGCAACGATATCCCGACGAGGGCGTCGACGGCGCGGAAACCGTCGGTGAGGCCTCGATGTATGTCATGTTCTGGTACCAAGCAGCCGAGTACGGCGCGGAGACCGTCGACACCGACTCGCTCAGGGAGACCACCACTGCTTACGACCAGTACAACTACGCCGCCGCGCCCTCCGACGGCTGGGCCGGTGACAAGCTCTACCCCTATGAGCGCGGCGAGGACAACGGCTACGTCTGGACGACTCAATGGGAGTCGACCGATGACGTGAGCGAGTTCGTCACGGCCTACAAGGCGATCCTCGATGCCCACGCCGCCGAGGAGACCGACTCCGGTGCCTACGTCGTCTCCGAGGGCTCGTTCAGCGGTGCCTACGCGGTTGAGGTCACGGACGATCAGGTTACCATCGTCCACGCACCTACCGAGGAGGGGCTGTTCGAACTCCGACCGGAGCTCGAACCGACAGCAGTCGGCGACGGCACTGACTCGACACCCATCGAAGACGGCATCCCCGGCTTCGGGATCGCGGCTGCGGTGGCTGCACTGGTGGCGTTTCTCGCCCTCGGTCGACGGTTGGGCTAACGGGGCCATCCCGGCTCCTTTTTGGGACCACCACCCGAATCGGGAGCCATGACCGACCTCTCGTTCGATATCGTTCCTCCCGAAACCATCCGTTCTGGTGAGGCTACCGACGCCTACTTCGAGCGCACCGAGTCGACGCTCCGCGCCGCCGACCGCAACCCACACGTCGCCGCCGAGGTGACCGCCGACCAGTTCCCCGACGGCGAGTTCGAGCTCTTGGCCGGAATCAAGGACGCTGCCGCCCTCCTTTCGGACCGCTCGCTCGACGTCGACGCGATCCCGCCGGGGCGACTGTTCGACGGCGGCCCCGTGCTCCGGATCGAGGGACCCTATCTGGAGTTCGCCCGGCTCGAAACCTCGCTGCTCGGCCTGCTCTCGCACGCGTCGGGGATCGCCACCGCCGCCCTCGAAGCCCGGCGAGCCGCACCGGACTCCTCGGTGCTGTCGTTCGGCGCTCGCCACGTCCACCCCTCGATCGCGGCGGTCGTCGAACGGAGCGCGCTCATCGGCGGCGTCGACGGCTTCTCACACGTCGCTGCGGGCGACATCATCGGCCGAGAAGCCGGCGGAACGATGCCCCACGCGCTCATGCTCTGTTTCGGGGCCGGCAACCAGGAGGCCGCGTGGCAGGCGTTCGACGAGAGCGTCCCCGAACCGGTCCCCCGGATCGCGCTCTGTGACACTTTCAGCGACGAAAAAGACGAAGTCCTTCGCGCGGCCGAAACCCTCGGCGACCGACTCGACGGCGTCCGGATCGACACCACCGGCTCCCGGCGCGGCGACTTCCGCCACATCATCCGTGAGATCCGGTGGGAACTCGACGCCCGCGGCCACGAGGACGTCGACGTCTTCGTCAGCGGCGGCCTCGGCCCCACGGAACTCCGCGAACTCCGGGATATCGCCGACGGCTTCGGCGTCGGCGGCTACATCTCGAACGCCGACCCGGTCGACTTCGCGCTGGATATCGTCGCCGTCGACGGCGAGGCGGTCTCCAAGCGCGGCAAACTCTCGGGGATCAAATCCGTCTACCGAACCGCCGACGGCGGCCACCACGTCGGCCTGCAGGGAACCGACGCGCCTGCCGACGCCGAGACGCTCATGGAGCCACTTGTCCGAGACGGCACCGTACAAGAGCGGTTCGACTACTCGCTGGAGACGGCAATCGAACGTGCAGAACGGGACGCGTCGCTCGTCGAGTTTTAAAGTTCTTCGACGCTACCGCCGTCGGGTCGCTCGCGGTAGACTTGGCCCTCAAACAGCGTGATCATGGTGTCGTCGTCCTGCCACGCGACCGGTGAAACACCGGCCTTCCGGCAGACGAGGGAGAGATACTTTTCCTTGCTCCAGTTCTGTTCGACCGGCAGCGTGGGATACAGCCATGCGTGTTTGTTGCCGGTGTCGATCGCCACGCCGTGGGTGCCGAGTTCCAGATCTTCGAGGGGGTCGTTTGTAAGTAGGGTGTTGCTAACGATACAGACCGAGATCGAGAGATCCGACAGCTCCTTCGAGCCGATCTCCGAGCCCGCCGAGTCCGCCGAGGCGGCCTGGATGGCGGCGTCGACGATGGCATGGCCGAGCTGGTCAGATCCTCTATAGGCACCGGCACAGCCCCGCAGGCGGCCGCGGCCGCGGGTCGACTGAATCCGAACGAAGGCTCCGGTTCTCGCATAAAAGGCATCCCGCATGCTGCCGGGATGCTCCCGCTGGCCATGGAGAACATACGACTCTACTGCTTCCCGTGCGAGTTCGACTGCTCGTGCGCCGTCATCATAACTCAGCTGAACGGTCTGTGCCTCGGACATAACAGTACTCATGAAGGGAACTGACTTCAATTCTTCCCATTTGTTTAGAACAGAGTTAGGCAGTGGCTTCGATCCGACCGAACGCCTTATTTGAGCAGTAGCCGTAGTATAACAGGGTAGAGAGAGCCCGATCCCCGTGGCACGGGAGTCCATTGACACCCCTCAGTGTCGATGAACACCCCCATGAGGAAAGTCCCCCCACCGTTCGGACAGGTGACCGGGTGTAAGCCCGGAGTCGGAGACGGCTGGCACTGAAACAGAAACGAGACCGCCCGTGTCGACCGATGATGCGCGTGCGGCCGCCGCTGGCGGCCGACGGCACTCGCGGCCTCGCCGCGAGTGTGCGAACCGACCCGTAAGGGAAGGGAGCTAACCCGCAGAGGGCCGCGTGGTGACATCGTCACCACGATTTGCGAGCGGGCTTTGCCCGCTCGCCGACACATGGGGACGGATGGAACGGTGAATCCTCACCGGTGCAAGTCCACGTCAGGCGGCCGGTCGTCGACTGCGACGGTCGGCCGTCGAGGTAGTCCGAACACGACGACGGACGCTCAGCCGAATGTCGGGTCGAAACAGAAGGGGGCTTACTCCTCTC
>Ga0207753_1000131_pt1 | contig 29239 bp, 25 predicted proteins | sample PonA233FremontCA_2_FD_187273 | JGI IMG/M metagenome (GOLD analysis project Ga0207753, IMG submission 187273) | Salt pond sediment microbial community from Fremont, CA, USA - Pond A23 Sediment 3 (SPAdes) | ecosystem: Environmental > Aquatic > Non-marine Saline and Alkaline > Saline | place: USA... | reverse complement strand
CCGAACCCCGAGCGACCCCCGCATTCAGCGTCTGGAGCTCTTTTTGGATGAGAACGCCCCCCTCGAACTGCGAGTAGAGGGTCAGAAACTCGAACCCACCCACGATGGCTCCGCCTACCAGACACCAGAGCGTGAGTCGGACCATCGCCGTATCGGCCGACCGATCGGCCCACGCCCAGTAGCTCGCGCCGACCAGCAGCGCCGAAAACAACAGCGGAACGATGGCGTCGGTCACGAACACCACCCCGCTCGTCGGCTCGCTATTGATAATAAACAGCAGTGTCAACGAGGCGGTCGCGATACCCACTCCGGCTATCGTGCCCGCGCTGAGTCGGCGGCGCATCTACCTACAAAGACGAATCAGTGAATAAAAGAATACTGTTTCCAGCGACTGATTAGAACGTTGAAATGTCGCCTTCGATCACTTTCCGCGTGATCTCGGTCACGTCGGCCAGTTCGCGGTCGACGATCCCCCGGATCTCCCCGTCAACGTCGGCGACGTCGACGCCCGCCTCGGTGACGACCTGCGCGTCGGCGACGTGGGGCTGGTCGATCGGTTTGCCGATCTGACTGAGGAGTCGGACCTGCAGATCGCGGATGCCCTCGACCTCGTCGACGACCGATTCGGCGATCTCCGTCGAGAGGAGATTGTAGATTTTCCCGATGTGGTTGACCGGGTTTTTGCCTGACGTGGCCTCCATACTCATCGGTCGGTTCGGCGTAATGAGGCCGTTGGCACGGTTGCCTCGTCCGACGGAGCCGTCGTCGCCCTGCTCGGCGGAGGTCCCCGTTACTGTGAGATAGATCGAGCCCTCGTCGAGATCGTCGGCGGTGTTGACGTCGACGCTGACCTCGCGGTCGGTGATGTCTTCGGCGAGATCGGTGACGTAGGCCTCAACGTCGTCGACCGCCTCGCTGTAGGCTTCGATATCCCCGAGATAGGCGTCGATCATCGCGGCAGCGACGGTGATGTTGATGTGGTCGCCCTCGCGTTTTCCCATGATCTTGACGTCGGGGCCGAGCTCCGGATGCTCGTCGGCGTAGGTGGTGTTCAGTTTCCCTTCAGCAGTGGCGACGATCTCCTCGGTCTCGGTCAAGGGGGCGTGGCCGACGCCGAAAGAGGTGTCGTTGGCCATCGGCACGGTCGCGCCGTCCTCGCCGAAGACCTCCTGTAAGTCACCCGAGCCTTCGCCGAGTTTCACGTCGACGATGACATCGGTGCCGTATTCGAGTTCGGGGACCGTCTCGGCGAGGTACTCGCGAGCCGCCGCGAGGGCGGTCGCGTTGACCGGCAACTGCTCGCCGTCGTACTCCTTCGTCGCCCGGCCGACGATCAGGATGTACATCGGCTCGATGACCTCGCCGCCGCCGAAGGCGGGCGAGGCTCGACCCGCCACCAACTGGGTCTCGTCGGTGTTGTAGTGGAGGACTTTCCCGACACGGTCCAGATAGAGCTGCGAGAGGGCCCGCGAGACGCTTTCGGCGATCCCGTCGCTGATCGAATCCGGATGTCCGACGCCCTTCCGCTCGACGATCTCGACGCCCTGATCCTCGACCGCCGACCGGTCGAGTTCGCTAACCTGAATGTTCCGACTCATTACTGGACCCTTCGGAGGCGGCCATTCTATAACTTGCGGAAACCTCTACCCACCTCAAAATAACCACTGCGCATTTTACTTCCGTTGGAACAACAGCCCAAGATAGGAAGTCCGGATCTGCTCGCCCGGATCGAGTCCGAGCTCCGACAGCAGGTCGACCGCGCCCTCCCGAACACGCTCGACCTCCTCGGCGGTCGTTTCCCGTTCGATCTCGACGAACTCGCCGAGATCGGTCACGGAATCGAGGCTGATCGTGTACCCCTCCAGCGCATAGAACTCCCGGTCCTTTTCGACCGTGGCGGCTGGCTCGAAGCCCAACCCCGAGAGGACGCCTTCGAGTGCCTTCTCGCTGTCGACTGTCGTCTCGTGTTCCTCCCGCGTTTTCGATTCGGCCTCGACCAGTGGACCTTTGTACGTGACCTTGGTGACGGCCGCCCCGTCGACGGGCTGTTCGGAGCGGATGCGGAGAGCCTCGTCGGTTTGGGCAAAGTCGCGGTGTGGGGCGTCGTAGTAGGTGTCGGTCTGTCGGCGGCTGTCGACGTGGTCGGCTCCGTGGTTGGCCAACGCCTCGCGGACCGTCTCGTGGTCGGCCCGGAGTTTGAGTTCGACTTCGTACATACCTGCACCTCAGCCACGACTGCAAAAACCCCTGCGGGTTGGCCACCGTGAACCGTGCTTCTTAAGGGTGCATCGACAGTTGTTCGGAGTATGAGTGACGAACAGGCCGAGGCAGACGCTGCCGAGGCTGATGAGTCTGCAGATGCTGCATCGGAGACCGAGACAGGGTTCCAGAACGGCGATTTCGTCGAACTCGACTACACCCTCCGCACGACTGAGGACGACGACGTGGTCGACACGACGATCCTGGAGGTCGCCGAAGAGGCCGGCATCGACACCGACGAACACGAGTTCTCCCCGCGCACGATCATCATCGGCGAAGGCCACGTCTTCGAGTCGGTCGACGACGCGCTGATCGGCAGCGAAGTCGGCGACGAAGAGTCGGTCATCATCTCGGCCGAGGAGGCCTTCGGCGAGTACGACCCCGACCAGGTCAAGACGATCAGCGCCCAGAAGATCCCCGAGGACGACCGCTACCCCGGTGCGAACGTCCAGATCGACAACCAGCAGGGCCACATCGAGACGATCATCGGCGGCCGTGCACGCGTCAACTTCAACCACCCGCTGGCCGGCGAGGAACTCGAATACGAGTACGAGATCCTCGACGAGGTCGAAGACGCCGAGGGCAAAGCCGAGGGCCTGCTCGGAATGTACCTCCAGCACGCGCCGCCGCTGTGGATCGAGACCGACGAGGTCGAAGAGGAGGTCCCCGTCGACTCCGACGACGAGGACGCCGAGCCTGAGTTCGAAACCCAGACCGTCGAGAAAGAGACGCTCTACATCGAGTCGACGCCACAGCTGACGATGAACCAGCAGTGGATGATGTCGAAAGGCCAGATCGCTCAGGACGTCATCGCCAAAACCGGCGTCGACCGACTCGTCGTCCAGGAGATCCTCGACGGCAGCGGCGGCGGCATGTTCGGCGGCATGGGCGGGATGGGCGGCCTCGGCGGTGCCGGGGACGTCGAAGAGGCACTCGACGACGTCGACCTCGACGATGTCGAGCTCGATGCCGACGAGCTCGCCGAAGAGATCGAAGACGAAGCCTAATCGCGTTCGTTTCTCCACGTTTTATAAGCCGCTTACCGCTGGGTCGACCCAATGGATTTCGATAATGCAGTGACGGATGCGACGGTCGCCGCGGCGGTCGCAGCCACGACGATTGCGGTGACGCTGGTCCTCGAGTTCGTGTTCGCGGTCCAAGCCGGCCCGCTGCTCCGACTCGCGCCGCTGAGCGTCTACTTCGTTTATCTGTTTGCCCACCGACAGCTCCCAGACAGCGTCGACACGCCGCGCAACTGGATCGGACTGGCGGCGGTCGTCGGCATCGGCGTGCTGGTGGTCGCCCTCCAGTTCGGCAGGTAACGAACCCGCGACACACGGTCGGCATACGATCGCTACCTCACTGATTCGAGCCTCAAGCTCGAACCGTGCGGGTATGATCTCCGTGGAGATGTTCCGAACACCATGTAGGGTTGGATTGATACTCCGCGTACAGTACGCTGAGACATCCTCCCCGGCGTGAACGCCGGGGCTTCCCCTACGAGGGGAATCCGGGAGGCAGGTTTCAGTCCGAATACGCCGTGAACGTCATCTGCGAGAGTTTCTCGCTCGTCTCTCGCTGGACAGTGGCGTTGCCGAGACGCTATGGGTCTCGTTCGCACACCAGAACGCTGCGCGTTCTGGAGGCGGTGTCACAACCGCTCCCATCCCGAGGCGCGTCATTGCGTCCGGGTTCCCAACGGACGCTATCACCCCACAGGTTTACCCGACTGGCGATGTTCACCGCCGTCGCAAAATCGCGGGGCGATTTTGCTGCCAGTCAGGACGCAGTCCTGACGACCGCGTTACTATCTGCTTGGAACTCTGCTATGTGGCAGTCGTCGTGTGGACACACAAACTCCGCTTGCTGATCTCGCCGACCGGACGCAGTGTTTGATTACTCGATGGCAATGTGTCGTGTGTGCGACTTGTTCGGCGGCTCTCGACCGGAGTCTGGCTCGCTCGCGGCAGCCTTGGTCTGCTCCGCAACTACCCTCGCCTCGTGGCCTTTCGGCTGCTCGGCGGCCTTGCAACCTTGGCGTTCGGTACACTGCTGTATCTCACCGTGTTTGTCACTGACCTCGTCGACGGCTGGCTCACAGTGGTGGCGCTGTTCAGTCTCGTCCCGTGGGTCGGTACAACGACCGTGATTCTCGGGGTGAGCGGCCTCAGCGTCGGCGTCTCTCTCGTCGGCCGGACGGTGACGGGTATCGTGAAAACCGCCCTCTACGTCTACGCGACTGAGGGGGCTATTCTGCCTGCGTTCGCCGGGTTCGGCTTCGAGGCGTTGGAGGGGCGGATCGAGGTGTCGACCGGGAGCGATGAAGCCGATTCCGCGACTATCTAAAAGCGGATTACTCCCACTCGGGGTCCGGCTCGGTGACGATGCCGGGCTCGTTGCTGGCGATGACGATGACCTGATCGGTGACGTCCTCCATCGTGTTAGCGAGTTTGTCCAGCATGATGGCGAACTCCCGGTATAAAAGCGGGTCGTCGACATCGCCGTCGAAGGCGGTGGTGATGATGGCGTTGCGGAGATCGTCACACTCGCTTTCCATTCGCCGGACGGCGTTGATCTCCTCGGTGAGTGTATCGGACTCGTCGGTCGTGCTGAGACTGTGAATAAAGCGACCGACCACGTCGACGAGCGGTACCATCCCGGCGGCGGCGCTGTCGGCCATCTCGGCCATCCGCTGGAAACAGTCGTTGTCGTGGGCGGGCTGGATCATCAGCAGCTCCTGGGCGATGCGCTCGGTGAGGTTGGCGATCACGTCGAGCTGGCCGTAGAAACTGATGAGCGACGAGGTATTGAAATGGACTCGCGAGTTGAGCAGGCCGATGTCCCCCGGTCCGGCGTTGGTGATCGTGCCGTTGATGTTCCGGTTGAGCCGGTCACACTCGCTTTCGATCTCCTGGATCTCCTCGAAGGTCTCACGGTAGTCTCCCCCGTTTTGATACTGGTCGAGCAGTTCGGGGAGCAGACTGACACAGTCGGCGAGTCGATCGAGATACGTCTCGGTTTGGGATTCTAATTCCTCACCGAATGTTGGTCCTGTGGACATAACGGTTCTCGTCTATCACCACGTGTGACCGAACTTAATACGTGTCGTTGCAGGCCAGCGCCCCGTCGACGCGAGGCTTGTATCGGCCTCGTGAGTGGCTGAGACTCTAGCAACGAGTATGAGAAAGAATGGGGGCCGAGGGGAAAACGAGAGGGAAATGGGGGAGCCGGGGGGCGAACGCACTAGTTGAATTCGTACTAGCGCTGTTCCCCATTGTATATAAGGCTCTTAGAGATCATAAGTGTGGCGTTCAAAAAATGCTGAATATTGCGGTAAATTCAGACATAATCTTTTTTTCCTGTTTGATTTCTACTCTTGAGATTATAATGCACAGTATTTCTGCGGTAACTCTGTGGAATGTTTTGTTTTGGTTGGTTCTCCAGTCTTACTCTTCGTCTGTTATCTCGCGGGAGAGCTGATGGGCGCTTTCGTCCTTTATTCCTTGCAAAAAGAAGTGGTTGAACGGTTGAACACGGCGGCGACGCACGAGCTCCGAACTCTCGATTTCGACACCGAGGCTGTGCATCGCATCCGTAATCTGTGTGAGTTCGGGCGAGTTCGTTGCCACGACGTCGACATACAGGTTCCGTCGACCCGTGATCATCTCTCGGATGTCGATCACACCCTTCGTCTGGCGGATTCGTTCGGAGTACTCGCCGATCTCTGTCGGCGGTACAGTTATGATGAATGTCACCTTAAGCGGGAGGTTGGCCTTTTCGTAGTTGATTTCGGGGTGGTAGCCCTTGATGATCCCGTCCGATTCGAGTTGGTTGATCCGATTCCGAACGGTGCTGGCCGAGACACCGATCGTGTCAGCCATCTCCTGTGCAGTGGTGTTTCGGGCGTTCTTCTGCAACAAGTAGAGAACGCTCCGATCGATGTCATCGAGGTCGCGGCCCATACGAACTGTTGGTTGGTTGCCAGCAACAGCGTTTTTATTCGATTGGCATCAGTTCGCGGCCAGTTAGCTGCCGCTTTGACCAGAGAGACGCTACGTTTCGGATTCGTAATCGTACCCGGTTCGGACGTTCTCGACGCCTTCGGTTCGGGAGCCGACCCACGCCCTTCGGGTTCGATCGATCGGTCGGCCGACTGGAGTGCGAACAGGCCGCCGAACACGGCCCCGTTGACGGTCTCATACAGGAGATGCAATAGGAGTCCAATCACGGGGTAGTCTTCGGGCTCACCGCTACCGACGTATGTCGACCAGAAGTTGGCCGACGGCGGCAGCGATCGCACGATTGGAAGCCGAAAAGCGGTCATGATGAGTGTCGCCACGAACCCCGCCTGCAGGCCGCCGAGCGCAGCGACGGTCGCATGAATCCCACCTGAACCCTCCGGCAGGTGCGTCTCCTCGTTCGGTGTGGTCCTGTGGATGGTGCCTTCGAGTACGAACCGCTGACGGTCACCGTCGAAGGCACCGACGGTATCGAGGTTTCCGTCGAGCCGACAGCCACACACCGCTCCCGTCCGCAGAACCCGAGTATCGTCGACTGATCGGTCGGCGGCTGTTGATTTGTTGGCGACAGCTTAGATAACGTCCATCGCGTCGAGCCGTTCCGGCAGATACGTTTCGGTGACGAAATCCAGCCCGCGAGCCGCCAGCGCCTGCTGTTCGGCTTTTTTACCGATTTCGAGTTGGAGTTCGATCTGTTCTTCCCAGTAGTCGGTCTGGTAGCGCGGGTCGGTCAGTTCCGACTCTAAGGCGTTGATATCCGAATCGGCCAGCGGATCGGTCGGCAGATCGTAGTCGACGATATCTTGAGGCTGAATACCGATGTATTCGGCTTCAGGTGTCGCCAGATACTCCGAGAGATGGGCCGATTTGATCGAGCCGTAGGCCACTGACCCATAAATGCGGTAGGACCACGGGTCGCCGTCACAGAACACCGTCACCGGAAGCTCCAGTTCGTCGTGGAGGCGTTTGATGATCCGCCGCGTCGCGCGGGCTGGCTGGCCTTTGAGGTGGACCACTAAGCAATTATACTCCTCGTCGAACCCGTTTTCGATGAGCCGGTCGCGCATCCCGCCGGTTTCCACACAGAGGACGAAATCGATGTCGTTGTCGAGAAATTCGATGGTGTCGGGATTGTTCGGAATCTGGTAGCCACCCTCGCCGACGTCCTCCTGACAGTGGATCTCGCGTTCGCCGCGGCGTGTCTGCTCCCGTATTTCGAGCGGTCCCATCAGCGTCGCGCCGGACTCCTCGGGCCGCATGTGGAAATCCTCGCGGGTGACATCCGAGACGATCTCCAAGTCCTCGACCATCTGGTTGGATTCGTCCTGGTCCGAGAAGTGGGCCTCTTTGTTGTCCCACGATTCGGAGAGATAGTACAACTCACGCAGCGTCGAAGAGCGATCCTCCGCCAACTGCTGGTCGAGGAACTCGATGGTGTAGACGGCTTTGAGGAGTTTTCGGGCACCTCGTACGGAGTTCGCCGAGCGCGTCGACGTTCGATCTCCATAGACCCAGACGCCCGAATGCTTGTCGTACTCGATGTTGCTTTTTGTTCGGGTCGGCAGCGTCATCTCGGGGATCTGGCCGCCAGCGAACTGGTCGTAGAACTCCTCTGCAAGGTCGATAAGCTGTTCTCGGGCTCGTTGTTCTTCGGTTCGTTTACTCATTGTGTTAGGCGTTCAGGGTTAGCTTCTCGTCTTCGATCCCCTCGACAGTGATCTCGAAGTCGGCCGTCTCGCCGACCGTGTATGTCAGTTCGGCCTCATCGCCGGCCGACACCGACGGGGACCACTGGACGTACCACTCGCCGTCGAGGTCGACCACTGTCGCATCACCGTTGAGATCCTGCGGCTCGACGCTCACGATCTCGGTAATCTCGGGCGTCTCGCTCCGGTCGGAGTAGTTTTCGACCGACAGCGTCACCGTCCCGTCTTTCAGTTCGCGGTCGATACAGAGGTTGTTCATGATCCGGCCCAACGCCGCCTCGATGTTGGGTCGGGAGCGGCCCGTCACCTCGGCGACCTTGTCGGCCATCTCCGGCAGAATCCGGCTGAGAACGTCCTGCTTTTGTTGGCGCTTCTGGAGGGAGCGCTGTTTGTTGAGATAGGATTTGAGTTCGCGGGCGGCCTCCCGGATCGCCAGCTCGATCTCGTCTTCGATGGCAGGGATGTTCGCCAGCGCGTCCTTCGACTCGCTGGTGAACGGGACGTTCGTCGAGGCGACGTGGATCATGATCACTGCAGGGCCGTTCGGAATCCCGCTGCCGCCGGGCTGGTCGAGGCGGTAGTTCCGCCATCCGATTCCCTTGACCACGTCGGTGACCGCACACGCCCCCTGCTGGTAGACCAGCGGAACGCGGTTGGCAAATCTGAGGAGGTCGACTTTGCCCTCCGATGTGAGTTCGCCGCCGTAGGCGATCCCGGCCTCGACGATGAAGGGGTCGCCGCCGTGGACGTCGGCATCGCGCGTCGCCGCAGCGTAGAAATCGGCGTCGTACTCCTTCCGGAGTCCTGCCTCGACGAGTTCGGCGGTGATCGGCGAGAGGCAGTCCGTTGGTGGTGCGAGGATGCTGGTCTCCCGCATCGCCTCCAGGAGTTCGCTGGCCGTATCGCGGCTGTCGGCGATCTCTCGGACCTTTGGCGGCTCGTCCGGCACCGTCCGTGCGACTTCCCACAGCGCCTCGATGATGTTCTCGCGAGCGGTGTCGCCGACGGTCACGTCGTCGTACTCGACGGTCGCGTCGGCCGCGTCGTCGACCAGCGTGGAGAGGCCGTCGTGTGTGAATCGGAACCGGTGGCCCTCGTCGTTCGCAAGCCGACGGGCGATCCGCTCGGCGAGTGCCTGAACAGTCGCGTCGTCCTTGCGCGTGCTCGTGGCATCGTCGACCAGCGTGTAGATCGCCGGCGTGAGGTGGTCTCGACCGTCCTCGGCGTCCGGTTCGAACGCCGTGAGTTCGGTCCAGACCGCCGCAACGGCGTTCTCTCTGACCGTCGATCCGAAGGTGCGCCCGAACTCCTCGGCGACGCTTTCGGCGACGTTGTCGACGATCTCGACCAACTCGGAGCGAGCGGTTCGCTCGCGGCTCGCTAGCACTGCTTCGATCTCGCTGGCGAACGACTCGGTGGCGTCTGCACCCTTGTTCGAGACGGCCTCGGTGATCGCGGCGTCGATGTCGACGTCGAGTGAGGGTGTCGGCCACGAGACTTCTCGGCCGTAGTGCCGGTCACCGAACGCATCGAGGACCTTCGCGGCGGTCTTTTTGCCGACGCGGGTGAACTCCTCCTGGAGGAAGCCGGAGATCGAATACGATTCGGTCGCTGCCAGCATCTTGAGCAAGGTACCCAGTTCGACCCCGTGAGGGTGGGGGCGGATCTCGCTGGTTTCGGCCGGGAGCTGGTCGGTCCCACGCTCGAACTTGAGCGGTTCATCGAGGCCGGGCTCCCGGAGTTCGATCCGCGCGTGGGGGTTGACGACCGCGGTATGTTTGATGTAGTCGTGGAGCTGCTGGCGGGCCCGCATATTGGCCTCCATCTCCAGTTCGATCCGCGTCCCGTGGGTCCGATCCCACGTCGGCGTCTCCGAGGCCCGAATCTCCGGCTCGTTGGTGTCGGTGTCGATGATCAACTCGAAATACTCGGCCTGCTCTTCTTCTTGTGTTCGGCTCGTGATCTTCGCTGGCTTCCCGCTTGTGAGCTGCGAGTAGAGGACGGCCGCCGAGATACCGATCCCCTGCTGACCGCGGGACTGCTCGCGGGCGTGGAACCGTGAACCGTAGAGGAGTTTCCCGAAGACTTTGGGGAGCTGTTCTTTCGTGATACCGGGGCCGTTGTCCTCGATGATGAGCTTGTAGTAGTCACCGGCCTCGGTGATTTCGACGTAGATGTCGGGTCGGAACCCGGCTTCCTCGGTGGCGTCGAGAGCGTTGTCGACGGCCTCTTTGACCGCCGTAACCAGCCCTCGGGCTCCCGAGTCGAAGCCGAGCATGTGCTTGTTCTTCTCGAAGAACTCGGCGATGGAGATCTCGCGCTGGCCTTTGGCCAGCTCTTCGGCGATCCCCTCGTCGGCACCGAGTTCCGCCTGGAATGACGTCATTCTATACTCCATGCTTTCCGCGGAGCCATTAAAACCTGTTCGGCATTGCAACACGAAACCGACCGACACCGCAGCGACATCCCCGTTGACGATATCGTAAGACACCGTGCAACTGCCTCACACACCATACAAACCGATTTACAGTTGTTACGCCCGCGCGTGCGAGGGCTTTATGCCGGGGGAACGACTATACAGAACTAGTTCTATGTCAGGCGAAAACGAATACGGGGCCGGACAGATTCAGGTTCTCGAAGGTCTCCAAGCCGTCCGGAAACGACCGGCGATGTATATCGGGTCGACCGACGGCCGCGGACTCCACCATCTCGTCTACGAGGTCGTCGACAACTCGATCGACGAGGCGCTGGCTGGCTACTGTGACCACATCGAGGTGACGATCCACGACGACGGGTCGGTCTCTGTCTCCGACGATGGCCGGGGGATACCGGTCGACACCCACGAACAGTACGACCGCCCGGCGGTCGAAGTCATCATGACGGTCCTCCACGCAGGCGGCAAGTTCGACAACAAATCCTACCAGGTCTCGGGGGGGCTCCACGGGGTTGGTGTCTCGGTCGTCAACGCCCTCTCGGAATGGCTCGAAGTCGAAGTCAAACGCGACGGCTACGTCTGGAACCACCACTTCGATCACGGCGAGCCCGACGAAGACGCCTTCGAGCGCGTCCGGCCAATGGACGATGACGAGGAGACCGGCACCACGATCCGGTTTTGGCCTGACGCCGATATCTTCGAGACAACTGATTTCACCTACTCGACGCTGGCCAACCGACTCCGGGAGCTCGCGTTCCTCAACTCCGGGGTCGCAATCAACCTCGAAGACGGACGCTCCGGCGAAAGCGAGCAGTTCCTGTATGACGGCGGCATCCGGGAGTTCGTCGGCTATCTCAACGAAACCCGAACGCCGCTCCACGAGGACGTGATCTACTTCGATGACGAAGACCAGAACATCCAAGTCGAAATCGCGATCCAGGCGACAGACGAGCTACAGGGTTCGATCCACGCCTTCGCCAACAACATCAACACCCGCGAGGGCGGCACCCACCTCACCGGATTCAAGACGGCCCTCACACGCGTGGTCAACGACTACGCCAACGACCACGGGCTGACCGACGACTTAGAGGAGAACCTCAAAGGCGAGGACGTGAGGGAGGGCCTCACGGCAGTTATCTCGGTCAAACACCCCGATCCGCAGTTCGAGGGGCAGACCAAGACCAAACTCGGCAACAGCGAGGTCAGGGGGATCGTCGAAAGCGCGACCCACCAACACCTCCGCACGTATCTCGAAGAGCATCCAGATACCGGTCAAGCGGTCGTTCGCAAGGCCGCCGAGGCCGCTCGCGCTCGCAAGGCCGCCAAGAAGGCCGAAGAGCTGACCCGCCGGAAGAGCGCCCTCGAATCAACCGCGCTGCCCGGCAAACTCGCCGACTGCCAGACGCGCGATCCCACCGAAAGCGAACTGTTCGTGGTCGAGGGGGATTCGGCAGGCGGCTCGGCCAAACAGGGCCGCGACCGGCACAATCAGGCGATCCTACCGTTGAAGGGGAAGATCCTCAACGTCGAAAAACACCGGCTGGACCGGATCCTCGAAAACGACGAAATCCGTGCGCTGATCACCGCCATCGGTGCCGGCGTCGGCGAGGAGTTCGACATCGACGAGGCCCGCTATCACAAGATCATCCTGATGACTGACGCCGATGTCGACGGAGCCCACATCCGAACCTTGCTTTTGACCCTCCTGTATCGGCACATGAAACCGCTCGTCGAGGCGGGCTACGTGTACGCGGCCCAGCCGCCACTGTACCGAGTTCGGTACCGCGGCAATACCTACGACGCGATGACCGAGGCAGACCGGGATCGGATCGTCGAGGAGAAATGCAACGGCAACCCCACACAGGTCCAGCGGTTCAAGGGCCTCGGCGAGATGAACCCCGATCAGCTGTGGGAGACGACGATGGATCCCGAAAACCGGATCCTCAAGCGGATCTCCATCGAGGATGCCGCAGCCGCCGACCGGATGTTTTCGGTGCTGATGGGCGATGCAGTCGAACCGCGGAAACAGTTTATCAAGCAACACGCGACCGAAGCCGAATGGGTCGACATCTAACGACACATGAGCGCAGATCTACCTGACAAACCAGACGTTGCCGCCGCCCGTATCGAAACCGCCCGGATCGAAGACGAGATGGAGCAGTCGTATATCGACTACGCCATGTCAGTCATCGCCGGCCGTGCACTGCCCGACGTTCGGGACGGCCTCAAGCCGGTCCACCGGCGCATCCTGTATGCGATGCACGAGGCGGGCGTCTCCTCGGGATCGGCCCACCGGAAGAGTTCATCAATCGTCGGCGAGACGATGGGTGACTACCACCCTCACGGCGACAGCGCGATCTACGACACGCTCGCGCGGATGGCCCAGGACTTCTCGATGCGCTATCCGCTCGTCGACGGGCAGGGGAACTTCGGTTCGGTCGACGGCGACCCACCGGCCGCCATGCGATACACGGAGGCCCGGATGGCCCCGATGGCCGAGGAGTTGCTCGACGATCTCGACAAAGACACCGTCGACTTCGTGCCGAACTACGACGACCGCCTCGAAGAGCCCGACGTCCTGCCGTCGGCGTTCCCGAACCTCTTGGTCAACGGATCGTCGGGAATCGCCGTCGGGATGTCGACAAACATCCCGCCGCATAACCTCGGTGAGGTAACCGACGCCACCGTTCACCTGATCAACAACCCCGACTGTACGGTCGAGGATCTGATGGATCACGTCAAGGGCCCGGATTTCCCGACTGGCGCGAATATCGTCGGCCGAGCCGGGATTCACAGCGCCTATAAGACGGGCCGCGGTCGCGTCCGGATCCGCGCCGAGTTCGAGACCTTCGAGGAGGAGGGCCGGATCGTTATCAACGAACTCCCGTTCCAAGAGAACAAATCCCGCCTCGTCGAGCGTATTGCCGACGATGTCAACGAGGGCAAGTTGGAGGGCATTCGCGATCTCCGCGACGAATCCGACCGCGACGGGATGCGTATTGTTATCGAACTCAAGCGGGATGCAATGGTCGACGTCGTCAAGAACCAGCTCTTGGAGAGCCATCTCGAACGCACCTTCGGCGTCATCAACCTCGCGTTGGTCGACGGCTCGCCGCAGGTGCTCACGCTCAGAGAGACTATTCAGCACTACCTCGATCACCGCCGCGAGGTCGTCCGGCGGCGCTCGCAGTTCGAACTCGACGAGGCCGAGGATCGAGCCCACATTCTCAAGGGCCGACTGACCGCACTCAACAACGTCGACGCGGTCGTCGAAACGGTTCAGGATGCCGAGGACCGCGACGAAGCGAAAGCCGCCCTCCGCGAGCAGTTCGACTTCTCGGAGTCGCAGGTCGAGCACATCGTCGCCATGCAGCTGGGTTCGCTGACCTCGATGGAGGCCCAGGAGATCGAAGACGAGTACGAGGAGGTCCAGGCTCGCATCGAGCGCCTGACCGAGATCCTGAACAACGAATCGGAGCTGCTGGGCGTCATCGAGGACGAACTCCTCGAGATAAAGGCCGAGTACGACGACGCCCGCCGAACCTCGATCATCGAAGATACCGGCACCGTCGCCCACGAGGACCTGATCCCCGAAGACGACAGCGTGGTCGTCATGTCCGAGGACGACTACATCAAGCGGATGCCACTGTCGACCTTTTCGGCCCAGAACCGCGGCGGTAAGGGGATCATTGGCACAGACCTCAAGGAAGGTGATTCAGTCTCGTCGGTGTTCGTCGCCAACACCCACGACTATCTGCTCTGTTTCACCAATCAGGGCCAGATCTACACCTTGCGTGGGTTCCAGATCCCCGAAATGTCCCGGACAGCCCGCGGCAAGTCGGCGGTCAACCTCCTGGACCTCGATAGCGGCGAGGAACTCACTGCGGTCGTCAATATGGATGACATCGCCTCCGAGGAGATCGATGGCGACCGGTATCTGACGATGGTGACCAGAGACGGCTACATCAAGCGCACTGCCGTAGACGAGTTCCAGAACATCAACTCGACCGGGATTCGGGCCGTCAGACTCGAAGACGGCGACAAACTGGTCGATGTCGAAGTCACCGACGGCGACCGGACGCTCGTTGTCGCCACCAGCGATGGGATGTCGATCCGGTTCGACGAGGACGACGTCCGACCGATGGGTCGGAGTGCCCGTGGGGTTCGGGGTGTCGACTTGCAGGGAGACGACACAGTCGCGGGCGTCGCGGGCGTCGACACCGACCGCCACAGCTGGGTGCTGACAGTCACTGAACACGGCTACGGCAAGCGCTCCGATATCGAAGACTACCGCGTCCAGTCCCGCAACGGCAAGGGGCTGATCGACATCAAAACCGGCGGTCGCAACGGTGAGGTGTGTGCGATGGAGACCGTCGGGCTGGGCGATCACCTAGTCGTGATGAGCGAGTCCGGACAGATCATGCGTACCCCCGTCGAGGGGATCTCGATCGTTGGCCGCAACACGATGGGTGTCATAGCGATGGAGCTCGAAGACGGCGACCGGGTTGCCTGTCTCGATGTGATCCCCCGCGAGATGGTGACCGACGCCTCCGAGGAGGGCGTCGACCTCTCGGAGTCGCCCGAATCGGCGTAGTTACGAGCGGTCGACCCGTATAAGTTCGTCGGCTCCGGCGGCGAAGCCGACCGCATCCGGGCCGAACGAATCGGCATACCGAACGAGAAGTGTTAGGACGGTTTCGGGCTGTTTGACCACGTATTTTTCGGAGCGGTCGAGGAGTCCAGCGTCCTCTAACTCACCGGCGTAGTTGCTTACAGTCGCCCGCGAGACCGACAGCCGGTCGGCGAGTGAACTCCCGGTTTCGGCGGGCGATTCGAGTAGTTCGATCACCATCCGCCGGGGCGTTTCGCGTCGGAGATAGCCGAGAGCGGTCTGTTCGAACGTCGAGAACTGTCCGGCCGGGAAAAAGCGACGGTACTCGCCGTCCCGACGGGACTCGACGGCCTCCGCCTCGATGAGCGACCGGAGGTGGTGTTGGGTCTCGCCAGTCCCGAGTTTGAGGTCGTCCCGGAGCTTCGAGAAGTGTGCGCCGGGCGTGGTCGACAGATAGCCACGGATCGCGTCCGGGACGTCACTCCGGGAATCGGACCCGCCGTCAGCCGACCCCTCGGCACCGCTGGCGATCCCGACGAACGATGTCGACGCGCCGAGCGCAGCGAACCGCCGAAGCGTCGTCCGTTTCCGTTCGTCGACTGGATCTCCCATCTACGACTTCGTAGGGGAGATATCGGATAAAAGTACTTCGACCCTAATTCGTCCTACCGCGGGGTTAGGGACTGTTTACTGGCCGTATTTGGCCCGGTTGCGTCCGTCTGTCTATCTACTGTAACCGGATACTGACGACTACGTATCAGCTACCGTTCGGTCTCGGTCTCGCGCTCGAGGCCGCCGTCAGGAGAGGTCTCGGATTCGGTGAGTGCCTCCTCGTCGATCTCGTCGTCGGCCTCGTCGATCACGTCGTCGGGACTTTTGATCCCCGATTCACCGGTTTTGACCTGTTCGGCCTCCTGTTCGAGCTGTTCGATGTCCATCTCGGCGGCCTGATCGATCTCGCCGAGGATCTCGTCGATGTCGTCGAGCCCGAGCATCTTCCGGGTGTCGTCGTCGAACTCCTTGCCTTCGAGGCCCTCGGACTCCTGAACATCGCTGCCGGTGAGCTGTTTGCCGTAGCGGCCGACCAGCGAGGTGAGTTCCTGCGGCAGGATGAACGTCGACGAGTCGCCCTGCCCGATGCGTTCGAGGCTCTCCATGCCGCGTTCGATGATCGCGCGTTCGCCCATTGCTTCGGCGGATTTGGCGCGCAGGACCGTCGAGATCGCATCACCCTGTGCTTCGAGGATCTGGCTCTGTTTTTCACCCTGTGCGCGGATGATGTCACTCTGCTTGTCACCCTCGGCCTTCTCGACTGCTGAGCGGCGTTCTCCCTGTGCTTCGAGGATCATCGCCCGGCGTCGACGCTCGGCGGAGGTCTGCTGTTCCATCGCCTGCTGGACTTCCTTCGACGGATTGACCTCGCGGACCTCGACGCTCTCGACGCGAATCCCCCACTCGTCGGTGGGTTCGTCGAGTTCGGTCCGGATCTTCGCGTTGATCTCTTGGCGCTTGTTCAGCGTATCGTCGAGTTCCATGTCGCCCAGCACGGCCCGCAAGGTGGTCTGGGCGAGATTCGAGACTGCCTTCTTGTAGTCGTCGACCTCGAGGAAGGCCTTCTTGGCGTCCATTACCTTGATGTAGACAACGGCGTCGGCCGTGACGGGGGAGTTGTCACGGGTGATCGCCTCCTGGCGCGGTACGTCCAGCGTCTGTGTCCGCATATCGAACGGATAGGTCCGGGAGACGAACGGCGGGATGACATTGAACCCCGGCTCCAGCAGTTTCCGATACTCGCCGAAGACGGTCAGCGCCTCCTTCTCGTAGGCGTCGACGATCTCGACGGTCTGCCAGACGACGACGACGGCGACGAACAGAAACAAGAGGCCGACTGCGGTGAACGTCAGCGCCCCCTGCAGTACGAATGGTTCCATACTGGTTTTTGGGCTGACAGACTCATAAGGGTTGTCTTCATTAATATATTCATACAAATATTCACCAGTAGAAACATGGTGGAGACGGCGGGCTATCGCTCGAACTCGGGGTCTTTTTCGGGTTCTGTGTCGGGGTTTTCGGTGCGCTTCTCGATGAACTCGGAGGCTGCTGTCTCGTCCTGTTCGGGCGGCTCGGCGGTCGTGTCGTTATCGGAGCGTCCGGCGGCGAGTTGGCGGTCGATATCGTCTTCGATGATCGACAGCGCCTCGACGGTGACGACGTTGCCGCCGCCGGGGTCGACGACCATCACATCGGTTCCTTCGGGGATTTCGGTGTCCATCGACCGGGCGGAGTAGTAGGGATTAAAACCGCCACCCTGGAGCTTGACTTCCCCGCCTGAGGGGGTGACACGCTCGGTGACGCGGCCGGTTTTGCCCTGGAGAGCGTCCGAATCACTGGTCTGTTGTTGACCCTTCCCGCCGTAGAAGTCGAACTCGTGGTAGAGATAGAAAGCGATCGAGCCGAACAGCAGTACCAAAAACCCGAGAATAAACGGGTTGAGCGCGATGATCGGGCTTAGCAGTAAGCCGACAAGCCCGGCCCCGAGCAGCCCGATACCGACGACAATGAAGTTCGCGCCGGGCGCGAGAGCTTCGACCAGCGAGATGAGGAGCCCGGCGGTCACGAGCAACAGCGGCAACGTCTCCGGGCTCACGAGATCGACCTGCAACAGGAGCATACACTCCCTACGTGTTCGATCTGTTTAACGCTTGCATCGGCGTCGGCTACAGGCCGGTGAGGATGATCCCGACGGTCAACGCGATGCCGAGGCCGACGAAGACGGCGTGTTCCAGCGAGATCGATTCGGGCTCTATCGGCTCGGGCTCCGGCGGCTCTGGCTCCGGCGAATCGGGTTCGGCCTCGGGGCCGACCTCGTCGACGCTGAACCGCCACTCGCGTTCTCCGGATTCGGGTTCGGCTGGACCCTGACTCATACCGGAGGGAGGGTCGCCGAACAGATAGGCCTACCGTCTGGGGGTCCGGAGGACGTCGCCATCGAAGACGATACCGCGTTCGGCGTCGATGCTGAGCGTTGCTCCGTTCTCGATATCTTCGGGGATCACCGCGCCGCTGAGCATCGGAATGCCGATTTCACGGGCGATGACGGCCGGATAGCCGGTCATTCCCCCGCGGGCGTCGACGATGCCCCCGATTTTCCCCATGTCTCCGGTGAACTCGCCGTCGAAGTCGGCCGACAACGAGAGGATTGCCCCCTCGGGAACGTCGGAGAGATCGCCGTCGTCGAGTCGGACGAGCGGCCCGGCGACACGGCCGCCGACGATCTGTTTCCCACTGGCGATCTGTTCGGCGGCGACGTGGACCTTCAGCATGTTCGTCGTCTGTGTCTGTTCGAGACTCGATACCATGCCGGAGAGGGCGACCACGGTGTCCCCACTTTCGGCCACGTTGGCGTCGAGTGCTTCCTGGACGCTGCCTTCGAGGACCGTTTCGATGTTGTCTTGATACTCGAAAAAGCGCGGGATCACACCCCAGACGACCGCGAGCTGTCGACGAACCCGGTCGTTGGGCGTCGTGGCGACGATCGGCACCTGTGGACGGAACTTGGCGGTTTTTCGGGCCGTGTAGCCGGACTCGCTGGCGGCGACGACCGCCGACGCGCCGATGTCGCGGGCGAGATACCGCGCCGACCGTGAGAGCGCCTCGGTTCTCGACTGGTCTTTGGCAGCCGGAACGCGCTGTTCGATGTTTTCGGTGTACTCGTCGGTTTCCTCGACACCCTCGACGATGTCGGCCATCGTCTCGACGACCCGGACCGGGTGGTCGCCGATGGCGGTCTCGCCGGAGAGCATCACCGCGTCGGTGCCGTCGAGGACGGCGTTGGCGACGTCGGAGGCTTCCGCGCGTGTCGGTCGACGCGTGTGGATCATCGAGTCCAGCATCTCCGTTGCCGTAATCACGGGTACCCCGGCGTCGACACACTTCTTGATGATCCGTTTCTGGACGATCGGCACGTCTTCGAGCGGACACTCGACGCCGAGGTCACCGCGAGCGACCATGACGCCGTCGGCGGCACCGATGATCTCGTCGAGGTTCTCGACCGCGCCAGCGCGTTCGATTTTAGCGATGACCGGAATATCCGGGTCGCCGAACTCCTCGAGTTTGTCGACGATCTTGTAGACGTCCTCGCCGTCGCGGACGAAGCTTGCGGCCACGAAGTCCGCCCGCTTGTCGGCTGCGAGTTTGAGTTCCTTCTCGTCGCCCTCGGTAATGAGTTCGATATCGAGGTCGACGCCGGGGATGTTGACGCCCTTGCGGCTCTGGAGCTTACCGCCGGAGACGATCTCGGCGATGACCTCCTCGCCGTCGACGTCGACGACACAGGCCTCGATCCGGCCGTCGTCCAGCAGGATCGTGTCGCCGGGTTCGCACTCGGTGATCGAGACGGAGAGCCCGACGGACTCTGGTGTGGAGGTGTCGCCCTCAGCGAAGACGACCTCCGAGCCCGTTTCGAGCATCACCGGTTCGTCGATCTCGGCGGTTCGGACCTCGGGACCTTTGAGGTCGACCATGACCGCCAGTGGCTCGGTCAGTTCCTCGTCGACATCACGGATACGGTCGATGACTGTGCGACGGTGGTCGGTCGAGCCATGGCTCGCGTTGAGGCGGGCCACGGACATCCCGGCGTCGGCGAGCGACCGGATAGTCTCCCGGTTGCTCGATGCGGGACCAAGCGTACAGACGATTTTCGCGTTTCTCATGTCCGGAGATTCGCCAGACGAGTTAAAAAAGCCCCACGATACGGCTCATTCCCAACCGCGTTTTGTATGTATTTATAATTAGGAGTACCGCGAGCCACCACTCCCGACACAGCGGGACGGACCCGCCTTTGTCCGGTTCCGGCTGGGCCAACGAGACCAACGCCCAACGAGCCACATTTTTACTGGCTCACGGAAAGAAGGACCATGCGAACACTCGCCTTCGACGGTCGACTGGGTGCCAGCGGCGATATGATTCTCGGCGCGCTTTTGGCTGTCGGTGCCGACCGTTCGGTCCTCGGTCCGGTCGAATCCGCGCTTCCAGTCCGGTATGCGGTCGACTCGACGCGTAAAAACGGGATCGCTGCAACGACAGTCGACGTGCTGTTGACCGACGAGTCCGACCACGACAGCCACGATCACAGCCACGATCACAGCCACGATCACAGCCAGCCGGGTGGGCGTGAACACACTCATGACCACGGTCACAATCACACTCCCGATCACGATCATACCCATGACCACACTCATACTCACGATCACACCCACGCCGAAGGTCATGGTGCCCACCGGAGCTACACCGACGTTCTGGAGATCGTCGACTCGATGGCGCTCCCGGCGTCGGTCGCCGCCGACGCGCGGGGTGCGTTTCGGTTGCTCGGCGAGGCCGAAGCTGCGGTCCACGGCGAGTCGCTCGAAGAGATCAAGTTCCACGAGGTCGGCGCGGACGACGCGATCGCCGACATCGTCGGGGCGGCGCTGTTGGTCGACGATCTGAGTGTCGACCGCGTGGTCACCACGCCGCTGTCGGTCGGCGGCGGCGACCGCGAGATGAGCCACGGCACCTACCCCATCCCCGGCCCTGCCGTCCTCGAAATCGCCGAGCGCGCCGACTGGTCGGTCGACGGCGGGCCGATCGACGCCGAACTCCTGACGCCGACCGGCGCGGCGATCCTCGCTCAACTCGCCGAAGGCGTCGAGACTCTCCCGGCCCTCTCAGTCGAGGAGTCCGGATACGGTGCCGGTGGTTTCAGCTTCGAGTCCCACCCCAACGTCCTTCGGGCGACGCTCGGCGACGGCGGGAGTCGACTCGATCGGGATTCGATCACCGTCTTGGAGACGAACCTCGACGACGCCTCGCCAGAACTGCTGGGCGGCCTCCAACAGACCCTGACCGCGGCTGGCGCACGCGACGTGTCGATCCTCCCGGTGACGATGAAGAAATCCCGCCCCGGCCATCTCGTCAAGGTGATCTGCAAGCCCGAGGACGCCGAGCGCGTCGCCCACCGTCTGGCGCTCGAAACCGGGACGCTCGGCATCCGCGAACACGGTGCCGGTCACCGCTGGACCGCCCACCGAGAGATCGAGACGGTCGAGCTCACCACCGGTGGCGAGACGTATGACGTCGACGTGAAAATCGCCAGCACGACCGACGGCGAGGTCTACGACGTGAGCGCCGAGTACGACGACGCGGCCGCCGTTGCGGACGAGACGAGTCGACCGATCAGCGAGATCATGCGGCGTGCGGAAGCGGCGCTCGAAGACAGGGGCTAACGCCGCGTTAGGGACTGCCTACTGGTCTTCGTCGGTATCGGTGTCGGCGTGCTGACTCTCCTCCTTGCTGCCAGCCTCACCTTTATCGCTGTGGGCCGCTGCCTCGTCGCTGGCCGCGGGTTCCTGACCGCCTTCGGCTTCGCCGATCGTTCCCTGTTCACCCTCGGTTTCGCTTTCAGTTCCGCTTCCGATTTCGAGGATCGCCTCCTCGGCTACTTCTTCTTCGTCGGTCGACCATTCGACTTCGAACTCGATTTCGTACTCTTCTTGATCGCCCCCCTCTTCGTCGGTCTCACGTTCTATTTCGAGCTCGAACTCGGCCGTCTCGGGGACTGTCACGCTCACCTCGTCGTCGTCGGTGCGGAACGTGACCGAACCGTCCGATTCCAGCCCGTCGGCGAACTGTCGGAAGTAGGATGCGATTGTTGCTCTGTCGTGGGAGCCTTCGACTTCGATCAGTGTTTCTTCGGCCATGGAACCCGGTTCGTTCGCGAGCTGTATCAGTTCCGCTGGCCGTTACCCAACCAATCAGGAAAGCGACGGTCACGAGAGACCGAGGGGCTTTTGCGCCGACCGGCCAATTTCCGACTGTGAGCGAGCCAGTTTCGACCGGTTGCGGGACACTCGACGAGCTGCTGGGCGGCGGCTTCGAGCGCGGGACGGTCACGCAGCTCTATGGACCGCCAGCGGCGGGTAAGACCAACGTCGCGCTCTCGGCGGCGGTCGGTGTCGCCACCGACGGCCGCCAGGCTCTCTATATCGACACTGAGGGGCTGTCGGTCGACCGGTTTCAACAGTTGATCGAAGCCAACTCCGAGAAGCCGGTTGAGGCGGTCGCCTCGCGGCTCATTATTACTGACGCGGTGGATTTCGACGAACAGCAGGAGGCTGTCCGAGATGCCGCGGAGTTCGCCGAGCAGGTCGATCTCATGGTCCTCGATAGCGCGACGGGGTTCTACCGGCTCCAGCGCGGCGAGGACGCCAACGGTGGCGACTCGCTGCGGGCGGTCGCCAGACAAGTCACTCAACTGCTGTCGCTGGCCCGAAAACACGATATCGCGATCGTCATTACCAATCAGGTATTTACGGACCCGGACACCGATCGCACGCGGGCGCTGGGTGGTCATACGCTGGAACACTGGACTGGCGTCGTCCTCCGGCTCGATCGGTTCCGCGGCGGCAACCGCCGGGCAACGCTCGAAAAACACCGGGCCAAAGCCGCCGGAGAGAAGACAACGTTCCGGATTACTGATTCGGGGATCGTCGACGGTGAACTGTCGTAGCGCGGAACGTGTTATCAGCGAGTCGGTGGAGAACCTGTTACACGGCGTCTATTTAAATACAGTCGTGTCGACCGGTCGGTAGCCAGTCGACCACGAAGTCTTTATTAACGGCGGTCACAGAAATCGGGTGAGGACTGCACAGGACGATTGGCACTGCGTGCGAGGGTAGCCAAGCCCGGAAACGGCGGCGGATTCAAGCTCCGCTCCTGTAGAGGTCCGTGGGTTCAAATCCCTCCCCTCGCACTGGCAACAGTGCGGAAGACCGCTCTTGGAGCGTTCTTCCCTCGCAAACATTCTCGTGTGAAACAATTGCTTGCGTAGCGATGCTGTTCAACGACGGACTGCCGAACCATTGCGTCGATTCTGCCCTGAGTTATAACCATTGCTGAACGGTTCCGGATGACCCGAGACAGTCGACGCGGTTCGAACGGAAAATAATCAAAAATAATATTGATCCTTTTATATTAGTAATCCAGCTATAACATATGGATCGTCGGACGTACCTCGTGGTGGGTGGTACTGTAGCTGTTTCCGGGTGTTTGGGGGTGCTTGAGGACGAGGAGTCCCAACCCGACCAAGACGCAGAAACGACTGTCGAGCCCGGGCCCGAACAGGAGCCCCCGGCAACGGACGCCGAAGAGGCCGACTCAGAGATCGAAGCGTCGGAGCCAGAACAGGAACCTGAGCCCGAAGGCGACGCCAGACAACAAACCGACGACGAGATCGAACTGGAGCGGTCGATCAGTCGGGCCGAAGACCGGTTTCGCCGTGCGCTGCGAGAGTACGGGCGCTCGACCGAGTTCGAAGAGCCGACACTTCTGCACCTCCTCCCAAGCACGGAGGTCGAGACGAACAACGCCCGAGAGCATCTGAATAAAGCCTCGGATATTCTCTGGACGGAATCACGGGATCTTGCGACCACCGACGAACAGAGACAACAGGTACGAGAGTACAGAACATATGATGATCTCATCACGGATCTCGTTACTATTCAGCGATACATTCACCGAGCGTACTCCCGAATCGGCTCGACCGACGACGAGGAGATCTACTCCAGTGCACCATCCGAACTCGCCAGCGCGAAACGCGATCACCAAGCCCTCGGCGAGGAGATCGCCGACAAGGAGATGTATATGACCGAACTGCAGGCGAAGTTCGAACAGCAGCGCTGGCAGATCGAACTGGTCGAACGGATGTTTTCTGGACTGATGACTGTGAAAGGGACTGCGTACATCGCCGACCAGTCGGCGACACAGCTAGACCTCGCACAGAGCGCGTTCGAAACCGTCAGGAACGAACTCCGAGACACGACTTCGGCCCCACCGGATGATGTCACTGACGAGGCGTTCCTGAAACTCGTCGAAGCGTGGTACGAGCTAACGGATCGGACTTTTCGAGAGGTCTCGACAGGCGCTTCCTAACCCGTTCCCGACGACGACTTCCTACTCGATATCAAAAACAACCACCAACAGCTGAGTCTCGACTCTATGCCTGTCCTGCGCCGACGTAGAGCACGACGACGAGGAAGACCCAGACGACGTCGACGAAGTGCCAGTACATCGAGGCCGTGCTGACCGAGAGGTGGCGTTCGGCCGAATACTGGCCGTAGAGGCCGCGGATGAAGACGATACTGAGGAAGACGACGCCGAGCATGACGTGGAGGCCGTGGAGGCCGGTCAGCCCGAAGAACGCCGAGCCGTAGATCCCCTCGCCGAAAGTGAAGCCCTCATGAACAATGAACTCGAAGTACTCTAGGGCCTGACCGCCGAGGAATACAACCCCGAGCAGGACCGTCAGCCCCATGCCACGGAGGAAGTTCGTCCGGTCGTTGCTTCGGATGGCAACGTGGGCCCAGTGGAGCGTGAACGAGGAGGCGATCAGGATCGCCGTGTTTGCGAGGATGAGCGAACTGACCAGATCCGGGGTGGTCGCCGGAAGCGCCCACCCAGCGCCCGCGCGGAAGTAGAAGTAGTAACTAAAGATGGCTCCGAAGGTCGCCAACTCGGATCCTAAAAAGGCGATCATCCCCCACCGGAGCGACGAACTTCCGTGTTCGGTGACGTCCCGTGACCAGAACTTCGTAATGAAGGCGTGGTAGAGCCAGCCGTAGATCCCCGTCAAAAAGAAGCCAACACTGCCAGCGACGACCGCCGGACCAGCCAGCGGATGGACGAGATCGCCGAGAATCCACAGTGCGACACCAATATAAATGCCTGCGCCACCGAGCGCGGTCACGAACGGCCACCAACTCGCCTCGCCGAAGCCGCGCGGCCAGTCTTCGACCGCCGGGAGATGGTGGTGATCGTCGTGTCCGTCCTCCGTTTCGGTACTCATACCAGCCAGTTGCAAGCCTGTGACTAAAAATCCTCCCAACCGTCGCCGGGCTGATCCGAACCCACGCCGAGTCGCAAGCTACTCCTATCGGCTGCCCCTACCGCAGGTCAATGGACCGTCGACGGCTCGGCCTGCAGGCTGGCGTCGGACTCGCGGGGGCACTGGCTGCGATCGCACTACTCAGCGGGGATGTTCTCGCCCACGCGGCCGGACTCAGAGATGCCGGAGCCACGACAGTCGACGTCCCGACGTGGCTGTTTTTGGCGACCGGTGGCGGCGCTGTCGGGGCCTCGTTTCTGCTAGCATCGTTCGTCACCGACCGCGTCTTTATTCGTTCGTTTCACGAGTGGGGTGGAACGGTCCCATCACCGGGTCGAATCGTCTCGGTTATCGGTCGACTAACAGGAATTAGCCTGCTCTTACTGACCGTTTATATTGGGTATGCTGGCCCGCCGACGGGGTTCCGCAACTTTGCGGTCGTCTTCGTTTGGGTCGTCTGGTGGGGTGGCTACGTCGCCTCAACCTACCTCGTCGGCAATACATGGCCGGCACTCAACCCGTTTCGGACGCTCGCGGACCTGTTGCCGACGGTCGACCGCGAGTATCCTGATCGGCTGGGCGCATGGCCGAGTGTGATCGGGCTCCTCGGCCTCATTTGGATCGAGGTCGTCACACCACTGGCCGACGATCCGCGGCTGTTGGCGTCGATGATTCTCGGCTACGGCACAGTAACGGTTGGAGGAGCGGTTGTCTTCGGCTCCGAGGCGTGGTTCGGGAACGTCGACCCGATCTCGCGTGCGTTTTGGTTTTTCGGTCGGTTTGCCCCTTTCGAGCGAACCGCCGGGGGGATCTCGTTCCGCCTGCCGGGGATGGCACTCACTGACCCCGATCTCGTCTCGGGCCGCGATGAGGTCGCATTTATCATCTGTCTGTTGTATGTCACCACCTTCGACGGCTTCGTCGCGACGTGGCTCTGGGAGACGTTCGTCGTCGGCGTTGTCGGGGTCGGACTCCCACCGTTGTTGGTCTACTTCGTCGCCTACATCGTCGGGTTCGGGCTCTTTCTGGGGGCCTTCTGGTGGTCGTTGGGGCTGGCCCGACGCTACGGTGACACTTACATCACCCGCGAGGAGTTGGGTCGACGGTTCGCCCCCTCGCTTTTGGCGATCGCGGTCGGCTACCATCTCGCCCACAATCTCGCATTCGTGCTCGGGCTTCTGCCAGCCGTGATCGTAGTCGGTGCCGCCCCGCTGTCCCCACCCCAACAGCCGCCCGTGTTGGCGGGACTTCCCGGCTGGGTTTCGGGTCTCGAGATGGCGCTCGTCTTGGGTGGCCACGTCGTCGCCGTCTGGGTGGCCCACGCGGCGGCCTACGAGCTGCTGCCCGGTCGGCTCGAAGCAATCAAAAGCCAGTATGGAATCACGCTAGTGATGGTCGGCTACACGATGATCAGCCTCTGGATCGTTACCACGCCGATCGTCGAGCCGCCGTTTATCTCGGGAGGGGGCCCATGACCGATCGGCCACTGCCTGAAACCGCAGTCCCAGCCGACGAAACCCCCGTAGTCTGTCCCTACTGTGGGTTCGAACTTACCGACGACAAACAACGGCGGCTTCATTTGGGACTCGAACATTATGCGAATCTCACCGACGAGGAACGCGAGGCGTTCAAGCAGACATATACCCAAGAGGAGACGGGACTCAACCGGTTTCGAATCGTTGCCCTCGGCGGATTGGTCGCACTCTATTTCGGTTTCCTCGTTGTCTACGCCGTCTTGACAGTCTGACCGCAAACAGTGGATATCGCGGTAGCCTGTGTTTAATTCAATATTCGATGAGTGAATAAAATGTGCGACGCTCCGGAAAGTATTTCAGTCGTCTCTAGCGACGTTATACCAAATGGATAGCGAGATAGTCGACGCCGTGACCGAGTGGGAGTCGACCCCGTTCAGCGGCGGGTACGAGGGTCTTCACGGGCTCGCTGACCGGGGGTTTTCGGGCGCGGTCACACAGGGCACGGCGTGGGCATTCATGCTCAACGGGCGGCTCATCGGTGTCGAAGACGGGTCGGCGTCGTCGTTCGCCGAGGCCGACGGAACCACATACGAGGCTCCCGCCGACGCGCTGTCGTTGTTGTACTCGATGCAGGGTCAGGGCGAAAAGCAGGCACAGTACTACACGAACGAAAAGTCGATCGCGGAGGCGGATGCTACGCTTTCGTCGGGCAGTTTCACGGGATATATAGAGCTCTCGGAGAACGTGCTTTCGGGGGATTATTACACGGTCTACTACGGCGGCAAGTCGATGAGCGTCGCCTTCGTTGGCAACAGCCGACAGCTCTTGACTGACGAGGAGGCTTTCGAACGGGCCGACGACGAAGTCGGTATTTACACAGTCTACGCTGCGGATCTGGAGGTTATTGATATTCCGGAGCCAGCGGGAGAACCCAACGAGGAGCCGGCTGATTCCGATTCTCGCTTGACTGACCAGCCCTCTTCCGAGACCGAAGTCGACACCGCCGACACCACTGAGACGGCCGATTCGGTGACGCCAACGCCGTCTCCCAGCGAGGCGCCGTCCGCACCACCGAACTCGGAGACATCGAGTTCCGAGACGGCGAGCACCAAGCCCACAGATACCGAGACTGAGAGGTCGACGGCCACGAAGCCGGCCTCCGCACCCGAGACGAACGGAGGGCCGAGTGTCGCGCAGCCCACATCGGCGGCAAGCTCTGTATCTCCGAGTGCCGCTAAAGCCGACAGGACGGCGAACGACGACGCATTCAGCGCCGAGGCCGAGTGGCGCAACGCGAAAACGATCCCGTCGCTCGATCCCAGCAGTGATCCCGACGAGAAGACGGGCTCACAGTCGGCGGCGGGACGGCCGTCGTCGAAGTCGGCGCAGGGCCAGTCGACCGCTGGAAAGCAGTTCTCCCGAAAGCAGCTCCAACAACGGCTCAAGCGGGCTGAAAAGGTCATGGAAAAGGCCGAAGAGCAGCACGAACAGCTGGTCGAACAGCGGGATACTGCGATCGCCGAACGGGATGCGGCCCGCGAGGAGCTCGAATCCGTCCGCGCCCAGCTCTCGGAGGCCGAAGCCGAGGTCGACCGGCTCCAAGAGCAGCTCGAATCAGGGGAACCGACCGCCGACGTGAGTGGGATGTCGGGCGGCCAGTCGATGAGTACGACCGAGGCCTTGGAGGGAACCAATCTGCTGGTCCGGTACGCGTCGCAAGGCGACGCCACCCTGGAGGACGCGCTCTCCGGGGCGGCGGCACAGGAAGCGGTCCGAGGCAACCTCCGGATCGACCCACATACCACCTTCGAGAGCGAAGGCGTGAGCGTCGACGGCACGCCGTTCGATGCGTTCCTCGAAAACCGGATCGAACTCGCCTTTACCCGGTGGCTCGTCGAAGAGTTCCTCTTCGATATCCAACAGACAGGCAACCAGACCGATCTCAAGGGGATCTACGAGGTGATTCCGGCGATCAATCGGGCCGAAATCCGCGGCAGCGTCGCGCTCGATACCGACGACGAAGACGAGGAGTCGATCGACGCCGAGTTCGACCTCGTCGTCCGTGACAAGCGGGATCAGCCGCTTTTCGTCGCGGATTTCAACGAGTCGAACCAGCCGGTTGGCGGCGCGGTGGTCAACTCCCTGGTTCGGGACGGCAGCGAGATCATCCAACTCGACGAGAGTTTCGCGGGTGCGTTTGCGGTGACGACGAGCTACTACAAGGGCGAGGCCCTCGATGCCGCCGCCGACGCGACCGGCGGTGGGCTGCTGAGTGCGAGTCGGGGCAAGAGCTTCGTCTACATCTCCCGCAAACAGGGGTTCCATCTCTGTCTGATCGAACGGCTCGGCGACACGTTCGACCTTCACGTCCCGGAACTGTAGACCGCGCCGGTATCGGTTTGTAACCGGAGGCTCGCCTCAATGGCTCCGCTGAAACCCGCCTCTTCGGATACAGTATCGTCTGAAACAACGGGTCGTCGAAAGCTGTGTACGCCGAAACAGTCCGAACACATCTGTTGTAGAGGGTTTTGACTGAGTATAAATCAGATGCTAAAATAATTAAACACAACGCTCAAAAAAACAAGTGCAGCGGCGAGGATCAGCACGATGATGAGGAGTGGATTCGCTTCGAATTCATCATCGTCTGTAGTAATAAAATGAAAAATTGAAAATACAACAAGTAAGATACCACTACCAACCATCAGGTAGCTATAGGACCCTCCCGGCTCGGTGTTGAGCGAAAGAAGTCCGTTTATCGCAATACAGGCTCCGATTGTCAGTTGTGAGGCATTGTAAAGCGCGAGATTATTCATGG
>Ga0207753_1000130_pt1 | contig 29404 bp, 35 predicted proteins | sample PonA233FremontCA_2_FD_187273 | JGI IMG/M metagenome (GOLD analysis project Ga0207753, IMG submission 187273) | Salt pond sediment microbial community from Fremont, CA, USA - Pond A23 Sediment 3 (SPAdes) | ecosystem: Environmental > Aquatic > Non-marine Saline and Alkaline > Saline | place: USA... | reverse complement strand
GGGCCACTAATCGGTCTCCCACTAATCGGTCTCCCGCTAGTCGGCCAATAGACGGTTCGGGTAGCAGCCGGGGTTATGACTGTTCGGCCCCTTGTAGGAGCATGGTCACTCGCATTCTCGTTCCGATGGACGACTCAACGATGGCGGAGCGAGCGCTCGAATACGCGATCGAAATGTACGTCGAGCCCGAAATAACGGTTCTTCACGTTGTCGGGGGCGCGACGATGATGATGGGCGATGCAGTGAGTCTCGCACTCGAAGACGACATGGGCGCGGCGGCCCAAGAGCGCGCCACCCCCGTCTTCGAGCGCGCCCAGAGCCTCGCCGACAACCACGGCGTCGACATCGACACCGTAGTCGGTATCGGTGATCCGGCACGCGCGATCATCAAACGTGCTGACGACCACGACACGGTCGTCATGGGGAGCCACGGCAAGCACAGCGAGGATATCGCCCGCGGCTTCCTGATCGGTAACGTCGCCCAGAAAGTGTTTCGCCGGTCCCCGGTTCCGGTGACGACGGTTCGGTGAGGGTGGGTGGCCCCCAGCACCCCCGAGACAGCGGTCGAACTGCCGACGTAACCCTTACCCGAGATGGCTGCCAAACTCCCCTATGACAGACGAGCCAGACGAGCGCTCCCACGAGTTCTCCGCAGGACAGGGAGTCGACGAGGACTACGAGGAGTTCACGCTCGATCCCCAACAGCTGTCGGGGGATGGAACCCAGATCGACCCGGTCAACGCACACGCGCTGGCCGACATTCTCGACGAACGGAATATTTCCTCGGACGAAGTCGACGTCGAGGAACTGATCGACGTCGGGCTCTCGTATATGGGCATTAATCGCTACGAGGAGGCGACCGAGACGTTCGAGCGCGCCGCGCAGTTCGCCGACGAGGACTCACTGGAGGCCCAGGAGGCGCGGGTCAACAAAGGGGCAGCCCACGCCCAACTGGAGGAGTACGATGCGGCGATCGGGGCCTATCAGGAGGCCCTTCGGATCGACAACGATTCGGAACACGCCGCCAGCGCCGAGACGAACCTCGCCTACGCGTTGTGGGAGTACGGCCGGACCGAGGAGGCCCTCGAACACGCCGAACGGGCCGTCGAAATCGATCCACGCTTCCCGCAGGCGTGGTACAATCGGGGCTTTTTTCTCTCGGAGCGCGGCCTGTATGAGGACGCAGTCAACGCGTTCGACAACGCGATCCGGCTGGGGATGCGGAACGCGGATATCCTCGAAGAAAAAGCACTGGCCCACGAGGAACTCGGCGAGGAGGAGGCCGCCCAAGAGGCCGTCGAACAGGCCGACGAGCTGCGTGCAGCCGCCGAAGAAGAGCTCACCGAGGAGTTCTAAATGCTGCTTCGTGAGCGCAAGACGCCCGAGGGGCTGCTCGTCTCGGTCTGCGACGAGGCGTGTCTCGGCGAAACCTACGTCGACGACCCCGTACACCTCGAAGTCTCCGAAGAGTTCTACGGCGGCGAGGAGGCCGTCGACGCTGACGACGCGGCGGTCGTCGACGGGCTCACGCGGGCGGACGTCGCCAACATCGTCGGCGAGCAAGCCGTCACCGTCGCGATCGAGGCCGGGATCGTCGACGAGGACCGCGTTCTCGAAGTCGACGGCACGCTCCACGCCCAACTGCTCTGGATGTAACGACGCGGTTGGAAACCGTTTATCAAGGCTGTCTCGACCGCCACGATCGGTTCTCCTGTCGACCCCGGTGAGTCCGCAGTAGTCAGCGGCTACCACCCAGAAGTAATCTTATTTCTTGCCAATTGAAACCGAATACAGTTACACAACGCCCATGAGACCGAAGACGTGTTACCCCCGGCGTTCCTAAACAAATACAATGAGTACGCAGGAAAGCTATCCGATCGATGTCGAGGCGATTCGGGCGGATTTCCCGATCCTCGACCGCAAGGTCGGCGGTGACGTGACCACGCCCGGCGAGAGTAGCGAGGACACCGAGCCGCTGGTGTACCTCGACAACGGCGCGACGAGCCAGACGCCGACAGAGGTCGTCGAAACGTTAGTCGACTACTACTACGGCTACAACGCCAACGTCCACCGTGGAATTCACCAACTCAGCCAGGAGGCCTCGGTCGCCTACGAGGAGGCCCACGACCGCGTGGCGGAGTTCATCAACGCCGAGGGCCGCGAGGAGATCGTCTTTACCAAGAACACCACCGAGTCGATGAACCTCGTTGCCTACGCGTGGGGTCTCGAAGAACTCGGGCCGGGCGATTCGGTCGTCACCACCCAGATGGAACACCACGCCGCGCTGGTGACGTGGCAGCAGATCTGCAAGCGCACCGGCGCGGAGATTCGATTCATCGAGGTCGACGACGAGGGTCGACTCGATATGGATCACGCCGCCGAGTTGATCGACGACTCGACCGAGATGGTGTCGCTGGTCCACGTCTCCAACACCCTCGGGACGGTGAATCCGGTTTCGGAGATCACCGAGATGGCCCACGACGTCGGTGCCTACTCCTTCGTCGACGGGGCACAGGCAGTGCCGACCCGCCCGGTGGACGTCGAGGCTATCGATGCGGACTTCTATGCCTTCTCGGGCCACAAGATGCTCGGCCCGACGGGGATCGGTGTCCTCTACGGGAAGGAAGAAATCCTCGAATCGATGCAGCCGTATCTCTACGGCGGCGACATGATCCGGAAGGTGACCTACGAGGAGTCGACGTGGGAGGACCTGCCGTGGAAGTTCGAGGCCGGAACGCCGAACATCGCCCAGGCGGTCGGCCTCCATGCCGCGATCGATTATCTCGACGAGATCGGAATGGAAAACGTCCAGGCCCACGAAGAGCTACTGGCCGAGTACGCCTACGACCGACTCACCGAGTACGACGACGTCGAGGTCTACGGCCCGCCGGGCGACGACCGCGGCGGCCTCGTGGCGTTCAACGTCGACGGCGTCCACGCCCACGATCTGTCCAGTATCCTCAACGACTACGCGGTGGCGATCCGCGCCGGCGACCACTGTACCCAGCCGCTCCACGATACCCTCGGGGCAGCCGCCTCCGCACGGGCCTCTTTCTACATTTACAACACCCGCGAGGAAATCGACGCGCTGGTCGAGGCCGTCGACAGCGCGCGCCAGTTGTTCGGCTGACGGGTTTTATACGGGCTTGTCGCGGTCGTCTTGCGGGAGCGTGATGACGACCGTCGTTCCGTCGTCAGTCTCGGGAATGCTGAGTTGCCCCTCGTGTCGGCGAACGATCCAGTTGACGAGCCACAGCCCCAGCCCGCTGCTGTGCTGGAGCGGCGTGATCTCTTGGTCGCCGGTGATGACGGCGGCCTCGTCGGGGTGGATGCCGGGGCCGTTGTCGGCGATCCGGACGGTGACGTAGTTCCCGGTCGTCGTAACAGTGATTCGGGCGACCGGGTTCGGTTTGCTGTGGGCGGCGACGTTGGCAAGGAGCTCCTCAATGGCGAACGAGAGCGTCTCGCCGCCGCGAACCCACACCTGCTCGGAGGCATCGAGGGTGACCGTCAGCGCCGGGGAGTCGGCGGTCGTCTCCTCGATCCGGCCGGTCAGCAGTCCCGCGAGGTCGACTGGCCGGTCGTCGGTGGCGGTGGGGTCGATCAGTTTCTCGGTAAGTCGAACCCGGTCTGCAGTCGAAAGGACGCTGTCGATCGCCGACTCCATCGTCTCGGCGCGCTGCTGTTCGTTCTCGCCGGTTGCTTCTCGCTTGATATCAGCGGCATGACCAACCGCGACGTTGAGATCGTTACGGAGGTTGTGCCGTAAGAACCGGTTGAGGACGAGCAGCATCTGTTCGCGGCGGGCCAAGGTCGTCGAAAGCCGGTCGAGGGCGTTGCCAATCGCCTGCCACTCGGTTGACCCATTGAACTCGATGTCGTCGTCGTAGGTGCGGGCTTCGAGATTGTCGATCCGACGGTGGAGCCGTTCTGTGTGACGAATCTCCGACTGGTAGATCCAGATGCCGAAGCCGGTGATCGTGCCAATGAGGAGGGCCGACACGAGAAGATGCAGCGCCGCCAACTGACGAAGCTCCGCGTCGATCGCTGCTTCGTCGTAGTGGCTTGTTACGGTCCAGTCGGTCGTCGACAGTGATCCGGTGGCGGTGGCACTCTCTCCGAACCCCTCGGCCGTCGAGTGGAGGACGGTTCCGTTGGCGGTAACGGTCAGCCCGATCTCGTCACGAGTGGTTTCGAGTGGGCCGAACAGCGCTGTCTCGGTGAGATCGTAGGCGGCGTTGACTGCGCCGACAACGTCGCCGTTGTCGTCGCGGAGCGGCGTACTAATGACGACGATGTGGTTGCCGGTGTCGGCCAGAAACGGATCGCTAATGTAGCTCTCGCCAGCCAGCGCGCGCCGGACGTAGCGGCGGTCGGTAAACGACTCGCCGATGACTGCCGCACGGCTCTCGTTGTCGACGCCCGCGATCGCGACCATCCGCCCGTCGGCGTCGACGACGGAGGCCCCGCTGAACGTCGACTCGGTGACGAACGCCGACAATGCGGTCTCCTGTCGGGGATCACCGTGGGCTTGCAGTGCGAGATTAGTTGCGGCGGTTTCGACGCTCTGCTGTTGGTCCGAAAGCCGACTATCAAGCATCGCGACGGCCGTTTCCGCCTCCTGTGCGGTCGTCTCAGTGACATCGGCACCGAGATCGTTCCGGTAGCTGTTGAAAGTGCCCACGATCACCGCCGCGGTGATCACTGTCACCAGCACAAACACCAGAAGAAACCGATATTTGGTCTTCATTCGCAGAGTACTCAGTGATAGAGAACGTTTCACAACCGGAGCTAATAAAAGAGACGGACACCGGAGCCACGAATCCGGAAGCACCCGGCTCGGAGCGGTACTGGTAACGGGTCGACAGTCCCGTATACCAAGACGGGGCGACGGGACGTTTTACTCGCTCTCTAACCGGTGTCCGCAGGCACACTCGCCGATACAGTAGGTCGTCTCGGTCGTGGCCGCAAACACACCCAACCCTGCCAACGTCGACACCAACGCGTCGGTGTCGTCGGTCTCCGGTCGGACCATCGCTGCGGTCGCGCCGTAGGGGCTGTCGCCGACGTCGATCGTAGTCGACACCTCGCGGCTAGCATGGTCGATCACCGCCACCTCGTTGGCCGTCTGGACAGGGACATAGAGCGACTCTCGGGCGGGCCCCCACGTGCCGACGAACGCCGCGCCGCCGACATCGAGCCGGTCTATGACCTCGCCTGCGAGGTCGACCACCGTCACGTCGTTCGTGCTAGGCGTGAAGACGTAGCCTACCTCGGAGTCGGGACCGATCTCGCTGGTGAGCGGCCCTTCGCCGAACCCGTCGTCGACTGTCAGCCGGGCGATCAGCTCGGGGGTTGCGGGAGCGCTCGTATCCCAGATGCTCTCCGTCCCGGTCTCGCCCTCGTTGTGTTCGATCAAGAGTCGAGTACCGTCCCACGAGACCGTTCCCATCCACGGTTCGGCGGGGGCGTCGCCGACCGGCTCGACATCGATCTGTGTCGCGATCTCGAAAGACTCGATGTCGACCACAGTCAGCGTGTCGCCGAACAGATCCGGGACGTAGGCGTACTGGCCGTCGGGGTGGATCGTCACGTCGCAGGGGCCGGGGCCGTCGTTGTCGCCGCGGCCACCCTCCGAAGTGCGGTCGATCACGCCGGTCTGCTCGCCAAACGTCTCGGAGTCGGGGTCGGCGTCCAGTCGGAACAGCGTGTGTGCTGGTTCGCGGGCACTAACGACGAGGTGTTGGCCGTCGGGCGTCTGTTCGAGCCAGTTGGCTCCCGAGCCGGTTTCGAAGCTTGCGGTTTCGCCGAGCGAGCCGGCTGTCAGACCGCGAACGCCGCGGTCGACGTTGAGCCACAGCGTGTCGCTCGCGGCGGTCGTTAGCCGTGGGGAGTATTGGTTCGACGGGAACGACGCCGAGAGGCCGAGATGTCGACTGCCGACGACCGCGTCCGTCTCGGGATCGATGAGGCTGACCGTGCCGTCGCCGGTATTGAAAACAAAGACTGTCGCTCCATCGGCTGACGGCTCGCCCTCGTCGGTCTCGGATGTTTCCCCGAGACAGCCAGCAGTTGCGGCGACACCGGCGGCCGTCGACCCCGCCAGCAGCCGTCGACGGGAAACCGCATCGGGGCTGTGGTCGTCGGTGTCGGCGTTCGGATACACCGTCGGATCTCGGTTACTCATCGGTCATTGGTCGCAGCTCCGTTCGAGCCGACACGAACCCACTCTTGCAGCGTAAATCGGCCGTAGGCCGTCTCTTCGTCCAGTTCCCACGCGTCTTCGTCCCACTCCGGATAGTGGGAATCGCCCTCGTAGGAGCCGTGAACGCGACTCAACACCATGCGGTCGACGTGCGGCTGAAACAGGTCGTAGATCACGCCGCCGCCGATCATATAGGCCTGCTCGGTACCCAACGAGTCGGCGATTTCGATGGCCTCCTCGACGCCCCCGGCGTGGTGGGCGGAGTCGACGTCGAAGGCGTCGACGCTTCGGCTGAGGACGATCTGGTGGCTCCCCGGCAGGTCCTCACGCATTGAGTCGAAGGTGCGCCGACCCAAAATGACGGGGTCGGCGGCGATCCGCCCGCGGTACTGCTGTTTGTCGGCCGGAATCGACGGCCACGGGAGTTCACCATCGTCGCCGATTACACGGTTGTCGGCAAGTGCAGCGACAGAAACGAGTTCCATTGATAGATGGTTCGAACTATGGGATAATACGGTTTGTCATGACCGTCATTCCGGACCCGATAGCTCAGTTCACTGCCGAGACCGAGGAGTCGAACCGGCCGGACTCCTCGGCGTCGTCGGACCGGTCGGCTGAAATCGAATAGAGCCGCTTCCGGGCGTCTTGGATGTAGAGTTCTTCGGTAACGACGCCCTCGTCTTCGAGCGTCGAGAGCGCATACCGAACGGTTCGGGCGGGCAACAGCGACTGGTCGGCGAGTTGGCCCTGTGTCAGGGGGCCTTCGTATTCGAGGGTTTTGTAGACGAGTTTCGCGCTCGGCGGGAGTTCTTTGAGCGTCGATCGAACTGAGTCCGTCATTGGTATTTGTTCTGCGGGTACGATCTAAGTCCTTGTGCGGTTGTGCGCCGGGTGCGACAAACCCCGACCAGACTGGTCGACAACTGTGGATCGGATCGTCACAGGCAGTATCCATCGCGTCTCGAAGACAGTTCGATGGACCGACGCCAGTTGCTCGCCGCCTCGGCTGGCTGTCCCGGCTGTTTGGCTGGCTGTCCCGGCTGTTTGGCTGGCTGTCCCGCAGTCGACCGATAAGAGACCACCTCAAAATGGCAGGATATTAACAGTCGTAGTGAGTACGGTGGTCTGATGTTGGTCACTGTCGCTGTCATCGTTGGGCTTGTGGTCGTCCCCTACGTCGTCTTCCGGTGGTATGCACAGCGCGTCGGGCAGGCCGAGTCGCCGGTCGAAGACCGCCTCCACCGCATCAAGCGCGCCCAACAGATCGGCGGGGTGGTCCTCCCGATCGGGGCGATCGTGGGGCTGGTCGCCGTCGACGGCTTCGGCCGGCTGGTCGAGGGCGTGTCGGTCGGCCCGGAGCTGTTCGGGCTCAACGTCCTCACCATGGTACTGATATTCGCTGCACCGGCCGGGTTCGTCGTTCTCCCGATTCTCTCGATGACGCTCGGAAGCTATCCGACCGTTCGGTCCCTCCGGGAGACAGAGGCCTCAATGCTTCAGGTCGGGAAACGCGTGCTCGCCGGACTCGGCATCATCCTCGTCTCGGTTGCCATTGCGGTCGGCGGCTTCATCGGACTCACCGCGGCGTTCGACCCCTCAACGCCGGTGTTGATCGGCTTCTTTGGCGCGCTCGTCGTTGGCCTGTCAGGACTCACACCGTATCTCACGGCGCTGTTTCAGGACCGTGTCCCGCTGACCGGCGAACGCCGCGAGCGCGTCGAACACCTCTGTGCCGACCTCGGCTACCGGCCCCGCGGGCTCTATCTTCTGGAGGGGGAGTCGACCAAGACGGCCAACGCGCTGGTCGCCGGGACGATACCGGGATTGCGGTACGTCTTTCTGACCGACTACCTGCTGGCCGAGAGCAGCGACGAAGAGCTACAGTCGATCATCGCCCACGAGTTCGGCCACATCGCCGGTCGACACCTCTGGCAGCGGAGCCTCCTCAGTGTCGCTGTCTTCGGCGGCTGGATCGCCGCCGTCGAGTCGTTCGGCTTCGGTGGCCTCGAAGAACAGTTCGGCTTTCTCGGCTTCTTTCTGCCGTTCATGGGCCTGTTTTTCGTCTACCAGTTCGGCCTGCTGGGCGGGCTGACGCTGTGGCAGGAGTACCGGGCCGACGCGTATGCGGCCCGGGAAGTCAGTACCGAGGGGATGGTCGAGGCCCTCGAACTGCTCGCGGCGGCCAACGACGCACGGCAGGATACCGGGCTGCTGTACAGTCTGCTGACACAGCATCCGTCGATCGCCGATCGGATCGAAAACGTGCGACAACGAGCAGGCGAGATAGACACAGCGTGACGGAAACCGGACGGAAAAACGCGTAGTAGAATTCGGTAGAAAACAGCGTGGCGATCAGCGTGTCGACTACGGTGCTTCGTTGGTTTCGAGCGTGAAGTCGTCGACCGGGTAGGCGACACAGGTCAACATGTAGCCCTCCTCTATTTCGGCGTCGGTGAACGTTTCCTGCTCGTAGTGGATCACGTGGTCTTCGGCCGGCCCATCCGGGGTATAGGCCGCACAGGAAACACACTGGCCCTGTCGACAGGCATACGGGAGATCGAAGCCTTCGTCTTCGGCCGTATCGAGGATCGTCTCGTTGCTTGCGACCTCGATAGTCTCGCCTTCCTTGGTGAGTTCGATGTCGAAGTACTCGACCTCGTCTTCCGGCATATCGGCCGGGCTCTGTGATTCTTCCTCGGCCTCTTCGAGTTCGGCACCCTCTGCACCAGCACCCTCACCGACGGCGGCGACCGCGCCGCCACCGCCGCCAAGCGAGCGGTTCATCGGCTCGGGGAAACTCGTTTCGGGGACGCTGGCGGCCCGTGTGTCGAGGATCTCCTGGGAGATGTCGGCGTTGGCCTCCCACCCGGTTCCGTTGGTGAAGTGGAGAATGGCGAGAACGCCAACCACACCCGCTGCGATACTGACCGCCACTAGATCAACCATGTGTGTGCGTACGGAATCGGGGTTTAATTACGTTACGAGACCGCCGAGCGTTGGGTCAGTCCTCACTGCGCCGGGCGACCTCGTGTCGACCGAAGCCGTAGCGGAGCCGATTCGCCAGCCGCCGCGAAAAGCGCCCCTCGTTCCGGCTGTCGAACCGCTCGGCGAGCGCCTGATAAATGAGGGGGACCGGAACCTCCTGTTCAAGGGACTCTTGGAGGGTCCAGGTCCCGGTCGACCCACCGGCGATGTAGTCGTCGACGTCGCCGAGAGCGTCGTCTTCGGTACCCTCGTTCATGAAGGCCTCTTCACAGAGTTCGAGCAGCCACGACCGGATCACTGCGCCGTTGTTCCACGTGCGCGCAACGGTTTCGAGATCAAGGTCGTAGCGACCGTCGGCCAACAGCTCGAACCCTTCGCCGTAGGCCTGCATGAGTGCGTACTCGACCCCATTATGAACCATCTTCACGTAGTGGCCCGAACCGGAGGGCCCCATGTGACCGTGGCCGTCCGGCCCGGTGGCGACCGCATCGAAGACCGCAACGAGTTCGTCGTAGGCCCACTGCGGGCCGCCGACCATCAGCGAAAAGCCTTCCTCGGCACTGGCGGGGCCGCCGCTGGTCCCGCAGTCGAGATACGCCGCCGCACAGGCTTCGGCCCGGTCGACCGACCGCTGGAACTGCGAGTTGCCGCCGTCGACCACCACGTCGTCGGCGGTGAGGTGCGGATCGAGATCGTCGAGGGTGGCGTCGACCGCCGTCCCCGCGGGTACCATCAGCCAGATTCGCTTGTCGTCGCCGAGTTCCGCGGCCAGATCAGCGATCGAATCGGCGGGCGTCGCGCCTGCCTCGGCCGCCGATTCGACCGCGTCGTCGTCGAGATCGAAGGCGACCACGTCGTGGCCCGCCTCCAGTGTTCGGTCGACGACGATCCGTCCCATCCGTCCAAGTCCGATAACGCCGAGTTCCATACCGGACCCGAAACAGTACGGTGACCTATGGGTTGTGATTGTTCGCAGGAGCCGCCGCCAGCGGGTCGACGACGGCCGAGCCGGAACGACATATAATCACAAGGGGCGTTTCTCACGAGTTGGGAACCATCGACGGCGGTTACACACCGGTCACTAACTGGGCGACAGATGGATCTCTTAGATACCATTACCGGGCAGACAGAGACATCCAGACGGGCACTGATACGCGGGGCGATCGTCGGGGTCGCCGGAATTACCGGGGTGACGACCGCACAGACGGATGGTGCGGACGCGATCAGCTATCTCAACGATGACAGCAACAACGACGAGGAGTCGACCGTCCAGTCGGCCAACCTAGCCGACGATCCGGGCAACAGCGGCGGCGACGGCTCCGACGGCAGCAGCGGCAGCCGGACCAAGGAGGTCGTCAGTCAGGTCGACCTGACCGAACGCGACGGTCGGGTGACACTCCGACTCGGGGCCTACGAGCGTGTCGTCGGCGACTTCAATCAGGCCGACGGCAACTCGGTCGGCAACTCGGCGTGGCGGGTCGACGGTGCGCGGGCCGCACGCAGTGGCGTCTCCTTCCGGGCATACGAAGGCGACAGCATCCGAGTGACGCTCCAGAACCCGACGCCGATCCCCTATAGCCTCTCGATCAGTACCGCCGACGGCGACGGCGAGCGGCTGGCAGCCGACAACCGTGGCGTCACCGTCTACGGTGGCGGCGTCGAGAGGCTCGTCGTCGACGACCTCGTAGGCGGCGAGTACGCCTACGAGGTCGAGACACTCACACGGCCGATCGAGCCGCTCGTCGGACGACTGCTGGTCGACACGGGGGGAGACTCCGCCCCGTAGCTGGCGACGAACCCGTCGAGAAACACCGCTGTCTGGAGCCGCCGAAACCTGAGCCCGCTTTCGACGTGCTTTTTATTGCCCATCCAGAGAGATCACGTATGGCAGATTTCACAGTCGTCGTCGCCGACCCTTCCGAGGGGTCGACCTACCAGCTGGACGTTGACGGACAGGACGCAAACCGATTCGTCGGCCGAGACATCGGCGAAGCAGTCGACGGTGGCGCAGTCGGACTCGACGGCTACACCCTCGAGATCACCGGTGGCTCCGACGAAACCGGTCGCCCGATGCGTGAGAACGTCCCCGGCTCGAACATCAAAGAGATGTTGCTCGACGGTGGCGTCGGCTTCGAGCCGAGCCGCGACGGCGAGCGGAAACGGATCACGGTCCGCGGCCGCAAGGTCTCCGACGAGACCGCCCAGATCAACGCCAAAGTCACCGACAGCGACGAGGGCGTCGCCGAGGCACTCGGCGAAAGCGACGACGACGAGTAACTCACGGGTTCAGTTTTCTCATGAGCAACCGACTCCCCAGCGACAGCGAGGCAGTCGACACCGCCCGCGCCGAACTCGTCCGACTCGGCAGCGCGCGCAGACAGGGGATTCGACTCCCCGATGCCGCCAGCGACGAACTTGGGGCTGGCGACGCGATCCGGCTCGTCTTCGACGACACGGAGTCCCACGCCGTCGTCGCCGAAGATACACGCGGCCTCCTGATCCGCGGGGCTTACGACAACAAACGGCTGGCCCGGTCGACCGGCGACGGCGAGAACCGACTGGCCGAATGGCTTCGTGAACTCGGCCGCGAATCGGGCAACAGCGTCGAGTTCGATACGGTCGTCGAGGGCCAACAGTATGGCCTTCGCCCGCCGGGCGAGCGGGCGACCTATACGGTCACACAGGGACCGCGCTCCTCGCTGTCGTCGATTGCCGAAAATCTCGACGAGTAGGCGATCGGTACGGGCCAGTAGGCGGTGGCTACCGTCCCGAAGTGAGAGTTCATATACGGATGGCGACTGGAGGTGGGGTATGGATAAACTGGAGCAGTTCCTTGCGGGCGAGCGGCTCGACGACGTGGCGATCCACATCGACGAGAGCCAACTGGGCGACGACCACAACCTCGGCAGCGCGGGCAGCGAGGTCGACACCGGCATCGTCCTCGTGGTTCCCGGCGAGGCGGGACGCAACGCGTTCCAGGCGGCGACCGGCATCGGCGCGATGGAGTTCGCCAAGGAGGCGATGGGCCGGGACGGCGAAATCGAGTCGAGGCTTGCTGGCGGCGTCTGTCCGGATGACGATGGTGACGACAGCGAGCCCCACAACATCGAGTTCGTGCTGTCGTTCGCCGAGGCCCAAAACGAGGAGGTCGGCGGAATGTACGAAGACGGCGATGTGATCCATGCCTACGCCCACTGTTCCTGTGGCGTGAATTTCAGTCAGAAGTGGCTGGCCGGCAGTCGGCAGTAGCCTGTCGGTAGGACCGCTACGTAGACGGTGGCTACTCAGTCGTCGCTCGTGGTAGCCGTCGACTACTCGGCGTCGGTCTCGGCTGTGTCCTGTTCGGAGTCCGCATCCGCGGCCACGTTTTCGGCGACTCGTCGGAACGCCGCCAGAATGACGCGTTTGGTCGTCTCACCCTCTGAGAGCCAGTGGGAGGCGTAATCCATCATGTCGTCGTAAATGTCGGGTTTGCAGCCCGACGCTTTGGGGTGGCCACCACCGTTGACCTGCCGGGCGACCAGATGGGCCTGCGCGAAGCTCTCGCTGCCCCGGATGCTCGCACTGCCGGATGGTTTGACGATGACGGCGGCGTCGGCACCCTCAGCCTGCAGCCCGTCGGCGACCTCGTTCTGTGAACACCGGCCGTAGGTGACACCCACTGTCCAAGGACCGATCTGCTTGTAGGCCGCCCGGTCGACGGCCAGCTGAATCAACTGTTCCTTCTCGACGCGGCGGTGAGCGATGTAGTTGTCGACTACTCCAGGGAGGTCCGCTCCGTAGGCACCGACTACCGCGGCGTACTCCTCGGCGGAGGTCCAGTAGGCGTAGTCCGCGAGGTCCTTGCTCCGAGGGTCGTCGTTGATCCATAGGTCGTGATCTCGCGTGACTGCGGCGAGTTCGGTAAACCGCTCGTCGAACTCGTCGTCGAGCGAGCGCAGGGCGACATCCGTGCTGCACTCCTCGTCGGAGTCGCCGACCACGAGGTCGACACCGGCCTCACCGACGGCCTCGGCGACTTCCTCGGGCCACTGGTGGTGGTCGTACCACGAGAGGCGGTCGCTCAGCGCCCGGATGGTTTCGAGCGGCTCGGCGATCTCGTTGTACTCGTCGGGTGCGATATCACAGACGAAGACGTCGACGCCCTCGGCGGCGTACTCGGCGACGTATTCGAGGGATTCGGTCAGCGAGTGTGGCCCCGAGGCCAGCAGCGCGACCGGCGACTCGGGCTCCGGTTCTTCGTCCTCAGTGTCATCCTCGTCTTCTTCAGCGTCATCAGAACCGGCCTCGTCGGAGAGTCGAGCCTCGATCGTCTCGAGGAACGGGTCGACATCGAGGGCGACATCATACAGTTCTCGGATGAGTGCGATACAACCCAGCCCGTCGGCATCCGAGTCGGTGACGACGATGGCCTCGCTCCCCTCGATCGCCTCCTTTGCGCGCTCCTCGGTGCGATCTTCGTCGAGCGAATCAGGGTAGAAAAAGCCGGTTCCGGGCAGCAGCGAGCGGCGACGCAGCGGGAGGTCGCCGCTTTTGATGAGTTGTTCGTCCATACGGACTCCACAGCGTCGACCGGGAAAACCCCGTGTGTTTCGATCCGGCGAGCGAGACTCCGGTTAGGCTGCCTCGGCTTCGGGGCCGTCTTCGGCCGCCTCTAGTTGTCGGACCGTCAGCACGGGGACGGGGCAGGTTCGAACAACGCGTTCGGCGACGCTGCCGATCAGAAACCGGTTTTCGCCGTGCCGACCGCGCGTGCCGGTGGCGACCATATCCGCGTCGACCTCTCGGGCGTAGTTGCGGATCTCGGTGGCGGGTCGGCCCTCCCGGACGGCGGTTTCGACCGGCTGGTCGGTCGAAGCCGCGATCGCTGTCAGCGCCTCGTCGGCCTGCTCGGAGAGTGCCGTTCTGAGCTGCTCGCTGACGGCCTCCGGCGAGGAGTCGACCTCGCCCGCGTCGACGACCGACAGCGCATGGACCGTTGCATCGAAGCGGTCGGCGAGCTCCAACGCCACCGTGACCGCTCGGCGGACGCTGTCGGAGCCGTCGGTCGCAATCAGGATCGTCTCGAACATAGTCGGTTGTTAGGTGGGGGCTACTATAAAAGGCGATATCCAGCGCGGGAGGGGAGTGTTTTTGAGGATCACCGAGAAAGCCACGGGTATGGCGGAACTCGAAGTCGACCTCGTGGTCGTGCCGATCGACGGAAGCGAGGAGTCAGAGACGGCCGTCGAGTACGCGGTCACGATCGCCGACAGCTATGGGGCGGCCGTCCACGCCCTCCACGTGCTCGGGGAGCCGACCGTTCGAGCGATCAATCGGGGCGCAGTCGACGAGGGCGACGTCGCCGACGACACCGAGGCCTTCAGCGACCGCGTTACCGAGATCGCGGCCGAGGCCGATGTCGAGATGTCGACGTCTATCGCCGCGGGCTTTTCGACGGAGGTCAAAACCCTTCATCCCGGCAGTGTCGTCCTCGATACGGCCGAACAGCTCGCTGCGGATTTCATCGTCGTCCCGCGGGAACCAGCAACTGATGCGGAAAGCGATGTCCTGGAGAAGGCCGCCGAATACGTCCTCCTGTATGCGAGTCAGCCGGTGTTGTCGGTCTGACGGTGGGCGGTCGTTAGTCGTCCTCGCCGAGCCGGATCGCCATTTCGAGTTCGAAGCTCTCGGCACCGGTCGTCTCGAAGCCGACCTTTTTATACAGCGAGACGGCGGAATGGTTCCAGCGCTCGACGGTGAGCCAGACCTTTTTGATACCGTTGGACGCCCCGTGACCGAGCAGTGATTCGATGAGGTGGGTGCCGATCCCGGCTTCTTGGTAATCTTGGAGAACGAAGATCGCCAACTCGTAGTCCTCGTCGCCGTCGGGCACCAGCGTCGAGTGACCCGCGGCGGTCCCGTCGTCCCACGCGATCACGTTCAAACAGTCCTCCGAGAGGATGCTTTCGAGCCACGTTTGGATGCGCGACTCCTGGCCCGGCGGGATGCCTTGGGCACGGTCGGACGGGTCGAACGCCGAGTACATCTCGACGAGTGCCTCCTGTTCGGCGTCGGAGCCGTCGTAGGGACGGATCTCGATTTCGCGGTCCTCGCGGTCGGCGAACTCGATCGGCGGAACTTCGAACGGTCCCGAAGCGGCATCGGGGTAGCGACGTTCCGATTTCATCGGACGAGAGTCACCGTGACGTGTGAGTTCAGGAGGACGAACTCGGCGATCTGATTCAGCGAGATCTTTCCCATCGGACTGGTTGTTCCCCCACCAAGGACGATCTCATCGAACCCCTCGGTTTCGGCGATCTCGACCAGTCTACTACCCGGTTCGCCTTCGAGGTGGCGAACCTCGACCGAGAGATCGGTGTCTGCGACCGCGGACTCGGCGCGTTCGGCAAGCTCCTCGCGGCCCACGTCCGTGCCCTCGGACTCGACGATCGCAACGGTGAGATCGTCGCCCGCCTCGGCCGCCCGCGTGACGGTGCGATCGAGTGCGTCGACCGAGCCGTCGGTGCCGCCGATCCCAAGTAGAACCTTCATATACTGTAGGCTTGCAGCGACTGGTCAAAAACGTTGCCTGTCGACGGGTGTCACTGGGGCCAGCCACGGGGCCACGACAATCCTTTTGCCGCGGCCGTTCGGAGCAACGGTATGGACGACGACGCCGCGACGCCGACCGCCCAAGGGGCGGCTGACGGCTCTGCCGATGGCAATTCCGATAGCGAGACGGCCGACGAGTCGACGGGAACCGACACCGAGACGGCCGATTCACCGCCGGAGACAGCAGCCAACGACCAACCGGACGCCGAACCCGTCGAGTCGGTGCCGTCGGATGTCAGGAAGTACGAGCGGTTCACCAAGATGGACGGCGCACAGTACGAGCGGGTCAACGAGTTCCTCCGGGACCGAACCTACATTACCGCCCGCGAGTGGGCGATCGCCCGGCTCTGTGCGGATTTCCGCACCGAAACCGGCGTGGAGATGACCAAGATCGGCGAGAACCTGCCGCGATTGATCCCCTTTATGACCGACACCTACACCCCGCAGGCGGTCAATCAGGCCCGCTCGTCGTTCGAGGGGAAGGTGACGAAGGCGGGCTCTACGTTCCTCTACGGAGCCATGTCGGGCTTTTTCACGGCCGAAGAGCTCGACGAACTGATGTACGAGGTCACCGAGGTCGCCAAGTTCTTGCTTGAGGTCGAGGGCGTCGACCTCGCGGTCGCCGACGAACTCGACGCCGAAGAACGCATCTCGTCGGTGATGCGGGAAGTACGGGCCGAGAGCGCCGAACTCCGCGCCGAAGAGGTCGAGTGTCCCAACTGCGGCCACAGCCACGTTCCAGAGGAGTCATAAGGAGAGAGACACGTTCGCTGTGTCGACAGTCATATTATTCGCCAAGAGTTTTCATAGGGCGAGCGGCCGAAGCGTGATTGCATGGCATTACTAAAATCGGAGACGGGAGCCGTAGAGCAGGCCACGGAGGCAACGACAGGCGAGGAAGGCGAGGGGATGTCCGAAGCGCGCGGTGCGGATCTCGCGTTGATCGCCTCGGCGGCGTCGGTGCTGTTGGCGTGGCACCAGTTCTACCTCAAGGGGAACAAGACCCGCGGGCTGTTTATCGGCCTCTGGCCGCCGACAATCCTCGCGTTTTCCAGCTATCTCAATCAGCGGGCGATCCTCGACAAACTCGACCAGTCGCTTCTGAGTTCGACCGGCAGCCTCGAATCGCTCCGCAAGATGATCGTCGAGTAACGCGGGTCGACGCGGCAGAATCGGGCAACGGCGTGATACCGCCTATCAGGCAAATCGGAGTGATAGAAAGCGTTTTCCGCAGCGACTGTGAGAAACCTGATATGCGGTCTGTCGCCCTTTCAGTCGTCTTCATTGTCCTCCTCTCACTGGGTGCCAGCCCGGTTGGTGCTGCCAGTATGGGAGCAGCAGGTGGGAGCCTCGCGGCCGACAGCGACGTAGTCGGGGCCGGAGATATCCGCCCCGCAATCGAGAGCGACCAGACCATCGCACAGCTCTCCGAGGCAGCCTTGAGTCCGTCGACGACGTTTACGATCAACCTCCAGTCCGACCGGAGTGCCAACTGGGTCGTGACCGTCGAGTACGAACTCACAAGCGAGGCCGAACGCGAAGCCTTCAGTGAGATCGCCGAGGAGTTCGAGGCAGGCACCGCCAGCGGCGGGTTGGATATCTCGCTGTACGAAAACATCGCCGCCCAAGCCAGCGCCCAGACCGGCCGGGCGATGGAAATCGAGTCGGTCGGCCGCTCCAGTAGCCTCAGCGGAGATACCGGCAGCCTCCAACTGTCGTTCCGCTGGACCGAGTTCCTCGCCGAAGACGGCGAGAAGCTCGTGTTCAACGATGCACTCAAGACAACCGACGAGAACGCGTGGCTCTCCTCGCTCGGCGAGAATCAGGAGCTACGGATCACGACTCCTCGCGGCTATGCGATCACGAGCGCGAACGTCCCCTTCTCCGACAACACGATCGTCGTCGAAGGGCCAGACACCTTCGATTCCGACGAGCTCGTCGAGATCACGCTCGAACCGTCCTTCGGACCGTCGTGGGGACTGCTTGCGGCCGCTGTCGTCATCGGGGTCGCGATCGTCGGCGGCGCGCTGCTGTTGCGCCGACAGAACGAGCCAGTCGACGACAGTCCGCGAATGGATGCCAATGGCGGCGTCGACACAGCCGACAAACCCGACGAGCCACCCGCGGACCCGGAGCCGGCCGAACCCGAAGAGGACCTCTCGCTGCTTGCCGACGACGAGCGCGTGATCCGCCTGCTCGAACGTAACGGCGGCCGGATGCGGCAGGCCGACATCGTCAGCGAGACGAAGTGGTCCGACGCCAAGGTCTCACAGCTGCTGTCGTCGATGGCAGAGAACGACGAAGTCACCAAGCTCCGGATCGGCCGGGAGAACCTCATCTCGCTGCCGAATGTCGACGCTCTCGACGGCTCGCCGGTCGACGAGGACGACGAGCGCTGAGGCCGACGAGCGCTGAGGCCGACGAGCGCTGAGGCCGACGAAAACGACGAGTGCTGAGGGCCGACGCCGCGCCGCGGCCCGGTGCGGGCGGGCGTTCCGTCACCTACTTGCGCCGAGAGTTCCTAGCAACGGCTAATGGAGTATCTGGAGCGTCGGGTCGGGTTGGTAAACAGCCGCCTCGAAGCGCTGATCGAGTCGACTGAGCCCGACGAGCTCGCCGACCAGCTCGCGGGCGTCGTGCTGGCGGGCGGCAAGCGCGTCCGGCCCGCGGTGACGCTTTTGGCCTGTGAGGCCCTCGGCGGCGAGCCCGAGACGGCAGTCGACTTCGCCGCCGGGATCGAACTCGTCCACAACGCCTCGCTGGTGATCGACGACATCATCGACCGCTCGGAGGTCCGCCGCGGCACTCCCAGCGCGTGGGCAGCCCACGGCTACGGCCCGGCGATCATCGCCAGCGACGGCCTGCTCGGCGAGGCCTTTGGCCTCTTTTTGGACAACGAACGCGCGATGCGGATCGTCGCCGAGTCCATGGTCGAACTCGGTGAGGGCGAGGCGACCGAACTGGTCGACCGACCCACCACCGAGGAGGAGTACATGACACTCGCTCGCCGGAAGACGGGTGCGCTGTTCCGTGCGGCGGCCGAACTCGGCGCGGTCGCCGGTGGAGCCGACGCAACAACAGTCGAGGCCTTCGGCGAGTACGCCGAGCGGGTCGGCGTCGCCTTCCAGATCCGTGATGACGTCTTGGATGCGACCGCCGAGTCCGACGACCTCGGCAAACCGGCCGGACAGGACGAAGTGATGGATCGGCCCTCGCTGGTCCAGATCACCGACCTCACCCCCGAGGAGGGAGACGCGAGAGCCCGCGAGGAGTCCGACCTCGCGCTCGAAGCTCTCAACCGGACCGGCGTCGACGACACCGACGCCAAAGCCTATCTCCGGGACCTCGCCGAGTTCGTCGTGGTTCGGGAGCGGTAGTTCGTCGGCGCCCCTGTACGAGGCGCAGTCAGCGCCCGTTGAAATCTGCATGCTGATGTCTATGTCGACTCATTTGAGTATCGACGTATTCATAGTTGCACAAGAGTGAGTAGAATCGTATGAACAGAGCAGAGAAGGCCGCCCTCCAGTTGCAGGCGGTCGCCGTCCTCAGGATGCTCAAGGAGACCCGGACCTACGAGGAACTCTCCGAGGTTACTGGGCTCCCGGCGGGCGATCTCAACCGCTACGTCAACGGACACGTCCTCCCCGGCACCGAACGCGCCCGGGAGGTCGTCGAGGGCATTGGACGAGACGCGTTGGCCGACGAACTCAAAGCCAGAGTGAGTTTCGACGACGAGGGGTACGTCGACAACTCCTCGGTCGTCTTCGACCAGTCGTTCCTTGATCTCGTCGCCCCCGTGGCGGCCAACAGTTTCGGCTTCGAGCGGCCGGATGTCATCCTCACGGCCGCCACCGACGGGATCACTACGGGTGCGGCGATGGCCTCCTACTTCGACGCCCGGCTCGCGTATGCGAAGAAGTCCAAAGAGACCGCCGTCGAGGAGTTCATCGAATCCCGCCAGCGACTGGCCTCCGGAATCGAACTGACCTACTATCTGCCCGCCTGCGCGCTGGATGCCGGGGACTCGGTGTTGATCGTCGACGACCTGATCCGGTCGGGCGAAACCCAGGAACTCCTGTTGGATATCGCCCGGCAGGCCGACGCGACCGTCGCGGGCGTCTTTGCGCTCATTGCGGTCGGCGATCAGGGAATGTCGCAGGCACGCGAGATGACCGACGCTGCTGTCGGGGCACTGTCGACGTTCGAGTAGCCCGACGTTGCTGTCGGGGCACTGTCGACGTTCGAGTAGTCGACGGTTGTGCGACGCGGAAACATCCGATCACGAGATTCTTCTATATCGAGACCTTACAGCGTGTGATGTCAGATCTCATCCTGTACGAACTGCCCGGCTGTCCCTACTGTGCCAAAGTCACGACCAAGCTCGACGAGCTCGACCTCGAATACGAGTCCCGTAAAGTCCCGCGTTCGCGGAGCGAACGCACAGAAGTCAAGGAAGTAAGTGGACAGGCTGGCGTGCCGGTGCTCATCGACGAGGACCACGGCATCGATGGGATGCCCGAAAGCGATGATATCGTTGCTCACCTCGAAGAGCACTACGCCTAATCACGCCTGATCGATCTATTCGTCGGGTTCGGTCGACCGCTCGTGGATCAGCTCCCGAATGCGGTCGGGGTCGTCGATCGACGCTAGTTCTTCACACGAGACGATCGCTGTTCCTTCGACGGACTCCCGCTTGACCCGATCGGTCGTGAAATAGATCGACCGCGTTTCGGTGACTCGGCCGATCGAACTCATCAGTCGCGCCCGTTTTTTGGCACTCGGCGTAAACGGCGAGTGGCCCGTCAGCACAGTTCGCTCGCGGGAATCGTTGTCCTCGCTGACGGCTTTAAACGGCGAGCGGTTGGTGGGGTGAACGTCGAACCCCGCCTCCGTGAGCGTCGACAGGACGTGTTCGTCGTTGGGGTTGACGTCCGGCTCCTCGGGAATCGGGTCGGTGTCGCGGACGTCTTCGGCCCCGTCGAAGACGGAGACAGGGTTCGAAAACGGCTCGTTGAACAGCTCTTCGAGCTTGATTGCGACCTCGATGGAGGCGTTCATCCCGTCTTCGTATTTGGACACTGTTCGGCGAGAAACACCGAGTTCGGTGGCGAGTCGACCCAGACTCCAGCCGCGTTCCTCGCGTTCGTCGGCGATCAGATCGCCGTCGATGCTGACGTACAGCCCACCGGGAGCCGCATAGATCAGCGGCGGCACCTCCTCGATAAACAGGTCGTAGGCGGTGTCGGGGTTGAAGACGGGCACCCCGTGGCGGAAGTAGACGACGCCGGGTTCAAGCTCCTCGTTGCGCGTTCGCAGGCCGATGACGATCGGCGTCGCCGAGAGATAGTCACCCAGCCGCCGCAACTCGGCACCCGTTTGGCCGGTGAAGGCGTCGATATTGCCGAGGATTTTCAAGAGCACGAGGTCCTCGCCGCGCCGCGCTGCAAGGTCGAAGCTCTTGGGTCGGACCGAACACCGCTCGCTGACGAGGAACCCCGCATCCTCCAGCATCGCGGTGATGTTACCGACCAATGCTGTTCGTGACATAACCGGTTATAGGCGATTTGCGACATATATGTGTTGCGTCGGGGAAACGGACCATCGGGCTTACGTCACTGGGTTACTCGATGAGGGCGATCCGGAGGATTATATAGACGGTCGGAGCCGAAAGCGGTTTTTCCGCCGGTCGGCTACCCCGAGCGATGACAGTCATCGGCCTCGACGATACCGACTCCCGCAGCGAGGGGATGTGTACGACCTACCTCGCCGCACGGCTCGCCGAGGCCATCGAGGAGAGAGGCGGGAGCGTCGACCGCCGCCTGCTAGTCCGACTCAACCCCGCAGTCAAACACAAAACGCGTGGGAACGCGGCGCTGGCGCTTCATACCGATCTGGCTGCCGACCGAGCCTTTGAGGTGGCCTGCGACCGACTCGAATCGCTGGCGATCGACGGCGACAGCCGAACGAGTCCGGGGGTTGTGGTCACCCCCGGTCGACCTGAAACCGTCCCCGAGGCGGTCGTCGACCACGCCCAGCGAGCGATCCGTTACCGGCTCTCGCTTACAAACACGCTCGACGTGATCGCCGACGCGGGCTATCGCCATCGCGGCTGGGCCGGTGTGGGGTGTAACGTGCAGGGTCGCGGGCGGATCGGCGCGCTGGCCGCAGTCGGCGCGTGGGCGGCCTTCGACGAATGGACCTACGAGACGGTTGCCTACCGCGAGTTCGACCGCTGTGGCACGGCCCGCACAATCGACACCGAGGCCGTTTTTAAAAGCGCCAAGTCGGGGTATCCCGGGGTATGGGACACCGTCGACCGTGAGGCGGCCGAAGCAGTCTGTGTCCCCAACGCGCCGGGACCGATCTGCTATGGGATTCGGGGCGACGAGCCCGAAATAACTCGGCGGGTCGCCACCGACATCGCGGCCGCCGCCGGCACCGAACCGGTCGACCGCCGGTCGACCTTCGTGACAAACCAGGGCACCGACCTGCATCTCGCCGCCGGAGCAGTCGGCTCGCTCCGTGAGGGGGCGGGCTACCGGGTCGACGGCATCGTCGTTACCGATCCCGAAACGCGGCAGGGCGGCCACGTCTTTTTCGAGGTAGCCGGCGAAGACGAGTCGAACGCAGCAACGGTCGACTGCGTGGCCTTCGAACCCACGAAGCGGTTCCGTGACCGGGTTCGCGGGCTCCGCGTCGGCGATCGGTTGGCCGTTTGTGGCGAGCACAGCGACGGGACGATCAAACTCGAAAAGTTCGCCGTCCGAGAACTGAACCGGACCGAGCAGGTGACTCCGACGTGTCCCGACTGCGGGCGGCGCATGAAGTCAGCAGGGCGCGATCAGGGCTACCGGTGTCGGGACTGTGGAACGAACAAGCCCGGCAAGGTCAGCCGCGAGGTCGACCGGGATCTCGAGAGCGGGTGGTACGAGGTGCCGCCGGTCGCCCGTCGACACATCGCCAAACCCCTGATTCGGGGCGGGTTCGACGCGCCGACACATCCCGAACGCTGAGGAGCGTCATCAATCGGCGCAACTCAGTAGCTGTCGACGTTGGTGCCGACCGAACAGACGTACTCGCCGGCGGCGACCTGCGGCAGCCGTCGGGAGCGCCAGAAGATCCCGTCGTTGTCGGCCTCGACAGTGGCCTTCGACTGCCCGAAGGCGTCCGTTATTTCGAACAGTGGCTCTCCGGCCGAGACCCGCGCGCCGAGTTCGGCCCGGTAGTCGACGATGCCGCCGACGGGCGCGCCGAACTGGTCGAACCGTTTGGCTCGCGTCTGGCGGCTCGTCGAGACCTCGCCGTCCAGAAAGCCGTAGTATCGCAGGACGTTGAACACGCCCTCGACACCGCGCTGGATGCTCTCCTCGCCGAAGCCGACCGCGCCGCCGAGTTCGGGGTCGATCGTCGGAATCCCCTCGTCGGGGGCGACACGGGCGAGTTGGCCGTCCGGCCCTTTCTGGTCGAGAACGTAGCCGCAGTCGAAGACTTTCGCCAGCTGGAGACACTCGCTGTGGAGGCTGTGTCGACGCCCACACCGAACCCGAACCTCGTCGATCATCCGACTGGTCGAACCCTGGTGGAGATCCAAGATGAGATCGGCGGTTTGGGCGGCGTCGAACACTGCCGCGGAGATGCGCTCGCTGGAGCTGCCGGTGTGGTCGCCGGGGAACGTCCGGTTCAGTTTCCGGTCGTCGATCGGATTGCGGTGTTCGGCCACCTGAAAGCCGTGATAGTTGACGATGCCGACGACGAGGATCGCCCCCGAGAGTCGGGCGGGATCGAGTTGGGGGACGACTCGGCGGACAACCCCCAGCCCATTGAGTTCGTCGCCGTCGCTGACCGCCTGCAGATAGAGGCGTTTGCCGTCGTCGACACCGTTGATTACGGCCACCGGGAGTCCGACACTGCTTCCGTCGCGGGTTTCACCGACATCGAGCCGACCGATAGCTGACTCACCGGGGGCCGCGCTCGCGGTGCCGAGCGAGATCGTCATTGCTCGGAGTGAGGGACGCACCGACCTTTAGAAGTTCGGTCGGGGCCAACGAGACGACCACCCGCCATCGAGTGGTTTCGGTACCCCAGCGACCGGTTCGAGATCCGGTACCGACCGGGGTCGCAGCCGTCGACCACCGGTTCCGGTGCTGTTTTGAAGAATCACCCGGAACAGACACGCAATGAGCGACCGCGAAGCCGGGCCACTGGCTGGCTACCGGCAGTTCCTCTCGCTCCGCGGTGACGTGTTCGTCCTCTCGGTGGCGATGTTCGCCTTCAGCCTCGGCTTCCAGATGACCACCCGGTTCCTCCCGCGGTACCTAGAGGTCCTCGGCGCGAGCGCGCTCGTCATCGGCCTGTTTAGCACCTTCGGCAACCTGATCAGCGCCGTCTACCCCTATCCCGGCGGGATGGTCTCGGACCGCATCGGCTCCCGATACGCCCTGACACTGTTCGGACTGGCCTCGACGCTCGGCTTCGGCTTCTGGCTGGTCGCCCCCTCCTTCGGGACGCTCACCATCGGTGCTATCTCGATCCAGCCGTGGCTCTGGGTGTTCGTCGGGCTCGTCCTCGCGCAGGCGTGGAAATCCTTCGGGCTCGGGGCGACGTTCGCCATCGTCAAACAGAGCGTCGACCCGAGCCAACTGGCCCGCGGGTTCGCCAGCACCGAAACCTTCCGCCGAAGCGCTTTTTTAATCGGGCCCGTTCTCGCGGCTGGCTTGCTGACGCTCCATCCGCGCTTCGAGCTGAGTTTCCGCTATGTGCTGGCGGTGGCGCTCATATTCGGCGCGGTCGCAACCGCCGTCCAGCATTTCTACTACGACGCCAGCGACGACTCGTTCGGCGGCTCCTTCGCGGGCGTCGACCGAATCCGTGGGGACCTCCAGGAGATGCCGTCGACGCTCCGCCCGCTTCTGATCGGCGACACGCTGGTCCGGTTCGCCAACGGGATGGTGTACGCCTTCTTTATTATCGTCGTCACCAGTGCGCTCACCAGTGACGTGACGATACCGCTCGGGGTCGTGGGGAGCCCCAGCCTCTCGCCGGATGCCTTTTTCGGCCTCCTGCTCGGCGTCGAAATGGCGATCGCGCTGCTGGTGATGGCCCCCGCGGCGGCGATGGCCGAACGAGTCGGGCTGAAACCGGTCGTCGCGACCGGGTTTGCGGTGTATGCGATCTTTCCGATCCTGCTTATCAGTGCTCCGGCCACCGCACCGGTGTTGGTCGTGCTGTTTGCGGTCTCGGGGCTCCGCTTTGCGGGGCTTCCGGCACACAAGGCGCTGATCGTCGGCCCCGCGGAGGCGGGAGCCGGGGGGCGGGTGACGGGGTCGTACTACCTGCTGCGGAACGTGATCGTGATCCCCAGCGGCGCGCTCGGCGGGGCGCTCTACGGCGGCGTGGCGAACCCGGTCGGAACGGGACCACTGATTCCCGAGAGTCCACTGCTAGCCTTCGGGCTGGCGACGGCCATCGGACTGGTAGGCACCGGCTACTTCCTCGTTTTCGGGGAAGAGTTCGAAGCCTACCGTTGATCGAGCGTCGACTGTCAGTGGCTCGGATCGGCATCGGTCCGGCGAGTCGATCCGGTGTGGATTTAGTTATCCAGTGGCTACGGGACGGTGTGAGCGACGCTTCATCCGACAGCCAGCCGTCGACGCTAGCAGAGGCCCTCAGCGTGAAACGAAACGTCGGTGTCGGCCTCGCCGTCGGCGTCGGCGTGGCGATCGCGGCCTACGCGGTCCGGGTTTTCGAACTGTTCGGCCCGGTTGTCACAACCCGCGAGTATCCCGTGATCGGGCCCGAAGGCTGGTTTCTCATGTTGGCGATCGTCTTCGCGTCGGCGACGGCGCTGCTGGTGATACTGGTGTTGACCGGTGTTCGGGTCGCACGGCTAGCCAAAGAGAGCTGAGTCAGTCGGCACTGGGTGCCGTCTCGGCCTCGGGTGTGAGTTCGTAGATGTTCTGTCGAGCATCCGCGAAATATACGTCCTCGTCGACGACGCCGATGGCTTCGAGCCGTTCGAGCGCATACCGTACGGTTCGAGCCGAAAGCATCGACTCCTCGACGATGCCCTTCTGTGTCAGCGTGCCGTTGTATTCGAGCACTTTGAAAACGAGTTTGGCGCTCGGTGGCAGATCGTCGAGGTCTTCTTGGTCTGTTCCTGCCATCATCCCTACTGAAACGGCACACTGTTATAAAATTTGACCAGCAACTCACACGGCCGCGGCGTCACCGATGGGTTGTAAACGAACTGCTTTTCATGGCCGACGCCGAACGGCGACCATGGCTACTGAATCGGCATCCGGTCTCTCCGACCACATGCGTGGAGTGACCGTCACGACGAGTGCCTGTCTTGGGGGGATTCTCGCAGGGCTGGCCTCGGCGGTCGTCGTCGGGACAACGCCCGAAGCGGCGGCCGATATCCAGGCTGTCCTCATCCTCGGGATCGCGGTGTTCGCCCAGTTCCCGATCCTCAAGCTCGCCGGCGTCGACATCGGCGACTTCGGCATCAAGGACAACCTCTTCGTATCGTTCATGACGTTCTGTCTCTGGTTTATAACCTACGCCGTCCTGCTCACCTCGGCGGTGAGCTTCTAATGGCCGATGACAGCATCGCGGTTGTCGACCTCGACCGCTGTCAACCCGACCGTTGTAACTACGAGTGTGCGAACTTCTGTCCCCCGAATCGCACGGGGAAAGAGTGCATCACTGTCCGCGGCGAGGACGCCGAAACCGGCGATCCCGACCAGGTGCGGATCTCCGAGGAGATCTGTCTGGGCGAGACCTGTGGGATCTGCGTCGAGAAATGTCCGTTCGACGCGATCGAGATCATCAATCTCCCCCAAGAGCTCACCGAGGAGCCGACCCACCGCTACAACGAAAACGCCTTCGCGCTCTACGGGCTACCGGTCCCGGAACCCGGCAAGGTGACCGGTATTTTGGGACCGAACGGAATCGGCAAGTCGACCGCGGTCAACGGACTCGCCGGGGAGATGATCCCGAACCTCGGCGACTACAGCGACGAGCCGAGTTGGGACGCGGTGCTCGACCGCTACCGTGGCTCGGAGCTCCAGCAGTTCATCAACCGCCTGATCGACAGCGAGATCGACATCGCCCGCAAACCGCAGTACGTCGACCAGATTCCAAAGCAGTTCGACGGCAAGACCCGAGAGCTCCTCGAAGCAACCGACGAGCGAGGCGAACTCGATTATTTGGTCGACCGCCTCTCCATTCGCCCGGTGATGGACCAGCCCATCGACTCGATTTCGGGTGGCGAACTCCAGCGGGTGGCGATCGCCGCGACGCTCGCCCGGGATGCGGACTTCTACTTCCTCGACGAGATCACGCCCTACCTCGACGTGGGCCAGCGAATGGTCGCGGCGCGACTCATTCGGGAGTTGGCCGAAGACGACGAGGCGGACCGCTCGATGCTGGTGGTCGAACACGATCTGGCGATTCTCGACCTGCTTGCGGACTCGATCCACGTCGGCTACGGTGAGCCCGGTGCGTTCGGTGTGATCACCCCGCCGAAGTCGGTCCGCAAAGGGATCAACGAGTATCTCGAAGGCTATCTCACCAACGAGAATATGCGGATTCGACCCGACAAGATCACCTTCGAGGAACACGCCCCACGGGCGACGACCAAGGGGATGCCACTCGTGGAGTATCCCGACCTGCAGAAATCCTACGGCGAGGGAGAGTTCTCGCTGGAGGTCGACAGTGGGACGATCTACGAGGGCGAAGTCCTCGGCATCGTCGGCCCGAACGGGATCGGGAAGTCGACGCTCGCCAAGATGTTCGCGGGCTCGGTCGAACCCGACGAAGGGAGCCTCGATTTCGAACTCGACATTTCGTACAAACCGCAGTACATCGAGATCGACCAGCCCATGCGGGTCGACAGCTTCCTCTCGTCGATCACCGACGAGTTCGGCACCTCCTACTGGAACACCGAGGTCGCCCAGCCGCTGCAGCTCGAACGGATCATGGAACAGCAGCTCACGGATCTCTCGGGCGGCGAGCGTCAGCGCGTGGCGATTGCGGCCTGTCTCTCCGACGAGTCGGATCTCTACGTGCTCGACGAGCCGTCGGCCCACCTCGACGTCGAACAGCGCGTGCAGGCGACGACGGCGATCCGCCGCTACGCCGAGAATCACGACGCCACCGTGCTGGTGATCGACCACGACATCTACATGATCGATCTGCTCGCGGATCGCCTGATGGTGTTCGACGGCGAACCCGCCGAACACGGCCACGCTAAGCTACCACAGGAGATGCGCGCAGGGATGAACGATTTCCTCGCGGATCTCGATATCACCTTCCGGCGCGACGAACGAACGGGTCGACCGCGGATCAACAAACCGGGCAGCCAGAAGGACTCGACCCAAAAGCGGCAGGGCGAGTACTACTACGCGCCCTGAGCGGTCGGTAGTCAGCAGTAGATGTTTTGGAGGGTTTCGTTATTTCTAGATATCATTTAGCAGTTCGCACATCAAGTAGATAGAGTGGAACCCAAACCATCACAACTGTTGAACCGAGGATTGTCATTAGTCCCGCCCAGAAAAACCAAAACGTGAAATCTGCGCCAAAAGGCTGGACGGAGGTGAACAGAGGAATCAGACTCAACAGCGCACACAGAATCCCGATAGACCACGTGACGAATGCAAGCAGTGCTGTACCATACGAAATATTAAGAGTGTCAACCCATCGCCGTATTGCATCAAAAGTGAATCGCAGCTTGCGATTAGGACGGCGTCGGCCTTGGCCTTCCCATTGATAGAACGAACGTTCCTGTAACTCAATTCGATCATGGTTTGTCGCCAAATCTGATAATTGATTTGCTACTGTATCTGAAGTGCCCGCGGGACAGTCATTACGAATGGCTTCGAAAATAGTTTCAGCGTCGTGTTCCATATCGGGGTTTTTATATAGATATTTGATAATTTCTCGTTTAGTACCCTGATTTGGACTATCATACTGATCGAGCATTTCCTGTTTGTTCTTCACACAGAATCACCAGACGGCGTTAAGTCATGATGGGCATCACGACCAGATAACCAACCCGTGATGGACATCATAACCTATCTTTTTCATGAACTATCTTCTATTTATATATTATTGTCGCACGTATTTGTTGCTGGCAATGTGCCAACAAAAGAAGACGCGAGACAACAGAGAGATGGTTTTTACAACCACCCATAGGTCGACTGACCGTGCAACAGCCAGTCCTCAATTAATATTAGGTGGTTTTGTTTTCTTCGTAGTGATTGGACCGCTGATTGCCGTATTCACGCGTGTTCAGTCCGCGTTTGCATCAGTCCCAGAAATCTCCCCAGCGTATGCAACTCTGTTAGCGGTGCTGATTGTGGGAGCAATAGTTGCAGCAGCAATGGAGAAATAGAACGAACACTGGATCATAGCCACTCGGGTAACCGCTGATCCAAGATTTGTACCTTATTATAAACATCGCTACTTCGACCAATGTAACCAATACTCAGAAGCACACAAACGTAGCCCTTTAGCCGAAGACCGACCGACTGAGGGTATGTCTCAGGGAATCGTCGACGAGTTCCTGTCGATCAAAGCCGACAGCGATGCGGATCTCTTGGCGATGCAATGTGGCGATTT
>Ga0207753_1000129_pt1 | contig 29602 bp, 27 predicted proteins | sample PonA233FremontCA_2_FD_187273 | JGI IMG/M metagenome (GOLD analysis project Ga0207753, IMG submission 187273) | Salt pond sediment microbial community from Fremont, CA, USA - Pond A23 Sediment 3 (SPAdes) | ecosystem: Environmental > Aquatic > Non-marine Saline and Alkaline > Saline | place: USA... | reverse complement strand
CCTCCTCGGAGCCCTGTTCGTGGAGCTGGCGGCGGTCTGGGTCGGCCTCGCCGTTGTCTCGCGGGTGTGTGCCGACCGGGTCGGCGGCGGGCGCCTCCGGAACGCGATCGACCGCCGCGCCGGCGTCGGTGTGGCGTACGCGCCCGCCGCGGTCGTCCTCCCGCGGCCGACGATCGCCGACGCCCACGTGCTCGGCGCCACGGTCGTTCCGTTCGCCGCCGCCGTCGCCGCCTGGATCGCGTGGGGCGCCCGCCGCCGGGCAGGCGGCACTCGGGTCGCTACGTGGTACCGCGGGTTGGTCGGCGGCGTGGCGACGCTCACTGTCGCCGGTGCGGCGTACGCGGTGACGTACCTGTTCGCGATCCGGTGAGGGCAGCCTGATCGGCTCGCTCCGCTGCGCGCGGACGGCCGCTCGAAGCCCGAGTTGGAGCGTCGAACTGCGGACGCGGTGGGCCGGGCGCGCTCGCAAGCGCCGACGTCGACATCGTCCGAACGTCCTGACGCCTGTCCACCTCTTCAGCTCGTCGCGACGCTCGACGACGACCGCGCGGAGTCGGTTCTCGTCGGCGTCTAGATGGACGGAGAGGGGATCGTGGATGCTCACGGTCGAAACCCCCACGCTCAATCGTCTGGTGACTCGAACTAGCCGAAGAGTTACCGGCGGTATGTGCCGGCGCAGATGTCGAACCACGGTCGTTTCGCTCCCGTCGGTCGCTCCACTCCCTGCTTCGAATCTCCGTATGTGCCACACATCCGCAACCCGGACTCGTCGCCGTGGTTCCTCGTTTCGGGTTGCGGGGGAAGTGGGCCGGCGCAGATGTCGAACCACAGCAAGACGTTCCTGCTCGCTTCGCTGCGCGGGCTGCGACGTGCCTACCCTCGCTCCGCTCGCGAGGATGCGGTTACGGCCACCCGAAGGCCGGAGAACATCGCTGACGGAGTTGAAATGCGGGAGAAGTGGGCCGGCGCAGATTCGAACTGCGGTTACGGCCACCCGAAGGCCGAAGGATACCAAGCTACCCCACCGGCCCGCATTCCGAACGTCGCCGTGAGTTCTTTTAACGCTTCCGAACGGGCATCGGCCGTCGGGTTTCGGCGGCGGCTCACTCGAAGTACCGATCCCGGTGGCGACGACACCCCGGGTTGAACGCCGCCCCACACGCCGGGCAGGCATCGTCGTCGGGGGTCGCCCGACCGCCGGAGGCGCGGTGCGCATCGCCGTCGCCGGACCGCGTCCGGCCGTCACCGGGCGAACTCCGGGCGCCCGGGGGGCTCCGTCCCTCGCCGTCGCCCGCGAGGTACCTCCGTGCCGACAGCGTCGTCCCACAGACGCCACACAGGACCGCGGGGTCGTCGAACCGGTGGCGCGGCCACGGTGCAGGCTCGTGGTCGGCGGTCTCGGCGTGGCAGGCGTGACACGGCGAAAACGTTCCACAGCACCCGAACCGGAGCGCGACGACGTCGCGTTCGGAATCCCAGTGTGCACACCGGGTTTCCGGGTCGACGGCGACGCCGCGGAGCGGGACGCCGAACCGGTCGTCGAGCGCGGGTTCGTGGGTGGTCCGTCGCTGCGAGGTCCCGCCGTCGGTCCGATCGGGATCGCCACAGTCCATGGTCAGTATGCGGTGTATCCCTCGGTGTCGAGGTAGTTGTGCGCGACGGTGATCGCGTGATCCGCGTGGAGCACCGCCGGGCCGAGCCGAAGCCGCTCGTCGGCCGCGTCCGCGAGCATCGACGCCTCCCGGTCGGTGAAATCGCGGTGATCCGAGAGCACGAACAGCGGGTCCGACGGGGGATCGACGTCGCTCGCTGGCGCGCCCTCCTCGTGAAGTTCGACGACGGTCGCGTCGGGCGTGAGGTCGTCGAGCGTCGTCTCGAACCCCGTCCGGCGGATTGAGACGCCCGGCGAACTCTCCGCGGGCATCCGGCCGATCGCGTCCTCGCGGCGGTCGAGCGCGGCGCGGATCAGCGCCGCGGTGCTCCGCTCGTCGGGATTGAGCCGGCGGAGTTCCGCCCCGTCGAACCGAACCGTGAACTCGTCGCCGAGCACGAGGTGGACGCGAACCGGCTCGCGGATCGCGTGCGAGAGAAAGAAGGCGCTCGTGACGCACCGACAGAGGACGTCGAGGCGGCCTGCGCCGCCCGCCAGGTCGTCGAGCGAAAACTCCGGCGTGGTGGGGGCGTCGTGGCCGACGATCAGGAACTGTCGCATACCGCTACTGCAGACTCGACCGGCAAGAGTCGTGCGCTTCGGGAGACGGCTGGAGCCGACGCTGCGCCGGTCAGGCGACCGTCTCGGGCGGCCGCGTCGGCGGCTGCTCGCCGCCCGGACCCGACTGACCCTGCTGGGGCGGGGCGGGCGCGTTCGCCGTCTTCTCGCCGCTCACGAGGAAGTCGGCGATGTTGCCGATGAGGACCTCGTTGTCGGCGACGTAGGCGCTCTCCGGCGTGAGGAAGTCGGTGTCGCCGACCATCGCCACGGGGCCGGACTGGACCGCGACGCCGTAGGTGTCGGCCCGGCGGGTCGTCGACAGCCGGGTCCGCTCGCCGACCGTCAGCGCGGTCTGACCGTCGGCGACGGCGACCGCCGCGGCGTCACGGACCACGACCCGGTCGACGCCCTGCGAGAGGGAGCCGCTCCCGGGCGTGGCGTAGATGCTCTGGTACGTCTGCTGGTACTCGTGCATATTGAACAGGTAGCCCGAACGGGCCGAGACCCCGAAGTCGGAGCTCAGCGAGGCGTCGCCGTTGGACTGCTGTTGGACGCCCAGGCCGAGCAGTCCGATCTGTTGGATCGACGCGGGGTCGGACATGAGCATCACGCGCCCGCCGGCGTCGGCGAACGCCTGCACGCCGGCGAGTTGATCCGGCGTGTACGGCTGGTTCGGGTTCGCGACCAGGAGCGCATCGGCGTCACGGAGCGACTCGTTCCACCCCGGGCCGCGCGCGGTCTCGCGGCTGACGTACTCGACCTCGTGGCCGTTCGCGACCAGGGCGTTCGTGAGCGTCGAGAGCTTCTGGTCGGAGATCTGGTTCGCGTGCGCCCGATCGATCAGCACCGTCTTCGAGTCGGCGCCGCTGTCCATCGTGATCTCTCCCGTCGACTCGGCTTCCGCAACCGTGACCGCGTCAACGTCGGTCCGCTCCGCCGCGAGGTTGGTCACGTCGGTAGCGTCACCGCCCGACACGAACGGGACTGCCGCCGCGCCGCCGACGATCAGGGCGACGATCGCCACGAACGCGACCGCGGGAGCGACGAGTTCACGCGCTGGCATTGTGAGTCACCCCCTCGTCGCGTGTGGCGAGGGCAGGACGCTGGTTCGGGAGCTCATCGACTAAGAGCGGCTGTGTGACCGGGACGGGGCCGTTCGTGCCCGGTCCCTGTTTGTAGATCATCGTGTCGTTGTCCGATTCCGCGGAGAAGAGGATGAACCCGCCCTGTAGCGGCGGTTCCTTCCGCACCACGTCGTAGTTCTCCATTCCGGCCATGTCGGCCGCGCGGTCGATCGCTACCGGGAGCGATCCGACCTCGTCGGCGTAGCCGTTGGTCGCGGCCTCGGGGCCGAGGTAGGTCTTCGCGTACGCGACTTCCTGTCTGGATACCGATAGTTCCTCGCCGCGGTGTTCCATGACTCGGCCGACGAACTGTCGCTTCAGCGACTCGATCGTCCGCCGACGGTCCTCGGCGGTCGGCTGTGCCTTGTCGGGGCCGGTCCGGATGATCGAGTCGGGGACGGGGGCGCTCCCGCCGGCACCGATCACGCCGACGCTCCCGATCGTCGTCGAGGAGAGGACGTAGATCTCGTCGGCCGGGAGCATCCCGTAGTACGCGCCGGACGCGCCGATGCCTTGCACCGACGCGACCACCGGCATCTGTTCGGACGTTCGCAACACCTCGAGGTAGAGTCGCTCGCTCGGAGCGACCAGCCCGCCGCCGCTGTCGACTTTGAGGACGACCGCGCGGATGGACTCGTCGGTCCGCGCCTCACGGAGGTCCTCGGAGACGCTGTCCACCGTCGAACCGGTGATGGTGCCGGACACCGTGATGACCGACACCGTTCCGTCCGACTGGGCGGACTGCGCCGCGTCGTAGGCGACGGGGGCGAGCACTGCACTCACTAGGACGGCCGCGACGACGGCGACGACGAACATCGTCCTCGCCGACGCCGCGGATGTATCTCTGTTCATACTGCATCACGGCGATGTCGGGGGATTCCTAAAGTCGTTCGCGAGGCGAAAAGACCGATTTGAGTCACTCCGCCAGGCCGTAGCCGCGACGGAACAGCGAGACGTCAACCGCGACGACGACCAGAGTCAGTCCGCTCAGCACCGCCAGCGACGTGTTGGGGTCGACCTCGCTGACCCCCAGGAAGCCGAACCGGACCCCGTTGACCATGTAGATCATCGGATTCAGGAGCGACACCTGCTGGACCGTCGCCGGCAGTTCGTTCAGCGAGTAGAACACGCCGCCGAAGAAGACCAGCGGCCGGAGGATGAACTGGTTCAGCATGGTGAGGTCGTCGAAGTCGTCGGCCCACAGCCCGCCGGCGACGCCGAGCGCGGCGAACAGTAGCGTGATCACGACCCCGAACGCGACGAGATAGAGCGGCCGGACGACCCCGACGGAGGTGAAGAAGGCCCCGATCAGCGCGATCAGGACGCCGACGATCAGCCCTCTGAGCGCGGCCGCGAGGACGTACGCCCCCACCATCGACCGGTACGAGAGCGGCGAGGTCAGCACCTCCTCGATGTACCGGTTCCACCGGCCGTGAAAGATGGTGAACGAGGTGTTCTCGAACGCGTTCGAGATCGCCCCCAACACCACCAGCCCGGGAAGGATGAACAGGATGTACGGGACGCCCGCGATCTGGTTGATCCGCTCGCCCAGGATGACGCCGAACACCGAGAAGTAGAGCACGTTCGTGATGAACGGCGGGACGAACGTGTTCCGCGGGCGGCGGACGAACCGGAGGACCTCCCGCCGGAAGAGCGCGTAGAAGCCCGTGGTGTCGGAGCCGGTCGGGGTGCGTTCCGCCGTTTCGGAACTCACTGCGAGGCCACCTCCGGCGTCGCGCGCCCCTCGCCGGCCCGGGTCATCTCCACGAACACTTCCTCCAGCGACGTGCGCCGGATCTCCAGGTCGACGATCCCGTGACCCGCCTCGTCGAGCCGCCGGACGATCTCCGGCGCGACCAGCCCGCCCTGCCGGGCGGTGACCACGAGACGGACGCCGTCGAGCTCCACCGACTCAACCCGGTCGTCGAGCGCGGCGAAGTCCGGGACGGCGGTCGGTTCGTTCCGGAGTTCGACCACCACGTCGTCGGTCCCGCGGCGCATAAGCTCCTGGGGGCTGGCCACGTCGAGGACGCGCCCCGAGTCCAGGATGGCGACCTCGTCGCAGAGCCGCTCGGCCTCCTCGATGTAGTGGGTGGTGAGCAGGATCGTGGTCCCGTGCCGGTTCAGGTCGACGATGGTCTCCCACAGCTCGTGTCTGAGTTGCACGTCGACGCCGGCGGTCGGCTCGTCGAGGATCAGCAGGTCGGGATCCGTGATCAGCGCCCGCGCCAGCATGAATCGGCGCTTCATCCCGCCGGAGAGCCAGTCGAACCGGGTGTCGCGCTTCTCGTAGATCCCGACGCGTTTCAGCACTTCGTCGGCCCGCTCGCGGGCGCGGCTCCCCGGTATCCCGTGGTAGCCGGCCTTGTGCTCGAGCACCTCGCGGATCGGAAAGAACTGGTCGACGTTGAACTCCTGCGGCGCCAGCCCGATCCGGTCTCGGGCCTCGCGGTAGTCGGCCTCGACGTCGTGGCCGAACACCCGTGCCTCGCCGCCGGTCTTCCGTACCAGGCCGACCAGGATCTTGATCAGCGTGGTCTTGCCCGCGCCGTTGGGGCCGAGCAGCCCGAAGAACGACCCGTTCGGGACGGTCAGGTCGACGCCGTCGAGTGCCTGCACGTCCCCGTATGACTTCCGGAGCTCACGGAGGTCAAGCGCAGCATCCATTACCGAAACGGTCGGTCCGGTCGGACCTAAGGCCGTCGGACTCGGACCGTGGCTGCGACCCGTCTCGGGAACGGCGCGGCCGCAGTCGGGCCCCCCGCAGCGAAAGGCGGATGTCGGCCGCCGCCGACATACGGCCGTGTCGTCCACCGACCGATCCGACGACCCCGAAGTCGACGACGACGCCACGTCGGTCGTCCGCTCCGGGGCGGTCGAGAACGCGAGAACAACCGTCCCGGACGACGGTGACGGCCGGGCGCGGCTGGGGAGGGTCCGTCGGCTGAGCACCCTGCTCGACAGCGCGATCACGATCCCCCGAACCCGCATCACGGTCGGACTCGACCCCATCCTCGGGATCGTTCCCGGCGTCGGCGACGTCGTCCCGACGGCCGCATCGGCGTACATCGTCGCGGAGGCCGCGGCGCTCGGCGTCCCGCGGGCGACGCTCCTCCGGATGTGCCTGAACCTCCTCGTCGACGCCGTCGTCGGCTCGGTCCCCCTCGTTGGCGACGCGTTCGACGCCGTCTGGCGCGCGAACGACCGGAACGTCCGGCTGCTGGAGGCACGGCTGGCCGACCCCGACGGAGAGCGACGCGACCGGCGCGCGGTGGCGGTGCTCGGGGGCGTGGTCTTCGTGTCGGTGCTCGCGGTCGGCGTCGCCGCGGTCGCGGCGGCGTGGTGGCTGTTAGGGGTCGCCGGGATCGTGTAGGGGCGGGCAGTAGCCGGCAACGCTGCGAACCTCCCGACGTACGGACCCGTCGTCGGGAGTGACGGGTCAGTCGCGCCGCCGGCGGTGTCGCGGAGGACGGAAGTGAATCTGCACGATCGGAACTGTCACCCGTGATGCGGCCGGCGCACCCGGTGTCGGGGGCTCGCGGGAGCACCGGCAGGGTCTCACGCCGGTCGACACCGACCACCGGCTGACGGGCATCGTCGGCATCACCGGTAGAGGTTCCGGGCCGCCCGCCGGAGGCGCGTGACCGCGGAGACGTTCCGGCCCCGGGAGCGTGACCGGCGCCGGATGCGACCGCTGCCGACGACCACCACGCCGACGAAGTAGAACGGCACCGCGATCGCCGCGTCGATGGCGACGATGGGTGCCCACGGGTGGAGTTCATGAAGGGATCCGATCACCGGCGGCGGGAGAACCGCAAGATACCGATGGCGGGTGACGAACCGACGGTAATACCCGGTTTCGTCGGGTGCGGACAGGATAACTGTCGCATTCACCTGTTCACCGCCCGAGAGGTGGAACCGCCGGGGTTGAATCTCGACGCCCTCACTTCCGGGTTCGAGGTAGACGACGACCGGAACGAGCCCGCCGTTTGCGAGCGGACGGTCGACCGATTCGGACTGTCCGGCGGGGACGACGGTGGAACGGTCCGACTCGAACTCGGCGCTCACGACGCTGTACTGCTGTGTCCCGGCGGGGGCGATCATCGCCGCGGTGGCGCCCGCGACGAGCAGGAGTGCGAACAGGCCGACGACGAGGCGGGAGCTAACACCGGTGTCCCGCGACCGGGCGCGCTCCCTCCGTCTCGCATCACTGGCTCGCCACTCTCCGACGACGTACCACACGAGCGTGACCGCAAACAGCAGGTACGCGAGTCCCCTGGACCCGAGGACCGCTCTCGTCCCGAGCAGCGACGCGACCTGTCGCTGAACCGTCTCCAGAACGGCCTGGACGCCCTCGATAGCCGTCCCGAGGTGGGGAATCACGACCACGCTCCCGCCAGGTTGCCAGGCGACGGCGGCGACCTGTGGCCCTTTCACCGGCGGTTCGCTGCCGTCCTGGTCGGTGAAGGGGTTGGCGTCGCCTCTGGTGAGAAACCCGCGGTCGGTCTCGCCGACGACGCGGTGGGTGGTGAGCCCGCCGCCCTGTATCTCCTCGGCCTCGAAGACGATCACGTCGCCCTCGTCGACGGGGCCCGCGAGTTCCGCCGGGATGGCGACGAAGCCGTCACCCGGCTCCAACGTCGGCTCCATGCTCCCGGTCTCGACGTAGCTCAGGAGGACCGGCTGGCCGAGTACCGAGCCGGCGACGACCGATACGGCAAGGAGAAATACGAGACCAACAAGGACGGTGTACCCGATCGATCTCAGCGACACGACGTCACCTGTGGTCTGACCCGGTTTGGTTATCACTCACTTACGCACGGAGTCGCCGCCGGTATCGCTCTACGTGGGATCGATGTCGACCGCACGGTCTTGCATAGCTCAGCGAAACATACCCGCTGCGAAGCAGTCACCGGGAGCCTGTACCTGTGTTCCGCAGTCTTCAGGAGTGCCCGTGTGCAAGAGTCGTCCGATCTCGCGACTACCGACAACGGCGACCAGCGCCCGCTGTGGAAGCGAAATAAAAAATCGAGCCGTCTCGTCTGCTGTTAGTTGCTTCCGCCGTCGCTTCCGTACGGCCCGTCCTCGTCCGTGACGGCAAACGTGATCTCTCCGCCCGGCAAGCTACCTTTGTCCCGCGTGTCGATCGCCACACCGACCAGTGTGGATCCACCCGAGTCGAGACCACCACCGCTCGCGTTGGTGCTCTCGTAGCCGCCGAAGTCGTCCCAACTGGGGTAGAAGCTGTCCTCGGGGTAGTCCCCGCTGTACTCCTCGTACACTTCCTCGGGAACGAAGAACCACCTGTCGGGGTTTTTCAGTCCGGACTTGTCGATCGTGATGTCGAGGGGATTCGGTCCGTTGTTGACCATCCGGAACACGCCGTCGAACGTCGTCACGGCGTCGGCGTTGACGCCTTTGCCATCCTTACCGTTGTCGTCGAACTCCAACTGCAGTTGCTTACCGCTGACGTTCGCGTACGGCGAGGCCTTTTCGAGCCCGAGGTACGCGCTCCCGTCGCCAGCGACATTGACGCCGACACTCCGCGTCGCCTCGACGCTTGCGAACGCACCTGTACCCATTGTAGCCGCCCCGCCGGCGGCGAGCGATCCCATTCCAACCAAGAACTTGCGTCGTTGCATTGGTGTTACCTCGTTTGACACGCCGTCGGCCGGCTGCACCACCGCACTCCGGTCCCGGTCGAGCGTGGCGTGTACTCACCGTATCAGTAGGGGGACGTATCGTATTCCGGCGCGAGAAGCCGTCTCTCGGGGTTGAGGAAGATCAACCTATGTTGTAAGTGACTCCTACGGCGAGCCTCGTGGGAGTCAAGAGTCGTTGCTCGTTCCGAGAATCCACACGCTATTTTTCACTGAGATAAGTAAGATCCGGATTACGTTATAGGCGAGATACGACACCAGTTCTCGTATGTCTACTACAGGGGAGGTAGCTGATTCAGACCTCTACAGCAGCGCAGAATCGAACTGCGAGACACCCTCCACGGATGAACTGTACGATGTCTTTTCGAACAGGCGGCGACGCTACGCGCTGCACTATCTCCAACAGGCGGACGGGCGAGCCGACTTCGGGGAGATGGCCGAACAGATCGCGGCCTGGGAGTACGAGAAGCACCGGCAGGACGTCACGTCGAACGAGCGGAAGTACGTGTACTCGGCGCTCCAGCAGCGGCACCTTCCGAAGATGCACGACGTCGGCCTCGTGGAGTTCGACAAGCGCGAGGGCAGCGTCGAACCCACCGACGTGTTGGACGAGGTCGACGTCTACGCCGAGGTCGTCGGGCAGGGTAACGTTCCGTGGGGCGTGTATTTCGTCGGCCTCGCTGCGGTGCAGTCCGTCCTGCTCGCCCTCGTCGGATTCGACGCGGCGCCGCTGACGGCGTTCTCCGACCTCGGGTGGGGACTCTTTCTCGTGGCCACACTCGTCGTGTCCTCGCTCGCGTTCCTGTACGACACGAGGCGTATGAAACTCGGCGGCAACGGAGCACCACCCGAAGTCAAACAGCGATGACGTGGCCCCGACACGTTCTCCTCGTCGTTGCGCTGCTCGTCGCAGGATCGCTCGCCGCACCGACGGCGGGCTTCAGTTCCGCGACTGCTGATCGGGACGTGGAGGTTGCTGTCGTGTCCGACGACGACGCCTATCTCGGCGTCCGGAGCGAGTGCAACGACGACACGTTACAGGTGACGGTGACCAACCGGTTTGCACCCGGGACGGCCCCGGACGTCGCCATCGCGGTCAACGGAACGACCGAAACGGTCGATGGCCTCGAATCGGGAGAATCACGCAGCAGGAGGTTCGATGCGTTCGGGGCGGACGATGCGATCAGCGTCCGTGCGTCCGATTCGGGAGTCTCGGTTCGTTTGGCGCGGCCGCTCCCGGCGGGATGCTGAGTGCGCGCGAGTCGGTCGGTCTCGACAGCCGGCACACCGTCTCTGTAGCGGGTGCGTCACCACTATCGGTCGGGGTTCGCGTGCGATCGCACCCGAGTGACGGGTGTGGGCCCCTCGAACGACAAGACAAAAGCGACCGGCACCGTTTGCTCCCGTATGAACGTTCTCGCCGACGCCCGCGAACTCGCCGCGGAGGGGCCCGTCTGTGACGCCTGCCTCGGGCGGGCCTTCGCCGACCGGAGCCACGGCCTGACCAACGCCGAGCGGGGTCGGAGCCTCCGGATCGCCGCCGCACTCGCCGCCGACGACCCGTACGAGTCGACCGATCCGGCGGAGTGTTGGGTGTGTGAGGGGCTGTGCGACGAGTTCGACGCGTGGGCCGAGCGGTGTGCCGAGGCGGTCGACGGTGTGGAGTTCGACACCTACCAGGTGGGCACTCGGACCCCGCCGCTGCTCGACGAGAACGAGCGGCTCCTCAGGGAGGCCGCGGGGCTCGATCCCGACGCCGGAGAGGCGTTCAACTCGGAGTTCAACCGCGAGGTTGGCAAGCGGATCGGGCCGCGCACCGACACCACGGTCGACTTCGGCCGGCCGGACGTCCAGTTCACGCTCGACATCGACGCCGACGCGGTCGAGGTCGACGTCCACTCGGCGTTCGTCTACGGCCGCTACCGGAAGCTGGAACGCGACATTCCACAGACGGAGTGGCCGTGCAACGCGTGCGACGGCTCGGGCTACGTCGGCAGCCAGTCCTGTGAGAAGTGCGGGGGCACGGGCTACCTCTACGAGGACAGCGTCGAGGAGCTGACCGCACCGATCGTCCGCGACGTGATGGACGGCACCGACGCCACGTTCCACGGCGCGGGTCGCGAGGACGTCGACGCCCGAATGTTGGGCACGGGTCGCCCGTTCGTGATCGAGGTGTTCGAGCCGCGGCGGCGGCGCGTCGACACCCGACGGTTGACCGGCGACATCGACGCCTTCGCCGAGGGTCGTGTCGAGGTCGACAATCTGGGGCTCGCGACGTACGACGCGGTCGAGCGGGTCAAGGGGCTCGACGCCTCGAAGCGGTACCGCGCCGAGGTGGCGTTCGGCGAACCGATCGACGAGGACGACTTCGCGGCGGCGGTGGCGGCCCTCGACGGCGCGACGGTCGAGCAGTACACGCCCCACCGCGTGGATCACCGGCGGGCGAGCATCACGCGGACGCGGGAGGTCTACGAGGCCACGGGCACCCTCGACGACCCGACCCACGCCACCGTGGAGGTCCACGGCGCCGGCGGGCTCTACGTCAAGGAACTCGTGTCCGGCGACGAGGGGCGAACCGACCCGAGTCTCGCCGGCGAACTCGGCGTCGCGAGCGAGGTCACCGCGCTCGACGTGCTCGGGGTCTACGGCGAGCACGAGCCGTTCGAGGAGCCGGAGTTCTTCCGGGAGGAGGCGCCGGAGCCGCCGGTGGTCGACCCGAACGACGGCGGCGCCGACGGGCCCGACGCCGCCGACGGATGACCGCGGGCGCGGACTCGGGGCGGGGAGAGCCCGATCGTGACGGCGGCGTCCGGGCCGACGGCGGCGAGCCACGGATCGGCAGCGACGAGGCGGGCAAGGGGCCAGTGCTCGGCCCGATGGTCGCCGCCGCGGTTCGGGCGGACGCGGCCGTGCTCCCCGACGCGGTCGACGACTCGAAGCGGCTCCCGGCCGCGAGGCGGGAGTCGATCGCGGCGGCGCTCCGCGACCACGAGGACGTCGCGGTCGGCGTCGCGGTCGTCCCGACCGACCGGATCGACGACCCGGAGACGGACATGAACTCGCTCACGGTCGCCGCCCAGGTCGAGGCGATCGCGGGGGTCGCACGCGACGGCGACGTCGCGGTCGTCGACGCCGGCGACGTGGATGCCGCGCGGTTCGGGCGCCGGGTCCGTTCGGGGGTCCGGGCCGAGGGTCGCTCGATCGACGTGGTGGCGGAGCACGGGGCCGACGCCGCGTACCCGCTGGTGGCGGCCGCGTCGGTGGTCGCGAAGGTCGAACGCGACGCCCGGATCGAGTCGCTCGCGGCGGAGTACGACGCACACGGCCCGATCGGCAGCGGCTACCCGAGCGACCCGGAGACGCGGGCGTTCCTCCGGCGGTACGTCGGCGACACTGGGGACCTCCCCGAGTGTGCGCGGGCGTCGTGGGCGACCGCCGACGACGTGCTGGCCGCCGCCGAGCAGTCGTCGCTCGCGGAGTTTTGAGCCGGACGCCGCGGGCTACCGCATCGCGTCCAGCCGCACGAACGAGTCGCCGCGGGCGGTGATCCAGGTCGTGGTGAGGGTCTCGGCACTCGCGTTCGCCGGGTGGATCGTACACTCGTCGGGGGCGTCGTCGTACGACTCCACCCGGGCGATCCGGACCGGCTCGGAGGGTTTTGGTCCGAAGGGGGAGTCGGGGGTCTCGACGGCGTCTGCGCGCGCGGCGTCAGGGCGGTGTGAATCAGTGGCCATCGTTGTGGGGGTCCCGTGTCCGGCGGTGCCGACGGGTGGCGGCAGCGGTCGTTCGTCTATACACGTTCTAATTGTGCCGGCTTCGTATTTAAATGCCGGCCTATCAGTGTAGGGACGGGCTCACCGGCTGATCGTCGTCAGCGACCGGAGGATGTCGCCGTACGCCGGCCGCGTGATCAGCACTCCCACCAGCACGCCGAGGATGGTGAAGATGGCGAAGCCCTGGAGGTCGCCGAGCGACAGGATCGCCAGCGGCGACATGGCGATGATGGTGGTCGCCGCAGCGGCACCGATCACCCAGAACGCCTTCCGGAACCGCGATTGGAACACGCGTCTGGAGTTGATCTCCCCTTCCGCCATCACCTCGTCGGCGATGATGATCAGGTCGTCGACCCCGGTCCCGATCACGGCGATGAACCCCGCGATCACCGACAGATCCAGCGGGTAGCCGATGCCCGCGGCGAACCCGAGCAGGATCACCACCTCCGAGAGCGCGGTCACGACCATCGGCGCCGCCACGCGCACGTCGCGGTACCGCACGAAGACCGTTCCGCTAACCGCGATCACCGCGACGATTCCGGTGAGAAGCGAGTTGGTGCGGAAGTCCGCACCCTGGCTCGGGGAGATGAACGAGGTCGTCCCGCCGCTCTCCTCGGAGAAGTCGAGCCGCGCGGGGAGCGCGCCCGCACGGAGGTTGATCGAGACCTCCTGGGCCTCGGAGACGTTCGTGGTCTGGAGCTGGAAGACGGGGTTGCCCGCCCACTCGCCGGTCCGGAGGCTGTCGGCCAGTCCCGGGCTCATCCCGAAGGCGTTGGTCACTTCGCCGTTGACCACGAGCAGGAGGCACGGCTCGGTGCTGTCGGGATCCGCCCCGTAGGTACACCGCGTCCCGCCCTGCTGGGCGAGCCCCGAATCGCGCGTCGACTGCTGGAACTCCGGCGCGATCGACTCCGAGACCGTCACGGGGACGAACGCCCCGCCGGACTCGTCTTGGGCGGTGCCGATGCTCTGGAAGTCCTCCTGCTGGAGAACGGTCTCTCTAGTATAGTTGCCGCCGTCGGCGTAGTACGCCTCGATCACGACGGTCCCGCGTTCGCTCACCAGCTGGCGGACCGAGGAGGCGTCCTGGTTCGGCGCCTCCACGAGGATGAAGTTGTCACCCTGGGCGGTGGTGACCTCCTGGACGGTCCCCCCGGAGAGCCCCGCCTCGTTGATCTTGTTCTCCAGGATGCGGACGACCTCCTGGCGGGTGGTCTCGGTGACGCCCTCGCGGGTGGTCTCGTAGCCGTAGCCGGCGGCGTCGAGCGCGGCCGCGAGGTCGTCGGTCGAGACGCCGTCGACGGTCACCTCGACGGTCCGCGCAGAGCCCGCTCCCGGTTGCGGCTGTGCGGTTCCCTGCTCGGGCTGCGCCCCGATCCGGGCGATCACGTCGCTGGGACCGGCGCCGTCGACCTCCGCGGCGACCGCCTGCTCGACCACGCGGGGATCGTCGCCGCCGAAGTCGACTCCCTCGGCGGTGACGCCGACGAGCGGCGCGCGGATCCGGGTGCCGCCGGAGAGTTCGAGGCCGTACTGGAGGTTCGTCGCGCTGCTCTCGCCGGCGACGTCAGCGCCGGAAGCGGAGTCGTCGCCGGCGATCGTCGGCGAGAAGAGCGCGAACGCCGACACCAGGAGGAAGACGACGAGTAGGATCACCCGCCAGTTCTCCTTGATCGCGACCATCAGCGGGCGACCCCCCGGAACTTGTACCACCGAAGCAGACTGAGATTCAGCAGGTAGGTGTTCATGAGGTCGGTCACCAGCCCGAAGACGAGCACCGTCCCGATCGCGGCCAGCAGTTGGATCCCGAACAGCGTCGCGGTGATCGTCATCACGATCATGGCCGAGATCGAGGTCAGCGTCATCGTGACGCCGGTCCGCATCGCCCGGTAGGTCGACTCGTAGAAGTCACCCGACCGCCGGAGGATGTGGTTGTTCAACAGGATGTCGGAGTCGACGGAGTATCCGATGAGCATGAGCAGGGCGGCGACCGTGCCGAGCGAGAGTTCGATCCCGAGCACGTTCATGAGCGCCAGCGGAACCACGATGTCGGAGAACGCGGAGATCACGACCGCGATCGAGGGGACGAACACCCGGAACATGGCGAACACCAGCAGACTCATGCCGAGGAACGCCACGGCGAGCCCGCCGAGCGCGAGGATCTGCGTGTCGCCGCCGAAGCTCGCCGACACCGACGAGATGGAGCGCACGTCGAGGCCGGCCGCCTCGGCCTGTTGCTCGAGATCGGCGGCCTGCCCGGCCTGGAAGGTGATGATGTAGACGTCCTGTGTCGGGACCGACCGGATCGACTCGGGGTCGGCGTCGAACGCCGCTCGGATCTCCTCTTCGGCCGCCGGCTGCGGGCCGTCGATGGCGACTTGGACCTCCGTGCCGCCGGTGAACGCGATCCCCTGATTCACCGGGGCGCCGGTCATGACGAACCACCCCGCGATGATCAGGATCGCGACCGCGAGCACGGCCAGCGGAACGGCCGCGAGCTGGCGGTTGGTGTACCGGGTGTAGTCGACCTCCGGTACGGTGAACTCAACCATAGAACCCGGTCGAGAGTCCCGCCGAATAAGCCTTCTTATGATCGTTCGTGGGCGGCGACCCGCGGCGCGTCGGGCCGCGGGGACCTCACGGGAGGTACCGGACCGAGACGACTCCCGGCGACGACCGGAGTTCTACCCGATCGACCTCGAGCCGAGCGGCCCGCTCGCGGAGCTGTTCGTCGTCGTCGAGGACGTCGTCGACGGCGTCGTCGGTGCCGTCTTCGGGCACGGTCAACACGTGCACTTCGCCCTCCCCGGCGCGGGGCTCGCGGGTGAGGTCGCCGACCTCCTGGGCGGCCGCGAGGTCCCGCGAGCGGGTGGTGGGGGGCTCCGGACTCCGCTCGATCGGGACCGACCGCCGCGAGTCGACCGCGACCAACCGGTAGGAGACCCGCATCGGCGGCTCGGCCGCGACCGTTCCCTCGACGATCTCGCCGGATTCGACCCCCGGATTCGACGAGAGCGTGTGGACCTGCCCGGTCTCGACCGCCCTGAGCACCGCCGAGTCGTCCTCGGCAGCGGTGACCAGGAAGATCCCTTGGGTTCGATCGTCGTCGCCGTCGGGGGTGGGGCGCGACCCGCCCGGGTTCCCGGCGTCGTCGCCGTCGGAGTCAGTCATCGGCGGCGGGTAAGCCGCCACGACACTTTCGCGTTTCGTCCCCGTGCCGGCCGCCGCGCGCGGCCGGCTCGCCGGCTCACCCGAACACCCGGTGGGCGAGTCCGACCAGGGCGGCCCCGACCAGCGGGACGCTCCAGGAGAACACCGCCGGGATCGCGTAGAGCGCGGCGACGACCGGCGCGAACGCCCCGCTCGGCGGCGGTCGCGTCACCGTCTCGCCGTCGAGGGTGAACGTCTCGGGCATCGACGCCACGACGCCGAGGTAGATCGAGAGCAGGAAGACGAACCCCGCGGCCGCGAGCGCGGTTTCGTGGCGGGCGGAGGCGCCGGCGCCGCGGCGGCGCCGTCGGGCGACGAGCAGGATCGGCGCGATCGCGGGCAGGACGACGAGGAGTCCGACCACGATGTAGAACGACCGCGATAGCGTGAGCGACCCGCCCTGGACCGCGGCGGTCTGTCCGATCAGAACGATCAGGGCGGCGCCGACGAACAGCGTGACGAGGCTGATCGCGACCGCGCTCGCGACGACGTAGAGCTTGAACAGCCGCGACTCGGTGGACCGGAACGCGTAGGGGAACGCGCCGAAGACGCCGTCGTAGCCCGAAGCCATTGGGAGGGCGTTGGGCGCGCGACGGCTTGAACGACCCGATCCGACGGCGGGAGCCGTGGCGTCCGCCGTGGGTTCGCCCCTCGGGAACACGCCCCGAACCGACCACTTTTTCGTCGCGGCCGCCGGTGGCGTAGGTATGCACGTCGACCTCGGCGGGGTTCTCGACACGACGCCCGGCGTCTCCCGCGAGTCGCTGGAGCGGCTCGACGAACAGGTGGCGACCGCGCACGAGCGGATCCGGGCGGGTCGCGACGACCACGACCACGGGTACGCGGCGCTGAACCTGCCCGACACGGTCGACCTCGACGCGATCCGGGCGGCCGTCGAACCGTTCGCCGACAGCGAGGCGGTCCTGACCGTCGGGATCGGCGGGAGCGCGCTCGGCGCGGCGACCCTTTCGGACGCGCTCGCCGGCCCCGACGACCCCGACGCGTACGTCCTCGACAACGTCGACCCCGAGCACGTCCCCCGGCTCCTCGACTCGCTGCCCCTGGAACGGACCGCGGTCAACGTGGTCTCGAAGTCCGGCACCACCGCGGAGACCCTCTCGAACTTCCTGGTGGTTCGGGAGGCGATGGACGACGCCGGGGTCGACTGGACCGAGCGCACGTTCGTGACGACCGGCGAGTCGGGGAACCTCCGTGCGCTGGCCGACGCCCACGACCTCCCGTCGCTTTCCGTCCCCGACGGCGTTCCCGGGCGGTTTTCGGTGTTGTCGCCGGTCGGACTGGCGGTCGCCGCGATCCAGGGCCGGGATCTGGCGGCGATCCGCGACGGCGCGGCCGCGGCTGCCGACCTCTCGGGGTCGCTGTTCGAGACGCCCGCGTACGCCTACGGCGCGGCGTCGTACGCGCTCGCGGGGCGGGGCGCGACCACGAACGTGATGATGCCGTACGCCGAGCGGCTGGAGACGTTCGCGGAGTGGTTCGCCCAACTGTGGGCCGAGAGCCTCGGGAAGGACGGCCTCGGGCAGACGCCGGGTCGAGCCCTCGGCGCCACCGACCAGCACTCCCAACTCCAGCTGTACCGCGCCGGCCCCCGCGACAAGGCGGTCACCCTCCTGCGGCCCACCCGTCGGCCCGACGCGACAGTTCCGGAGACCGACCTCGACGGGCTGTCGTACCTCGGCGGGGCCACGCTCGGGGAGCTGCTCGACGCGGAGTTCGACGCGACCGAAGCGAGCCTCGCCGCGTCGGGGGTGCCCGCGATCCGGGTGGAGGTCGATGGCGTAGACGAGCGGAGCCTCGGCGCGCTCCTCTACGAGATGGAGGCGGCGTGCGTGCTCTACGGGGAGCTCGCCGGCGTGTCGACGTTCACCCAGCCCGCCGTGGAGTGGGGGAAACGCGCCGCCCGCGGGCTGTTGGGCGGCGGCGACTTCGAGGAGGCAGCGGCGGTCGAAGACCGGACGAGCCTTCGGATCGACCCGTAACGGAAGGGGACGCGCCGTCGTAGGCCGGGACAGAGGGAGACGCGCCGTCGTAGGCCGGGATTGAGGGGGACGCGCCGTCGTAGGCCGGGATTGAGGGGGACGCGCCGTCCCCGCCGGAACAACTTTACTGATGCACCCCGTTCTCGGAGGTAACACGGGTGTCAGGCGTCCCCGTGGCGGTGAGCCGTGCGTTTCAGGTCCGGAGTTGGCAAGCGTTAAATGGCTCCTCGCCCAACGGGGCTGTAGTATCCCGTGATAACTTCTTTCCCACCAACAACCGCTCACACCCAGACATGGTAGACGTAAGTCAACACGAACTCGTTCCGGAGCACACGCTCATCGAGGAGTCGGAGGTCGAGTCGGTGTTGTCGGAGTACGACGTCGAGCGCGCCGAACTCCCCAAGATCAAGCGGAAGGATCCCGCGCTGCCCGACGACGCGGCGGTCGGTGACGTCGTCAGGATCGTCCGCGACTCCCGGACCACCGACAAAGCCGTCTCCTACCGGCTGGTGGTCGAATGAACCGAGAGGACAGACGCGCCGTCTCCCGGGAGTACTTCTCGGAGGAGCGGCTCGCGGAGCACCACTTCCGGTCGTTCAACAACTTCCTCGAACGGGGGATGCAGGACGTGGTGACCGAGAAGGAACGGATCGAGACCGACATCGGCGACAAGGAGGGCCAAGAGCCCGTCTTCGTCGAGCTCGGCGACGTGCGCGTTGAGACGCCGCGCGTGCGGGAGGCCGACGGCTCCGAGGAGCTGCTGTTCCCGCAGGAGGCTCGGCTCCGAAACATCACCTACGCCGCGCCGGTGTTCATGGAGATGTCGATCGTCCGCGGCGGCGAGGAGGAGGAGGAGATGGTGGTCGACACCACCGAAACCAAGGTCGGCCGCATGCCGATCATGGTGGGCTCCTCGAAGTGCAACATCGCGGGGCTGACCGACGAGGAGCTCATCGAGATCGGCGAGGACCCCGTTGACCCCGGCGGCTACTTCATCGTCAACGGCTCCGAGCGGGTGCTCATGACGAGCGAGGACCTCGCACCCAACAAGATTCTCGCGGAGTACGACTCGAAGTACGGCGACGAGATCCAGGTGGCGAAGACGTTCTCCCAGCGCCGCGGGTACCGCGCGTTGGTGCTGTGTGAACGCAACCGTGAGGGGCTCCTGGAGGTGTCGTTCCCCTCGGTGTCCGGCAGCGTTCCCTTCGTGACGCTCGTGCGGGCGCTCGGGCTGGAGTCCGACGAGGAGATCGTCCACCGGGTGTCGGACGACCCCGAGATCGTGAAGTTCATGCTCGAAAACCTGGAGGAGGCGTCGGTTCAGACCGAGCAGGGGGCGATCGAGACGCTCGGCGAGCGGGTCGCCGGCGGCCAGGGCAAGAACTACCAGCTGAAGCGCGCCAACTACGTCATCGACCGCTACCTCCTGCCGCACCTCCACGAGGACGGCGTCGACGACGAGGACGTCCGGATCAACAAGGCGTACTACCTCTGTCGCATGGCGGAGGCGTGTTTCGAGCTCGCGTTGAACCGACGCGAGTCCGACGACAAGGACCACTACGCCAACAAGCGGCTGAAGGTCTCCGGCGACCTCATGCGGGACCTCTTCCGGACCGCGCTGAACAAGCTGGCCCGCGACGTGAAGTACCAGCTCGAACGGGCGAACATGCGGAACCGCGACCTCACCGTCAGCACGGTCGTCCGGTCGGACGTCCTGACGGAGCGGCTGGAGCACCCGATCGCGACGGGCAACTGGGTCGGCGGCCGCTCCGGCGTCTCGCAGCTGGTCGACCGCACCGACTACATGGGCGTGCTGTCGCACCTGCGTCGGCTCCGGAGCCCGCTGTCGCGTTCCCAGCCCCACTTCGAGGCGCGGGACCTCCACGCGACGCAGTGGGGGCGGATCTGTCCCTCCGAGACCCCGGAGGGGCCGAACTGTGGACTGGTGAAGAACTTCGCGCAGGCGATGGAGCTCTCCCAGAACGTCGAGGACGAACAGTCGCTCAAGCGCGAACTCGCGTCGATGGGTGTCGAAGGCATCCCCGGCATCGAGGGCACGGCGACGGCGGACACACCCGCGGACGACTAACATGGCTCAGGCACAACGAGAGGCGAAAGTCTACGTCAACGGCAGTTTGATCGGGACGCACCCCGATCCCGAACAGCTCGCAGAACAGATCCGGGAGGCGCGCCGCCGCGGCGACGTCAGTGACATGGTGAACGTCTCGGTGAAGGAGCGGACCCGGGAGGTCATCGTCAACGCCGACGCCGGTCGGGCGCGTCGCCCGCTGATCGTGGTCGAGGACGGCGAACCCCTGCTGGGCGACGACGAGGTCGAGGCGGTCAAGGAGGGCGTCGTGGAGTTCGAGGACCTGGTCGAGCGCGGCTACGTTGAGTTCATCGACGCCGAGGAGGAGGAGGACATCTACGTCGCGGTCGACGAGGAGGAAGTCTCCGACGACCACACCCACCTGGAGATCGACCCGCAGCTGATCTTCGGGATCGGCGCGGGCATGATCCCCTACCCCGAGCACAACGCCTCGCCCCGCATCACGATGGGCGCGGGGATGATGAAGCAGTCGCTGGGGCTGCCCGCGGCCAACTACCGCATCCGCCCCGACACCCGACAGCACCTGCTGCATTACCCCCAGCTGTCCATGGTCAAGACCCAGACCACGGAGCAGATCGGGTTCGACGAGCGGCCCGCGGCGCAGAACTTCGTGGTCGCCGTCATGTCGTACGAGGGATTCAACATCGAGGACGCCCTGGTGATGAACCAGGGCTCGGTCGACCGGGCGATGGCGCGGTCGCACTTCTTCCGGACCTACGAGGGCGAGGAGCGGCGCTACCCCGGCGGTCAGGAGGACCGCTTCGAGATCCCGAGCCAGGACGTCCGCGGCGCCCGCGGCGAGGACGCCTACACCCACCTCGACGAGGACGGCCTCGTCAATCCGGAGACGCGGGTGGACGAGAACTCGGTGCTCTTGGGGAAGACCTCCCCGCCGCGGTTCCTGGAGGAACCCGACGACATGGGCGGGCTCTCCCCGCAGAAGCGCCGGGAGACCTCCGTGACGATGCGGTCGGGCGAGTCGGGCGTCGTCGACACGGTCACCCTCATGGAGGGCGAGGACGGGTCCAAGTTGGCAAAGGTCTCGGTCCGCGACCAGCGGGTCCCCGAGCTGGGCGACAAGTTCGCGTCCCGCCACGGCCAGAAGGGCGTGGTGGGCCACCTCGCGCCCCAGGAGGACATGCCGTTCACCGACGAGGGACTGGTGCCCGACCTCGTGTTGAACCCGCACGCGCTGCCGTCGCGCATGACGGTCGGCCACGTCCTGGAGATGCTCGGCGGGAAGGTCGGGTCGCTCCGCGGCGAGCGCGTCGACGGCACCGCGTTCCAGGGCGAAGACGAGGAGGAGCTCAGAGACGCCCTGGAGGACCACGGGTTCAAATCCTCCGGGAAGGAGGTCATGTACTCCGGCGTCACCGGCGAGAAGATCAACGCGGAGATCTTCGTGGGGACCATCTTCTACCACAAGCTCTACCACATGGTGAGCAACAAGCTGCACGCCCGCTCCCGCGGGCCGGTGCAGGTGCTCACGCGGCAGCCCACCGAGGGGCGGGCCCGCGAGGGCGGCCTCCGGCTGGGCGAGATGGAGCGCGACACCGTGATCGGTCACGGCGCGGCGATGGTGCTCCAGGAGCGCCTGCTGGACTCCTCCGACAAGGAGACGGTGTACGTCTCCGCCGACACCGGGATGGTCGCGGTCGAGGACCGCGGCCAGCGCCGGATCTACGACCCCGTCACCGGCGACGAGGACGACATCCACGAGATCGAGATCAGCTACGCGTTCAAGCTGCTGCTCGACGAGATGATCGCGCTCGGCATCCGGCCGCGACTGGACCTCGAGGACGCAGTCTAACCACACACAATGTCAACACAGACACCCAAGGAGATCGGGTCCATCCAGTTCGGTCTGATGGATCCGGAGACGTACCGCGACATGTCCGCCACGAAGATCATCACGGCGGACACCTACGACGACGACGGCTACCCGATCGACATGGGGCTCATGGACCCCCGGCTCGGCGTCATCGACCCCGGGCTGGAGTGTCGGACCTGCGGGTCACACTCGGGATCGTGTAACGGCCACTTCGGCCACATCGAGCTGGCGGCGCCGGTCATCCACGTCGGGTTCACCAAGCTCATCCGGCGGCTCCTCCGGTCGACGTGCCGGGAGTGCGGCCGGCTGTCGCTCACCGCCGAGGAGTCCGAGGAGTTCCGCGACGGGCTGCAGCGCAACGAGGAGCTCGGCGAGGACTGGACCGACGTGCTGAAGGCCGCGGTCCGCCAGGCCCGGAAGGCGAGCCGGTGTCCCCACTGCGGCGCCGAGCAGTACGACATCAAACACGAGAAACCCACCACCTACTACGAGGTTCAGGACGTCCTGGCGGGCGACTACGCCGAGCGGATCGCGTCGGCGATGCAGCCCGACGACGACGGCGACGGCGGGCGTTCCCCGCAGGCGCTGGCCGAGGAGTCCGGACTCGACGTGAGCCGGATCAACGACATCCTCTCCGGGGAGTTCCGGCCGGTCGGCGAGGACCGCAAGAAGCTCGAGAAGGCGCTGGATATCGACCTCACCGAGGAGGACATGAACAAGCTCATGCCCTCCGACATCCGCGACTGGTTCGAGGACATCCCCGACGCCGACATCGAGACGCTCGGGATCGACCCCGGGCGGTCCCGCCCCGAGTGGATGATCATGACCGTGCTCCCGGTCCCGCCGGTCACGGCGCGGCCGTCGATCACGCTGGACAACGGCCAGCGTTCGGAGGACGACCTGACCCACAAGCTCGTGGACATCATCCGGATCAACCAGCGGTTCATGGAGAACCGCGAGGCGGGCGCCCCCCAGCTGATCATCGAGGACCTCTGGGAGCTGCTGCAGTACCACGTCACCACGTTCGTGGACAACGAGATCAGCGGGACGCCGCCGGCGCGACACCGCTCCGGCCGCCCGCTCAAGACCCTCTCGCAGCGGCTGAAGGGCAAGGAGGGTCGGTTCCGCGGGTCGCTGTCGGGCAAGCGCGTCAACTTCTCGGCACGGACCGTGATCTCGCCGGACCCCACGCTCTCGCTGAACGAGGTGGGTGTGCCCGAGCGGGTCGCCCGGGAGATGACGCTGACGATGAACGTCACCGAGCGGAACCTGGATCAGGTCACCCAGTACGTCCGGAACGGCCCCGAGGGCCACCCCGGCGCGAACTACGTCAAGCGGCCCGACGGCCGCCGGCTGAAGGTGACCGAAAAGAACTGTGAGGAGCTGGCCGAGAAGGTCGGCGCCGGGTGGGAGGTCAACCGCCACCTCATCGACGGCGACATCGTCGTCTTCAACCGCCAGCCGTCGCTGCACCGGATGTCGATCATGGCCCACGAAGTGGTCGTGATGCCGTACAAGACCTTCCGGCTGAACACCACGGTCTGCCCGCCGTACAACGCCGACTTCGACGGCGACGAGATGAACATGCACGCGCTCCAGACGGAGGAGTCGCGGGCGGAGGCCCGGGTGCTGATGCGGGTCCAAGAGCAGATGCTCAGCCCGCGGTTCGGCGAGAACATCATCGGCGCGATCCAGGACCACATCTCCGGGACCTTCCTCCTCACCAACGGCAACCCGGAGTTCACCGAGACGCAGGCGCTGGACCTCCTGCGGGCGACCAGCATCGACACGCTGCCGGAGCCCGCCGGCGAGGAGGGTGGAGAGCCCTACTGGACCGGCCACCAGCTGTTCAGCGAGCTGCTCCCCGAGGACCTGAACCTCGAGTTCACGTCGTCGGCGGGCGACCAGGTGAAGATCGTGGACGGCCAGCTCGTGTCGGGGACGATTGACGAGGACGCCGTCGGGGCGTTCGGCGGCGAGGTCGTCGACACGCTCGCGAAGATCCACTCGAAGACGCGGGCCCGCGTGTTCGTCAACGAGGTCGCGGCGCTGGCGATGCGGGCGATCATGCACTTCGGGTTCTCCATCGGGATCGACGACGAGTCGATCCCCGACGAGGCCACTGCCCTGGTGGACGAGGCGATCGACTCGGCGTACGACCGGGTCCAGGAGCTCATCGAGATCTACGACGCCGACGAGTTGGAGTCGTTGCCCGGCCGGACGGTCGACGAGACCCTGGAGATGAAGATCATGCAGCAGCTCGGGAAGGCCCGAGACTCCGCCGGGGAGATCGCGGAGGACCACTTCGGGGACGACAACCCCGCGGTGGTTATGGCGCGCTCCGGCGCGCGTGGATCGATGCTGAACCTCACCCAGATGGCCGGCTGCGTCGGCCAGCAGGCGGTCCGCGGCGAGCGGATCAACCGCGGGTACGAGGACCGCACCCTGAGCCACTACCAGCGGAACGACCTCTCGGCGGAGGCCCACGGGTTCGTGGAGAACAGCTACCGCAGCGGGCTCACCCCCCGGGAGTTCTTCTTCCACGCGATGGGCGGCCGCGAGGGGCTGGTCGACACCGCGGTCCGGACGTCGAAGTCCGGCTACCTCCAGCGCCGACTGATCAACGCGCTCTCGGAGTTGGAGGCGCAGTACGACGGGACCGTCCGCGACACCTCGGGGAACCTGGTGCAGTTCGAGTTCGGCGAGGACGGCACCTCGCCGGTGAAGGTGTCCTCCTCGGAGGACAACCCGGTCGACGTCGAGAACGTCGCCGACCGCATCCTCGACGCGGAGTTCGTCTCCGACGCCGAGAAGGAGCGGTTCCTCGGCCGGCAGGAGGACCCGACCAACATCTCGGAGTACGCCGGGCCCGGGCTCGACAAGGCCCAGAGCCTGGAGGTGGAGTCCGATGACTGAGGAGTACACCCACGTTAACGACGACGTCGAGGCGATCGTGCGGGACTACAACCTGCCCGAGAGCCTCCGGCACCGCATCTACGAGACCATCGAGGATCACGAGGGCGTCACCCTCGAAGAAGCCGACGAGATCGCACAGGCGATCTCCTCGCGCTACGAGGACTCCCGCGTCGACGCCCACGACCCGGTGGGAACCGTCTCGGCGCAGTCGATCGGGGAGCCCGGGACGCAGATGTCGATTCCGGCCGACGAGGAGATCCTCGTCCGTCGCAACGGCGAGACCGACATCGTGGAGATCGGGCCCTTCGTCGACGACCTACTCGATAGTCGCGAGACGCGAACGTTCGACGGCCACGAGGTCGGGCTTGCGCCCGGCGGAATCGACGTACCGAGTCTCGGCTCCGACGAACAGGTCCGGTGGCAGCCGGTCGAGGAAGTGAGCCGGCACGAGACGCCGGAGGAACTCCTCCGGTTCGAGCTGGAGTCCGGGCGGACGATCCGGGCGACGAAGGCGCACTCGTTCGTGACGCGGCGGGACAACGAAGTCGTCCCGGTCGCGGGGAGTTCACTCGACCGTGGTGACGTGCTGCCAACGATCGGGTCATTCGACGCATCGACTGGTCAGATCGGACTTCCGATCAAATCCGATCGAACGCTTGCGTCGGATGGAGGGGTCGCAGCCGAACACGGAGACGGGTCGAACGCCGATCTCGATCGAATCGGCGACGCCGTCTGGGACCGCATCGAGTCGATTGAGACCGTCGAAAGCGATCACGAGTACGTCTACGACCTCTCGGTCTCCGGCTTGGAGACGTTCACGACGGCGGAGGGTGTCATCACGCACAACACGATGAACACGTTCCACTACGCCGGCGTCGCCGAGATCGATGTCACCCAGGGGCTACCCAGACTCATCGAACTGGTGGACGCGCGGAAGACCCCCGACACGCCCATGATGACGGTCCACCTCGAAGACGAGTACGCGACCGAGCGGGAGCGTGCCCACGAGGTGGTGTGGCAGATGGAGGCGACCAAGGTCCTCGCGCTGGGCGACATCTCCACCAACGTGGCGGACATGATCGTTCAGGTCGACCTCAACGAGGAGACGCTGGCCGAGCGGTGGCCCACCGTCGACGACGTCGACACCGTGGCCCAGGAGATCGCCGAGACCATCGAGGACGCGCTGGGCGTCGACACCCGGCGCTCGGAGATGCTCATCGAGTTCGGCCCCGACGAGCCCAGCTACCGCCGGCTGCTCCAGCTGGTCGAGGAGCTCCGGGAGATCGTGTTCAAGGGGTTGGAGGACATCTCCCGCGTGGTCATCCGGAAGGAGGACGACGAGAGTACCGACGGCGAGGAGTTCGTGCTCTACACCGAGGGGTCGGCGTTCGGCGACGTGCTCTCGATCGAGGGCGTCGACGCCTCCCGGACGACGAGTAACAACATCCACGAGGTGTACCGCAACCTCGGGGTGGAGGCCGCCCGCGAGACCATCATCAACGAGACGATGGAGACCCTCCGGGAACAGGGCCTCGACGACGTGAACATCCGCCACCTCATGCTCGTCGCGGACATCATGACAAACCGCGGCGAGATCGAGTCGATCGGCCGCCACGGAATCTCCGGGTCGAAGGACTCGGTGCTCGCACGGGCCGCCTTCGAGGTGACGGTCAACCACCTCCTCGACGGCGCGGTCCACGGGGAGGAAGACGACCTCGACGGCGTGATCGAGAACGTGATCGTGGGGAAGCCGGTCTCGATCGGGACCGGCGACGTCGACCTCCGAATGGGATCCATCGAGGCCGACGGGGGCGCGGAGCCCGAACTCTCCGACGACTGACGCGATGCGGGTCACCCTGTCGGACGAGGCGCGCCGCCACATCGCCCGGTTCGAGGCGGAGACGGGCGCGACCGCGCGGGACTGCCTGCTCTTCGAGGAGCGGGTAGTGATCTTGGTGACCGCCGGCGAGATGGGCGCCGCGATCGGCCCTGGGGGTGCTCACGTCCGGGCCGTCGAGGAGACGGTCGGCCGGAGCGTCGAGCTGGTCGAGGACGCCGACACGCCGACGGCGTTCGTCGAGAACGTCCTGGCGCCCGCGGCGGTTCGGCACGTGACGCTCTCCGAGCAGGGCGGCGAGCGGGTCGCGTACGTCGAAGTCCCCGACGACGATCGGGGAGTCGCGATCGGCACCGACGGAGCGAAGATCGAAACCGCGCGGACGTTGGCGAGTCGCCACTACGACATCGACGATATCCAGTTGACGTGAGCACCGGAACAGCCGACCGCCACGTGGACAACGACTCCGTTTCTCCGCCGTTCAGCACGTCTCCCCCACGCAGTGGTCGTCGCCACGGTGCGAAACGACGGCCGCAGATTCCGTCTTAGGGGGTGTTGCTCCGACCTGCGGCGGTTTCGGCGGCTGCGAAAAGGGAGGCTTAAGTGGATTCGACGGAAACAGTGTCTCACTATGGCGAACGGAAAGTACGCCGCGCGGAAACTCAAGCAGGACCGGCAGAAGCGACGCTGGTCCGACTCGGAGTACGCGCGACGCGAGCGCGGCCTCGGTGCGAAGTCCGATCCCCTGGAGGGGGCCCCGCAGGGACGCGGGATCGTCCTCGAGAAGGTGGGGATCGAAGCGAAACAGCCCAACTCCGCGATCCGGAAGTGCGTGCGGGTCCAGCTGATCAAGAACGGCAAGCAGGTCACCGCGTTCTGTCCGGGCGACGGCGCGATCTCGTTCATCGACGAACACGACGAGGTCACGATCGCCGGAATCGGCGGCGCGAAGGGTCGTGCAATGGGCGACCTCTCGGGCGTGAACTACAAAGTCGAGAAGGTAAACGGCGTCTCGATGATCGAGCTGGTCCGCGGTAACGCCGAGAAGCCGGTGCGCTGAGATGTCGGAAAGCGAACCAGCCGACGTCGACGCCGAGGCCGACGCCGACGCGGACGCGGAAGCTGACGAGGGAATGGAGCACGAGGCGCTGCTGTTCGGCACTTGGGACGTCTCGGAGATCGAGTACTCCGACCCCTCGACGGAGCGGTACATCACGGTGACGCCCGTCGCGCACACGATGGGTCGGCACGCCTCGAAGCAGTTCCAGAAGTCCGAGATCAGCGTGGTCGAGCGGCTGGTCAACCGGCTGATGCAGACCGAGGAGAACACCGGCCACAAGCAGAAGACGATGAAGATCGTGCGGGAGGCCTTCGAGATGGTCCACGACCGGACCGAGGAGAACCCCGTGCAGGTGCTGGTCGAGGCCGTCGAGAACGCAGCCCCGCGCGAGGAGACGGTTCGCCTGAAGTACGGCGGGATCTCGGTGCCACAGGCGGTCGACGTCGCGCCGCAGCGCCGCGTCGACCAAGCGCTGAAGTTCATCGCCGACGGCACCCAGCGCGGGTCCTACAAGACGCCCAACAGCGCCGCCGAGGCGCTCACGGACGTGCTCGTCGGCGCGGCCAACTACGACGTGCAGTCGTACGCGATCGGCCAGAAGGTCGAGTCCGAGCGCGTCGCCGAGGCCGCGCGGTAGTCCGTTCGCCGCTCGCCGCGACGTGATTTTTTGCTGGGTCGATCCCCCAGCCGGCGCGCCGACGGTCGTGTCTCAGTCGGCGGCGACGCTGCCGCCGGAATCGACCACGTACGCACGCGTCGCGTCCACCAGCGCCTTCCGGTAGTCGCTCGCGGAGGGATCCGCCCCGAGCGACCGGAAGCGGCGTTTGAACGCGTCGAGGTCGACGCCGGGAGCGTCGTCGGCAGCGGCGTGTGCGAGGTCGTAGAGCCGGTGGCCCGCGTCGATCACGTCGTGGCGTTCGACCAGCCCCAAGGCGAACGCCGCGTTGACCGCGGTGATCTCCGGGTCGGAGCCGGCGGTGATCCGGCGGGAGTCGGGCCACGGGGTCGGCTCCGACCGGGTCGCGACCGCCGCGGCGAGCTCGGATTCGAGAAACGACACCAGCTTCGACGGCGGCGTCACCGAGAGGGTGATGTCGTCGGCGTAGATGTCCTTCATGTGGTTCGCGATCTGGTAACAGTGAGCGATCTTCCGGCGTTCGACCGACTCCCCCGAGAGGGCCAGAAAGAGTGCCTCCTCGGTCCGGAAGTGGTGTGAGGTGTGGCCCTCCTCGTTGCGGGCCATGTGCGCGAGTTCGTGGACGATCAGCTCCCGCGCCATCGCGCTGGTGGCCGCCTGCCGGGAGATGTTCAGGACGTGGCGGTCGTCGTAGTGGGCCGCCCACGTGCGCTCGTCGGGGTCCTCGCGGACGTCGACGTGGACCGGGAGGTCGAGGTCGCACTCCGTCTCGAAGACGTCCGCCGCGCCGAGAAACGGGTCTGCCGGGACGGCTCCGCGGACTCGGATATCCATGTGTGTATTTCACACAGTGTTGGCCGAACAAGACTCTTACTCCGTGCCGTCGGTGGCGTTCCGGACGACCGACCGCGCCCGACGCACCGAGCCGGCGTATTTAGGTCAGCCTAAATCGATGGGACTATGTATTTTTAGGTTTGCCTAAAAATATGGTGCAGCACGACACGGAGTCACGGGAGGGAGGCTGGCGATGGTGGGAGTGACACTCACCGGGCTCAGAGCACGGATCAACGATCTCGCGGCCGACACCGGCGAGTACTACGTCGCCTGCGGGCGGACCGGAAACCGCCCAATTCCCGTCGCCGACAAGCGCTTCCGCGACCGGGCGGCCGCGCGTCGTGCCGCCGACGCCGCCGAGCAGTACCGGGCGGCGCTTCGGCGGTACGACCCGCGGG
>Ga0207753_1000128_pt1 | contig 29799 bp, 40 predicted proteins | sample PonA233FremontCA_2_FD_187273 | JGI IMG/M metagenome (GOLD analysis project Ga0207753, IMG submission 187273) | Salt pond sediment microbial community from Fremont, CA, USA - Pond A23 Sediment 3 (SPAdes) | ecosystem: Environmental > Aquatic > Non-marine Saline and Alkaline > Saline | place: USA... | reverse complement strand
CGATGGTTTTCGACGGCCGTCCGCAGCGGCCCGCCGTCGAGTTCGAGGCCGAACACCCGCTGAGGGCCGCGGAGCGCCGCCCCCAAGGCGAACATCCCGGTGCCAGCCCCGAGGTCGACGACCGTTCGACCCTCGATATCACCTTGTAGGTCCGCCAGATGGATCACATGGGCCGCCAGCTCCGGCGGAGTCGGGTACTGTTCGAGCGACGCCTGTGGGTTTTCGAAGCCAGCGACGACCGCCAGCTGGCCCTCGAGTTCACGTTTGGTTGCCATTTCATTGCCTCCCGGCTGGCCACCAGTCGTGGCCATGCCCACTCGATGCTCCGGCACTCATCATAGCGGGGCTACTCGCCGTCGACTCAAAAGTGTTGCAACGCCGAACCCCCAGTACTACAACCGACGACAGTCACCGGTTGAAGACTAACGGAACGCATAGGAAAAAAGTTGGTAATCCAACGCGATCGGATCACCGGTCGCCCCGGCCGGGGCACCCAACCGCCCGCTGTCGATTCGGCTCTCAGTACCGATACCGGACGCCTCGGGCGATTTTATCGACTTGTCGACCGTCGTGTCTGACGTTTATTACAGAAGATAGGTCCGTTTTATTTCAAAAACCTTTAAATAAGGTCCGAACCACAAACCTTATAATGGAACGTCCGAGCAGGCAGCGCCAACAGGAGCGAGAATCGGAAGAGCAGTCGGACGAAACCCTAGAGTGTCCCGAGTGTGGGTCGGACGAGATCGTCACCGATGCTGATCAGGGTGAGTTGGTGTGTGACGACTGTGGGTTGGTGCTCGACGAACAGCAGATCGACCGTGGACCGGAGTGGCGGGCGTTCAATCACTCCGAGCGGCAAAGCAAGTCCCGTGTCGGTGCTCCCATCACCGAGACGATGCACGACCGCGGGCTGACGACGACGATCGACTGGAAGGACAAAGACGCCTACGGGCGGTCGCTGTCCTCCGAAAAACGGAGCCAGATGCACCGCCTCCGCAAGTGGCAGGAGCGAATCCGAACCAAAGACGCGGGCGAGCGAAACCTGCAGTTCGCCCTCAGCGAGATCGACCGGATGGCCTCGGCGCTCGGCGTCCCCCGATCGGTACGGGAGGTCGCGTCGGTGATCTACCGGCGGGCGCTCAACGAGGACCTGATTCGTGGCCGATCCATCGAGGGCGTTGCCACGGCCGCACTGTACGCCGCCTGCAGGCAGGAGGGTATTCCCCGAAGCCTCGACGAGGTCGCCGAGGTATCGCGGGTCCCACAAAAGGAGATCGGTCGGACGTATCGCTATATTTCCCAAGAACTCGGCCTCGAACTGCGGCCGGTCGACCCCAAACAGTTCGTTCCTCGGTTCGCCTCCTCGCTCGGCCTCAGCGAGGAAGTACAGGCCAAGGCCACCGAGATCATCGACGTCTCGGCCGAACAGGGCCTGCTGTCGGGGAAATCACCCACTGGCTTTGCGGCCGCAGCGATCTATGCGGCCTCGCTACTCTGCAACGAGAAGAAGACCCAGCGCGAGGTCGCCGACGTGGCCCAAGTCACCGAGGTCACCATCCGGAACCGGTATCAAGAACAGATCGAAGCGATGGGCTTCCGCTAGGCTCGTCGACCCCTTCCGGCTTTCCTGTTCGTACGTTTCCCCTGAGTGACAAAAGTGTCGGCAGCCGTGTCGAAACTTTGTTCCACGGAATGACTGTTTAATTGTTCTCTGATAGTTTCACGTCGTTTCAACTATAGTTATCAAGAAGCGGGGTGAAATGGCAGCTATCATGTACACACGAAGACGGGCATTAGTGGCCGGTGCAGCCGGGATTGCGGCACTCAGCGGTTGTCTGGAGGCGGCGACTGGGAGTGGGCCGATCACTCGCAAGGCCTCCCCCGCGGTAGTCGAGCCGTCGGTGCTCGAGGAGACGGGCCACGAACTCGAAGACGAACGCGAACAGACGATCGAGCGGGAGGTCGAGGTCTCCGGGCAGACGCGGGAGGTCGAGGCGACCAACTACGCGAGGGTGTATACGAAAACGATCGGCGATACGGATACCGACGGCAGCCTGTTCGCACTGGTGTCGACGCCGGCATTCACATTCGCGGGCCAGTCGTTCAATCCGGTGGCGGATTTCAGTAACGAAGAGATCCTCGAGTTCGTCGCCGGCGAGTTCGGGCAGGTGAGCGTCAACGAACAGGCTTCCGAGAGTACGCTCACCGTGCTGGGAAGCGAGACGACCGTGACCAAATTCGATGCCGAAGCGGAGTTCAACGGCGAGCGGATTCCGGTGTACGTCCACGTCACGTCGGTCGAAAACGGTGACGACATCATCATCGCGGCGGGGGCGTATCCACAGGAACTCGACAGCCAAGAAGAAGAGGCCATCACGACGCTATTTGGCGGCGTCGACCATCCCGCCGAGTAGCGACTCATCAGCGCAGTCGTTGGTACCCATAAATATATGTGCGTGTGAATCGTTCTCTTGTCTGGAGTAATTGCGAATGGCACAAGGTACGGTTGCGTTCTTCAACGACACAGGCGGTTACGGATTCATCGAAACAGACGACGCCGAGGACGACGTGTTCTTCCACATGGAGGATGTCGGCGGTCCGGACCTCGAAGAGGGTGAGGACGTCGAGTTCGACATCGTCGAGGCGGAGAAAGGCCCCCGAGCCAAGAACCTCCAGCGCGTCTAAGCCACCAGCCACCCGGCTGGCGTTTCTCCATTTTTCAACCGGTGAGCAGCGACTGTCGACACGGCCAGCGTGATCAGCCCAATGCGATCAGTCGAACGTCGAGGCTCCCAGCCGGCTGGTCGACCGAAATTCGCTCGCGGAGCCGGTCGCGAACGGTCTCGCGCCACGCCTCGACACGCTCGGTGTGTCGCTTGCGGCGTGTTTCGAGGTCCGCCTCGCTTGTCGGTTGTTCGGCGGCCGTCTCGTCGGCGGTCGGATAGGTGGGCACGGCCTCGATGAGTGTGGCCGGATCGAGATGGATCGGCTCGGCCTCGCCCTCGTAGCTTCCGTCGACGCTCGCGACGTGAATCCGGGCGCGCATCCGCCCCGAAAAAGGTGGTGTAACCCTGAGAACTGCGCCACGGTCGGCGCTTGCGTTGGCTTCAAGGGCGGTAACGACGTCATCGACGGTGACGGCAATCGAGCGAATCGCGTGTGGATCGGAAGATTCCCGGTCGGAACGGCGGTCGGCCATACGTTCTCTTGGATCGAAGGCGGGAAACCGTTTGGGCAGTGGGCAAGCGGTTAAAAGACAATCGTTAAAAGCCGCGCTCCGGTCAGTAGGTGTATGAGCGAATCCGCACAAGAATCCGAGCGACAGTGTGTCTCCTGTGGCATCAACGTCGCAGGCATGAACGCTGCCGCGTTCGACTGCCCGGACTGCGGCACCGAGATCCACCGCTGTGCCAAATGCCGCAAGCAGAGCAACCTCTATGAGTGTCCCGACTGCGGGTTCCGGGGGCCATAAGATGGGGAAAGTCGCCGCCAAACTCAAAGTCATGCCGCAGAGCCCGGATATCGACCTCGACGACCTCCAAGAACGACTCGAGGCCTCCCTCCCTGAGGGCGCACAGAGCAACGGGTTCGAACGTGACGACGTGGCCTTCGGCCTCGTCGCCCTGCTGCCGACGGTGATCGTCGCCGACGGTGCCGGCGGCACCGAAGTCGTCGAAGAGGCCTTCAGCGAAGTCGACGGCGTCGAAAGTATCGCGGTCGAAAACGTCGGCCGCGTCTAAGCCGCCACAGTTCTTGCGGAGTTGTTTCGAAGCCACCGATCGACTAGTGGTCGGTCCGGCCCTATTGAAACGCCGTTTTTAGACGCGATAGTGAACCAAACAGTCGGTCGACGAGAGTCAGGTAGCGATCGCTATACCCTCCACAAGGACAATTCGACATAACAGCAAATCTGACAGCAATGACTCAGTTCGGGGAGATACGCGCCTCGCCGCACGTTTTCGGGGAACCTCGAAAGAGGAGCCTGCTCCCGTTGGCAGTAGTCGGTCTCCTGGTACTCGCCTCCGTCGGGTTCGCGATCGGACTGGATGTCGGCCTGTCTCTCGGGTGGACTCTGTTGACGCTCGGGATCGCTATCGTGGCAGGGCTCATCGGTGCGGGTCTCGTACCAACGATCGGTTCGCTGTGGCTCGTCGGCCTCTGGTGGTTCGTTTTCCCGCCACTCGTCGGCTACGTTACCGACAGCTGGGCGGGGACGACCCGGTACAATCATCGGAGAATGTTGGGATACGGGTATCGCTCCGCACGCGCCGAGTTGTTCGGTGGAATCGAGTACGGTGTCCAGTTCGGCCTCCCGTTTGCGATCGTCCTTGGAGTGATCGGATACGCTATCGGGATCGCCATCGGTCGGCTCTCGGCGCAGGCGAACACATCCCGATGAGAATCACCCCTGTACTGACTCTGGTCCGAACGAATCGGTCCCAGGAGGGTTTCAATAGGGGCGTCACCCCTCAAAAAGGAGCCGTGCAGCTACCAGACACCGACGATCTCGATATCGAAAACGAGCGTCGTATCGGCGAGTTCGTGGTTGAAGTCGACCTCGACGACGTCCTCACGAACCGCCGTCACGTCGCCATGGAGGCCGTTTTCGGCGTGGACGTGCATTCCAACCTCGGGTGGGTTGCCGACCATCCCCTCGAACGTCTCGGGGTCGTACTCCCGGACCCAATCGGGGTTGAACTCGCCGTATCCCTTTTCAGGCGGGATGGTGACCGACGCCTCCTCGCCCTCACTCATCCCAACGACTGCCTCGTCGAGCCCCTCGATCACGTCGCCCTCGCCGACCGTAAAGGAGAGTGGTCCGTAATCGTCTTCCTCGTTTTCCTGTGCTTCGACCAGTCCGTGCTCCGTTGCGACCTCGTAGTGGGAGGTGTCGAAGACGCTGCCCTCGGCGAACCGCCCGACGTACTCGATGGTGACACTGTCTCCAGTCTGGATACTCATACACGGGCCTCGGAGAGCCGGCCAATAAAGTCGGTCGGTCGACTGGTCGGCGGAGATCAGTTATCCGAACCCGGCGTTCCGGCGTCGTCCACCGGCTGGAACTCGTAGAGGATCGACCCGCAGCCGGCACAGACGGCGACCTCCCGATCCGGTCGATCGTAGACGCCCTTGGTCCTGCCACAACAGTTGCTGACCGTCGACGCGGCGTCGAACGGAACGGCTGCGGCAGCAGCCGCGGCGATCTCGCCGAACAGGAATCAGCGGTATCGAACCTGTCGACTCCCTCAGGTGTTGGCGTCGGCCAGCGGTTCGTCGATCTCCAGCAGTTCGGCGCTCCGTTCCCAGAGCTGACGCTGGGTGGTTCGGTCGCGGGCCGCCGCCGAGGGCTCTTTCGGCTCGCAATCGGCAAAGTACCGACCCGAGAGGCCGTCGACCCGGGGTGAAGCAGCGAGATACACCGCCGTCGACGCCCCCTCGGCGACCGTGGTGGTCATCGGCAGCCGGTCGAGAGCGGCGAACAGCCGCGGGAGCGGGCCGGGTAGGAACCGCGAAAAGCCGCTGCCGGGGATCGCTCCCGGATGGAACGCGTTGGGCGCACTCGACCGACCGGTGCGGTCGAGTCGGTGTGCTAACTCGGTCGAAAACAGGACGTTGGCGAGCTTCGAGCGCTGGTAGGCCCGAACCCCCGAGTAGGAGTCGACCGACTCGATCGCCTCGAAATCCAACTCCACGCCCCGATGGGCTCCTGACGAAGTGGTGACGATCCGGGCGTCGTCGGCCAGCGTCGAGAGGAGTTCGGTGGTCAGCAGATACGGCGCGAGATGGTTGACATGAAAGGTGTACTCGACGCCGAGGTCGGTCAGTCGACCGTCTCGAAAGAGGCCACCGGCGTTGTTACAGAGCACATCGAGGTCGTCGGTCCACTCCCCGACAGCCGCCGCGAGGTCCCGAACGTCGTCGACGCTCGCAAAATCAGCCTTCTGAAAAGTCGCTTCGCGACCCATCGCGGTGAGTTCGTCGACGACCGCCCCTCCAGCCGCCGCATCGCGGCCGTGGACCATCACGTCTGCGCCGAGCCGCCCGAGTGCGAGGGCCGTCTCGCGGCCGATCCCGCTGGTCGAGCCCGTCACGAGCGCCTGCGTCTCCGAGAGGTCGACGCTCCCGACGCCAGCCAACTGCTCCGGTTGGTGTGCCATTGTCGTCACAAGGGGCTGAACGGGCAAAGAAACACCGCCGGTTCCGGCCTATTCGGTCCCTTCGACCAGTCGCTGGAGCTGTTCCGGCGGCACCGCCCCGCGGGCGGCGTAGCCGTCGTAGGCGAAGGTCGGCACGCCGGTGATTCCCTGCTGTTGGGCCGCGGTCCATTCGGCTTCGATCTCCTCGCGGAGCGTCTCGTCGTCGAGTGCCGACCGAACCTCCTCGGCGTCGACGCCCACCGCGTCGGCGAGATCGACCAACACATCGGGCTCGCCGATGTCGCGGCCATCCAGCCAGAGCGCCTCGAAAACCGCCGCGTCGAAATCGAGCCACGTCCCGTAGGGATAGCCCCCGGCGACGTAGTAGGACGCTATCTGGGCGTTAAAGGAGTCGACCTCGGTCGCCAGATCGAGTTCCATCTCGACGTCGTACTGCTCTTGGAGGCGGCGAACGGATTCTTTGGCCTGTTTGAAGTACTCGTCGTCCTTCCCGTCGTCGACGGAGTGGTCGATGCTCCCGTCGGGGTTGCGTTTGCCGCTCCGGAGGTCGAACGGCTGCCAGTTGATTTCGAGTGGCTCGTCGCGTCCCTCCTGATACCGCGACAGCGACTCGCGGCCGAGATAACAGAACGGACAAACGTAATCCGAGAAAACCGTGATCTGTTCGGTGGATTGGGTACTCATCACTGAGAGTATTGGCGAGTCACCGGCAAAAGGCAGTTGGTGGTGTGGGCGGCTCCTGCACAGCCGGTTCGACAACGGATATCCTCTTATCAGTTCGGGAAAAACACACCGCTATGCTTCAACAGCTCCGAGAAGGCGGGCCGGGCCTGCTCGTTCCGCTGGCGTGGCTGTTCGTCGCGGCCGCACAGGTCGGCGTGGTCGAATCGCGGTCGATCTTCATCGCCCACCTCGTCATGGCGGCTTTTATTACGTTCTTCCTCACGACCGGTTGGGCCGATATGTCGACCGGCGCACTCGCCGGCTGGCGGGCGGTGATGGTCGTCGGCCTCGGGGTGACACTCGCCGGTGTCGCAGGGTTCTTTTTCGAGTCGACCGCCCTCCTCACAACAAGCCTCGTCGGCTGGATGCTGCTGCCTGCGGTCGGGTTGGCCGACACCGGTCGACTGGTCGACGAGGCGGCCGGTATTTATTATGCGAGTGCCGCTCTCGGCGGCCTCGGCGCAGTCGTGTATATCCTCTCGCTGGTCGGCTACGGCGATTCGATCGGGGTCGTTGGACTCGGGGGGCTCGCGCTGGTGGGTATTGGGCAGACAGTGGGAATCGTCGACGCTGTGGTTCGGTTTTGAAAATGCAGTGACTCTGTTGATCCTAAGTGAGATACTACCCAGAAAGCATACATGTTGTTGTCAGGAACAGTGAATTATGCCCGCAATCAGTCTCGCATTTACAATCGTACAGGCGTTGATTTCGGTCTTCGTCTCTGCTGGTGCGAAACAATACGGATCCCACTCTCCATTGGTTGTCGGACTCACGATGTTCGTACTGGGGGTTGCTCTAATCGTTGTCCTCAATACGATTTTTCAGCTGTTGGTGGTCGAAACAGTGATTACACTCGTCTATTTCGCCGGACTACGTGATGGTCGAAAGTCTCCGACTCCAACGTGATCCGATCTCATTCGCTGGAAAATGCGGTGGGACAGGGATTCGAACTCACTCACTTCCCTTCGGTCGTTCGCTGCTCGAATCCTCTCCGCTGCAGCAGCCGCTCGCGAACGTTGCTTGCGGTAAAATGCGGTGGGACAGGGATTCGAACCCTGGAGGCCGAAGGCCACCTGCTTTCAAGGCAGGCGCAATAGTCCACTCTGCCATCCCACCCTCGTCCGATTCTGGGCGACCGATCATGAAAACGGTTCTGGTCGACTCCTCACTACGCCTCACCTGCCACTGTCGACCACGGTCAGATACCCCACATACACGAGCGCCGCCACCACAAGAGCTCCCGCCAGCACCGTCAGCCCGGCGTAGTCATCGAGTACTACGTCGGGGTTTTCCCAGAGGTAGGCACCGCCTTCAACGCCAATCACGAACAACGCCCCGTAGATGACCGTCACCGCGACCGCCCGCCCCAGCGCATACAGTCCCAGCAGGCGGCTGTTCAACAGTTCGATCACGAACAGCAAAGCGAAGACGAAAACGTAGATCGGCTCCGGCAGCGTCTCACCGACCTCGCGGCCAGCCTCGATCGCCTGCAGGCCGTAGTAGCCAAGTGCCAACAGCACCGCGCCAACAAGTGTCAATGTCACTCCGTAGCCGGTCGCCGCCGAGGCCGACGGCACGGCCGAGCCGCCGGTCGTCGACTGATCACCCATAGTCGGAGGCTACCAGACGCCCCTGTTTAGTTAGCCAGTGTAAAACAGCCGCGCGGCACGGGCGGCCGCTGCCTGCCTGCTGTGCCCGAGTAATGAAGGCCTACTCGGCGTCGACGACGAGCTCCGGGCCGTTGTCGCTGGGAGCCACGTCCAGCCCCTGGTCGTGGACGAAGGCCGCAGTGTACTCGGGGACGATCCGCTCGGCGGTAAACCGTGCCCGCAACATCGGCAGCAGCGACAGCAGGTCCTGCTTGGTGTCGACACGCGGGCTCATCGGAATGAACTCGGTGTCGAGATCGGCGTCACCCGCACGGTTGGTCAGCCGCTGGAGTTCGATCCCCGCGAAGCTCTCCGTGAAGTCGACCGGCTCGGTGAAGCCGGCGTAGTAGACCCGCCCGTCGGCCGCCGGGCCGAGGACGACCTCGTTGGTGCGGAGCTTCATCGCCGCCGAGTCGACCTGCAGGCGGCTCAACAGCGGAGCGGTCCCGAAGACCACGGCCGCGGAGGCGACCTCCTCATTGTCGAGGAGATGGGTGAGCGTGTTCCCGGCCCGCGCGGAGACCGTCGAGCCGACCTGTGGTTCGAACCGCACTTCCGAGACGTCCTCGAGGGTGTCGGCCGCGATCGACCGGAGTTCGGCGACCGGATCGATATCGGTGTGGTGGGCCTCGTCGAACTCGTCTTCGGGCAGATAGTTGACCAGTAGTTCGCCGCCCGAGCGGTCGGCCGCCAAAAAGGTGTCCCGAAGCATCGCTTCGTAGAACTCGGCGACAGCAGCCTCACTCAGTGGGGTGGTTTCGGCCAGTTCCGGCAGGACCAGTCCCTCGCGCGGTGGCTTTGCGAGAACAGCGATAACAGTCATAGCTCAGTATGCGGGCGGCGGCGTCTTGAACGCGATGATACGGAGCGAGGGATTAGCGGCTCTGTCGACCCTTCGTCTGGCGGTAGTCCCGCGAGAAAACGTTGTTCTGGACGTGCTCGACGAACGCCTCGCTGTCGGCGTCGGTCTGTCGCTCCAGTTCGAGCATCGGCACCAACTCGAAGCCGCGACCCCGGATCGTGGTGGCGTGTTCGGCCTCGATATCGAAGCTTTCGGGTTTGCGGGTGGTGTACTCCATCGCCAGCGATTCGAGGACGCGCTGGCCGATAGGGACGATGATCTGGGGGTTGATCATCCGGATCTCGGCATTCAAATAGGGCTCGCAGGTGTCGATTTCTTGTTTAGTCGGCGACCGCTCGGGGTCCCGACACCGCGTCAGATACGTACAGTAGGCGTTCTGGATGTCCGGCTCCGCCGCGTCGGGCTCGGAGCGGACGAAGCCCAGTTCACCGAGAACCGACTGGAGCCGCCGACCGCGTTTGTCGCCCGTAAACGGAATCCCAGTCCGGTCGGCTCCCTCGTGTGGTCGTTCGGCGAGGAAGAGGAACTCGCCGCCCACGTCGCCGTAGCCGTGGACGACGTTCTGGCGGTTCTCACAGAGGTCGCAGTTCGTACACTGCTCATCCATGCCGAAGGGGTTCTCGAACTCGGGCTGATGTGCGTCCACACTCGTGTCACGGGGGCCGTAACTAAAACCATACGGGTGGCCGGTCGACCCGGCGATCGATTACAGCCCAACCAGAACGGCCGCCGTCTCGGCATTGGCCGCCAACGCCTCCATCTCGGGGCCGTAGACGGTGACGATGTAGAGCAGCGTGAGCAGGACCCCATTATAAATACCGTGGACCAGCGCGACGACAGTGAGGTTCCCGGTCCACTCGTAGATCCCACCGAAGACGAGCGAGCCGCCGAACAGCGCGGTCAGCGAGGCGGCCGTCGACGCGAGTCCGGCCGACCCGAAGCCGTGGGCCGGGAGGTGAATTGATGCAAAGATCAGGCTGGCCAGCACGATCGCCACCACTGGGCCGAACGACTCACGGAGTCGGCTCTGGACGACACCACGGTACAGCAGTTCCTCGAAGGGGCCGACGATGAGGATCATCAACGGCACCAAATAGAGGTAAAAACTCGGGTCGACGCCCGTCAGGCCGCCGAGAGCATGCTGTGAGGGCTCGATCCCAGCCAGCAGGCTCAGCTGCGTGATGATCGCGGTGACGAAAATGATGCCGAACGGTGCGGCGATCACGATCAGTGCCTCGACGAGCGTGGGTCGACGCACCGAAACGTAGGACAGCCCGCGACCGGTCCACAGGAGGTACAGTACCGACACGCCGCCCATTACGAGCAGCTGGCCGATGACCAACTCGGCGGTCGTGAGGACCAGCGGCGAGTCGGGGAGCGGAATCTCGAACTGCCTGACGAGGAACACGAGCGGGAGGATGATAACATAGGTGAGGGCCACCGCACCGAGGCCAAGGCCCGTCGCAACGCCTGCGGTCGTGAGCTTGTCACGGGTCGACTCGCCGTCGTCGGCCGAGGGTGAACTGACTGGCGTACTCATACTGATCGACGTGGAGGCGATTCCGTCGGCCGGTCGCGGAGACGGGGTGAATCGATCGCTGGCTGTTCGGGTGGGAGGAACATCTCTGGGCTACTGTAGGGTTGCGACGAGCAAAAGCCTCCGGTCTATAGGTGGAACGTATCACCACGCCGATCGGTCGGTTTGGCTCGTGCGGCACACTCCGCACAGAACTCCAGTTCGGCATCGTAATGCATCCGACAGACGATGGTCCCACAGCGCCGACAGACGGCCCCGTCGGTCGGCCGGGAACAGAGTTCGCAGTGGGTGTCGTCGACCATACTCGTTCTTCGTCCCACTGTGGGTTGAGTCTTGAGGCCTTATATAACGCCAGCCGCCACAGCGACCCAGCCAGCAGTCACCAGCAGGCCGAGGCCGAACAGTCCGCTGTTGGCCCACGGGTTGCTGGCTCTCGCCACCGAGACCGAAAACGTCCGCGAGGAGAGCGGCCACAGGTAGTTCACGCCCGCAGGGGTGAGCGTGTCGCCGATTAGGTGGGCGATCACGGTCAGCGCGCCGATAGCGAAACCCACCGTCGGGAGCGCGAGTCCTACGCCGACCGACTCGATGGCTCCCCCGAAGAGCAACTCCGCGCCGACACCGAGAGCCGCACCCACACCACCGATGAGCGCCGCGAACGCCAGCGAGTGGGTCGGCCCACGGTGTTCGATCATCGGCACTCGGTGGTCGACGTCCGGGAGCATCACGAGCCAGAGCATGACGCCCCCAGTGAGCGCAGCGAGTTCGGGGGCCCCAAGGCCAACCAGCGTGTAGCCGATCGGCGCGAAAACGAGCAGCGAGACGCCGAGATGGCCCTTCCGGTACATACGGTCGACTGTCGGGCTCGCAGCAAAAACAGTTCGACTCCGTGCGGGTGGGGTGGTCGAATCACCCGCCGACAGCGCGCTGTGTGGACAGTCGACGTGCGAGCTGGTCGCAGGATGCTACGATTTAACTGTTGGCAGCGCGTATTGGAAGTGTGTCAAACGAATCAGGGAGGAAGAACCTCCGCATGCCGAACGACGACGAAATGTTCGCGGTCGTGACCAATATGCTCGGTGGCGGCCGAGTCAGACTCCGGTGTAACGACGGCAAAGAGCGAATGGGTCGGATTCCCGGCCGAATGCGGTTCCGCACGTGGATCAACGAGGACGACGTCGTTCTCATCGAGCCGTGGGACTGGCAAGACGAGAAGGCCGACGTCGAGTGGCGCTACGACAGCCAAGACGCCCAGCAGCTCCGCGAAGAAGGTCACATCGACTAACACTACCGCTATTTTGTCGTACCGACGCACCCCGAGTTGCTCGGAGAGACCTCACTCATCGCCGCGTGTCGTCGTCTGAATCGGTAACCCACCCTGTCGGGAGCCGGCGGTATCGGTGAACTGGCCGGTCGACCTGTCGGCATTCGATGTCGACTCCGGGGCCGAACGGTCGGGGTCGGCGGTGGCCTGTTTGACCGAGGGGAACGAGAGCGTGACGACCGAGCCGTGGGGGTCGGTGTTCTCGATCTCCAGATCACCGTCCATCCCCTCGACGATCCACTTGACGAGCCACAGCCCGAGCCCGCTGATGTGTTCGAGCGGCGTCTCGATCCCGGCGGTGATCACGCGCTGTTCGGCCTCGGGAATCCCCGGTCCGTTGTCGCTGACTGCGAGTTCGACCCGGCCGGACTCGGAGTTCGTCGAGACCTCGACGTCGACCTCGGGGTGGTCGCTGTCGTTGTGTTCGATCGCGTTCTCGATGAGGTTGGCGACCGCCGCCCGGATCAGCGTATCACCGAGGATCGACGCCGCCTCGATCCGGGTCCGGATGGCCGTCTCGGGATACCTCTCGTGGAGTGACCCCACCTCGTTTTCGGCGATCCGCGAGAGGTCGACCCGCTTGAGAGCCCGATCACGGCCGTGGAGTCGCTGATCGATCTTGCGGACTTTCTCGCCCAACCGAACGAGATTGCTCGCCTTCTGCTGGATCGTCTCGGCGTGTCGGGCGCGGCCGGAATCCAGAGCGTCGACGAGGATCTCGGCGTGGCCGACGACGACGTTCATGTCGTTTCTGAGGTCGTGTCTGAGCACGCGATTCATCACCCGGCGGCGCTGTTGATGGCGGTACCGGTCGGTGATGTCGCGGGTCGTCAGAATGACGCCGTCGGTGACCGGCGTCGACCGCCCGCCACGGATCGTGGTTTCGACCATTCGCCACTCGCCGTCGCCGGTCTGGATGCGGTACTGTGAGTGGATGACGTCGTCAGTGCCTTCGACCGCCGACAGCTCGGCTTCGACCGCCTCGGTGTCGTCGGGGTGGAACAGCTCGGAGACGTCGGTGCCGATGAGTTCGACGGCGGTGTACGATAGCTCGGGGTCGACCGACGGGCTCACGTAGGTAATCCGGCCCTGAGGGTCGGCGATCGTCACCACGTCAGTCGTGTGCTCGATAACGGCCTGGAACTCCAGTTCCTGGTCCCGCTGGGCGGTCACGTTCCGAAACACCAGCAGTTGGCCCTCGACGGTCGTCTCGGCGGGAGCCGGTTCGGTGCTCACGATGAAGTGGCGTTCGCCCCCGTCGGTCTGGAAAAACAGCTCTAGGCCGGACGGATGCGGTCTGAGTTGGGCCGTTCCCCCGTCTGTCCGGTGATCCATCTCCGGGCCGACAGCGTGTAGTGCAGCCTCGAGAGCGGTCTCCCGACTGGCGAACTGGAGCAACTGTTCGCCGCAGGGCAGCACCATCGCGGCATCACAGCCGATCACCGGCTCCGGGAGTTCGAGCTGTCGACGGGCAGCCGCATTGGCGATCCGAACCCGGCCGTCGTCGTCAACCAACACGACACCGTCTTCCATCGTCGAAAGAATGTGGCCGCGAGCAGTCGGCAACACATCGAACAGCCGGTAGCGGAGCCCCCCGAGCAGGAGCACCCCGCTGAACAGACTCAACACGAGTGGTGGGCCGTGAATGGCTGCGGTCGTCAGGCTTGAGGGCTGCTGGAGCGGTCCGATCAGCGGGAGGCTCCCGGCGGCCACCAACACCAAGAGCTGTGGATGATAGGCCGGATCGGTGTCGCCGAGGGTCCGAATGAGCAGCAGCAGCGAGAATCCACCCAGCAGGAACGAATACAGCAGGTGGAAAACGAACAGCGGCCCGATTGTCGGCAGTACCACCTCATAGCCGCTGATCGTCCCGGTCGACTGGCCATGTAAAAACAGATCGTGGGCGGGCGTCGTCAGCGCGGCCGCCAGCACGACGACCGGTTCGATGGCCAACAGCCCCAAGATGTGTCGCTTGAACAGCGCCGTCTGGTCGGTGTAGGCGATCACGAACACGACCCACAGCGTGACGAACGGAACCGAGCCGAGCCACAGCCACCGCAGTGCGGCGTAGCTCCGTGAGGGGTCGGCGAGGAGATAGTTCGCGTAGCCAGCCGCCCACAGGAGCCCGGCAAGCCCGACGCCGACGAACGAGCCACGCACCAAGCGTGACTGACTTGCGGCCTCCCGGTAGGCAACCACCGTGAGAACCGCCGCCGAGATCCCCGAAAGAACAGCGAGTTGGAATCCGGGGAGCATCGAATACATGAATATAGTCTCTCTTCACTGTATCTTACTTTTTCAGTATTAATGTGTTGGTTCGAATATCTCACCTGATAATCAGAATACCCCCCGAAGCGGCAACGTCCAGCCGCAGTCCCTTTATCAGTGCTCCGGCCTTCAGTGGAAGGTAATGCGTCTGCGCCGCCTGGTCCGCGGCCGGATCGACTGGCCCGAACTGGAGACTGTCGTCAGCCGGATCGCCGAGCGGTACGACCGCGAGACAGTTCGGGCTCGGTTTCTGGAGGCCGACAACTGGCTTTCGACGCCGATGGTGGTCGACGACGACCTGTTCGTGAAGGTGATCAGCAAACAGAACACCATCGTTCACGCGCTGTTCACGACCGGGCGAAACCTCGGAGCCGTTTCGACCGGCACCGAGGGGTTTTTCGAGTCGTTCCAGACCCCCTACGAGATGGCCCGCCACGAACTGGAGGCCACCGAGCGAATGCGGGATTTGGGCCTCAACGCGCCCGAACCGATCGAGGCCTTCGAGGTCGACGGCTTCGGGGTCGTCGTCCTCGAATACCTGCCGGAGTTCCGAGCGTTCGACGAGCTGGATGTCGAAACCGAAACCGAGCTGGCGGTCGACCTTTTTAAGGCCCTGAAAACGCTCCACGACGCCGGGATGGCCCACGGCGATCTGCGGGCCGAAAACGTCCTCATTCTCGACGACAAGCTCTATTTCATCGATGCGACCAATATCAAGACGGAAGGCCAACAGTCGATCCAGTCGTACGATCTGGCCTGCGGGCTGGCCGCCCTCGAACCGTTGATCGGGGCCCGAGAGGCCGTCAAGGCGGCGCTGGCGGTTTATGCGGTCGACGAGCTCCTGGAGGCGATGGATTTCCTGAGCTTCGTGAAGATCCGTCCGGATCACGGTTTCGAGGCCGCCGCGCTCAGAAGCGAGATCGAAAAGCGGGCAACCGATAGCCGACGGGCCTGACCGGCGAGAGCGGACCCGACACTCGACACCCACGGGTCATCACGCGGATCGTCCGACACACGTCCAGATATCGTGGCATAGTGTGACAAAGATACTTCACCGAGGCAACGCTATACCGTTGGTATGTCCCCCGACACCGACAGCGTCGACGGCCACTACATCGCTGGCGAATGGGTCACCGGCGACGGGCCGGGGTTTAAAAGCGAGAACCCCGCGAGCGGCGAGACGCTGGGACGGTTTACCCGCGGGACCGACCGCGAGGTCGACGCCGCAATCGACGCCGCCGAGGCGGCCTTCGAGGAGTGGCGCGAACTGTCGTATGTCGACCGTGCGGAGTACCTCTGGGAGATCTATCACGAACTCCGCGAGCGGACCGACGAACTCGGCCGCGTAGTCACCCGCGAGTGTGGCAAGGAGATCAGCGAGGGGCGGGCCGACGTGGTCGAAGCCGCCCACATGGTCGAGTGGGCCGCCGGGGATGCCCGCCATCCGAAAGGCGATGTCGTGCCGAGCGAGATTGCCGCCAAAGACGCCTATATGCGGCGCAAGCCACGGGGCGTCGTCGGCTGTATCACGCCGTGGAACTTCCCCGTCGCTATTCCCTTCTGGCATATGGCGGTCGCACTGGTCGAGGGCAACACGGTCGTCTGGAAGCCCGCCGAGCAGACACCCCTCTGCGGACGAATCGTCGCTGAAATGTTCGACGACACCGGCATCCCGGACGGCGTTTTTAATATGGTTCAGGGGTTCGGCGACGCCGGGAGCACGATCGTCGACCACGAGGCGGTCGACACCGTCCTGTTTACCGGGTCGGCCGAGGTGGGCCACGAGATCGCCCGCGAAGTCGCCGCCCAGTCGGGCACCCGGGCGGCCTGCGAGATGGGCGGCAAGAACACCATCGTGATCACCGCCAACGCCGACATCGAAACCGCAGTCCGGTCGGCAGTGCTGTCGAGTTTCAAAACAACGGGCCAGCGCTGTGTCTCCAGCGAGCGACTTGTGGTCCACGAGGACGTCTGCGACGAGTTCACAAAGCGGTTCGTCGACGTTGCCAACCGGATCTCGGTCGGCGACCCCCTCGAGGAGTCGACGTTCATGGGGCCGCTGATCGAAGCGGCTCACGTCGAGAAAGTCACCGCGTACAACGAACTGGCCCGCGAGGAGGATGTAACCGTGCTGGTCGACCGAACCGACCTCGAGCCGAGTGAAATCCCCGAGGGCCACGAGGCAGGTCACTGGGTCGGGCCGTTCGTCTACGAGGCCGACCCCGACGCCGAGCTGCGGTGTACCAGCGAGGAGGTGTTCGGTCCCCACGTCGCCCTGCTGCCGTACAGTGGCGGGATCGAACGGGCCGTCGAGATCCACAACGATACCGACTACGGCCTCGCCGGGGCGATCATCTCCGAGGACTACCGCGAGATCAACTACTACCGGGATCACGCCGAGGTCGGTCTGGCCTACGGCAATCTGCCCTGTATCGGCGCGGAGGTCCAGTTACCGTTCGGCGGCGTCAAGAAGTCGGGCAATGGCTATCCATCGGCCCGGGAGGTGATCGAGGCCGTCACCGAGCGAACCGCGTGGACGCTCAACAACGCCGAGGAGATCGAGTTGGCACAGGGGTTGTCGGCCGAAATAGACACCGGGGAGGAGGAACGTTAGACCTTGGCGGCGATGTGGCGCTCGATCCGGTCGACGAGGACGGGACGGAACGTCCCAAACCCCTCCCAGACGTTGGGTTCGTCTTCCAGCGCCCCCGTCCGCATCGAAAACGGCTGCGAAATCTGGCAAGTGTGTTTCGCCGGCGAGCGCCCCAGTATCGAGCCCTCGCTCGACGGCGTCCGCGAGGACACAGGTGCCGATATCGAGGTCAGACGGATGACGACCGCCGGAGACGTTCGACAGCCAGAACGCCAGCGTCGACTCGATATTATGAAAACATGAATACAGGTCAGCCGTTTTACGATCAAGAACCCGGGGCGTCTATTATCTCCGGAGTACTCTCAAAACTCTTAGCAGTTGCCGTCGTCTCCGCCACAATCTCTGTTTGCTCCGGACCAAAGAACGTGACTGTTACTTTATCACCTAGATTGATCGGTCGGGTGCCACTGAATTGAATCGGGTACCGCTTTTCGGTTCTGAAGAATGGTCGGTTCCCCGAGAGTGCGATGTCATTCCAGCTTGATTCAACGTACTGGGGGCCGAGTTCAGTCACATTTGTCTCTCCATCTTTCTGATTTCTGTTGTGGACCATTCGAATCGTTATTTGATCACCGGCAGTGAACCTACCAGTTGAGAAGTTTCCTACAACCCCGTTGTGGTACTCTTGCTGAGTGTTGGAACTGAATTTATTTGGATTAACGAACGTCAATTCACCCTGCTGTCCACTGGCGTTTTCCCATTGAACGCGGACCGAGCCAATCTCGTCGCCCTCGAATGTTGGCCCATGATCGTACTGGATAGTAATGTGGTCTATATCGCCCTGTTCTGTATCACGCCCGTTGTAGTCCCACGACCGGAGTTCTACTCCAAGAGTAACATCAGTTTCGCCCATGAAACGAATTTGTTCGGGCTCTTTTAATTCAGAGCCAAAACCAAGCGACACCGCACCAATTGATGCAGCAATAACAACAACTACCGCAACCATCAGGATTGTCGCTACCACCGGCGATACGGCTCGGTTTTGAACGCCAGTGTGCAATCTCATAGCCAATACCACATCCCAAATAACATGTCTTTTTTCATCTTGGCGTAGATTGTACCATGAAGTTAATTTACCCAAAACAGGGCATGTTTTTGTAGTCTTATCATATACATACTCGTGCCACAAAATTATATAATCTATTTGTACCCTCTATCCAGCACGCGGCAAACCAGTGTTGAGGCATACTGGTAGAACTCCGACTACAACATGGAGGGGTCGAGTTCAACATCGATAGACAATGAAGGAAACGGAACCGAGTCGCTTGGTCACATAGACCTCACCCTCTTCGTATCAGTCGTTGGCTTCCTGTAGGTGCTGTCTCACCTGCTCCAGCTTGAGGTATGTTGCCATCCCTATAATTGTTGCTGGCCACAGGCCGACAAACTGTCCACGCTGTTCGTCGCCACGGACATAGTAGTAGTACAGGGCGAGGGCAACAGATCCTACTGAGGCCAACCCAGCTGGACCGAGTCCGCTCTCGTCGATTTCCTGCGCGACTCCTCCTGTAGGGGATTCTTCTGTAGACATTACGTATAACGATTGTTCCTTATGGATATAAAACCTAGTGCGAAATACGCCCATTGTGTCTTGCAAGGTGCGTTCTAACAGAACCCATGGAAGACAGCCCCGCCATCTTCGGCAAGAGCCACTGTCGTAGTCGAGTCGACGTCAACACTACGCCTCGGTCAGTCGACACACCCGAAACTGTCGACCTCGGCAGTGCCCCGGTCTCGAACTAGCCCCCGCCGCCGGTGACGGTGGCGGGACGGTCGGTGCTGAGGAGGGCCTCCTGTGTGACCGGGCCGAAAAGCAGTGTGCCGGCGGGTGAGCGTTTGCTCCCCCCGAGGACGATGAGGTCGACGTCGAGGTCCTCGCCGTCCTAGATAATATCCTCGGCCACCTCGACAACCGCGACGCGCTCGGCGGCGGCCCCGATTGCACGGTCAGCGTCCGCCTCGGTGCACCGTAGGAACTCGCCCAACGCTTCGCCCGTCGCAGGATTGCTACGAATAAACGTCTCCTCGCCGTCGGCCCACTCGCCATCGGTGTACTGTGCGAACGTCTCCATACACAGTCTAGATGCGATATAGTTGAATAGTTGAATAGGCCACACCGACCATCGAAGAGGGTCAACGTCGGCCTGGAGGACTCAGTCGACGGCGGGTTCAGCCACGTCGAGTTCGTCGAGTGCGACCTCGATCACCGTTGCCTCAACGAGGTCCCGGGTCTCAGTCATGGGGTCGGCGGTCGAATTGAGCACCTCGCGGCTTCGCTCGCGGAGCCGGGTTTCGAGTTCGGTCTGATTGGGTTCTTTGGTCTCGTTGAGCAGCGCCTCGAAATCCTCCCGGAGATCGAAGGAGGCGTAGGCGACGTTACACCGCGAGAGGGGATGGTGGCCCATATCGAGGGCGAGATCGGCGACGAGCTCCCAGTCGTCGGCACAGAACTGGAGGGTCACCGGGCTGACGATATCCTGCCACGCGATCGGCCCGCTGTTTTTCATCAGCGTCACCGCCCGCGGCGGGATCTCGATCCGACTGGTGGTTTTGGCCTGCCCGCAGAGACAACACGGGGTGTCAGTTCGCCCAGTGAACATACCCCTCGTAGGGGGTGGTTCCCTATGGGTTTTGCGTCGACCTACTTGCTGGCGTGGGCCTTCTCGAAGCGATCCGGCGGCAAGCGGAGGTCGTCGAGATCCGGCCGGTGTTTGACGTTATACACGACCTGCATCTCGTCGGTCGTCGGCCGCCCGTTGCAAGAGAGGCGAATTCCCTGCTCCAAGAGGTCCTCCGAAAGGATGTGGTCGACTAGCTGCGAGAGTTCCCCATCCAGAAGCGAGACCGCGCAGTTCGCACACGCCCCGCCGCGGCAGGCATAGGGCCACGCGAGGCCGCTGTCCTCGGCGGCCTCCAGCAGGGTATCGTCGTCTTCGACTTCGAAGGAGCCGTAGTCGGCGGGATCGAGGTCGGCGGCGGCGGCCTTCTCGAAGAGGTCATCGTCCTCAAGGCTCCAGCCGTGGTCGTCGAGTAGCTCGTAGTTGAGGAACTCGACGTGTGCTGGCTGGTCTTCGGGCTCGGGCTGGATATTCTGGTCGGAGACGACTGTCTCGCCGTCGAGTTGCTCCTCGGCTGCCGCCTCCGACAGCCGCTGGTAGGCCCGTTCGACGCGTTTGAATGCCGCCTCGCTCCCCCCGAGATCAGGATGCGTCTGCTTGACCCGGTTGCGGTAGGCCTGTTTGATCTCGTCCTCGTCGGCATCAGAGTCGATGCCAAGAATATCGTACGGAGACGCCATAGATAGATAGTTGAACTACCTGAAGGGAGGGTCCGCCGCAACCTTAACCCATCGACTTCCGCCGTCGAGACCGCAGTCACATCCTTTAGGCACACCCACCGCGAGGGTCCGGCATGAGCTACGCAGACGCCGACGGCTGTGAGATCTACTACGAGCGCTCGGCGGCCGACCCCGACGCGCCGACCGTCGTCCTCATCGGCGATCTCGGCTTCGGCGGCTGGCAGTGGGGCTGGCAGTACGCCGCCCTTGTCGGACCGTTCGAAACCATCGTCTACGATCCCCGTGGCAGTGGCCGCTCCGACGCGCCAGCGGGACCGTACTCGATGCGAGATCTGGTCGACGACCTCGACGCCGTCATGCAGGAGACCAACACCCGCCGCGCCCACCTGATTGGCTGTGGCCTCGGCGGCTGTGTCGCGCTCGCGGCGGCCCGCCACACGAGTCGCGCCGAGAGCCTCACGCTGGTCGGAACCCCTGCCTCCGGCGAGGCGTTCGATGCGTCCGATCTTCTGGCAGATCCTGCCGATACCGAGGCGCTTCGGGCCTCGACGACCGCACTGCTGTCGACCGACTTCTGTGCGGCCCAGCCCGGCGTCGTCGACCGAATCGTCGAGTGGCGGAGCGAGGAGGACGCTTCCCCCGCGGCCCAGCAGGCCCAACTGGCCGCCATCGAAGGGTTCGACGCCGAACCGCTGTACGAACTGACACGTCCGGCGTTCGTTGTTGCTGGCGGTGCGGATTCGGTCGTCGACGCCGCCGAAAGCAGGCAGTTGGCCGAGGACCTCCCGCGTGGTGAATTCCGAGAGTACCCCGAGGCGGGCCACCTTCTGACTGTCGAGCGGTCGGCGGTGCTCAACGACGAACTGGTTGGCTTCTTGGAGCAGGACGGGTAGCGGTCGAGGAGACCGGCAGAAGCCGCACGCGACGCAAGCCATTTTGGTAGGTCACCCCTACCCCGTGGTAATGGAACGGCTACGGTTCGGGCTCCTGCAGGCCGCAGAGGGCGATACGAACACGACGCGTAACTTCAGACGCGAACTCGACGCCGATCTCGTCGAGTTCGACGTGAACAACGGCGAGCTTCCGCCCCACACGGAGTTCGATGCCCTCGTCGTCACGGGCTCGCGGGCCTCGGTGTACTGGGACGACGACTGGATCGACCCGCTGGTCGACTACGTCGGCAAAGCGGCGACCGACGGCGTGCCGATTCTCGGCGTCTGTTACGGCCATCAGGTGCTTGCGGAGGCCCTCGGCGGCCGCGTCGCTGGGATGGACGACTTCGAGTTGGGCTACAACGAGGTCGAACAGGTCGACGACGATCCCCTCTTTGCGGGCATCAGCGACGCGTTCACCGTCTTTACGAGCCATGGCGATACCGTCGCCGACCTCCCGCCGGGAGCCGAACTCATCGCCCGCAACAGTCACGGCGTCCACGGCTTCCGCCGTGGCGACTGCTGGGGCGTCCAGTTCCACCCCGAGTACGACATACAAACCGCCCGCGAGATCGCCGAGAGCAAGCGCGACCGGCTGGGCGACGAGCAGGTCGACCGGGTCCTCACGCAAATCTCGCCCGCACAGTACGACGCCGCCTGCGAGGCCAAACAGCTCTTCGAGAACTTTACGGCGTACATCCGCGAGCAGGTCGACGGGCGCGAAGCTCCGGAAGCGACCGTCTGACTGACGTGGTTTTAAGTAAGTGTGACGAGCCATACCCGTCAAGAACGCCCTTAAGTAGCCGCCTGTCGGACCAATGAGTAATGGCTATCGACCCGAACTTCGATGTGAACCGCGAGAAGGTGGGTGAGGAAAACGGCGTCGACGTCTGGGGGCCCGTCGACCCGCCCGAAAAGCTGGGTATCCACGGTACCCACGTCGCCGTCGACTACGACATCTGTGTCGCCGACGGGGCCTGCCTCGAAAACTGCCCCGTCGACGTCTTCACGTGGGTCGACACCCCCGGCCACCCCGCCAGCGACCAAAAGGTCGAACCCACCCGCGAGGATCAGTGTATCGACTGCATGCTCTGTGTGGATATCTGTCCCGTCGACGCGATCGATGTCGATGGGAGCCGGAAATAGCGATCGGGGAAGCCGCCGACAGCCACCGACCGAGTCGACCACTGCGACAGAAACACGACCTGACAGCTTTTATCTGACAAGCAGTAACCGAGGTCCATGTCCGACTGGTCCCGCCCGCGGCTGTCTCGTCCGGTAATCGTCGGCCTCAGCATCTGTTACGTACTCGTCCTCGCTTATTCGCTCGTCATCGCCGGGCAGATCCTCCTTGGGCTGTTGATCGGTGCTGTTTTCGGCGTGGTGTATCTCGGCTGGCGGTTCCTCGCGGCCTTCGAGGCGATCGCCGACGCGCTCCAGCGGCTTGCCAAACAGCGGGAGATGGAGTAGAGACGGACTACTGCAACCCCGGCGGCTCAGAATCGTCCGAGAGGAAGATACTGTCCCGTGTCGGATCGAAATAGATCTCCAGCGCGCGCAGTGTCCCGGCATAGGCAGCGACCATCACGAACGTAAACCCGATCAAGGCTGGTAAGACGAGGTCAAGAACCATTGTCGACAGGTATCGAGACCGAATAAAAGGGGTTGTTGTCACTGAAACGGCGGCGAGATTCCGACGACCTGCGCCGCCGCGGCCCCGAACAGCAGCACCGACAGCCCCACGACCGGAACGTCGACCCACCCGAATCCCAATGGCGGCAGCGTCGGGTTCCACGAGAGACACCGCGCCTGCATCGCCACCGACAGGCGGTCGGCGCGTCGAAACGCTCGGTTCAGGCCGCTTGTCGCCAGCGTGCCGATCCGCTCGCGAAGCGGCCGACCGGTGCCGAGCCGGGCGGCCTCGGCGTCACGGATCGCCAGCAGATCCCGCCGGAGCACCGGCAAAAAGCGGGCGACGAGTTCGATCCCGAGGCCGAGAAACTGGCCCGGTCGACCGGGCACCGTTCGCTGGATCGCCGCCCGCGAGTCGGTGACCGAGGTGGTCCGAACGTAGCCGCCACAGACGACCAGCACGACGAGGTTCCGACCGCTCGCCAGTGCGGGGTCGACGCCCTCGCTGGGGACGAACCACGGCGAGCCGAGCGTGAGCATAGCAATCAGCGGCGCAGCCAGTAGGAAGGGCATAACGAACCGGTAGGCCCAGACTACCCGGAGAGGGTTGGTGTCGGCTCCGGCCAGTGCAAGCACGCCGAGCACGCCGAACGCGAGCAGTCCCCGCGGCGTCGTGTAGACGAAGGCTGCCGCGGCGAACGCGATCTCGAAGAGGAGTTTGGTCCGTGGGTCGAGTCGGTGGGCCAGCGAGTCGCCCGGCTGGTAGTGGAGCATCTCAGCTCCCTTCGGGCGTCGGTTGGGGTGTCGACGGTGTTGTCTCGGGCGGAACGTGTACATCCAGCGCCGCCAACTCCTCGCGGGCGGTCTCGGCGTCCGTATCGAGAGCGATCGCCCCCTCGGTCAGCCCGATCACACGGTCGGCAGCCGCCAGCACACCACGGAGGTCGTGGGTGACGACGATCACGCTGGTCCCGGTTTCGTGGAGCGCTTCGAGCCGTGAAAGCACCGCTCGCCGGGCAGGCTCGTCGAGGCCGGTCAGCGGCTCGTCCAACACGAGGTGATTGGGCTCCATCGCTAACGCGCCTGCAATGGCGACCCGCTCGCGCTCGCCGCCCGACAGCTGGTCGATCCGCTCGTCCGCTCGGCCGTCGAGATTGACCGCCGCGAGCGCCGACTCGACGCGGCGGTCGACCTCGGCCTGGGAGAATCCGAGGTTGCGGGGGCCGAACGCCACGTCGGCCCCGACGGTCGCAGCGACGAAGGCGTCCCGCGGCTCCTGGAACACCATGCCGACGGCCTGTCGTGCAGCCACCAGATTCTCGTCGACCGGCGTGCCGTTGACCAGTAGCACACCTTCGGCGGGCGTTTTCAGCCCGTTGAACGTCCGAACGAGCGTCGTCTTTCCCGAGCCGTTGGGGCCGACGATGGCGACGTATTCGCCGTCGTCGATCCGCAGGGAGACCCTGTCGACGGCGGTCGTCTCACCGTACCGGACGACGAGATCGTGTGCCCGAATCATCAGACTGCCGCGATCGAATCACGGCGGAGGATGCCGACAACGGCGGCGATCTTGACGGCCTCGAAAGGAACGAACGCGACCGCCGAGACGGTGAACGATTCGACGAGCCCGATATCTTGAATCACCGCGAAGCCGACGGTTCCCATCGCATAGATGACGAGCGTTCCGGTGACCATCGCTCCGACGAGCAGCGGCACACCGACCTCGGTGTAATCCCGGAGATCGGTGCCGCGGTGGACGATGAGCCCGACGACGCCCGCCGCGATCGGATACGACCAGAGATAGCCGAGGGTCGGACTCCCGACCAGAACACCGAGTCCGGCAGAGCCACCGGCAAACACGGGGACGCCGATGGCTCCTGCCACGAGGTAGAGACTGATCGCACTGGTTCCCCAAACGGGGCCGAGCATGATCCCCGCGAGGAAGACGCCGACGACCTGCAAGGTCACGGGGATGTTCGGCACGAGTGGATTCGGAAACGAGACGTAGGAAAAGCCCGCTACGAGCGCCGCAAACAGCGCTGCACGGGCAATGTTACCAACGACCTCGCCGTCGACGAGGTCGACTGAATCGGTCGAAGTTGCCATACAGGACGAACGCTGTAAACCGTATTCAAAAGTTTGGTTTACGACGTATGGTCCGTCGTTGCTGACATATCATCGGAGAAGTCGGGTCGGAACGACTCTCCACAGCCGGTGAGAATGCAGACAGGTTTTTATATACCGACACTGTGATGGTTCCATCCATGGACGACAAGACTGCCGAACTGCGGGATATCTTCATCGACGCGACCGGGTCGGATTCGGTCACCGAGAGCCAATCCGAGTCGCCGGGGTCGTTGACCGACACCGACACCGACGTGACCGAACGACTGCTCGAACTCATCGGCCGAATGCAGGAGCGCTACGACTTCACAACCGAGTTCGACAACGAGACGTTGGCCCGGATCGTGCAGTGGTACTACACCGACTGTACCGACCGGGAGATCGCCGCCGAACTCGAAGCCGACCCCGAGGCCGTCTTCGCGGCGCGACTCGACCTCCATCTCGTCGGCGAGGCCGACCGCGAGGCCCCCTTCGACCTCGATGATCTCCGACGGCTGGTCGTCGACGACGTTCCCCTGTCCGAGCGCGCCGAGCGGCTCGATCTCACCGAGGAGACGGCCCGTCACTACAGTCAAGTCGTCGGGGCGGATCTTCGGTCGACGCGGGCCAACGACCGGTTCCGCGACGAGTTCGCCGAGCTGCTGACCGACTCGGATCTCACTGGGCAACTCGCCCGTGATGCTCGTGAAGACGGGCTCCGCGAGGCGACCGAAGACATCGAAACCGACGTATCGTTTTGAGTTTCTCTCTCCGTTCTGCGGCATAATTTCAAATACGAACAGCGGGCCACAGCCAGTATGCCGACGTTCAGCGACCTGAGTCGGGCTGCCTACTGCCCCCGGCAGCTCTACTACGCCCGGCGCGACGACGACCGAGGACCGCCACCGGAAGCCGAAGCCCGCCAGGCACTCGCCTTCCGATACGACGAGCTCCGCAAGGCCGACGATGCGACACTCGCGGACCTCCCGATCGAATGCTCGCCAGCCGCCTATCGGGACGCGCTCGCCGGGCTATCGAGGCGTACTGACTGGACCGAACTCTGTGACCCGGCCGAGGAGAATTACCACGTCGAGGGAAAGGACTGCAACGGACTGATTCACAAATTGCTGGCTGGCGATCCGGCCACGCCGACGGTGATCTCGCCCGGCACACCGCCCGAACAGGGAGTCTGGGAACCACAGTCGGTTCGGGCGGTGGCGGTCGCCAACGCGCTGGCGTGGGAGCGCCAGCGGGAGATCCCGCGCGCCCTCGTCGAGTACCCCGCTGTCGGAGTCGTCCGGGAAGTCGAGCTGACCTGCCGACGAACCGCCGCCTACCGGCGGGTGCTGCGAACCGTGCAGTCGATGGACGGCCCGCCGCCCCGGGTCGACGACAGCCGGTGTGAGAGCTGCGACTACCGTACTGAGTGTGGCGTCAAAACACGGTCGCTTCGGTCGCTACTCGGCCTGTGAACTGCCGGTGAACTCCGCGAGCGCCGCTTCGCAGGCCTCGATACTGATCTCGTCGCCGTCGGGGTCGACGAGCGTCCGGCGGGCGGCGTCGGTGACGATCTTCGTCAGATCGCGGGCCGAGTAGCCCTCTGTCGAGGCGGCGAGCTCGGCGATCTCGTCGTCGGTCACCGAGTGGGCGCGATCCGAAAGATGGGTGGCGATGATCTCACGGCGGGTCTGCTCCTCGGGGAGGCCGACGAACAGCTCCTTGTCGAACCGGCTGAGGGCTGCCGAATCGAGCTCCTCGTGGACGTTCGTCGCCCCCATGAAGAGGATGTTCTCCTCGCCGACCTTCTCGATCTGCGTGAGGAACTCGTTGACAACCTTCTGGTCTTCGGCGTGTTGGTTGGTCGACTGGCGCGTTTTTAACACGGAGTCGATCTCGTCGATGAAAATCAACGCCCCGCCCGCGTGGTCGGCGATGGCTCGGGCCTCGGCGAACAGTTCGTTGACGTTCTCGGTGCTGGCGTTGATGTAGCGCGACAGCATATCGCCGCCGCTGAGCGTCACATAGGGGTAGCCGATCTCTCCGGCGAGCGTCTCCGCGAGATACGTTTTTCCGGTCCCCGGCGGGCCGTACAACAACAGACACGGGACGGGAACCCCGAGCTGTTTAGCCTGCTCGGGGCGGTCCCGGAACGGGACGATCACGCTGTTGCGGATGGTCTCGGTCAGCTCCGGCCGCCCGCCGTAGTCGGCCATCGTGACCGCGGACTCCTTGCTCCAGGAGTGCGACAGCTCCATCTCCAACCCCTCGGCCCACGGCGGCTGGTCGTCGGTCGACGCCTCGCCGTCCTCGCTGTCGGTCGCCTCCGCGTCGGCGGCGACCGTGTCCGACGACGAGTTGCCGTCAGCTGCCGAGCCGTTCCGGTTTGCCGATTTCGAGCCGTTTCGCTTGGTCGACTGGGGACGGTCTAGGGGCGGCCCTTCGACCCGAGACTCACGCGGAAACGGGTTCGTCTCGGACGCCAAGACGGCTTTTGCGGGAACACCGTCCGGGAGATCGGGTCTGAACTGCCGGTACTCCGGATACAGCAACTCGGCTTTGTATCGGTCGCCCGTGTCGGTCTCGGCGTCGTACTCGTCGAGATAAAGCCGGTAGATCTCTTCGAGCGTCTCGGTGATTTCGGTGTGATAGAGGATCGTGACGTAGTCAGTGGTTTCGTTGTTGAAAATCAGGACGTCGGTCGGATGCTCGTCGCCGAACTGTCGGTTTTTGAACTGTGATTCGAAGTCGATCAGCCCGTTCCAGAACATCGTCAGCAGCTCGGTCGACTCGGGTTCGAGAATGATATCAGCCATATACTCGCCGTCGTCGGTCCGGAAGCCGCCGGTCGCCGTCTCGCCGTCGCTGTCGGCCCAGAGGTCCGCAAACGGTTCAAGCGTGGGCGCGGGCCGCGAAAAGAGCCGGATCGCCCGCCGGTCGATGATCTTCAGGGCTTCGAACCGCCCGATGGTTCGGGCGTCGTGAATCCCCTTGGCCTTCAGTTTGAGGCCGTCGCCCTGCTGGATTTTGTCGACGATCGACTGGAGTTTCGCGTCGTACCCCTGTGTCCCGACCGTCGCCGGCTCGCCATCCGCGGAGTACATGACAAGATACCCCGGCTCACGCCGGATGACGCGGTATTTTCCAGTGCTGGTGAGGGGCGGATTCGTCGACATAATGCGGGTGGTGACTGATTGAGTGCTAGTATCGTGACTGTCTTAATCTTTTGTACGGGTGGTTGACAGCGCCGCCTGGGCCTGTTGGGGATCGTCAGTTGTCGGCGAGCCACGCCTCGATCTCCTCGACCAGCGCGCCACGGCGAATGATTTCGTCGGCTTCGACGTCGACGACCGTGCTTTCGGTGCCGGGCGTCCGGCCGGTGTCGATGATCGCTCCCGCTTCATCGCTGACCGACGCCGAGAGTTCGGCAGGGAGTCGTACGCTCGGCTCGCCGCTCCGGTTGGCGCTGGTGGCTGTGATCGGTCCGGCAGCTCGACATAGTGCCAGCGCGACCTCGTTGTCGGCGATCCGAACCCCAACCCGAGGACGGCCATCGGTGAGATTGTCGGGGAGTGTGGACTCACGGTCGACGACAACCGTCACCGGCCCGGGAAGGAACTGCTTCATAAAGGCCAGCTCGCGGTCGGTCGGGTTGGTGTACTGGCGGGCGTGGTCGCGGTCAAAAAAGGCCACCGACAGCGGCTTGTCCCGCGAGCGGTCCTTGATCGCGTAGACGCGGTCGACGGCCGCGGCGTCGGTGGCGTCCGCGCCCAGCCCGTAGACGGTCTCGGTCGGGTAGACGACCGCCTCGCCAGCCGCGATGGCCGCGGCCGCTTCGTTGACGGCCGTCCGTGTTTCGTCGGCCAATGTCATACTGAGGGGGTAGGGCAGCGGCGCGAAAAGGGTACTGTTCCGGGATGGACGAGCGGTTAGCCGAACAGTTCGACCAACGGGGCGAACAGCCCCGCGTTGAACGTGTCTTCGGCGCGGTAGCCGTCGAGATCGGCATCGTACTCGTGATAAGGTGGTAGACAGTCGCGATTCATACACCGGACCATCATGTAGTCGGTTCCGGGGCCGAGAACGCGGTAGTCGACCGGCGGCTCTTCGCCGCGGGCGAGATAGCAATCGCGGAGTTGGCACTGGAGGTGGTAGTCGACAAAGCGGTCGAACTGCTCCCACTGGAGCTCAAGCGGAACGTGTTCGAGTCGACCGTCCGGCGTGCGGTCGGGGTAAGGGTCGTCGCTTTCGATGAGTTGGTCGTCGCCGACCTCGGCGTAGTACATCGTGTGGACGCCCGAGGTGGCGTCGACCCCGCCGTCGTCGGTGAGGTAGATGTCGAGTTTGTACTCCCGGTAGCGGTTCATCGCCTCGCCAGCAGGCACGGGATCAGGGTGTGGTCGCGTGATCTCGTCGTCGTATTTGCCCGCGAGTTGGCGGTAGTACTCGTCGAAGTGGTCTCTCAGTGCATCGTTCGAGAGGTCAGCAATGGCTGTGCGAACGGCCTCGATTCGGTCACAGTTGAGATACCACGGACTGGTGTCGTGGTCCGTCTCTTGGTCAACGTACCATTTGGCGTAGTCGCGGGCTTGGTCGACCATCTCGTTTCCTTCGCCTGTTCTTTTGTCCGGATCGTCGGGATAGCCATCTTGTTGATGCGCAG
>Ga0207753_1000125_pt1 | contig 30266 bp, 25 predicted proteins | sample PonA233FremontCA_2_FD_187273 | JGI IMG/M metagenome (GOLD analysis project Ga0207753, IMG submission 187273) | Salt pond sediment microbial community from Fremont, CA, USA - Pond A23 Sediment 3 (SPAdes) | ecosystem: Environmental > Aquatic > Non-marine Saline and Alkaline > Saline | place: USA... | reverse complement strand
TCTAAAGTCGACTGTTATGGATTGACTACTCCCAGTCCTCGTAGGTCGGCCGCTCCAGATCGCCGGGGAACTCGTCGACCGGTGCGGTTGTTTGGTCGCCGGTTGCCATGTCCTTGATCGTCAGTTCGCCGTTTTCGAGATCGCGCTCACCGACGACTACGACCGTCTCGGCGTTGATCGAGTCGGCGTAGCTCATCTGTGCGCCAAAGCTTCGATCCGAGATATCACTCTCGACGACGTGACCCAACTCACGGAGTTCGCGAGCAACCGCCGCAGCGACTGCGCGAGTGTCGCCGACTGAGAGCACGTAGTAGTCCGTGGAGGGTGCCTCCTCGGGCCAGACGCCAGCACGCTCGCAGAGTAACTGAAGGGTGGCGTGACCGGGCGCAACGCCGACGGCGGGGGTGGGCTGACCGCCGAAGCTTTCGATGAGGTCGTCGTAGCGGCCACCGCCGAAGACCGACCGGGAGACCTCGCCGGTCGAGTCGAAACACTCGAAGACGACGCCGGTGTAGTAGTCCAACCCGCGAGCGGTTTCCAGCGAAACCTCGCAGAACTCGCGTGCGCCGAAGTCTTCGACGGCTTCGAGGACGGCTTCGAGATTCGAGACCGCGGCTTCGACCCGGTCGGTCTCGGCGAAGTCGACCAGATCGTCGAGGTCGTCGGTTTGCAACAGGTCGTCGAACCGTTCTGCTTGATGATATTGAAGTCCCGCATCGGTAAGGAGTGCATAATACTCCTCGTCGTCGATCTTGTCGCTTTTGTCGACCGCCCGGATCGCGGCCTCGGTGTCGACCTCGGCGTCGAAGGCCTCAAGCAGCCCACCCAGAATATCGCGGTGGGAGACGCGGAACTCGAAATCCTCGTCCGTGAGTCCGAGATCGGTCAGCGCGTCGGCGGCGAACGCCAGTACCTCGGCGTCAGCCTCGGGTTCGCTCGACCCGAAGATGTCGACGTTGGTCTGGTAAAATTCTCGAAAACGTCCCTGTTGGACCTGCTCGTAGCGCCAAAACGGTCGCGTCGAGCGCCATTTGATCGGCTTCGAGAGCGCCTGACTTTTGGCGACGACCATCCGGGCGACCGTCGGCGTCAGTTCGGGGGTCAGCGTCACCTCGCGGCCGCCCTGATCGGTAAAGTTGTACAGCTGGTCGACGATTTCGTCGCCGGATTTGTCGGTGTACAGCTCGGTTGCCTCCAGGGTCGGCGTGCCGATCTCGCGGAAGCCGTAGCGGGCCGCCGCAGCCTCGACGGTGTCGATGACCTCCCGGCGGGCAGTCATCTCGTCGGGGTAGAAGTCGCGGAACCCTTTGAGTCGGTCGTACATGGCGAGTCGTTGGCGGAGGCCGCGCTTGAAACCTGTCTTTTGTCGGTCGGGTGGTCACCCACCGACGAACCCGCCGAATCAGCGGGGATCGGCCGGCGTAGGGAGTCACTACTGTCATCGAGACTCCCGAAGCAACTGCATAACGATACGAGACAGTCCCGATCAGCGACCATACAGCAACCCTCGATCCATGATTGGCCTCCCCATTCGGCTCCAGCTCCGCACGTGGCTGCAACGCATCAGCGAGTGGTACACCACAACCGAATCCCTCGACGAGGTCGAGGAGGTGGCAACGATCGGCAACCACATCGAGAACACGGACCTCTGCAGTCGACTCCCCGATAGTTGGTGTGTCGACCGCGAGATCGTCCAGTTCCGTGGCGAATCGCTGGCCGAAGTCCTCCGGCTCACCAGCCGCGTCGACGGCTACCGGATCACGCTCAAACCTGCCGAGATGAAGACTCCGAAGGGTCGAATCGAGATCTACACACGCGTCTCACCACACAAGAGCCGCCAACACCGGCGGACCGTCGACTCGCTGTCAGCGGCCATCGAAGAGGCCGAACGGCTCGCGTTCGGTCACGAACAGCGAGGCCAACAGTCGACCGGTGGTGGGCCACGATAGTCGTCCCGCCGTGGGCGACGAGCCGCCGAGCAGTAACTGATCAGATTGCAATCATCGTCACACCGATAACCGCAAGCACGGCGGCGGCGAGCCGTGTGCCGAAGTACTGTTCATCGAGGAGGAGTCCCCCGAGCAGGACGGCGACGACGGCCTGTGTATTGACGATCGGTGAGGCGATGCTGGCGGGAACGAGCTCGAAGGCGAGCGTCGTCAGGTATTCGCCGACGGCGACGATCCCTCCGGCGACGGCGAGCATCGGAAGCTCGGCGCGGACCGTCTCGGGATGGGCACGGACCGCAAACGGGAGGACGACGACCAACACTCCTGCTAGAAACAGCGGCAGCCAGAGCGTCGGTGAAATTGCCAACTCCTGAAGCCCGATCCGTTTGGCCACGTCGGCGACCCCGAAACACGCCGCGCTGAGAACCGCGAGTTGGGCAGCTCTCGATGTCGTGGCTCGCCGGATCGGTTCGACAGGCGAGCCGCCACGGTAGTTAGTGACGTAGACGGCCAGCGTTGCGACGACGACCCCGGCGATCTGGAGGGGTGTCAAGACCTGCCGGAGCACGATGACCTCGATCGGCAGCACGAACACGGGAACGATCTTGCTGATCGGCGCGACGTAGGAGACCTCACCGACGGCCAGTGCGCGGAGAAATGCGACAGTTGCCACAGCGGTCATTCCCGTGGTAACGAGGAGGGTGCCGACCTCCGAGAGCCCGAGTCCGGCGAGCGCAGAGACGGTTCCGTCGACGCCCAGCGATCCGATGAGAACCGGGCTGTACAGCAGGATGGCAAACCCGTTGGCATAGACGATCAACACTGTCGACGGAAACCCGCCGAACGACTGCTTGAGGACGAACAGATAAACACCCCAGACTAACGCGGCCCCGACTGCGAACCCGATGCCCGGCTCCATTACTACATTCGACTACAACGAGTGTGATTAGCAGTTCGGTCGACAGGTTACAGTTCGGTGACAGACACGGTTGAGTATCCACTCACCGCCGACCGTGGACGTAGGTCTGTTCGTGGTCGGGGAACACCTCGGCGACCGCCTCGGGGCCGTGGCGATCGGCCAACAGCGTTCGGAGTTCGTCCTCGTAGTCGGCCTTTTGAACCTCCTCGCTGGGGCCGGCCTCGACTTCGAAGGCGGTCTCGACGAGCCGGTCGACTGCGTGGCGGCCGAATCCCGAGAGGGGAGCGATGTAGTCGACGCCGCGCCGGTCTTCGATACTCTGGGCGCTGGCCCGCGAGACGTTCGGTACACGGTCGTCCCGCCGAGTGCCGTCGGCGATCGCCGCCACGTCGAGGGCGGCGACCGATTCGAGGGCGTGGTCGTGGACCTGTTGGATGCCGTTTCGGGGGAACCCGTCGTCGGCCATCCGGTCGACCGCCGCCTCGGCGACCTCGGGGTCGAGGTCGACCGTCTCGAAGGGAAAACCCAGAGCCTCGGCGGCACGCCGGGCGTGGTGCCAGTCGTCAGTGATACCGAAGGAGGCGGTCACGAGCCGGACCTCGTAGAACTCATCCAAAAGGAGGGCAGCAAGCGAGGAATCTTTGCCGCCGCTGTACAGTAGCGCGAGCTCCATAGCGGACTACCGCCGCCGGATGTCGAACGACTGGGACTCCGGCTGGAGTTCCTTGAGCAGCGCCTTCATCTGGTCTTCGTCGATGCGGTCCTGGATGCGGCCGCTCCGAGCTAAGGCGATGATCTGTTGTTCGACTTGCTCGGCGAACTCCGGTTTCGACATCTGGACGGCGTTGAGTCGCTGGCGCGCGCCGTCGGTGAGGTGCTGTTTCAACATCGCCTCCTTCTGGGCTTCGGCCTGCTGTTGGGCGGCCTCTTGGGCCTCCTGGTCCTGCGGCGACTGGCCCTGCTGTTGGCGCTGTTCGAGTTCCTTGCGCTTCTGTTCGCGAAGCTCTTCGAGTCGGTCGTCGTCGGGGCTGTTGCTCATAGCTATATGTCTTGTTGCGGTCCCAAAAACGGTTTCGGAGCAGTCGACGATCGGAAAAAACTACGCGTAGCGTTCGAGTTCCGGCCGGTCGAGGGACTCAAAGACGTCCTGTGCGACCTCGTCGAGGAACGAATCGCCCTCGGCGGTCGTGCGTCGACCCTCTCCCTGTGCGGTCTGGAGGAGGTCTTCGTCTTCGAGCTGGATCAGGATCTCGCGGATGATCTTCTTCGAGCCCGAGACGTGGTTCGCTGGGGCGACGGCGTATCGGTTCGAGCCGCCCTTGGTGCCGCCGTACTCGGTGGCGAGGCGTTCGACGCCGATCGGGCCGTTGATCGCGACTTTGCGGAGGAGGCTCGCGGCGCGCGTCTCCCAGAAGTCTTCCTGCTGTGGTGGCAGTTCACGGTCTTGGCCGGTTTTGGTGTATTCGACCCAATCCGGTGTGTCGACGCGATCGGCAAGCCGGTCGGCGAGTTCCTCGATGAACTCCTCGGCCGGGACGTCGTAGAGAGTTACCATACGAGCGTATTCCCGATTGCAGTGTTTAAAGCCATCGTATTGCCGACGTACGGCGTATGCGGGAGAGTCACGTCCGGTGTTTCCGGTCGGAGTAGACCATAGTAGCCCGTGGTTACCGACCGATCCGGAGTCAGTAATACCGTATGCTGTTTCTAACGAAACGCTTCGACCCGCTACGAGAAGCGAATGGTATTCGCAATCGTTCATTTCACGGTTGGGTTCGTGAGTATCCTGGCACTCCTGTGGGTGCTCCCAGTCACCCGGTACCGACTCACAGGAGCGTTTCTCGGCGGGGTTTGGGCGCTGGTCCCCGATGCCTCTAAAATCCTTGAGGGCAGTCAGGGGGAGGTAGTCGAAACCGTACACGACGGCTCGCTCGCCGATCTCTTCTTTTTTCATGGAACACTCGACGAGCCGTTTTTCCGTGCGCTGAATATCGAACTCACGTTCTTCTCGCTGGCAGCACTCGGCGTCACCTTCCTGTTGTACGACTGGCGGTACGGTCGACACACGCCGGTCGTCAGACAGTTCGGGTCGGCCACCGATCCACCATCGACGGATTCCGACTGAACAGTGCGTGTATGGTATGACACCACATCACTTTCGAAATTCGGAAAATAGCTACGGATCTCGCAATTTATCGTCGGCCTTATTACGATGAGCGTACTCCGCCCGTGTAATGAGTACGGAGAGCAGTTCGGCCGACACGCAGGAAGACCGCACAATCCTCCTCATCGGCAGCGGCCCGATCCAGATCGGGCAGGCCGCTGAGTTCGACTACTCCGGTGCCCAGGCCTGCCGGGCACTCCGGGAGGAGGGCGCACGGGTCGTGCTGGTCAACTCCAACCCGGCGACGATCATGACCGACCCCGAGATGGCCGACGAGGTCTACATCGAGCCGATCAACACCGAAGCGATCAGCGAGATCATCCGCAAGGAACGGCCCGACGGCGTGATCGCCGGACTGGGCGGCCAGACCGGGCTCAACGTCACTGCCGAACTCGCCGAGGAGGGCGTTCTCGAAGAGTACGATGTCGAGATCATGGGAACACCGCTGGATACGATCTACGCGACCGAGGACCGCGATCTGTTCCGCCAGCGGATGGAAAAGATCGGCGAGCCGGTCGCCAAGTCGACGACCATCTCGCTCGACGAGGACGAATCGGTCACCGACTTCGACGAGGGAACGTTCCGCCAGCACATCGAAGACGCCGTCGAGGAGGTCGGCGGCCTCCCGGTTATCGCCCGAACGACCTACACCCTCGGCGGCTCGGGGTCGGGCATCGTCGACGACTTCGAGGAACTCGTCGAGCGCGTGCGCAAAGGACTTCGCCTGTCTCGCAACAGCGAAGTGCTGATCACCGAGTCGATCGCCGGCTGGGTCGAACTCGAATACGAGGTCATGCGTGATGCCGACGATTCGACGGTCATCATCTGTAACATGGAGAACATCGACCCGATGGGCATCCATACCGGCGAGTCGACGGTCGTCACACCCTCGCAGGTCATCCCGGATAAGGGCCACCAGGAGATGCGCGACTCCGCGCTGAAGGTGATCCGCGAACTCGGCATCGAGGGGGGCTGTAACATCCAACACGCCTGGCGCGATGACGGCACCCCCGGCGGCGAGTACCGCGTCGTCGAGGTCAACCCCCGCGTTTCGCGTTCCTCGGCGCTGGCCTCGAAGGCAACCGGCTACCCGATCGCCCGCGTGACCGCAAAGGTCGCGCTTGGCAAACGCCTCCATGAGATCACAAACGAGATCACCGGCGAGACGACCGCGGCCTTCGAGCCCGCGATCGACTACGTTGTCAGCAAGGTCCCGCGGTGGCCCATCGACAAGTTCGACGACGTCGACTTCGAGCTGACGACGGCAATGAAATCGACCGGCGAGGCGATGGCTATCGGCTCGACGTTCGAGGAGTCGCTGATGAAGGCCCTTCGTTCCTCGGAGTACGATCCGGCGACCGACTGGGATTCGGTCGACGATACCACCCTGACAAGCGAGTACCTCGAACGGCCCACGCCGGATCGGCCCTACGCCATGTTCGAAGCCTTCGACCGCGGCTACACGGTCGAGGAAGTCATCGAGCTAACCGGGATCGAAGAATGGTACGTCGAACGGTTCAAACGCATCGCCGACGCCGCCCAGGCGGCCCAAGACGGCGATTTCACACCGGCGGCGACCGCCGGCTACACCAACAACGAGATCGCCGAACTCGCCGACGGCGGCGTCGATGTCGAGGCCGTCGAACAGGACGTGCCGGGTCGCAACTACAAGCAGGTCGATACCTGTGCCGGGGAGTTCGAAGCCGAGACGCCCTACTACTACTCGGCGCGCCTACCGGAGTTCCACAGCGGCCCACTCGTCGGCGACAAAGCCGCGGGCGAACTGAAAATCAACAAGGACGTCGACAGCGTCGTCGTGGTCGGCGGCGGGCCGATCCGCATCGGCCAGGGTGTCGAGTTCGACTACTGTTCGGTCCACGCCATCCAGGCACTCCGCGAGATGGGCATCGAAGCCCACGTGGTCAACAACAACCCCGAAACCGTCTCGACTGACTACGATACCTCCGATGGGCTGTTCTTTGATCCGATTTCGGCCGAGGAGGTCGCCGACACCATTGAGGCCACCAGCGCGGACGGCGTGATGGTCCAGTTCGGCGGCCAGACCTCCGTAAATATCGGTGACCCGCTCCAAGAGGAGATCGACCGCCGCGGGCTGGACTGTGAGGTCATGGGTACCTCAGTCGAGGCGATGGATCTTGCCGAGGACCGCGACCGGTTCAACGAACTGATGGACGACCTCGGCATCGCCCAGCCGCAGGGCGGCACGGCGACCTCGAAACCCGAGGCGCTGGAACTCGCCCACGAGATCGGTTACCCTGTCCTCGTGCGACCGAGCTACGTGCTGGGCGGGCGTGCGATGCGTGTCGTCCACGACGACGCCGAACTCGAACGCTACATCGAGGAAGCCGTCCGCGTCTCGCCGGACAAGCCGATCCTCGTCGATCAGTTCCTCAACAACGCGGTCGAACTGGATGTCGATGCGGTCGCCGACGGCGAGGACGTACTGATCGGCGGTATCATGGAACACGTCGAGAGCGCGGGGGTCCACTCCGGCGACTCGGCGTGTATGATCCCGCCGCGCTCGCTGTCCGAGGAAACGCTGGCCCGCGTGCGCGACGTGACCGAAGGTATCGCCGAGGCGCTCGAAACCGTCGGCCTGCTGAACGTCCAGTTGGCCGTTAAGGACGGCGTGGTGTACGTCCTCGAAGCCAACCCACGCTCCTCGCGTACTGTCCCGTTCGTCTCGAAGGCGACAGGCGTCCCGATCGCCAAACTCGCCGCCAAGGTGATGACTGGGACGACACTCGCCGATCTGGATGTCGACGAACAGATCCCCGAACAGACCAGCGTCAAGGAGGTCGTCCTGCCGTTTGACCGTCTGCAAGGCTCTGACCCGCGTCTCGGCCCAGAGATGAAATCGACCGGCGAGGTCATGGGCAGCGCCGATTCGTTCGGCAAGGCCTACCAGAAGGCCCAGAACGCCACTGGCAAGCCGCTTGCCACCTCGGGAACGGTTGCGCTCGATCTCTCGGCGGAAGCCTTCCCCGATCCGGACTCCGAGGCTGGCGAGGCGTTGGTCGACGGCTTCGGCGAGTTCTTCGAGTTCTGTGAGGCCGTCGACCTCGTCGATGCCGCCCGCAAAGGGGAAGTAGATCTGATCATCTCGCGTGACCGCAACCTTCTGGAAGTCGCCGTCGAAGAGGATCTCACCTACTTCTCGACCGCAGCCAGCGCGAACGCCGCCCTCGAAGCCCTGCGTGCGGCCGACGAGCCCCTCGACGTGGTCTCGATTTCGGACCGTCCGAAACAGGTCGCCGAGTGGGGCAAGTAGGCGGACGCTAACTTACGACGTCCGCTTTTTATCTGCTAATTATAAAACGAGTTTTCCGACCGAGTTATACCGAGGACGGTAGTTATAAACAAACGGCTTAGGAGAGCTTGCCGAGTGCTTCGAAGAAGTCGGCGACCGGCCCGGCGAGCCGGACCGGCGGCTCGGCTCTCGAAACAGTGATCTCGCAGGGGACATCGAGTTCATGGGGTCGACGCCCGTCGCTCACGACGACAACGTGGTCGGCGTCCTCAACCCGGACGGTGACCTCACAGTCGCCAGCAACCACCAGCGGCGGCATCGTGTCGGTACCACACATTTCGTTGATGATCAGGCCGTTGATAGAGGGGTGGACCAGCGGCCCGCTCTCGCTGAGGTTGTAGGCCGAACTGCCGGTCGGCGTAGCGATCAGGATACCGTCAGCGTGGCCGCTGGTGTAGGGCGAGCCGTCGATCTCGACTGCGAAACTCGCACCGCCGCCGTGGCCACGACGGGGGCCGGTGACGACGATCTCATTGACTGCCGGAACGCTCTCCCAGTCGTCGCTGTCGGCACTGAGCCGTGGAGCTTCCCGGAGTTCATGATCGCCATCGCGGAGGGCGTCGACCTCCTCGCGAACGGCGTCGACGGCCGTCTCGGGCGTGACAGCGTTCAAAAACCCGACTTCGCCGAGGTTGACGCCCAAGATGGGCGTGCCACCAGCCCCGCGGGCAGCGAACAGAAACGTCCCGTCGCCGCCGATGGAGACAACCAGATCACAGTCGTCGAAGCTGTCGACGGCAGCAGCCGCTTCGGGAGCGCCGATGGCGGTGGCGGTCGACTCGTCGAGCCGGCAGTCGACGCCGTCAGCGGTGAGTGCGGTTCGGAGCTCGCCAGCCAGCGTGGTCGCCCGGCTGTTGTCGCGCTGAGCAACGATTCTGACGTCCATGGAGTCGGATTGCAAGCTGGAGTCAAAAGCCCTCCGTCAGCCGGACGGCGGTGACGGGAACATTCATACTTACGGATACTCTTAATCGGGTATGAATAATCGACCACTACGATCACGACGGGCAGCTGATTGGGTGGTGGAGTTCGCAGCCGGGGAGGCGAGGTCGGATGAGTAGCGACTGGTTCGAGGAGGCTATCAGGGAACTCGACGAGGAGTTAGACGACGAGGAGGATGTCGAGGAACTGATCGACGAGCTGGACGACGAACGCGACACGGACGAAGGGACGACAGACGAGACGGACGACCAGGGTTCGGTCGAAGCAACGGCCAGCGAGGAACCGGTCGACTCCGGGGCTGAAGCCGACACCGACGAGCAAAAAGACGTGTTCGGGTTTTCGACTAACGGGACAGGGGGCGACGAGAGCGAGCCTACCGACGACGCTCCGTCGACCGACACCGCCGCCGACGAGGCGATTTTCGGCGCCGAAAGCGAGGAAGCAGCGGGCAGGTCCTCGACGGCTCAATCCCCTGATGAGTTCGGCTTCAGCAGCGAGGAGATGGTCGACCAACCCCAACCCGAGGGGGAGACGGCGTCCGCAGACGAGTTCGACGCCGACACCGGCGGGGAATCGGGCGATCCGTTCGGCTTCGGCAGCGACGACGGCGACGAAGGGACAGCCGGCGACGAAGGGACAACCGGCGACGAAGGGACAGCCGGCGGCGAAGATGCCGATGGAGACGACCAAACGGTCGACGGTGAGAAAGCGGTCGGCGAATCGCCAGCCAGCGCGGACAACGAGGGAACAGCCGACGGCAGTGAGGCGTCGACGGCCGACCAGCCGCGGCCTGCCTCATCTTCGGGGTCCGACGCTCCCGGCACGGAGGACTCGTCGACGGCCCAAGCCCCCGAAGAGTTCGGCTTCAGTGTTGACGGAGACGAGGAGGCCGCCGCCGAAACCATGGACACCGAGAGTCCCCCGTCGGAGCCCGAACCGGCGTCGGCACCGGAGCCCGACACCGGTGGTGACGACGATCCCTTCGGCTTCGGGTCGAGCGGCGGTGGCAGTGGTGGCGGAGGAGCCGGTGGTCAAAGAGCGGGCCAATCGGGCGACGACGACTTCGGGTTCGGTGGATTCGGCGGTGGTGGTGGCGGCGGTGGCTCGCCGACGCCGTCGAGCCCCGAAGACTTCGACGACGAGGATTTCGACTCGGATATCGACCGGATCGATCTCGGGATCGAGGGGCTCGACAACATGATCCTCGGCGGGGTGCCGGAGCGCTCGCTGATCGGGATCATCGGCGGGGCCGGGACCGGTAAGACCACCTTCGCCCTCCAGTTTTTGAACGAGGCACTGGAAAACGGCGAGCGCGCGGTCTTTATTACGCTGGAACAGACCGAGGAGGCCGTGTTGTCGACCGCCGAGGAGAAAGGGTGGCCGTTTCGGGAGTATGCCGACAATGACCAGCTGGCGGTCGTCGTGCTCGACCCTGTCGAGATGGCCAACAGTTTGGCAAATATTCGGAGCGACATCTCCCGACTCATTCGAGAGTTCGGGGCTTCACGGCTCGTGCTCGACTCAGTCTCACTGCTGGAGATGATGTACGACCACCCCGCCAAACGACGGAGCGAAGTCTTCGATTTCACCCGGTCGCTGAAGGAGGCGGGCGTCACGACGCTTTTGACCTCGGAGGCCAGCGAGGAGTCGAGCCACGCCTCCCGCTACGGCGCGGTCGAGTACCTCACCGACGCCGTCTTCGTCCTGCAGTACGTCCGTACCTCGAACTTCGAGGAGACACGGCTGGCCATCGAGATCCAGAAGATTCGGGATGCCAACCACTCCCGAGCCACCAAACCGTACGATCTGACCGACGAGGGAATGAGCGTCCACCGACAGGCCAACATCTTCTGAGCGACCCTCCTACACCGAGACAGCAGCAACGTTCTGTTTGAGTCGGGTCGTGAGCACGAGCAGGAACGTAATGGACATGATCGTCAGCACGATGCTGATGGATTCGACGAGCGCGGGCTGGATGTCGGCGAGCACACCGACCTCGACGGCACTCGCACCGCCCGCGCTGAGCAGGATCGCGATGATGTAGGTGAGCATCGTATCCAGAACAGTCCGGCTCGACATCGCCGCCCCCTTGATTCGGGAAGCAAACGAGACGCCGTAGGCGGTAAAGCCGATACTCCCACCCAGTTGAACGATGAGCGTCACGTTGATCAGGTCCAGCAAAATGATGATCATGAACTGGAGGAAGGCAATAAAAAGGAATCCCGCCTCGATCCACCGGATGCTCTCGATGGAGATCGGGAGGTCAATACCGCGATCACCAGTCTCCTGTGGGGACTCGAAGTACAGCTCCCGCATCGCCAGCGCGAGAAAGATAATAAAGAACAGCTGGCAGAGCCGCCGGATCGAGCCGACAAAGCCGATGTCGGCGGCAACGACCTCCGCGGCCGCGATAACTTCGGCGGTGCCGGTGACCGCATACAGCGCCCCGGCGATTCCCGCGAGGATGACGTACCCCCACATCTCCGAGCGGATCGTCCGTCGACGGGAGTTCTGCATCGTATAATAAGTGAGACTAATCGAAGCAACAAACAACAGCAGGTAGGCGGTCAGTCGGGTGACGACCACCGTCCCCGCGGGGTTGTCCAACAGCGTCATAACGACCCTCCGCTCAGCACCTGATTGAGTTCCGTCCGAAAGTCCTGAACCGTGTTGTACCGGTAGAGTTTCGACTTCCGGAAGCATTTCGCGAGCACTGTGTCGACGCCTTCGGAAAGCTCGTTGTTGAACTGACTGGCCGGTGGCGGCTGTTCAGTAACGGCCTTCCGGAGGACGACGCCCGGTTGATCCTCGAACGGCAGCCGCCCGGCCAGCAGTTCGTAGACGATCAAGCCGAGATGGTAGATATCGGTCGAAGCGTCGACGCCGCCGAACTCCTCGGGGGCGACCTGTTCGGGGGTGGCGTATCGCGGCGGGACGCCCATCGGGAGTGCCGACAGCTGACAGAGCAGCTGGGAGATCCCCCAGTTGCTGACCTTGGGGTACGACCAGAGGGAGTCGTCGTAACTCCGGCTGAAGATCACGTTTCGAGGTGTGAGCCCCCCGTGGACCACCCCGGAGCTGTGGGCATGACAGACCGCCCCAACGACTCGGTCGATAATCCAGCGGGACTGCCGGTCCGATAGCTCATCAAGACGGTCGCTGAGCCGACGGCCCTCCTGATATTCGACGACGAACCACGGTTTTGGGATCGTCCCGTGGGCGACCACCGGGACGATGGCGTCGTGGTCGTCGACCGACTGCCATTCGTCGAGGGTCTCGGTGAACTCCGTATCGAAGCTCGGCGGCGCGCGATGCTGGATCCGTTTGAGCAGCGCCGAGTGGGTTCCCGATCCGGTCGAATAGCGGACCAACCAGAGGTCGACGTGGCTTCCCGAGCCGCGGGATTTGACCGGCTCGAACGCATCGCGTTTGGCGTCGACCGCCGGTGGGGTCGGCGGCGGCTCCTCAGGTGGGCGGCTCCGCTGTTCGCGTTCTGGAGGCTCCTCGGCCGGTTCGGGATCGTCGTCGACCAGGCCGAGGCCGTTGTACTCGGAGGGTTCGCCGGTGCGTTTCGTGACCGATCCCGAGAACTCGCGGCCACGAACCGCCGCGATGAGCTGTTTGTAACTGGTGTCGTCGCCGAGGTCGAGGTCCTCGATGGCGTCCCGGACGAGTTCCGGGAACTCGGCGGAGACGTAGCTCAGTGCTCGGAGAATGTCGTTGTGGTTCCGTGTGGGTTCGCTTTCGAGCAGCGAGGCGAGTGCGCGAACCGAGCCCGAGACGGCCTCAGGGTTGGCCGACACGACAAGACCGAGGGCCCACGACGCCGAAAGCCGCACCGTATCGTCGCGGTTCTCGAGGAGATGGAGAACGCGTTTGATTTCCGAAGAGTTGAACGTTTCGGGTTCGGTGACTGCAGCGGTTAAAAACGTCTCCGCACTGTGCTGTTCACTCCCCGATGCATTCATCATTTTATCTAAATAGTTTTCTACCATATAGTTTCTCTGAATATGTGGTCGAGGAAACAGTCGTGACCGTAGCGAGGCGGTCAGAGATTGCTCATCGCCGGCAGTAGTTCCGACCTGTATCTCCTGTTTCCGGGTGGTAAAACAGCCATAACTAGGGAGTAGCCACTGATTACCGCAGAGGGTTTACTTGCCTCGGGAGCTAATAACATATGTGAAAAAAACCGAACTCGTTCATTTGCATGCACTCTTAGTGCTGTGCTCCGAGCGGGTCGTCGACCGGGAGATCGTCGACCGGTCGTACTTCGAGCCGTACGCCGAACTTGGGGTGACGCCGGTATCGTTTCGCGCGCGGCGGGACCACCACGAGGCAGCAGTGCTCCTGCTCGCCTCACTGCTTGCGGCGGCGGTGAGCGACGAGTACGAGCCACCGGCGGATGTCGAGGCTGTTCGGACCGACTCCGACTCCACGTCGACGCGGGCTCCTGACTGTTAGCCCCACGTCCACGTCGCATCGAGAACGAACCGATAGATGCCACTGACAAGGATGGCAACCCCGTTGCCCACCAGAACGATGACAACCCCATCGCTCGCCAAGTACGGAACCAAGAGCCACTCGACGAGCGCATAGAGGATTCCGAGCTGGATGGGGACCGCCGAACCACGAATGAGATTCGTTTTGAACAGACCGACCAGATACGCGACCCTCCCGGTGTTTCGGGAGCGATTGAAGGTCCAGGCGTTGTTGAGAACATACGAGAGGATAATCGTCAGCTCGATGGCGATCAGCGCCCCCAGCAGGTAGTTCAGGCCGCCCCAATCGACAAACAGCCACAACAGGAGCTGTTGGACGCCAGCTGTGAGCGCACCCACGATAACGAACCGGCGTAGCAGTTGGGTGAGGGGGCCGTGAGTAAGGTTTCGAAGAAACGATCTGAGCATTTATTTGTAGCCGAGGGCTTCGAGGCGTGCGTTGAGATCCTCGTCGACGGTCTCGGCGGTCGACTCGTCGTCGTCCTCGTCGGTCAGTATTGTTGCCACGTGGGCTTCGACGCGCTCGCCGAACCGATCGATTATTTCGGCTTGCTCGGCGGTCGGATCATCCGAGAGGTCGGTTTGCTGGGTCGGATCCGACGGCCGGTGGTAGAGCTCCTGCTCGTCGGCGTCGATGTGCTCGATGTAGATCCAGTCGCGATCCCGGACACTCACCAGTAGCTCGCCGTCCGACAACGACCGCGGGATCGGCTGTGAGGTGACCTCCTCGCCGCGGACGGTCACCGAGACGACCGGCTTGTCGGCGGGCTGTGCGTTGCTCGACACCGTGGGCGCCAGCGAGTCACCCACCCAGTCGGGATGGGGGTCGACGCCGAGCAGGTCGGCAACGGTCGCCGGAATCGACGCGAGGCTGACCTGTGGATCGACACAGCGCGGCGGCTCGCCGGGGACGTCGACAATGAGCGGGACCCGAATCAGCTCGTCGTACAGTTTGGGGTAGTGGGCAAGGTGGCCGTGTTCTTGGAACTCCTCGCCGTGATCGCCAGCGAGGATGATCGCTGTATCTTCGGCCAGTCCATTGGCTTCGAGCGCCTCTCGAAGGCGACCGATGCTGGCGTCGACCTGCCGGACGGCCGCCTGATACAGGGTTCGAAGCTCGTTGAGCGTGCGCTCGTCGACGTCCCAGCCGAGCCCGGTTCGTAGATGGGCATGCAACATGCGGTGGGTGCCGAAGAAGTTCGATGAGACCTCCCGGATGTACCGCGGGGCCGGGACGTAGGGGGTGTGGGCGTCCATGTAGTGCACCCAGAGGAAAAACGGCGAATCGGCCGTCTCGAGGAACGACATGGCGGCGTGCTCGACATCAAACATTCGAGAGGTGTCGAGAAACGGTCTGTCGTCGGTGCTGCGCCGGAGCCACGAGCCGGCCCGCCGGAGCGGTGAGGTGGCCAACTGCACCCACGCCTCGACGGTTGGATGGGTCGCCAGATACTTGCTGTAGACGCTCGATCCGACACTCGCCACGAAGGGTTCGAACGCGTCGAACCCGGCGTCGTATCCCCAGTGAGAAGTCAGAAAGCCGTTGGCCGCGTTGAACCCTGCCGTCGAGATACCGGCCTCGGAGAGCACCGACGCGAGCGCCCGCTCGGCGGTGATCCCGATCCGGTTCGTGTCCGCAAACACATGCCGCGAGGAAAGCATCGCTGGAAACGAAAACGGCGTCCAGTTGCCGGTCGCAAACGCCCGCTCAAAGACGGCCCCCTCCTCGGCGAGCGAATCTATGACCGGGGTGTGTCGACGCTCGTCGTCCGCGCCGACTGCATCCGCCCGGAGCGAGTCAACCGTCAGAAGAACGACATTTGAAACGGCTCCAGAACCATCCATAATTTTCAGTGAGTACCAGTATCTGAGATATAGCTGCGCTTGATATTTTCGGTTGCTCGCTTAGATCACCTGACTGCGGTTTTATCACTGAAACAGGGGTTCGCCGCTACTGGAGCTCGTCGACCAGCCTGCGGAGCGTTGCGAGGTCGTACTGGCCAGGGGCGGTCGCCCCTTCGGGGTCGACCGGCGCGTAGCCGATCTTCGAGCCGTAGACTGGCGCGACTGCTCGCGTGTGTTGGCCCGCCGCACCCATCGCCATCGTGGCGACGGTCCGACCAGCCTCAACGACCCGGTGGGTCGCCGACAGTACCGCGAGGGCGTCGCTGCGGTCGACTGCGGTGACCGCGAGTTTGCCGACATCACCCTCGTCGCTGGCCGTTTTTAAAAGATCGACCAGCCCGTCGACCGAAGGCGTCGACTCGAAGTCGTGGACCGAAGCGATGACTGCGATCCCCGCCCCACGGGCGGTCTCCCGCAGCTCGTGGGCACGATCGGTGTCGGCGGCCGCAACGCTTCCGTCGAGTGCACCACATTCGAGGTCGACCGCCGCGACCGCCTCGTGGTCGAGTGCGGATTCGAGCGTGTCGAGCCGCCGGGTTTCGTTGTCGGCCTCCCCGCCCTCCCACGCGGCGCGGTTGGTGGCGATCAGCGGCAACTCGCCGTCGTAAGCCGCCAGCTGATCCAGGGGATCGGTGGCGAGATCCAGCCGGAACTCGACGGCATCCGCGTCCTCGCGGGCCGCGGGCTCCGCTGCGAGGTCGTCGGTCGCCGCCGCGAGCACGAACGAGTCGAAATCGAGTGTCGACATACCTCGCTGTTCTCGGCGATCCGCAAAACACCACCGTTAGGCGGTGGCTACTTATACAGTCGTGTCGATGGTCAGCTACGTTCTTCGAGAATCCGGTCGACGATCCGGCCCGTCGACAGTAGCTCGTCGGGATGGTCCTCACGAGGGGTTGCCCGCTCGACTCGGCAGTCGATTCCCCGCTCGCCGAGGGCCGCTCGAATCCCCTCAGCGTCGTGGTGTTGGTCGTAGCCCAGCACGATCACGTCAGGTTCGATCTCCTCGATAGGGACGAAGATGTCGTCGGGGTCGCCGAGTCGGGCGTGGTCGACGACCTCGAGGGCCCGGACCATCTCGACGCGCTGGCGGTCCGAGAGGATCGGCGGGGCTTTGTGGGTGACGTTGTCCTTCCGGGCGACGATCACGTGGAGTTCATCCGCGTAGCTGGCGGCGTCCTGTAGGTAGTGGACGTGGCCCGGATGCAGGATATCGAAGGTGCCCTGGGCGACCCCGCGTGTCGACCTGCTCATAGTTCCTCGTCGATGTCTTCTTGGGTGAAATCAAAGAACTGCTCTTCGGGCAGCGGTACGTCGAGCACATCCAGCGACCGAGACTCGCCGCTGCTGTCGAAGACCCGCCAGTCGCCCCACCCGTAGGGCGCGCCGATAATGATGTGGACATCGCCTTTGTGGAAGGTGGCGAGGTCGGCGTCGCTCGGCCGAAGGACGCCGTTTGGGTGGGAGTGAACCGAGCCGACCGCCTTGATGTCGTTGGGCACCATGTTGGTCTGGACGGTCGCACTGGTCGGGTCGGATTTCGTCCCGGGGATGACAAGCACGTCGGTGATGATCTGGCCCTTCCTGTCGAGGCCGAGTTTGCGGGCGTCTTCAGCCCGGAGAAAACCCATATACTCGTTGGGGTGAGTCTCCTCGGAGGCTTCGAGCGCGAACTCCATCGTGTCGCGGGCGATGCCGAGAATCTCACTCGATCTGAAGAGCCGCATTGGCTGATTTCGGTTCGGCGTCCATCTAAATATTCCGAACTGTCGACTCCCTGCTGGGCGGCGCGAGATAACAAGCTTAACACGTCGGTCGCCCAAACGAGGGGTATGACCGACGATACCGCCGGGGAGTCCGGCGAGCGGGACGATTCGCGTCCCGTCGTTTACGATCTCGCGCCCGACTGCACGCTCGCAGACATCGAAGTCGGTGCGAACTATCACGCCGTCGTCAACGGTGTTGTTGCCTACGGCGTTTTCGTTGACATCTCCGACTCCGTTTCCGGCCTCGTTCACGAATCGAATCTCGACCGCGACTACAGCGTCGGCGATCGCCTGATCGTCGAACTCGAAGAGCGGAAAGAAAACGGCGACATCGCCTTCGACATCCCCGACATCGAGGACTACCGCACCGATGTCGTCGACCACGAGCCCGACATCACACCCATTGCCGACCTCGAAACGGGGAGCGAAGCCACCATCGAGGGCTCGATCGTCCAGATCAAACAGACCGGCGGCCCGACGATCTTCCATATCAACGACGGCACCGGGATCGTCAGTGCCGCGGCCTTCGAGGCTGCGGGCGTCCGGGCCTACCCCGACGCCGAGATCGACGATATGGTGCGGGTCAGCGGCAGCGTCGAAACCCACCAGGACGTCCAGCAGATCGAGGCCGACTCGCTTGCGGTCCTGGACGGCGAGACCGAAGCCGACGCCCACGAAGCCCTCCAATCGGCGCTCGACGACCGAGCCGCAGCCGCCGACATCGAACCGCTGATCGAGTGGCCAGCCTTCGAGCCCGTCTTCGAGGAGCTGAAGGGCGTCGCCAAACTGCTCCGCGAAACCGTCTTGGAGGGTCGACCCATTCGCGTCCGTCACCACGCCGACGGCGACGGGATGTGTGCCGCGGCCCCGGTCCAGTTGGCGCTCGAAAACCTGATCGCCGAGGTCCACGGCGATCCCGAAGCCCCGCGACACCTATTTAAACGGCTGCCGAGCAAGGCCCCCTACTACGAGATGGAAGACGTCACTCGGGACCTGAACTTCGCCCTCGAAGGTCAGGAGCGACACGGCCAGAAACTGCCGTTCCTCCTCATGTTGGACAACGGCTCTACCGAGGAGGACGTCCCCGCCTACCAGAACCTGACCCACTACGACATCCCGATCGCGGTTATCGACCACCACCACCCCGACCCCGAGGCGGTCGAGCCGCTGCTCGATGCCCACGTCAACCCCTATCTCTACGACGAGGACTACCGGATTACGACGGGGATGATGTGTGTCGAACTCGCCCGGCTGATCGACCCCTCGATCACTGAGGATCTCGAACACGTCCCGGCGGTCGCTGGGCTGTCGGACCGCTCGAAAGCCGACGCGATGGCCGACTACGTCGACCTCGCCGACGCGGCGGGCTACGACCGCAGCCATCTCGAAGACATCGGCGAGGCACTCGACTACGCCGCTCACTGGCTCCGCTACAGCGAGGGTAAGACGCTCGTTACCGACGTGCTGGATGTCGGCTGTGACGACCCCGAGCGCCACGCCGAACTCATCGAGTTCCTCTCGGAGCGGGCCGAACGCGACATCGACCGCCAGCTCGAGGCGGTCGAGCCCCACGTCGAACACGAGCGGCTCGACTCGGCGGCCCACCTCTACCGGGTCGACCTCGATAACTTCGCCCACCGGTTTACCTACCCCGCGCCCGGCAAGACGACGGGCAACCTCCACGACCGAAAGGTCAAAGAGACGGGCGAGCCCGTCATCACAATCGGTTACGGCCCGGATTTCGCCGTGCTGCGCTCCGACGGGGTTCGGCTCGATATCCCACGAATGGTCACCGAACTCAACGAGGAGCTTCCGGGTGCCGGTGTCTCCGGCGGCGGTCACCTCGTCGTCGGCTCGATCAAGTTCGTCAAGGGTCGACGCGAATCGGTGATTGACCTACTGGTCGAAAAGATGGCCGAAGCCGACCTCGACGAGTCGCTGTCGACGGCCGCACCGCTCGAATAGTCACTGCGGCCGACTGTTGTCTGCGAATTCGAGTCGACGTTTCAGTGCCAACACGGTCCCACCAGCAGTGCCGATAGCGACGACTAGCACACCGACCGGCAGTTCTCGGGTCCCGTCGCTCGACCAGTCGCCGTCGAAGACCTCGGCGTAGTAGTCGGCGACCGCCTCGTCCTCGATGGCGAGCGCTACTTCGCGGTTGTTCCGCAGCGAGTTGTCGTTCCAGTTCAAGCTGCCGACGACCGCCGTGTCGTCGGCGACGATCCCCTTGGCGTGAATCTTGCCGAACCGACCGGTGCCCTCGGCAAGCCGGATTTCGAGATTCTCGGACCCCTCGGTTCGCTCGCCGAGCCGCCCAGCCAACGCGTCGTTTTCCTCCTCGTTGTACCACTGGCTTCCCAACAGGATCCGGACGTCGACACCACGATCAGCAGCCCGCAGAGCCGCCCGAAGGAGCGGGAAGTCGGCGCTGCCGATCGACGGCTGGACGATCAACAGCCGGTCGTCAGTCTCGTTTATAAGGCGGCTCAGTTCCGCGTCGGCGTTGTCGGGCGCTGTGAGCACCGTTACCGAGTCAGCCGTGGCCGTCAACGGGGGGTGACTCTGTGAGTACGACCCTGTTGAAGCCCCTTTGTCAGTAGTCTCGGCAGTCGACCGGAACTCGGGCCATCGGACGGTATCGTTCCACGTCGCGTCGTGGTTGAATACTGCCGCGAGGTCGTCGGCCGTCTCGCCATCCTCGACGGTCACGCCCCAGCCGCGGTTCTCGCGGCCGCCGGTCCCCGAGGGTTTCCAGTTTTCGGTCAGAACGACTGCGCGGTCGTCCGCCACGGCGTACTTGGCGTGGTGGTAGCGGAACCGCGCCCGCTGGCCGGTCATGGCGCGCACCTCGATGCCCGCTTCGGAGAGGTCGTCGAGCCGGTCGGCCTGCGTGGTCGACACCCCGCCGACCGGTCCTCCCTCGACGAGCACGCGCACCTCGGCACCGCGGTCGTGGGCAGCGATCAGTTCCTCGACCACCCGCTCGGAGGTCAGCGTGTAGGCCGCCAGATAGAGCCGCCGGTCGGCATCCTTGATGACCTCGACTGGGACCGCAGGAGAGTCGGGCAAGGCGAAGGCTTTGACTGGCGTCGACTGGGTTGTCGCTGGCTCCCGCGGTCGGAAGCCATTGGGTTGCCAGTGTGGATCACGGTCGCGATGCCACCGCTGACTTTCGGGGGCGTCTCCGTAGGAGACGGTGTCGACCACCCTGCCGTCCCGCCGGAGTTCGAGCCTCTCGCCGCTGACGGCCAGTTGAAACGAACCTCCGGCCTCGATAGCAGTAACGTTCGTATGGGTGGCCGTCTTCGCGGGGTGGCGCGTGATGGCGAACTCGCCGGTCCGATCGGGGAGTCGGGCGACTCCCTCGCCGTCGGTCACCGTCCAGTTGCCTGCCGCATCGAGGTCGACCCTCACGTACTCGCCGCGGTTCTGCGGCGTTGTCGGGTTGGGATACAGTTCGACGATCCGACCGTCGGCTCCCGCAGTGGCGGTGTGTGTCGACTCGCCAGCGCTATGGGCGACGACGACCGCGCTGCCAGCGACGAGCGCGCTGCTGGCGACCGCGAGCACCAACAGGAGCGTGAGTAGTCGACTGGAGGACGACAGACGGGCCACGCTCCGGGTGGTCCCGTGTTCGTATAAAAATCTCCGGTGGGATGGGCAGCCAGCGCGGTCGACGGTGTACTTATGCGGTTGTCGCCCGAAACGCCGGTATGGTTGAGTTGGTGTTTGCCGTCGCTGTCGGACTCCTAATTGCCGGTATCGCTGGCAGCGTGCTCCCGCTGATTCCGGCCGGGCTGGTTTCGCTGGCTGGCGTCTGGACCTACGTCCTTTTCGGAGCCGAGCCGGTCGGGGTGCTGGTGGTCGTGAGCCTGACGCTGGCAGGGCTGGCTACCGTTGTCCTCGAACACTTCGCTGGCCCGCTCGCCGCCCGCGCCAGCGGCGCCTCGACCGAGGTGACCGTCGCCTCGGCGGTCGGCGGCCTGCTGATGCTGTTCGTCCTCGGGCCGATCGGGATCATCGTCGGCGTCGTCGGTACAGTCTTCCTGCTCGAACTGAAAAACGGGACCGACACCGAGCGGGCTGCAAAGCGGTCGCTGTACACGGCCGTCGGCGTGCTCGCGTCGTCGGTCGCCCAGCTCCTGCTCACGCTGTCGATGCTCGCCGTCTTCGTTCTGTCAGTGACGGTCTTCTGAGACCCTCTGTTTGTCTTTCCTTACAAACTAACGCGTCCGGCGGGACCAGATTGCAGTTCTCGGAGCCGGTGTCGGGGCCGCTGTTTCCACCGACCACAGAGCTCGAACCCGGCACGGCGTGGTCGGTGTTGATCTGATCGGCTTCGGGCAAGTACACGAATATTCCCAAGGAATATGTTATCTTAGTTATTGGGACCAGTATGAAACGACGGACGTACGTCGGAGTGGTTGGTATGGCGGCGCTTTCGGGCTGTTCGGCGCTCTCAGGGAACAACCCGACCGACGATGTCGGCGAAAGCTACACCACCGAAGAGGAGCTTGAACTCACCGTCGACCAACTCGAAACACAGCCAGGTGGGTCGATCACGCTCGGCAACGGGTCGGAGATCAACACTGCGAGCAGTGCGGTCACGTTCGTCATCCCGCATCTCGTCGCGACGAACACCACGGAGTCGACGCTTTCGGTGCCGGATGTCAACAGCTTCGATTTACAGTCCGGCGGACAGCGACAGGATCCCTATCGGGTCGACTACAGGGAGATACTGGATGAGCTCCAGTCGTCGATCAGCGAGCCGGTTTCGGGGCCGCTGTTTCCATCAACTCCCGAGATCGGTCCCGAGGAAGAAGCCGAGGGCTGGCTCGTGTTTACAGTCCCGGAGGCCGGGGAGACAGTGAGTCTCGAACTGCGTCTCAACGGCGATGTCCAATACAACTGGTCGCTGTTAGTCTGAGCAACGCGATCAGCGACAGATCGCTGGAGGTCAGTAGAACTCGCGGACGAGGTCCATCGCGTCGTCGGGCGCGCTATCGGGGATTTCGGCCATGTTTTCGGTGACGCCGTGGGCCTGCTCGTAGGAGGGTGCGCCCTCGTTCTGGTAGAGGACGCCCTGATACTCCTTGTCCATATCGAGGATGAGATCCTTGGCGGCGTTGTAGTCGGTGCGGTCGTGGTCGGTGTCGTCGACATCGACCAGCGAATCCCGGAAGTAGTCATAGGTGTCGACGTCGTTGAACGTCACACAGGGCGAAAAGACGTTGACGAAGCCGAAGCCGTCGTGTTCGACCGCCTCTTGGACGATTTCGGCGTGGCGCATCGCATCCGACGAAAAGGACTGGGCGATGAACGTGGCTCCTGCAGAGAGTGCCAGCGCCAGTGGGTTCACTGGCGGCTGTTTCGGCCCTTCAGGCGTTGTCGACGTTTCGAAGTCCTCCCGTGAGGTCGGCGAGGCCTGCCCCTTGGTGAGGCCATAGATCCGGTTGTCCATCACGACGTAGCTCATGTCGACGTTGCGCCGGACGGCGTGGATGAAGTGGCCCACACCGATCGAGTAGCCGTCGCCGTCGCCGCCTGCGACCATCACTTCGAGATCCGGGTTGGCGAGCTTGACGCCTGTGCCGACCGGCAACGCTCGGCCGTGGACCCCATGCAGCGCGTAGCTGTGCATATAGGTCCCGATCTTGCCGGAGCAGCCGATGCCCGCCACGACGAAGGTGTTGTCGGGGTCGTTGCCGGTGTTGGCGAGGGCTTTCATCATGCCGTTCATCGTCCCGAAGTCGCCGCAGCCGGGACACCACGTCGGTTGTTTGTCGGATTTGAAATCCGTGAATCGAACGTCTGAGCTCATTGGGTTACCTCCACTTCGCCGAGCGCAGCCTTGATTTCGGCGGCTAACTCGTCTGCTTTGTACCGCACGCCGTTGTACTTGTTAATCCGTTCCACGCGGGCCAAGGCGTCGTGTTCCAGTAGATCCGCGAACTGACCGGTGTTGTTACACTCGACGACGAGTACGTCGTCGGCGCTGTTAATTTCGTCGCTCAGGTCCGGTCGCGGGAAGATGTAGGGCACCGAAATGAAGTGGACGCTGATGTCTTCCTCGTTCAGGAGGTCGATGGCTTCGACCATCGCGCCCTCGTTGGAGCCCCACGAGACGACCAGATTGTCGCTGTCGGGATCGCCGAACTCGCGCGGACTCCAACTTTCCTGCTCTTGGGCCGTTTCGACCTTCCGGTTCCGTTTGTCGACCTGCTCGACGCGCATGTCAGTATCCTCGGTCCGCCGCCCCAACTCGTCGTGTTCGAGGCCCGTGGTCATGTGGGCACCCTCGGTGGTCCCGGGGAACGCCCGCGGACTCACGCCGTCGTCAGTGAGCGCGTGGGGTTTGAACTGGCCTTTTTCGTTTTGCCACTCCTCGATCGTCTCCTCGTCGACGACCTTCCCGCGGTCGATCTCGACTTCGTCCATGTCGAACGCGTCGGGCGGGAACGTCTGTTCGGTGACCGCCAGCGAGAGATCGGCCGTGAGGTAGACGGGGATCTGGTACTTTTCGGCGAGGTTGAACGCCTCGACGGTTTTCCAGAAACACTCGTCGATAGTCGTTGGTGCGAGAACGAAGCGCGGAATCTCGCCGTGACCACCGTACAGCATCTGGTTGATGTCGCCCTGCTCCTGTTTGGTTGGCATTCCAGTAGAGGGACCCGAGCGCATCACGTTACAGATGACAAGCGGCGTCTCGCTGGTGGCGACCAGACCGAACGTTTCCGTCATGAGGTCGATCCCCGGTCCGGAGGTTGCGGTCATTGCGCGAGCGCCTGCCCGCGCGCCGCCGAGTGCCATATTGATCGCTGAGAGCTCGTCTTCGGCCTGCACCACGTGGCCGCCGTACTGCTCGATCCGGCCCGTGAGGTACTCCATCACGTTGGTCGCTGGCGTGATCGGATAGCCAGCGTAGAACCGACAGCCCGCGGCGATCGCGCCCATGCCGATTGCCTCGTCGCCGTTGATCAGGACGTAATCCTCGTCGGTGGTTTGGAGGCCGTAGTCGAAGGCGTGGTCGTACTCCTCGAGAACGTAGTCCCGACCCGCGCGGGCGGCTTCCTTGTTGTTGTCGACCAGTTTCTGCCCTTTCGAGCCGAACCGCTTCTGGAGAGCGCTATCGAGGTTCTCGATCGGGAAGTCGGCGACCGCACACGCCGCTCCGAGGGCGACAACGTTGCGCATGATCGCGCCGCCTGCCTCCTCGGCCAGCCGTTTGAGCGGCACGTCGAGGCCGATCACCTCGTCCGGGATGGTGGCGTTCTGCATCGTCGTCCGCTCGCCGTCGTAGATGATGACCGAGCTGTCGTGGAGCTCCGAGCGGTTCTCGTCGATCGTCCGTGGCGTCAACGCAATGAGGACGTCGAGTCTGTCGACGACACTCTGGACCCGGTCGACGGAGGTACGGATCTTGTAGGCCGTGTATCCGCCACGGATGCGTGAGGCGAAGTCCTTGGAGGTGAACACGTGCCGACCGGCCCGTGAGAGCGCCCGAGCGAAGATCTTCCCCGTCGAGTCGATGCCATCGCCAGCCTCTCCGCCGATGGCCCAGTTGAAGTCCGCAGGCATGGTATTATCTACCCTTTCTAATGGTAAATCAAAAGACTTCTGAAAACCACCCCGGTGACATTTCTGGGCATTGTCGAACAAGTATCGGACAACAATGCATACATATCAAATTTTACTTTGTGTCATGCTGTATGTCGGCGGCCCCCATGGACACGGTGGAGAGAAGGACCCTTTAGCCCGCAGTGAGTACGGTTGGTATGGACGCCACAGTTACAGTCACTGAGACTGCGGACGTCGGTCCCGATACGGTCTCGATCGCCTTCGAGACCCCTGAGGGGTTCGACGCCCAGCCCGGCCAGTTTGTCAAGCTCAGCGCTGAGGTCGACGGCGAGAGCTACGCCCGTTTTTATACGATTTCCTCGCCGGATATGGTCGCGGAGTTCGAGATCACCATCGAGATCGACCCAACGGAGAGCGGCCCCTTCAGCGAGCATCTCGCCGGCCTCTCGACGGGCGACACCATCGAGATGAGCGGGCCGTTCGGCTCCGACTACTACGAGGGCGAGCCCCGTGTCATCGTCCTCGCCGGCGGACCGGGCATTGGCCCCGCGGTCGGGATCGGTGAGCGCGTCATCGACGACGGCGGCGAGCTGGCTATCATTTATACCGACAACGCGCCAGCACACGAAGACCGGCTCTCGAAACTCGATGCGGCCGGCGCGAGCGTGGCGATTACCGACGGCGCGATCACCGAGGCCGTCGACGCTGCGCTGACCGGCCACGAGGACGAACAGGTCTTCGTCTACGGCTTTGCCGACTTCGTCGACGAGGCCATCGAGGCGACCGAAGCCGCCGGTGGCGATCCCGACGCGGTAAAGGTCGAGAACTTCGGGTAGGAACCGCCTACTAGACAAAGAACCGAAGTAGAGACCGGCTACCACTCGGCGGCACTTTTACTGGTCGATCGACGACCCGCTTTCGGCGTCGGTGGCCTCGTTATCGGCTTCGGTCTCGGGGTCGACCGGTTGGGCACCGGTGATCGCGAAGCGACTCCCACTGTCGGCGCCGTCCTGTGCGGTGATCTCCCAGCCGTGTGCATCGACGATTTTGGCGACGATAGACAGCCCGAGTCCCGATTCGGACTCGTGGGTATCGCTATCCAACTGCGGCGGGCCGTCCTCGAAGCCATGGCCGTCGTCGGCGACGGCGAACCAGTCGTCGTAACACTCGACGGTGATCGTCAGCTCCGGGCCGCCGTGTTCGACGCTGTTGCGGAACAGGTTCTCGAAGACCTGCTGGAGCCGGGGGGCGTCGGCCTCGATGGTGAGTTCGCCCTCGATCTCGAGATCGGCGTCCCGGGAGTCGACCGACTCCCAGGCCCACTCGGCGACTGTCTCGACGTGCGTGGGACCAACCATATCGATGATTTCCCCCTTCCGTGCGAGCAACAGCATATCGTCGATCAGCGTCTGCATCCGGTCGTGGGCGCGTTCGACCGCCGCCAGCGTCTCGGTATTACCGGTGGTTTTGACCTGATCGATGTAGCCCTGGGCGACGCTCAACGGATTGCGGAGGTCGTGTGAGACGTAGCCGGTGAACTCCGAGAGGCGGTCGTTCTGTCGCTGAAGCTCGGCCTCGCGTTCGACCCGGACCATCGCCGCGCTCACGCTGGCCGCGAGAATCCGCAGCAGGTCGACTTCGAGATCCGAAAACTCCCGCTGTTCGAGCGTCGCCGTGACGAGGACGCCGTAGGACTGGACCGGCACGATGATCTCGGATTTGATGTCCGTATCAGTCGGATACCGGTCGGGTTCGGCCTGCACGTCGTCGACGACCACCACCGAGTTCATCGCATACGCCTTCCAGATGAGCCCCTCGCCACCCTCGAATCGGGGCTGGCTCTCGAAGTGGGCGTCGGCCTTTTGGGTCTGGGTCACCGGCAACAGCGCCTCGGCCTCGTCGTCGTGCTCCCAGAGTGCAGTTAGCGGGAGTTCGAGGATCTCGGCGGCCGCCTCCATGGCGAGTTCGGCGACTGCCCCGTCGTCGTCGGCGGTCAGGAACTCCTGGGTCGTCTCCTGGAGCTCCCGGAGCTTCGACTCCGTAGAGCGGCGTTCGAGCTGGTAGCTCACCCACTTGGTCAAGACTTCGACGAAGGCGAGTTCGGTGTCGGTAAACGACTGCTCGCGTGGATCGTCGTCGGCGAACCACAGCGTGCCGTACAGCCGGCCGTCGATCCGAATGTTGCCGCCGAGATAGCAGTCGAGTTCGAACCGCTGGTAGGCCGGATCGTCGGCCCACCCCTCGGCCGGTGCGTCTTCGAGCCTAAACAGCGAGTCCTGCTGGATCGTCTTCCGACAGTAGCTCTCCGAAATCGGGGCCGTCGCCCCCGGCTGGAGCCGGTCGTGGTCGCCGTGGGCCGAGACGATCTGTCGACGGTCGTCCTCGATCGTCGACAACACGCCGTAGCGCAGGTCCAGCCGGTCACAGGTCAACTCCAAGACGCGATCGATCCGGTCGGCGAACGATAGTGTCGTGTCGGCCGACAGCTGGTAGAGCCGCCGCAGGGAGTCGACGTTCTCCCGAAGCTGGGTTTCGAGCCGTCGGCGCTCGGTGATGTCCTGAACCGAACCGATGATCTCGGTCACCTCGCCGGCGGTCCTCTTGGGCGAGCCATGAATCCGGACCCACTTGTGGTCGCCTTCGGGCGTCCGGAGTCGGGCTTCGAGGTCGGCTGGCTCGCCCGCCCGAAGCCCGTCGAAAGCCTCCCGAACCGCGTTGGACGGGTCCGGATGGTATTGGAGGATGTTCTCGATGGTCGGATCGAAGGAGTCGGGGAGTTCGTAGATCTCGTAGACCTGGTCGGTGACCTCGACCGCGTTGTCGTCGAGATCCCACGCCCAGCCGCCGATGGCCGCCAACTGCTCGGCCTGTCGGAACAGATCGTTCTGTCGCTCCATCCGGCGCTGTTCGGCCAACTGCTCAGTGATGTCCCGACCGATGCCGACGATGCCGACGATCTCGTCGGCCGAATTCCGGTAGGGATGGGCTAACACGTCAGTCGTGTAGGTCGGTGCGCCGTTGGGATGGTGGGTAAGCTGGATGCGAAACTGCTCGCGGTTCCCCTCGAGGAGTTCCCGCAGTCCCTGCTCGAATCGGCCGTACTCCGGGCCCTCCAAGAGCGTTTCGTTGAACACGCCGGCGAGGGGCTGGCCGATGAGATCACTCGCCGAAAGGCCGAGCCGCTCGATCAGTCTGTTGTTGACGTAGCTGATCCGGAGCTCGCTGTCGAGGACCCACGCCGAATCCTGCATCTGTTCGACGATCGCCTCGTGGAGCGCCGAGGTGTCGACCGCCTCCGCGCCGGCGGTTTTCGACATCGGCGTCTCGGTGTCGATCCGGGCTTCGAGTTTGTCCGCACTCTCGGCTCCGGCAGGCACATAGCCGTCGGCTGCGGTCACCAAGACGTTCCGCACTGCGGTCGGGTCGTCGGATCCGGCGACGATAAACGGGATCGAAAACGGCTCGGGGAGGCGGTCCAACACGGATTCGAGATCCTTGATGGTGCTCGACCGCCACCGGTAGACGACCGCGGCATACCGACTCGCCGTCGACTCATCGGTGAGTTCGTCGACCGAATCCGTATGGTCGACGTCGAACGTCGACCAGAGGGCGGTGTAGAACTCCGATTGGTAGGAGCCGACGACATCGCTCGCGGGGTCGTAGACGAGTATCGGCTCTTTGTCGGTCTGTATGTCGATCATCGCTACTCAGATCCGGCTTGTCATTCTGGTGATGAAGGTTTGCGTCTGAATAAAGCCATTGATACCCCTCCTCGAACGCCCGAGCGGTGGTTAGTGCGTGCATCGAGACTCCCGAAACGTGCCCTCGGTGACCTGTCAGCAGAGAGACTACAGTTTCGTCTTTTATATACTGACCTATCTCACAAGGCGACGATTGGCATAGGTTTATCATTGTCAATACAGACAGTTACGGCGTATGTCTGAGACAGATGTCGACCTGGAGGCCAGACTGGCCGAACAGGACTCGTTCGAACCCCCCGAATCGTTTGTCGAGCAGGCGAACGTCTCCGACCCCGGAATCTACGACGATTTCGGGAACAACTGGCCGGAGTGCTGGGAGGCTGCCGCGGATCTCCTAGAGTGGACGGACGACTACGACCAGGTCCTCGACGACAGCAACCCGCCCTTCTATCAGTGGTTCACCGACGGCGAACTCAACGCCTCGGCGAACTGTCTCGACCGTCACCTCAACAAGCGGGGCGACGAGGCCGCCATCGAGTGGGTCGGCGAGCCAACCGACGAGGAAAATCGTACCTACACCTACAACGACCTCCACCGCGAGGTAAACGAGTTCGCCGCCGCCCTGCGGGATCTCGGTGTCGAGGAAGACGACGTCGTAACGTTGTATATGCCGATGATCCCCGAGCTGCCGGTCGCCATGCTGGCGTGTGCCCGGATCGGCGCACCTCACTCGGTGGTCTTCGCCGGCTTTTCGGCCGATGCACTGGCCACCCGGATGAACGCCGCCGACTCCGAGTATCTCGTCACCTGTGACGGTTACTACCGCCGCGGCGACCCCCTCGACCACTTCGACAAGGCTACCACCGGCCTCGACGGCGTCGACCACGCGGTCGACACCGTGGTCGTCGAGCGCCTGCCGAGCGAGGACGCCATCGCCCACAACTGGCCCGAATCCACCCGCGGCTACGACGAACTCGTCGAGAACCATGCGGGCGAAACTGTCGAGCCGGTCGATCGGGACGCCGAAGACATGCTGTTCCTGATGTACACCTCGGGAACAACCGGCCAGCCAAAGGGTGTCAAACACACGACGGGTGGCTATCTCTCGTGGACGGCGTGGACCTCCCACGCAGTACTGGACATCAAGCCCGAAGACACCTACTTCTGTGCGGCCGATATCGGCTGGATTACCGGCCACTCGTATATCGTCTACGGCCCGCTCGCGCTCGGGACGACGACGATGATGTACGAGGGAACCCCCGACTACCCCGACCGCAACCGCCTCTGGGAGATCATCGAGGAGTACGAGGCCAATCAGCTCTACACTGCGCCAACCGCGATTCGAGCCTTCATGAAGTGGGGCGAACAGTACCCCGCCAACCACGATCTCTCCTCGCTGCGACTCCTCGGAACCGTGGGCGAGCCGATCAACCCGCGGGCGTGGAAATGGTACTACCAACACATCGGCGACGAGTCCTGCCCGGTCGTCGACACGTGGTGGCAGACCGA
>Ga0207753_1000124_pt1 | contig 30305 bp, 27 predicted proteins | sample PonA233FremontCA_2_FD_187273 | JGI IMG/M metagenome (GOLD analysis project Ga0207753, IMG submission 187273) | Salt pond sediment microbial community from Fremont, CA, USA - Pond A23 Sediment 3 (SPAdes) | ecosystem: Environmental > Aquatic > Non-marine Saline and Alkaline > Saline | place: USA... | reverse complement strand
ACAAGATGCGTGTCAACGCCACAGCTTTGAGTTCAGATACGAGAAACATGGAAATCGGAACGCTGTCGAACGTGTCTTTCGTGAAATAAAACGCAGAACTACCAGTTTCTCAAACTGTTTTAGCAACGCCAAAGCAGAAACTGCTGACGAGTGGCTCAGATCATTCGCTTTCGCATGGAATCAGCTTATCTGAACACTACGGTTGAGAGAACGGACACCTCACAAGATCATTAAATAGGTAATCAAATTCTTTTGCATTATTATAAGTTAAAATTACTAGCTTATATATTGACATGTCGGGTGTCAAACTAAGCCATACAGTAATCCATCACGGAATTCACAAAGACGATCCACAGCTATCTTACGGTGTAAGCCCGAATCGCATTGCTGGCAATGAGACTGCGAACGAGTTCGGTTCGAAAGGAGTATGCCTGAATGGCGCCGTAGATCCCCGCAAAATTGAATCACTCTACACTGACGCATTCTCCTTCCTAAACCACCAATTTATCATGATAATTACCCGATGATCTCATAAAATATAATGTTGGTTATGTGCTAACTATAGTTGATACTGGCGAACGTTTCACAACTTTGCACTCACGGACTTCGCTCCAATCTCAAATTTTTATCACAAAACCCAATTATTATCAAATATATATTTGTAGTGGTAGAACGATAGATCTATCTGCTATAATATATTTGTAATTACAGCGTGTTCTGAAGCTTCGATCGGTTCACTGTGAGATTCTAAGTTATTGTTGACAAGTTTATAAATATCTGCCATAGTAAATTGTAAATATGGTGGGTCGATTAACACATTTAATAATTGTGATATACTGTCTTCGTAATCGAAAAGAAATCGTAACCTGCATCACCTTGTTCGCGATATGTCTCTGAAGAGGAATCTTTGAAACCACCAAATGGAACATGCAGATCAAGTCCGGTCGATTTCTCGTTAACCTTCACAACACCTGCCTCGATTTCATCGATAAAACGGCCAATTTCGGCGTTGCTGTCGGAAATCACGCTCGCTGAGAGGCCGTAATCGATGTTATTGGCGACCTGCATCGCCTCATCGAAGTCGGAAACACGCATGACCGCGATTACTGGACCGAACACTTCCTCTTGACCGAGTGTACCCTCGGGGTCAACATCGGTGAAAACCGTTGGCTTAACGAAAAATCCGCCCCCAAACCGGTCATTTTGAGAGGCTCTGCCGCCTGTTTCAAGAGTTGCGCCTTCATCCTTTGCGACTTCAATGTATTCCAGCGTTGATTCAAGCTCAGATTCATTGGACTGTGGACCCATGTCGTAGCCATCGAGACCGGGACCGATCTCAATCGATTCGGCTCGATCAACCAGCTCTTTGACAAACTCATCGTGGATGTCTTTATGCACAATAGCGCGGGACGTCGCAGTGCACGCCTGTCCAGTGACGCCGAAGCTGCCATCGGCAACGATTTGGCTCGCCTCTGCGGGATCAGCGGAAGCACTGACCACCGCGGGATTCTTTCCACCCATTTCTGTTTGGACGCGTTTCTCATGTTCAGTCGCGTTTTTATAAACACGCTTGCCGACGTTAGTGCTCCCAGTGAAAGAGACAGCATCAACACTATCGTGGGTCGTCAGCGGCTCACCTAGCTCCTTGCCGGATCCAGTGAGAAAGTTTATCACACCATCCGGTAGATTTGCAGCTTCGACGCATTCAATGAGTTTCCTGCCAATCTCAGGGGTGAGCGTCGCAGGCTTCCAGACGATGGAATTGCCGGCTGCGAGTGCGGGAGCGATCTTCCATGATGGAATTGCAATAGGGTAGTTCCACGGTGTGATAATTGAGGCAACGCCGATAGGCTCCTCTTTCGTGTAGAGGCGCTTATTTCGACCGCTGGGTTGGCGGATCTCACCGCCACGGTCACGAGCTTTCTCAGCATAATAATAGAATATATCTATCGCGCGGCTAACTTCGCCGGCGGCCTCTGGCCACGCTTTTCCCTCCTCCCGGACGAGAGTTCGAGTCAATTCATCCTGACGTGACTCGACTTCAGTGGCGATTTGTCGCATGTGGGCACCTCGCTCTGGTCCGGGTGTGTTTGCCCACTCGTCAGCTGCAGAGGCTGCAGCTTCGATCGCGGCGTTTGCATCGTCTGCCGTCGAATACTGATACTCACCGATCAGATCACTCAGATCAGCCGGATTCGTGTCCTCAAAGACATCGCCGCTCTCGGACTCGATCCATTCTCCATCGACGAAGTTGTGCCGTAGCTCGGTCATGCCCATATACCATGCAGTTGGAGGTATAGGAGTTTTCCGGTCGATAATATTTTGGAGTGAATTAATAACTGATTATGATTCATTCTAAGAGGTTGGTCTACGCTGGGCATTCATCCAATACAAATTATATTTGATCGGTCAAGATCGTGATTTACAGACTACAAAATACCAGCAGTATTTTGCAAATAATTGGATTATAGACTGTAGATCAAATAACGGCTGTCGGTGTGCAAACTACATCTTTCTTTGGCGAGGCCGCAAATCGTAAAACCATTCGAGACGGTTCGGGACGTGAGCCATCTTGCTTTAGATTGTCTTTCAGCAATCGTCAAGATACCCGGCCGGGTACCCTAGTTCGACCAGAATATCGTCTGTGTGTTCACCGACCTGAGGTGGTTGTGATCGCGCCGGAGGCGTCTCGCCGTTTATTCTGAACGGGAGACTCACAACATCAAGGTCTGGCAAGTTGGACCGTTCAAGAGTTTGAATCATCCCATTGGTCTGGACTTGCGGATCATCGGGGATCACAGACAAATCCTGGACTGGTGCACACCAGACATCACGTTCGAGTAGCCGTTCAAGCCAGTAGTCGGTTGTCTGCTCTGAAAAGGCCACCTCGATCCGTCGTTTAAGTTCGTCCTTTCGCTCGTAGGCCTCCTCGAGCGATGTAATCGATTCCAATTCTTCGATCTCGAGGGCCTCTGCAACCTCGGCGACAGGGGACAGCGAGAGCGCAAGGTGGCCGTCGTTGGTTTTGTAGACACCGTAGGGGGCCTGCAAATACACGTGTCCCATCCCTGGAACTCTACTGCGCCTGGCTGGTTCACCGTCGTTTGCTGTAACAGTCACCTCCTGGGAGAGCAGGTGGACAGCCGAACTCATCATGTCTACCTCGATCTGTTTCCCCTCGCCGGTCCGCTCGCGCTCATAGAGCGCGGCGAGGACGCTCACAACAATTTGCATCGCAGTGTACGTGTCGATCACCGTCGTCCCTACGGGCGTCGGCGGATCGTCGGCGTGTCCGGTGATATTCATCACACCGGACAGCGCTTGCAGGAGGATATCTTGGGCCGGACGATCCGTGTAGGGTCCAGATGTCCCGTATCCCGAAGACGAGCAGTAAACGAGCTTAGGGTTCTGATCTACAAGGTCATCGTAATCGAATCCGAGCCTGTCCATCACGCCCGGTCGAAAGTTCTCTATTAGCACGTCAGCCGACGCGACGAGATCATACGCAACCTCCTTGTGGCGATCGTCTTTGAGGTTCAGCTCGATACTTCGTTTATTTCGGTTGACTGCGAGAAAGGACAGGTTCTCGTCTCCCCAGATTGTGTTCAGTCCAATTTGCGCGTCCTCATCACGCTCAGGGGCGCTGCGCATCCACTCTCCCCCGGGCGGCTCAATCTTCACGATGTCCGCACCGAGATCGCCCATGATCTGGGTTGCGAAGGGTCCCTGCGCCAGCTGTGCGAAGCTCACCACCCGGATGTCGCTCAATGCGCCAGTCATGGAGGCTTAATAGACAGTTCATCTAATAAGCGTACGTGTCCTCTGAATTCACGGCATCCGAATTCACAGCGTCGAGGTCGGGAGTAGTCAGGTCCGCAACGTCGATCCGCCATCGACGACCAAGTCGTGTCCTGTCACGAACGAAGCATCATCACCGAGCAGGAAGGCGATACAAGCGGCGACCTCGTCCGGTTGGCCGAACCGTCCCAGCGCGTGTTCCTCCTTGAGTCGGTCGGTATCCGCATCCTCGCTGAGGTTCGCCGTCAGCAGCGGTGTTTCGACTCGTCCCGGGAGGACTGCGTTGACACGGATTCCTTCGCCGCCCAACGCCCCGGCAAGCGACTTGGTGAGATTCGACACTGCCGCTTTGCAGAGCGCGTACGTCGCCGCGTCGGGCAACCCATGGATCGCTCCGACGGAGGAGACGTTCACGATGGCACCGCCCTCCGGCAGGTGAGGGACTGCGACGTGACACCCATTCCATGCACCGAGTAGGTTCGCTGCCAGTAGTCGGTCGCGCTCGGTCGGCGTTGTCTGCTGGAACGACGTATTTTGGGTGATGCCTGCATTGTTAACGAGAAACTCGAGCTCGTACTCCTGGTCAACGTCTGTGACGACCCTTCTAAAGGCATTATACTCGGTAACATCCAACCGTCGGAAGAAGGCGTCACCCCCGTCATCGACGATGCTAGCAACCGTCTCACGGCCAGACGATTCATCCACGTCGGTGACGACGACTCTCGCCCCCTCCTCAGCACAGCGCAATGCCGTCGCCCGACCAATTCCGGACCCCGAACCGGTGATCAGTACCGTTCCGTCTGCGAGTCGCATACGTCCCGTCGTTCACCCAGAATGATAACTGTTAGCCGGAGATATCGCGGTGATGTGCCGGTAGGTCGCTCTCCAAGGATTTCCCACGTTCCCGCGGTGATCCTCGTGCTACTCTTCGTGTTCGACGAGCGCCCGTCGATCGATCTTTCCCGTCCGCGTCGTCGGCAACCGATCCACAAACGTGATATCGCGTGGGTAGGCGTATTTCGCGACGTCCTCGCGAACTGCGTCCCGAAGAGATTCGCGGAGCGACTCCGACGGGACCGTCTCTTCTGTGAGCGTAAGAAAGGCGGTGACGCGCTCACCTCGCCGATCGTCAGGGATCCCCACAACGCCCGCGCTGGTTACCGCCTCGTGAGAGAGTAGGGCTTGCTCCACGTCGCTCGGGGCGATTCGGTAACCACTTGAAATGATGAGGTCGTCGTCGCGCGCGGCAAACCAAACGTATCCGTCCTCGTCGCGATGTGCTAAGTCTCCGGTGCGGTGCCAGCCGTTATCGGTCGGGTCCGAGTCCCCGACTTCTCCCCAGTAACGTTGGAAGACACCAGGATTGTCGTTCGCTCGAACCGCAATCTCTCCGATCGTTCCCGTCGGAATCAGCTCAGACGTATCTTGTTCCAGAATCGCCACATCGTAACCCGGAACTGGCTTACCCATACTTCCGGGCCGTAGCTCGAACCATGATTGGCAGTTCACGACGGCGTTTCCTATTTCGGTCTGGCCGTACCCCTCGTTGACAACGACGCCGTCGAACGCTTCTTCTACCCACTCGATCGCTTCCGATGTAAGCGGTTCGCTCCCCGAGACGATCACCTTGAGCGAGAGGTCGAACGCCGACGGCGAGACATCCTCCTGACGGAGCAGCCGAAGCGCTGTCGGCGGTAGCGACGCGTGAGTCACGCCGAACGATTCGAGCACATCATAAACCGTTTCGGCATCAAACGACCGAATCGGACGGCCGATGACTGGTCTGCCGTAGTGCCAAGCGGGGAAGACGACAGTGCCTAGGCCGCCGATCCACGCCCAGTCCGAGGGCGTCCAGTAGACTCCCTCCGTCGGCCGTGCATGCGGGTGCTCGAAGTATAGACGGAACGCCGGACAGTAGCTGCGCCAAATCGCCTGCCCGTGGACCACGCCTTTGGCTTTCCCCGTGGTTCCGCTGGTGTAGATGATGACAGCAGGGTCTTCCAGCATCGTCGACACGATCTCGATTGACGGGGTATTCGCCTCGAGGTCATCGAAGGAGCAATCGCCCGCCGGCGACATGATTTCTCCGTCATCAACTAGACCACTTGCTCCGCCGGTTGATGTACTGTCTTCACCTATACGTTCTTCCTCTTCGTCGATCGGATCGACCGTCACGACGTAGGTCAGGTCAGGACACGCTTCGCGAACGGCGGCGACGGATTCAGCAACTCTGCGGTCTATAATCGCGACATCAGCGCCGCTATCGACGAGGCGGTGACGAAATGCTTCGTCGCCGAACAGCGGCGAGAGGGGAACTGAGACAGCCCCAAGCTTCCAGCACGCGAGGTGTGATACGAGCGTTTCCGGCTGCTGACCGAGCGCTATCGCGACCCGATCGCCACGCTCGATCCCACACTCACGGAGTCCACCCGCCACCCGGCCGCTCCAGTCGTCTACGTCGCCAAACGTGTACATCTCCCGCCGGCCGTCCGGATATCCCTGGTAGAGCGCCACAGCGTCAGGATCGTGTTTCTGCACGCAGTCGCGAGCGACGTTGTACTCCTCCGGAAGATTCCACTCGAATGCTTCGCAGGCCGCCTCATAGGATTCACCGTTGAGTTCGAGGAACCGCGCCATAATTAGTACCGGCTGTCAGACCCTATAAAAGGACACCTCGAGACGAGAAACCGTCGAAATGTGTCGCGAGCGTACTTTGATAACCTCGGCGAGCGAGGCTCTGGGTATGGCAAATTATCGAGCGGGTATCATCGGGACCGGTGGGGTTGCCGGTCTCGGGACAATAGGCGTCGACGATCGCGACGGCTCTCGTGCCACGGCGAGCCACGCTGGTGGATACGACGCGACCGAGAGTGTCGAACTCGTCGCGGCCGCCGACGTGAACGGCGAGACGCTGGCGGCGTTTTGCGACGCTTGGGACGTGCCACCCAACAGCAGGTACGCAGATCACGAGGCGATGCTGGCGGCCGAAAACTTGGATATCATCTCCGTCTGCACGCCGGCGCTCTTCCACCGCGAGCACGTGGTTGACGCCGCCGAAGATGGAGTCGATGCGATCCTGTGCGAAAAGCCGATTGCATCGAGTCTGGACGAGGCTACTGAGATGATCGAGGTGTGCGAGACAACGGATACAGATCTCGTCGTGAACTACACCCTCCGGTTTACTGCGAAGTTCCAGCATCTCCGGAAACTCATCCGCTCAGGCGAGGCTCTAGGCGACGTTCGATCGGTCGTCGTCCAGTCGCGCATGGAACTCGGACGCAACGCTACCCACGTGCTCGACCTCCTCGACTACCTTTTCGAGGACGAGATGGACGATATCTGGGGGCACGTGACCGGAGAGAATGAGTCGGTCGAGACGCTTTCAGCCAGAGACGATGTTGACGACGCTGCCGGCAGGGCGATGCTCTCGATCGGCGACGTCCAAGCGACTGTCGACTGTACGACCCCTCGCCGGATGTCCTCGATCTCCTACCAGTTCCTTGGTTCGGCGGGAAAACTATCCGTTAATCTTGACGATGGCGAATGGCGCTACTGGCGACTCGAGGGCGACGAACACATCCCAGCGGAGATGCCCGGAATCGACGGCGCGTGGACGTGGGACGACGACTACGAACGGGGGTTCGCCAACGCTATCACTCACGTTCGTGATCGACTCGATGGGAGCGACCGAACCGTCTCGACTGCCCACGATGCGAAGCGATCACTCGAGGCGCTAGTCGCGATCTTTGTCTCTCACTACACAGGTTCGCGCGTCTCGTTGCCGCTCCAACGGCCCTTCGAAGATGTCGAAATTCGGTCTTGGTGAGACAGACAACCATTATTGCCGCACCACGCAATCGACGATCGATTCAGTCGTCGGAATCGTCCACTTGCCCCTCAAAGAACGCGTCGATGCGAGCCTGGGTCTCCTCCGACGCGAGCAGCGCCGCTAAACGGTCCACGGATCGCTGGTAGGAGACGCACTCCGTGATGTTCTCGGTGACGGTGTGTTTGACGGCCGCGACGGCGTGAGCCGGTGCGTCTGAGATATTTGATGCGACCTCGTCGACCGCTGCCTCCAGTTTGTTGGGGTCAACGACGCGGTTGACCAGACCCCACTCACGGGCAGTGACAGCGTCAATCTCATCGCCTGTCAGAGCGAGTTCAAGGATCCGCTTTCGACCGACGAGTTCGATTCCACAGTCGAGCGCATACCCCGGCGTCAAACCGAGGCGAGTCTCCGGAAGCGCGAACGTCGCGTCAGCCGTCGCCACCGCGAGATCGCAGGCGGCGACGAGTTCGAATCCACCGCCAAAGGCAGACCCGTTGACCGCCGCGATCACTGGAATCGATAGCGACTCGATGCGTCGATGAAGACGAAATTCGGGTTCGACGAGTTCCTCGACGTCGGCCACAGTGTCGGCTCCCCGGAGCCCCTCGACGTCGCTTCCAGCGCAGAAGGCGTCGCCAGTACCACTGAGGACCGCAACGCGCGCCTCGTCGTTAGCCCGGTCTAAAGCCTCCGTCAGTTCATGGAGGGCGTCCGGCGAGAGGGCGTTTTTTTTCTCTGGGCGGTCGATAGTGATTCGGGCCGTGTTCCCATCGAGATCGTATCGGATCACGGTTCAACCACCTGATTCTTCAGTCCGGTGAATTCACCGCGCTCGTCTGCCTGGGCCACATTTTCTGCTAGAAGTGCAGCAACGCGGTCCAACAGTCCCGGTGAACTCCCCGCGTTGTGTGGCGTCAGGAGGACGTTGTCGAACTCCCAGAGCGGATGCTCGGCAGGCAGCGGTTCCGGGTCAGTTACGTCCAGCGCCGCGCCGCCGATCACGTTTCGTCTCAGCGCATTCACCAGCTCGTCTGTATCGACAACTGGCCCTCGGGCGACATTGACGAGGACGGCGTCGTTAGAGAGCGTCTGTAGCTCCGGGCGACCGACGAGCCTGCGAGTTTTGTCTGTCAACGGACATGATAAAACAATATAATCCGATCGGGAGAAGGGTTCATGAATCTCGTCATACCCGAACACTTCATCGGCGGAGCCCCCCTTCTCGGGGGTATGTCGCACCCCTAACCGTTCGACGCCAAACGGTTCAAGACGCTTCAGCAGCTGTGTACCGATCGACCCGAGTCCGACCACGGTGACCGTGCTTCCCGTCAGTTCGCCGGGCTGGTAGTGGCGCCACTCTCGGCGCTTCTGACGTCGCATTCCCTCCCGCAGGTCGCGGACGAAAATGAGCAGGTAGCCTAACACCTGCTCGGAAATACACGGCATCAAGCCGGACCCGTTCGTAACGGCGATACCGCGTCGCTTGAGTTCCTCAAGCGGGAGGGACCCAACGCCGCTCGAGGCGTGAGCGTACAGCCGGAGGTTTTTCGCTAGTTCGAGGCGCTCCATCGAGAATCCGTTTCCTGCGACAATTGTCGCCTTGGGGAGTAGTTCACGTTCTTCATCTGGCGTTCGTGCAAGGTGAATTGTCCACTCAGGAAGGTGACGCTCCAGTGCCGCCTGAAAGTCTGACGCAGGGAGCCCAGGCGCACCTTCCCGAAGGATAAGGACGTATGCATCGTCGGGGTCTATCGTTGCGTGGGTCGTGTCGGTCATGGTGAATTTCGGTTCGTCGTGCCGTCGTCGCTCACAGCAGATCCTTCGCGATGACGTTCTTCTGAATCTCGGACGTTCCCTCAAAGATCGGAAGCGCGCGGGCATCCCGGTAGTACCGCTCAGCGGGGAAGTCTGTGACGTAGCCAGCACCTCCGTGAATCTGTACGGCGTCGTCGGCCACCTCGACGGCCTTTTCGCTGGCAAACAGTTTGGCCGTGCTCGCCAGCCGCGTCGCGTCCTCCGCTCCCTCGTCACAGCGGGCCGCCGCACGATAGGTGAGTGACCGCGCCGCCTCAACCGCCGTCTCCATCTCCGCGATCGTGTGGCGGACTGCTTGGAACTCCGAAATGAAGCGATCGAACTGCTCGCGTTCGGTAGCGTAAGAGACCGCGGCATCGAGAGCCGCTTGCGCGGTGCCGACCGCTTGTGCAGCGACCTCAACCCGGCCCGGAGCAAGCACATCCATCAGATGGTAGAAGCCTCGGTTTTCCTCGCCAACAAGGTTGTCTGCTGGTACAGTCACATCATCTAGGTGGACGTCCGCGAGGTCAGAGGCGTGCAGACCGAGTTTGTTCTCGATGCGTTCGGCCTCATAACCGTCCGTCTTGGTCGGGACAAGAAAACAACTCAAACCACGGTGACCTTCGCCGGGGTCCGTCTTTGCGACGACAATAACGACATCAGCCTTGGTTCCGTTCGAAATCCACGTCTTCGCCCCGTTCAGGACCCACTGGTCGCCGTCTCGCTCTGCTCGCGTCTCGATCCCGCCAATATCAGAGCCGTGACTGGGTTCACTGATCGCAATTGCCGCGAGGGCATCAGCCGAGACGAACTTCGGAAACCACTCTTCACACATCCACTCGTCGCCGTAGCGCTCAAGCAAAGAGACATTCGTCGTGAACGCGACGCCGTCAATGGCATTAGCGATACCCGGGTCGCCACGCCAAAGTTCTTCGGTGACGACGACGCTCGAGACCACGTCCATGCCCGCACCCCCATACTCAACGGGGACGGTTCGAGCTGCGAAATCGTACTCGGCAGCCATCGCGATGACATCGGACGGATACGTGTGATTCTCGTCATACTCGCGGGCGACCGGAGCTATCTCGTTCTCGGCAAAATCACGGGCGGCCCGACGGATCGCGCGCTGCTCGTCCGTGAGTGTGAATGACATCACTTTGCTCTCATCGTACATGCGGCGTCGAATTAAGTGTATAGACTGTGGTGAAAGTGGTCGTTTCCGGAGCCGAAAGCATTGGGTGAACTCTTTTGATCAATCAGGCACGCGATCAGTCGGACACACGGACAGACCTGTCTCGACGCATCAACGGCCTCGAATCTGGCGACCCGACGTTCCGTCCGCACATTTAAATTACAGCCGAAAAACAGTCTTACGTCATGTTAGCAGTCCAGAAGCCGTCTCACGACGAGCCGGCACGGGTCGTCGAAGATGTCGATGTGCCGATAATAGGGACCAATGAGGTACTCATCGAAATACAAGCGGCAAGCCTCTGTGGGAGTGACCTCGAGGTACTGACTGGTGAGGGCTCATCACGCTTCGAGTACCCCCTGATAGTCGGTCATGAGGGTGCGGGCAAGGTTGTTGAAACCGGCGACAGCGTTACCGGGCTCAAGGAGGGCGACCGGGTTGCGATCCACTATCCAATCACCTGCGATCGGTGTAAACACTGTCTAGCAGGTCGGGACAACCGCTGTCCCAACCGAGAATCGATCGGTACCCACCGGGACGGGACCTTCGCAGAGTACGTCGTTGTGCCGGCGCGTAATGCTCTCAAGCTGAACGGGGTCTCTGACGAGTGGGGTTCGATCGCCAGCTGCGCCGTTTCGACCGCCTACCACGCCGTTCGCGTCGCAGAGGTGTCAAACGGCAACTCGGTGATCGTCTTCGGCGCAGGCGGCGTCGGGCTCCACGCGATCCGCTGGGCCGACTATGCTGGCGCGAGTACGGTCATCGCAGTGGACGTCGCAGACCAGAACCTGCCCCTCGCACGCGATTTTGGCGCCGACAGGACGGTGAATCCAGCTCTCGAGGATCTCAAGGCACTCGTCGCGTCGGAAACTGATGGGATGGGAACCGACGTTGCGATCGAGTGTTCAGGCGCAAGCGCTGCCCTCACGAACGCCGTGGCTGCAGTCAACGGGGACAACCGCTACGCATCCGGCTCGGTCGTCAGCGTCGGCCTACAGTCTGAACCAATGTCAGCCGAGTACTGGGATCTCCGCGAGGGGAAACTGGCGGTCTCGGGAGACCACACACGGGGCGAACTCCGCCAGATTCTGGACCTCCTTCGGAAGGAGAAGATCGATCTCTCGAAGTCGATAACGCACCGCTTCGCGCTCGAGGACGTCTTCGACGCCGTCTCTCTGCTCACTGACTGCAAGAGTGACGAACCGGTCGGACGGATCGTATTAACGCCCTAACAGGGTTATACCCGATCCTGTAGATCACAGTGACATGATTCCAATCACGGGAGGCCCGGTTCCGAATCCACGATGGCCGTCTTGAGCTGCGAGAGTTCCTCTAAAGTGTGTCGACCACCGAGTCGGCCGACGCCGCTTTTTTTACCAGAGTGACCGCCGAAGGGAATGTGTTTTTCCCAGTAGGTACTCCCGTCATTGACGTTGACTATTCCAGTCTGCACCTCGTCAATGAACCGATTGGCCCGAGCGAGCGACGCTGTGAACACGCCCGAGATCAACCCAAGTTCGATGTCGTTTGCCAGTTCGATCGCCTCGTCGTCGTCCGAGAAGGGCAGAATGGGGGCGATCGGACCGAAAGACTCCTCACGGTTTATCGCCATCTTCGAAGTCACGTCGTCGACGACGGTTGGTTCATAGTAGCGATCTGTCGGAGCCTCAGCGACCCGCCCGCCGCCCCGAAGGACCGTTGCACCCTGCTCCTCGGCGTCGCGAATGTGGCGGTCCATCTTCTCGGCCACGCCGTCGTTATTCAATGGCCCCATGTCGGTCGCTTCGTCCCATGGATCCCCGACGACAACCTCGTCTGTCTGCGCCACGACCAATTCAACGAACTCCTCGTGAACCGATTCGTGAACGAGAATACGACCGGTCGCCCCACAAATCTGGCCCGCATTTGTGTAACAGCCGCCCGTTGCTGCCTCGGCGGCTGCCTTGATATCCGCATCTTCGAGCACAATGACCGGCCCGTTACCACCCATCTCGAGCAGCGTGGGTTTCGCTCCCGCCGCGCGGGCGATGGACTCGCCCGTCTCCGGACTGCCAGTGAATCCGACGGCGTCGACATCGTCGTGAGAGACAACCTCATCACCGACAACCGTACCCTCGCCTGTGACGACATTGACAACACCGTCTGGAAGCGATGTCTCCGCTAGCACCTCCGCGAGAGCGATCGCTACCGCCGATGTCGTTGGGGCCGGGACCCAGATCATAGCATTACCGGCCGCAAGCCCCGGTCCAAGGTACTCTGCCGGAATTGACAGCGGAAAGTTCCACGGCGTCACGATACCAACGACACCGTGGGGCTTTCGCATTGTGAACACACGTTTGTTACGGTTCGATGACTGGATCGTCGGAGACTCGTCCCGCTTGATGTCTTCGGCCGCGATACGGAACAGCTCAGCTGTCCCGTTCACCTCGTACTCGGCGCTTGCGATCGGTTTCCCTTGGTCGGCCACCAGCCACTCGACGAGAGTCTCGAATCGATCGTCAATTGCGTCTGCAATCTCGTGGCAGAGTTCGGCACGCTCAAACGCCGACATGCGCTCTAACACTGGTTGTGCGCTCTGCGCCTCATCGATCGCCGCGCGCGCGTCTTCGCGAGTTCCATCCGGGTACGTCGCAATCGATTCGCCCGTCGCCGGATCAGTCGCCGTTCGAACCGCCCCGCTCTCGCTCGCGCGCCACTCCCCCCCGACATAGAGCCGCAACTCGTGTTCACTGCTCGTCACTGGATGGCTATATTTCATGTACTAATCCTTGGTACATCGTAACATAAAACTACAGGAAACAATATCCGAGAAACAGCTTAGAGAACTGTTCGCGACGATTTTCTGGCTTTCTGATCTGTCGGCGGCCCGATCGTGGAACCGGCCGAGTCAATACACCATCCGGCTGGCCGTTTCGGTGCCGTCGGGACGCTGGTTAGTCAACTTTTTCGAGACGACACTACTCCTTGACGCGAACCCACCCGCCGTCCGCTGCAGATTCGTAGGCTGCGTCAAGAACGCGGAGAACGGTTAACGCGTCGGATAGATCCGCCAGTTGGACTCCGTCACCTTCACGTGCCGCGAGGAATCGCTTGACATACTCTCGACCCCATGCTCCGCCGTAACCCGGGGCAGGATCATACTCGTGGATGGTTGTTCTCGTCGGCGTACTCGGCCACTCATCGCCGCTGTCCTCCATTTCAAGACGGGTCTCGCCGTCAAATCCGAACGTCCGACCGAGCGGGTCCCAAGAACATCGCCCCTTGTCGCCGTAAATGCGAAGATCGGCGTCGTATCGTCCCTCCCGTAGATAGTAACCGCACTGAAGCGTGCCCAGCGCACCGCTTTCCAAACGAAACTGGATAGTCGCGCTGTCCTCAACGTCGAGATTCCCGTCGAGACCATCGTCTGATGGTCCGGCGAATTGCGTGTTCACCGTGACAATCGGATCGTCGAGGAGCCAAGGGAGGAGGTCGAGCCAGTGGACCCCAAGCCATTGGAGGATGCCACCGCGGCTCGCTTCCGCGTCGAACAGGTAATGTGACGGGTCCCGATGGCGCAGCGCAGAGGCGACGTAGCGGGATTCGACGGCTCGCAGCGTCCCGAAGAATCCCTCGCGGGCGTGTTCTCGTACTTCACGAGCGATCGGGTGTCCGCGCCAGACGTAGGCCGGACACACGATCGCCTCCCGATTGCGGACGCGCTCTGCGATGGGTCGGAGGTCGTCGGCGGTGCGGGCTGCCGGCTTCTCCGTAAAAACGTCAACGCCGCGCTCCGTCGCCGCGTCGATAATCGCGGGCGTGTCCCGATTCGGCAGAGTGAGCCAAAGGATGTCCACGTCTGTCGCCTCAAGCAGCGCCTCCGAATCGTCGTAGACGTGGACGTCCGGCAGCCCTTCGAGGTCGGGGATACCCTCTCCGGACGGCGCACAGGCACAGGTTACCTCCACCGGAAGGGTCGCGAGCGTCTCTAGGTACGGACCAGCGTGGTGGTTGTGCAGCCCGACATACCCCATGGTTAATGGCTCGGACATCTCTGTGGTATCCTCTCAGTCATTCCTCAAATACGTTCTGGCGCCGATCAAGTCGACATTGCGTATCGAATCGTCAATGTCACTCGGGTGAAACAACTGTGTTCCGGAGGGTGCTGATTCCCGAGATCTTGACTTCGATCTCGTCACCGGGTTCCATCGATCCGATCCCGGCAGGCGTCCCGGTGAGTACGACATCACCGGGATGAAGCGTGACGAACTGTGAAACCGCCGAGAGCGCCTCGCCTACGTCGAAAATGAGGTCATCCGTTCGGGCTTCTTGGACTGTTTGCCCGTTCAGACGCGTCTCGATACCGACATCAGTGGCATCTAACTCGTCTGCAGACGCGACCCACGGTCCGAGCGGTGTGAACGAATCCATGCTCTTCGAGCGGAACCAAGGCAGCGCGTTTTCGATATCGCGCGCCTGAAGGTCGCGCGCGGTCACGTCGTTAGCCGCCGTGTAGCCGAAGACCCCTTCACGGACCGAATCGGGATCGGCCGCACGCAAACGGTCGCCGACGACAACGGCAAACTCGCCCTCGTAGTGGAGGTTCGTGACGAGGTCGTGGTAAACGATTTCACCGCCAGGATCCGCAATGCTCGAGGGTGACTTAGCGAAGAACACAGGCTCCTCAGGGACATCGAGTCCACCTTCGGCGGCGTGTCCAGCATAGTTCAGTCCGATCCCGATGAGGTTTGTCGGCCGTTGGATCGGTGAGCAAAGCGTCACGTCCGTGAGATCGTAAGTCTCGCCGGTCGTTGGTGTGTCGTCAACACTCCTACCGTGGCAAAGCGCCGCGTCGAGGCTTGATTCGTCGGTGTCGAGGGGGACGACGGTCTCGTTCTCTCTATCAACGCGACCCAGGAAGCTACGGTCAGACGAATCTGTAGTGAACCGACAATAGTGCATACGAACGCAATGGAGGACCGATCAGATATAATTAGGTTTTTTGAAACTGCACCAACAGATACTGATACGGAGAACTCGTCGGTTTGGTCGCCTCAACTCGTCACTCCTTCTCCCCCGGCTGCGTTGAATTGCTGTGTCTCCTCATCCTCAGGCAGTTCACAGTTGAGGATGGACTCGCCGGTGACGTGGTCAAACAAGTGGACGCGATCGGTCGGAAAGCGAAGGTTGACTATGCCGCCCTCGGGGATGTTGCGGTGGCCTGAGACGCTTCCGATGTAGGTCTCGTCCCCAAATGAGAAGTAGATCATCTGTTCCTTCCCGAGAGGTTCGGTGACGTCGACGGTCACCTCGATCGTGTTTGCAGTCGGCTTATCGGCGACCTCGATATCCTCCGGACGGATACCGAGAGTCATCCGGTCGACGGTCGGATCGACGGCGTCGCGAATGCGCTGCGACGTGTCGTAAGAGAACGCCTCATGTTCGAGGACTAACTTCTCCGACCTCTCGACATCCACGTCGATAAAGTTCATGCTGGGCGATCCAATGAAGCCGGCGACGAAGCGGTTGTGTGGCTTGTAGTACGCTTCCAGCGGTGTCGCCATCTGCTGGAGCTCACCCTCGTTGAGGATGGCGATCCGGTCACCCATTGTCATCGCCTCGGTCTGGTCGTGGGTGACGTAGATAGTCGTCACATCAAGATCGTTCTGGAGTAGTTGGATCTCGGTACGCATCTGTGTGCGGAGTTTCGCATCGAGGTTCGAAAGAGGCTCATCCATGAGGAAAGCCTGCGGATCGCGGACAATAGCGCGGCCGAGGGCGACACGCTGCTTCTGTCCGCCCGAGAGTTCATTTGGCATCTTGTCCAGCAGGTCGGTGATGCTCATGATTGAGGCTGCGTTCTCGACGCGCTCGTTGATTTTTTCGTTGGAAAGCCCGCCTCGCATCTTCAGCCCGAAGCTCATGTTCTTGCGGGCCGTGAGATGCGGATACAGCGAGTAATTTTGGAAGACCATCGCGATGTCGCGGTTCTTTGGTTTTCGGTCAGTGATATCCTCATCGTCAATGAGGATTCGTCCTTCGGTCACGGTCTCGAGACCAGCAACCATCCGAAGGATCGTTGACTTCCCGCTGCCAGACGGGCCGACGAGAACGATAAACTCCCCCTCCTCGATTTCGATATTCACGTCTTCCACAGCGACGATATCGCCGGCCGGGCCGGAGTAGATCTTGCTAAGGTTCTCCAGACTTATCGAACTCATACAAATGTGATCTTGTAGCATGGTATTATATATTGTGGTGGGAAAATACCCCAATCTGACTGCGCCTGGATCACCTGAGGGGTCCGCGCACCTACAACTAAATACCGCGGCACGGTACAGATTCTTGATGGTTCTCAGAACGCCAGCGGACATGCCGGCGCAGTTATTCCGTCCGATCAACGAGGTGGAGACACCAGCGGTTGTCGTCGACCTAGACACAATGGATCAAAACGTAGCCGACTACGTTTTGTTCGCCCGTGAACACGACGTTAGCCTCCGGTCCCACGTCAAGACACACAAAATCCCCGACCTAGCCCACATGCAACACCGCCGGTCTGGGGGCGGGATCGTCTGTCAGACCCTCGGCGAGGTAGAGGTGATGGCTCAGAATGGGATCGACGACATCTACCTCTCATACAGCGTCGTCCAGGAGTCGAAACTGGAACGCCTCGTGTGGCTTTCTGAGAGGCTTGCGTCTTTTTCGACGACAGTCGACTGCCGGGGAAATATCGATCCTCTGCAAGCGGCCGCCGCGCGCCACGACACAACTGTGACGGCGATCCTTGAGATCGACCTCGGCTACGGTCGGACAGGCGTCTCCCCGGAACGCGCGGTCGAAATGGCCGAGTACGTCGAAGACGCACCAAATCTCCATTTGGGAGGCGTGATGGCTTTCGAGGCGCACGTAAAGGCTGAGGCGACCTCCAAGGCGGACCTCGAACGCCGCTGTCTTGCTGCAATGGACGACCTCGCCACTGTTGTCGAGTCGATCGAGGATGCGGATATCGCAGTGCCAGATGTGAAGGTCGGTGGAACAGCTACGTCGAAATTTAGTGGTACGCACCCAGTGGTCACTGAGATTAACCCAGGAATGTACCCATTCAACGACACCGGCGAGCTGGAGGTCCGGTCTTACGAGCTAGATAAGACAGACTGCGCCGCTACCGTAGTCTCGACAGTTATCTCCAAGCCCGCGCCAGACCGCGTCGTCGTCGACGCCGGCAGCAAGTCGATCTCAATGGACACCGACCGAATGCCGGTCCCGAAGTACCGCGACGACCTCGAGTACGTCCGCGCGTCTGAGGAGCACGGCTGGGTCGACGCCTCGGCAGCCGATGACCTCGCAGTCGGTGACCGGGTCAATTTCATCGTTCCGCACGTCTGTACCACGATCAACCTCCATGACACCCTCCTCGGAACCAGGGACGGAGAGGTCCGGGAGGCGTGGGCAGTACAGGCCCGCGGAAAAGTCCGGTAAAGTCTCGAACGGGTAACGCTCACGCCCGAATCGGTTCGCCGGGGAGGGTGCCGGTCACCTCACCGTCGCGGACGACGAATTCACCGTTGACGAGGACGTGAGGGACACCGCTCGGGAACTGCCGTGGATCGGCGAACGATGACCGCTCCTCAACCATGTGCGGGCGAACCACCGTGAGGTCGGCGTCCATCCCCGGCCGGACGAGTCCTTTCTGGTCCAGCCCCATGGCCCGCGCCGGGAGTGAGGTCATTTTTCGGACAGCCTCCTCGAACGTCATTAGGTTTTCGTCGCGCACGTAGTGTCCGAGGATCCGCGGATACGCTCCGTAGGTTCGAGGATGGGGAGAGCCGCCAAACAGCGCGTCTGTTCCGATGGCGACACGCTCGTGCGAGAGCATCTTGCGGACATCAGTTTCCGACTGGGAGTGGGTTATCACTGAGACGCCAGTGCCCGCTTGCAAGAGCACATCGCAGACGGCGTCGATGGGGCGAACTTTACGGTCCGCAGCGACCGCCGCGACACTCTGACCGTTCAGGTGCGCGAGTTTGTCGTCGGAAATGTTGCTCAATACAAGGTTCTCCCACCCCGTCTTGCCCGCGTTGTTTTCCCATCCGTCGATCTCCCACTCGGATATCTCGCGGTGCATACGGTCTCTCGCCGATTCGTCGCGGAGGATCTTCCGGAGCTGTTCTGATCCCTCGGCATGGACCCACGGGGGTAAGACCGATGTCAGCATCGTGTTCCCCGCCGCGTACGGGTACTTGTCGGCAGTGATATCGACACCACGATCGCGGGCGGTTTCCATGAGACCGAGGAGGCGCCCGGCCTCGCCGCGAACGCTCCGGCCCGAGACCTTGAAATGTGATACGTGAATCGGGATATCAGTCTCGTCGCCAATGTCTACGAACTCATCAAACGCATCCCAGATCCAGCGCCCCTCGCTTCGGATGTGGGCGACAAATGGGCGACCGTATGGCGCGAGGCGCTCGGCGAGAGTCGACACCTCGCGAGTTGTTGCGACCACCTGCGGGGCGTACACTAGTCCGGTCGAGAATCCCACCGCCCCGTCAGCGAGCGCCTCTGTGACGAGATCTGCCATCCTCTCTAGTTCCTCATCTGTCGGCTCATTGTCCGTCATTCCAAGCGCGTCGTATCGGACGGTGCCGTGACCGACGAGGGTTGCTACATTCACGGCAACCCCGCGATCGGCAACGACATCGAGGTAATCGCCGACGCTCTCCCAAGTCCACTCAGCCTCCGATTCGCCGGTGAGTCCCGCTAGGTGGTCGCTCCACTCCGCCGCACCCCCGTCGCAGTACATCGGTGCCATCGAGAACCCGTCCTGACCGAGAATCTCTGTAGTGATCCCTTGCTTAATTTTAGGTTCGAGAGTCGGCTCGTCGAGGATCCGTAGGTCTGAGTGCGAGTGAAGGTCAATAAACCCGGGGCACACTACCTGTCCCGAGAGATCGACCCGCTCGTCGACGTCAACCGTCGGTTCGCGCTCGCGGCACACGGACTCGATCTGCCCATCAGAAATTACGATGTGACCCCGGAACCAAGGCGCTCCGGTCCCGTCGACTATCCGAGCATTCTCTAACAAGAGCCTTGACGACATACGTTACCAAAGTTCATGTACGTCAAAAAGGTCTCGGTGCCGGCTACGACAAGCGCCCAATCGCATTCTTGGGCGTTCGACCTCCGTCGGCACGTCTGTGGAGCGGTCCCAGAAGGGGAGTCGACCGACACTAAGCGCGTGAGTGGCGGGTGGCCGACATGTTCGGCAATCCTTTTGCGTGCGTCTCGCAAGTGGGTAGACGACTTACAATGCATGGATACGGCACTTACACGGATCTTTTGGACCACCTCGACCGCCTCCAGGTTGAGTACCAACAACTCGGTGTCGCACCAAACGGCGATCCAGTGGTTGCTGCGAGAACCGGCGGCGACAAGACGCCCGCTGTCGTCGTCACCGCGGGCGCTCACGCGACGGAGCACGCGGGCGTCCGCGCCGCAGTCGAGTGCGTTGACCGCCTCGAGACCGACCACACAGTGTACGTCGTCCCGTCACGCGACCCGATCGGTTTGAACGGCTACGCGGCGGCGCTGGAGACTGCCCTCAACGAGCCCGTCTCGATCGACTCGTTTTCCGACGTCGATGAGATCCTTTCGGATCACGGTGAGATCGTTTACGACGGAGAGAATGCGACGCTGGCACTAGTTGGTGACACGGGATTCGGTACCGCGCGCCCGACCGCAGAGCTATCGTCTTGTCTGACGTTGTTGACTCTGTTGAAAGAGTTCCAGCACGAGCGGCCGTCCGTTCTAGAGCCGTTTCGCGGTCGACGGATAATCACGCCAGCTGGTCACGCGGATGTCGAGGAGACCAGGTCGTTTGACCGCGCGTACACACTCGTGGTAAGTCCGGACGGCGAACTCCTTCATCTTAACCGGTTCTTTGATCGGGAGTGGGCCCCTGTCGAGACGAGAACCGTGCGGTCGCTTATGGAGCGCGTCGACCCGGGACTCGTTGTGGACCTCCACGAGAATTCAGAGCAGGACGACCGTTATCACGTCTCGCTGCGACCGACTCCGTCCGGAGTCGATTTTGGAGAAGAAGAACGGATCGCCACGCGCATGGTCAAGGGCGTCAGCGCTCTCGGCGTCCCGATCGCGACAGACGCAGACATCTTTGGCGACACGCTAGACGTCGTCGGAAGAACAGCCGAGGTAGACCGGTCGCGAGATTCGAGCGACCGGTTCTACAGTCGGTCCGGGACCGGCGCCTACTGCGTCGACCCGAACGTCACCTCCCCCCCGCGATCCGGGGAGGGATTCAATGCAGTCGACCTCGCGGCCGAGCAGTACGGGTTCGCGTTCACGACCGAGACTGGAATGCATGGCTCCTTCGAAGAGCGCGTCGAGGCGGCCGTTGTCAGCGTCGTGACCGCGGTCGAGGCGTTTGAGGAGCTCCACTAAGAACTGCGAGCCCCGCTTCGACGGTCAAGTGGCGCTCGATCGAATGACAAAAAAGCTCGGTCCCCACGTCAAAGGCTACGACTCGGCATCCAAAACGATGGTCACCTCCCGTTCCTGGCCCTCGAAGTAGAGGTGATGTCGCTCAACGGCCTGGGAGTTCTCTGTCGTCACCCGGATGCGGAACTCCAAGAACTCCGTCTGTCCCGTGAACACGAAGTAGCCGTCCTCGTTGGTCGTCGTCGTGTTACCCTCGTACTGGTTCCGGATACCCAACTCCTGGATGTTTACCTGCGCACCCTCGACGGGATCGCCGTTCCCATCGACGACGTAGCCATCGATGGTCCCGCCGTTGTTTGCGGACACGTAGCCTTGGACGCCCCCTGTTAGAAGCATCGCCAGAACGATGACGAGGACGAACCGATTGATCAGCAACCGGCGGAGCGTCAGTGCTTCGAAGAGCATCACAAGCTGCCGTATCGTATTGTAAAGTTGCTTCTTCATGTTCTCACTCCTTGACACTGCTCTGCACAACGCTCTGGATGAACTGTTTCTGCAGCAGTAGGAACATGATTACGACGGGGATCAGCACCATTATCGCGAACGCGTATTGGAGCGTGAAGCTCCCGTCGAATCGCGTGGAGAACGACGCGAGACCGAGGGGGAGGGGCTGCATCAGCCGGTCGCTGACGATGACTAGCGGCCACAGGTACGCGTTCCACGCCTGGATGAATCCGAGAATGACATTCGTCGCAATCGCCGGCTTGGCGAGGGGCCACAGCACGCCGAATAGGATGTAGGCCTCCGACGCTCCGTCAAGCCGCGCGGCCTCGATCATCGAGTCTGGCACCGCCTCGAAGCTATTCTTCAGAATGAACGTTCCGATAATGAACGTCATGAACGGGAGCGCCACTCCCAGATGGGTGTTCAGGAGGCCCAATCGGTTAGTCACTAGGAACGCCGGAATCACCGTGACGTAGTAGGGGATCATGAGCGCCGCGATCAGGAAGGCCAGCACGAGCTTTTTCCCATAGAAATCCTTCGTGAGCGAGTACGCCGCCAGCGAGTTCGTCACGAGGCTCCCCACGACCGCGAGCGTCGTGATAACGATGCTGTTAAAGAGATATCGCGGGAAGGGGATCTCGTAATAGACCCGAACAAAGTTGAACAGCTCGAACCGCTCGAGCACGAGTGACGGATCACCGCTATAGAGCGATCCCGCGGGCCACATGACGGCAACCTTGATCAGCCAGTAGAACGGGAAGAAGAACGCGAGACTCAATACAAGGCCGGCAACGAAGTACGGAAGACGCCGGACAAACTCCGACCAGTTCTCGGCCCGATGAAGGGCCGCCTTCTCGAACAGGGTTCGCACGTTGCTTCGGTTGATTGTCTCGTTGATCTGGCTCATTACACGTAGTCTCCTCCCTGCAGATGGGCGCCGAGCAGCGACAGGCCGGCCATCAGCACGAACAGGACGATGGTGAGTGCTGCTGAATAGCCAAAGTTGCCGAACTCGAAGGCCTGTTTGTATATCCAGGTGATCAGAATTTCGGTGCTACGTGCTGGACCGCCACCCGTTAGAACCTGAACGAGGTCGAACAGCTCGAATGACGTGACGAGCCCCACGAGTGCGCACACACCGAGCGTCGGCTTTAGTAGGGGCAGTGTGATGTACATGAACTGTTGGCGTTTCGAGGCGCCGTCGATCCGGGCAACCTCGTACAACGACGGCGAGATGTTCTGTAACCCCGCCAGGATGATGATCAGGTAGAAGCCGGTCGTCTTCCAGACATGAACGATGATCACCGACGCGCGCGCCCACCAAGAGTTGCTTAGCCACCCAATATTGCTCTCGATCAGGCCCGCCTCCTGTAACATGAAGTTGATGACGCCACCCTGAGTCTTGAACATGTACGACCAGATGACGGCGATCGCTACCATCATCGTGATGTAGGGCAAGAAGAACATGGAGCGGAAGACGTTGCTCCCGGGGAACTGCTTGTTGAGGAGAAGTGCAAGACCAAGCGCGATCGTCACACCGATCGGCACCGCCCCCAAGAAGAGGATCGTGTTGAATAGCGCGTCCCAGAAGACGGGGTCTTCGACGAGACGCTGATAGTTTTCGAGACCGACCCACGTTGTCTCCCCCGTGTAGCGCATGTTCTCGAACGATAGCATCACGTTCCAGAAGAGCGGCATGAGGCGGTAAGTCACGAGGATCACGAGTGCTGGAATGAGCCCCGCCCACGCGATCAACGAGCGGCGCCCCTTCCGCGAAAGCGTGAACGAGGACCGATCGCGTAGTTTCTCTGGTAAGTTACTTATTGACATGGGTAGCCTGTGTAGGTACTGCTTTTCCGTCTTGTTTAAGTTTTTCTGTCAAATATTTGGTTCATCAGCGGGCTCGTGCGACCCTACTGGAGGATGGAGTTCACTTGCTCCTCGGCGTTCGTGACCGCCTCCTCCGGGTCCGTCTCGCCGACCGCCGCCGCCGCGAACTGGCTATTAATCGTGTCCCAGATCTCCGCTGTTTGATTGATCCGTGGCTGGGAGACGGCGGTGTCGGCCGACTCAAACCAAGTGTCGTAGACACCCGAAAGCAACGGATTCTCCTCGCGGAAGTCGTCGCTTTGCGCGAGATTCTCCATCGCGGCATTGTTTCCGACTAGCACGGTTGTATTCCGCAGGAAGTCCTCCTGCCACTTCTGGTTCAGGATGACGCTTATCATGTCCCTGGTAGCCTCTTTCGTCGCCTGATTCATATCGGACGTGATGCTCCAACCGTGCCCGTTGTAGGCCGGCATCTTCCCTGGTGCAGGCATGAATCCCATGGTGTCACCATCCACCCAATCACCGGAATTCTCGACCAGTCGAACTGACGAGAGCCACATGTGGTACATCCCGGTGTTGCCGGTTCCGAACTCCTGAGCCTGCGGCTGTTTCCGCGCCGTCCATGTCAATTCGGGTATGACTCCGTCGTCCGTCAACTCACGGAACCGCGCCAGGATCTCGACCGTGCGGTCCGTGTTGAACGCGGCCTCGGTATTGTCCTCGTTGAGGATATCGATCCCCTCCGACCAGAAGAACGGCCACAGGGCATAGTCGAAGCGGACGAGCGTCATCCCCCACTCAGCGTCTGTATCGTTCGCGATGGTCTCCGCGGCCGAAAAGTACTCTTCGGTCGAGGTTGGCAGGTCGTCCGCGATACCGGCATCCTCGAACCACTGCTTCCGGTAGACCGTCCCGGTACTGACGAAGTAGAATGGAAGCCGATAGATCGTGTCGTCGACCTTGTCCCGTTCGATAGTTGCCTCACTGAATCGACCCATTAACTCGTCGCCAACTAGGTCGTCGAGCGGTTCAAGGACGCCGTCGTTTGCCCATTGGACGTAGACCGCCCCCTGCGAGTCCAGCGTGGCAGGTGGTTCGCCGGACTGGACCTGCGTCTGGAAGTACGTCGTGAAGTCCTCGGCAGGTTGGTCGACCCACTCGCCCTCGTACCCAAACTCTTCTTGGTAGTCCGAGAGCCACCCGTTGATCGATTCCTCGAGGAAGCCGAGATTCCAAGTCAGGACCTCGATCGGCTCATCAACCTCGCCGCCGCCACCGCCACTGCCACCGTCGCTGCCATCGTCCCCGTCACCGCCTCCACCGTCGCCGGCGTCGCCGCCGAGACAACCGGCGAGCCCGACGGTGAGACCGCCACCAAGTGTTTTTAATTGCGTCCGTCGACTCACGAATCGTTCGCGTAAATCGTCTGTCATGGTTGTTGGTTTTCCGGTAGATGGTTTGACGTGAGGTACACATTGTCGTGTGACAGGTTACCTAACATCTACACTACATGGAGAATATCTTTGGTTTACTTAGTTCTTTCCCCGATAGAGGGTCGTCATTAGCCCAACCGTATCCAAAATTGTCGCTTCAGAATGGATATACCGGTGGAGACGGCGACGGACGTCAATCTACATTTCTGACCGCAACCACGAGAGCTGCGCGTCGGTGATGAGCGAGTAGTGGTACGCGTGCGTCGTTCCGCCGGCTGCCGCTTCGACGGCCGTGACCAGGTGGCGGAGTTCGGCCTCGCTGCGGACGATCTCATGATCGAGCGTGATGCCAGCGTCGACCGGCCCGCCGAATCGGCTGGCGATCCCGTCGATCCGCGTACATGCAACTTCGGGGTCGCGCACGTAACAGAGCGCGGTTACTCGGTCGACGTGGTCCGAAAGATCGCCGAGACGGATCCCCGCTGGCCAGACATCGTCGCTGTCCAGCCCCCCACCATCCATCACGTAGTAGTTGAGCGGCGTCCCGCCGGCAGCGTCCGATAACCGTTCGAAGAGGTCCGCGACGACGCTCGCCCGGAAATCAAACAGCTCCCTGATGATCGGACGTTCGGCCACGAGGGATCCCAATCCCGGCGCATCACGGTGGGGATGGGCGAAAGAAGTCTCTAAGAGGTCGCGAACGGCTCGCCGAGCGTCCGTGAGGTCGATTCCCCGCGACTGCGCCGCCGCCCGACACCCGTCGCAGAAACACTGTGAGAGGAGTAGCTCCTCGGTTCGGCTCGTGAGTACCTGCCGTTTGTCATGCCCAAACTCTCGACCGTGTCCGTGAAATACCATCGGAAAGCCGGCCGTTTCGAGGTGGACCTCGTTGACGCCTCGGGCCACTACGGCCTCGACGACCGCTGCGAAGTACTCGCGGACATCCGGATGGGACGGACAGAACGCGTGATCCTGTGGGTCGCCATAGGCACTTTCGAACCGATACTCCGGGTGAGTAGCGCCCAGACGCGAATTGTGAAAGAGGACCACCCAACCGTTGACATCAATTCCCGCTGCATCGGCGCTTTCGACGACTGTCGCGAGCGGGTCGTCGAACGGTGGCACCTCATTCGGAAGCGGGTCGATCGGCGTCCCAACGAATCGGTCTGGGGCCGGGGTGAAGTAACAGCCCCCGGGCTGAGATTCGAACAGGTGGTCCGGGAAGCGCGGTTGCATCGACCGCACCGAGTGGTAATGACTCGCGAGGTTAATCGTATCCGCACCGATGCAGGATAGCGTCGTCCACGCCTCGTCGAGTCCCTCCTCGGCTAAAGTCCAGGGATAGGCCCACAGTGCGGACATGCGCCTGAGGACGACGGTGTGTGTAAAAAGGTTTGTCCCACAACACATAATGGTGGGATGGCCATGCGCGTCGTACGACACCTATGATACGCGACTCCCTCATTACTCTGGCGGAGCGCTCCAATCCTCGCCATTGTCCTGCGGATCATACCCGAGAAGATCGCGTGCGTGTTCGATATCAAACCAGCGGCGGTCGTTGTCACTGACGCCTGAGAGAACCGCGTACTCACTATCCTCGTCTTGAAGGATACAGTCTACCATGTGCGCGCAGTCCCGTCGGGAGAACCACATCGCCTTCATACGTCGAACGGTCTCCGCGTAAGCTTCACTGCCGCGTTCGAACTTACCGTTCTCAACAGCTTTCTCGGCATCGCCGTACGGGTGGTCGTACTTCGGTTCGCGGAGACTACAGATACGGATCGCGTAGAATCGTTTGGGGTACTCCATCCGTTCAACAAAGAACCGGCCATCGTTCTCGCCAAAGAGCTTTGATACACCGTACGACGAATCCGGCCGGGGCGCCGACGTATGATCAAGCAACAGGTTGTGGTCCAGTTCGTACAGATTCGGCGCGTGTTCCTCCTCGTACATCCCCACGACGTGATTGGTCGAGGCGAACACGACCCGCTCAACCTCGGCGTCCTGAGCCGCCCGTAAAACATTCCGCGTCCCCTCAACGTTGACCGATCTGATCCGTTCCCAATTCTCGTCGATATATCCCGGTACGTAGACGGCGAGATGGATCACCGCGTCAACACCGTCGAAAGCCGGCCTGATCTCGTCATAGTCCTCAACACTGGCTTCGAATGTATTCCTATCTTCGTCCGGATGCGGTTCGATGTCCAAGGGCTGGAACTCGTACTGCTCCCGGTCTCCTAGGTTGTCAATGATCGCTGTGCCAACCATCCCGTTGCCGCCGGTGACTAACACCTTCATAGGGTCATCCTCGGCGGGGCACAATATAATAGCTCTGCCGCCACCAATTCGGTGCGCGGAACGTTTTTATATACTCTCTTTGATGCCCCTACAATGGCATTCGACAAAGCGATCAATGATTCTTCGGCCTGGGCCGCGCAGTCCGCACCTAAAATCCGAACGATCGGCAAGAAAGACGGCTCAGTTGCCGTCGTTCCCGTGGGTAGTATCGAACAGCACGGTAACCACCTCCCAGTGTCCACAGACACCATCCTTGTGGACGCGATGGCTCACGGGGGAGCCGAGCGCGTCACCGATGAGATGCCGATCCTGGTGACGCCGCCCGTCTGGACCGGACTCTCACCGCACCACATGGACTTCGGTGGCACTATTACACTCTCCATCGAGACGTTACTCTCATTACTTGGCGATATCGCAGACTCAGTACTCGAAAACGACTTTGATGCCGTCCTGTTCCTTAACGGGCACGGCGGCAACATGTCCGTCCTCGGAACTGCCGTCACAGGGATCGGTCAACGGTTCCCGGACACGCAGGTCCTCGGACTGACCTACTTCCAACTCGCTGAACAGTTCATTGACGAGATCCGCGAAAGTGACATTGGAGGAATGGCTCATGGAGGCGAGTTTGAGACATCACTGCTGTTGTATCTCCAGCCGGACCTCGTCGACATGGACCAAGCCGAAGCGCGGTCTCTGGACGATCCCTACGATCTGCGCCGAAAGGACCTCTTTGAGGGCGGTCCGCTGTCCGTCTACCGGTCGTTCGCCGAGTACTCTGAGACCGGCGCAATCGGAGAACCCGGCCTCGCAACGGCCGAGAAGGGCGCAGAGATCTATGATCGTCTCGGCGATGAACTTGAGACGCTACTTTTGGCAATACACGAGCACAATCGGGAATAAATGGCCGGCGTAACGGTACGCCGAGTCTTGACGGGTGGGGAGGTGGTTACGCCTCAGGTGCGACCGCAATTACTTCGATCTCGACTCCGATGTCGATCGGCAGGTCGCTGACCTGTACGGCACTCCGCGCTGGGAACGGCTCGTTCATGTGCTCGGCGTAGACCTCGTTGACCGCCTCGTAATTGTCCATGTCCGTCAAAAAGACCGTTGCCTTGACCACGTCGTCCGTAGATGCGCCGGCCGCCTCAAGGATGGCTGTGATATTCTGGAAGACTTGTTCGGCCTGCTCCGTGATGTCATCGCTGACGACCTCCCGCGTCTCGGGTTCGGCCGCTCCTTGACCGGAGACGAATAGGAAGCCGTTGGCCTCGATTGCCTGCGAATACGGACCAATACTCGTCGGTGCGCTGTCGGTTGCTATCTCTCGCATGCGTTCCGAGGATCTGTGACCGGCATAATAAACGTATGTGAATAAGTGCCACGCCCAGTGGCCAGAACTCGCGCTATCCGTCCCGTCTCACGCGGTTCGTCGCAATCAGACGCTTACGTGTGGGCCGGGGGAGCGAACTCTGCCTCAGCCAGTCGATCGTAGTAGCTTTCCGCGCGTTGCTTGTCCTCTGCTGATAACTCGACTAAGGGCTCGCGCACCGGACCGCCGTACAGCCCCGCGAGCTCAAGACCGAGTTTGATGGCTGGTACGTTGTTGGCCGCTGCGAATTCGTTGCCCGTGCCCGCCTCCTCCCGGAGATCCTCGTATGGCCGCACGAGGTCGCGTAACTTGAGCGCTTGTTCCCAGTCTTCAGCCTCCAGCGCCTCCTGCAATGCGAGGCTAACCTCGGGAGCGAACGAACCGATGCCAGTCGTGAACCCTTCGGCACCTTCCAGCGCGAATGCTGGCGCGAACCGCTCGGCGATCCCTGTCGAAAAGACGATCTCGCCGGGTACTTCGCGCACCATTTTCGAGAAGGCCGCGACATCGTTGACGGCGAACTTCAGCCCAACGACGTTGTCAATAGTCGAGAGTTCCGAGACGGCCGACAGAGAGAGCGCCGGACCCCGCTTGTACATCACGATACCAAGATCCGTCGCGTCGGCGAGCCGCTCGTAGTACTCAACAATCCCCTGATTGTGGATGTAGGTGTGATCGAAATCATGGACCATAACCCCGTCCGCTCCAACCTCCTCGTAGGCTCGTGCTTGTTCGATCGCCTCCTTGGTACTCCCGCCGACACCTGCGATAACTACGCCGTCGTCGCTGACAACATCAACGGTTGTCTCGACGAGTCCAAGCCGCTCCTCATCGGTCAGGGAGTAATACTCTCCGGTGTTCCCGCAGGGAATAAACGACCGCCCTCCAGCTTCGAGGACGGATTCTGTATTGCGGGCGACCTCCTCGTAGAGAACGTCATTTCCGTCTTCGCTGAACGCTGCAGTGGTAGTGAACGACACATCTCGAAGATGCTGTTTTAGCTTCTTGTGACTCATGCTCTACTGAGTGTTGTGGGACGGTTATATAATAGTTTCCCCGCAGAAATGATATTGTCACACCGACAGCTGCCAGGGGCACGGCTAACCGTGATCTCCGAAGATGGTAGGGGCGAGATGGGGTCAGTCGATACGATACTCTTCAACCTTGGCCTCGTCGACCGCAGCCAGACCGGGTTCGTCAGGTACCGTCATGCGCCCATCTTCGATTTCAAGGGGATTCTCAAGGATGTGGTCCTCGTAGGCGTAGTAGACGGAGTCGATAGCCATGTTAAACGCTGGTGTCGTCGCGATGGTGTGGAGTTTCGCGGCGTTCTTGATCCCGAGGTCGAAGTTCGAATGGTGGGCGAGCGAAATACCGAACTCTGAAGCGATGCCCGCGAGCCGTTTCAGTCCGAGAATACCACGGGCGGGCACAAGGTCGACAACGGCGGCATCTATCGCGTCCATCGAGGCTGCCTGGTTGAGGTTACGCTGGAAGTACGCGTCCTCGTTGATCGCGATCGGCGTTCGGAGGCGGTTCCGGAGGCTCTTCAGTGTCCCAAAGCTATCGACGCGAATGGGCTGTTCCATGTACTGGAGATAGATACCACGGTCTTCGAGGGCTGCACCGAAGCGGACGGCGTCCTCGAAACTCCAGAGCTGGTTCGGGTCGACGCGAAACTCGAGTTCACCGTCTACCTCGTCATGCATAGCCTCGATCCGGGCGACGTCGGCCCGCCAGTAGCGACTGGCCTTCGTCTTGAGGACAGAGAATCCCTCGTCGCGGGCGAACCGTGCGTGCTCGCGGGACTTCTCGGGCGTA
>Ga0207753_1000122_pt1 | contig 30585 bp, 31 predicted proteins | sample PonA233FremontCA_2_FD_187273 | JGI IMG/M metagenome (GOLD analysis project Ga0207753, IMG submission 187273) | Salt pond sediment microbial community from Fremont, CA, USA - Pond A23 Sediment 3 (SPAdes) | ecosystem: Environmental > Aquatic > Non-marine Saline and Alkaline > Saline | place: USA... | reverse complement strand
GTTGCGCCGGTCTGTTCGGTTCGGTAGTGGCTCACCGTTTCTGCGGCCTCGGTGGCCGTCTCGCTGTCGACGCCCATCTGTTCGAGCGCACCTGAAAGCGTCGGGAACGGGAGTTCGCCGCCTCGCAGCTTTTCGAGCAGATCGTGGTCCCACTGGCCGTCGACCCACAGGCAGACGCCGCGGGGGTCGAGGATCTGTGCGTAGTTCTCCCGAGCGAGCGCCCCACGCAACCGCTGGGTGACGTTCTCGTCGAAACTCGCGTTACAGACTTCGAGGTGGATCGGCTCGTTGTCGCCCAGCAGGTGGGCCGCGAGACACTTTTCGGGGGCCGCGTGGCCGCTGTCGTTGGCCCGGACGTACTCCGGAAACGTCTCGGCCCACTCGGCGTCGACGCTCTGGCCGACGCCTTTCACCCCGTGTTGCTCGTAGTACGCCTCGGCTGCCTCGCTGTCACCGCGGAGCCGGATGTCCTTTTTTACGTAGATGTCGAGCCGGTCGATTGGATCGAGGCCGAGCGCAACGTCGCCGTAGACCCAGATCTCACGAACTGGGACCGGCATGGGCTCTGAGTCGACGGTCCCGATGAACTGCTCGACGCGGTCGAGGGCCCCGTCCCGGTCGAGTCGCTGGCTGTCAGTCATTGCCGGAGGAAAGCACGCCGGAGCCAAACGGGTTTCGCCCCCGATCGATACAGTAAACGACGGTGTATCAATCCCGACCGGCGAGCAGTTCGGCCGCGTTATCCCGTGGTCGGTAGCCGAGCCGCTGGTGGGCTTCGGTGAGGCTCAAAAACCGGCCGTCGTTCCGCGAGACGACGTTGACCGTGAGGGGATTTTCGGGGAGGTCGGTCGTTGCGGCTGCTAGCATGGCCTGTTGGCAGTCCCGCGGGCTGAGGAACATCGCCCGCGCGAAGCGGCTGTCGACCGCAGGGTCGTCGACGTTGTCGGCCAGCTGGTCGGCCGACTGGAGCCACGCGATCCGGAGATTGACGACTTCGAGGCCCTCGCGGTGGGCATAGAGGTTCCCCAAGGATTCACCGGCGACCTTCGAGACGCCGTAGTACGAATCCGCCAGCGGTGGGGTATCGGGTCGGGCGACCGTGAGCGGGCCCTCGGTCATGCTTTCGGGCTCGTTGGGATCGTCGACGTTGTAGAGATTGACCACGTGGTTCGTGCTAGCGAAGACGACCCGGTCGAGGTCGTTGCGGACGGCGGCCTCGTAGGCGTTGTACACGCCCTCGATGTTCGGGCCGACGACCGCATCCCAGTCGGCATGCGGCGAAGGGTTAGCCGCCAAGTGAATCAGGATATCGTGGCCCGCCATCAGGTCGACGAACCGCTCGCGGTCGGCGACATCCAGCAGTTGGGTGTCGATCTCCTCGTACTCGGTCCGGGAGAACAGTGTCAGTTCGTGATCAGTCGACTCGAAAGCCGTACGCACCTCACGGCCGACATTGCCAGTCGCACCGGTGACTGCGATTCGTGCCATACCGGTTGGTCGACGGCCACACCTATGGCCAGTATGGCCCAATAAATCGTATGTCACGATATAGAATTGGTGCCGTCGGGAGTCAGTCGAGACGAAACCCGTATCCCCGCAGACTCACAAGGGGCCGCTAATGGAGTGCGACAAGTGCGACGAGGAGGCCGTGATGCACGCCTCGTATTCTGGAGCCCATCTCTGTGGGAAACATCTCTGCCTCTCGGTCGACAAACGCGTCCGTCGCCGCATCCGCGAGGACGCCCTGCTGTCGTCTGACAGCACACCCGAAAACCCCGAAAAATGGGTTATCGGCCTCTCTGGCGGCAAGGACAGCGTCGTGTTGACCCACATTCTCGACGAGACGTTCGGCAAGGACCCGAGAGTCGACATGATGGCGCTGACGATCCACGAGGGGATCGAAGGCTACCGCGACGCCAGCGTCGAGGCCTGCGTCGAACTCTCCGAGGAGCTCGATATGCGCCACGAACTGGTCAGCTACGAGGAGGAGTTCGGCGTGCGAATGGACGATGTCGTCGAGGACGACCCCGAAAACATGGCCGCCTGTGCCTACTGCGGTGTGTTTCGCCGCGACCTCCTAGAAGGGTATGCCGACGAGTTCGATGCTGACAAGCTGCTGACGGGCCACAACCTCGACGATGAGGCCCAGACTGCGCTAATGAACATCCTCGAAGGCGATGTGAAACAGATCGCTAAACACTTCGACGCCAGCCTCGGGAGCTTCGAGGACCGACACGAGGGAGGAGAGTTCATCCCCCGGGCCAAACCACTCCGTGATATTCCCGAAAAGGAGGTCGCGCTGTACGCCCATCTCAAGGATTTACCCGCTCACATCACCGAGTGTCCCCACGCCAGCGAGGCCTACCGCGGCGAGATCCAGAAACTACTGTGGGATCTCGAAGAAAACCACCCCGGCACCCGGCACTCGATCATCTCCGGCTACGAGGAGCTCGCCGAGCTGACCGCCGAGCGCTACCGCAGCGACGAGGGCGCAGACCTCAACGACTGCGAGCAGTGCGGCTCGAAGACCGGAAGCCGCGTCTGTCGGAAATGTCGACTGATCGAATCGATAAACGCGGTGTGAAACGGCTGAGAACCGACACAACCGGCATTTCGACCGCTGTAACAGCGATTTAACTCACGCCTACTTTTATATTCTCACCGACGGATCAGTGTGTAGGGTCACCCACAACGGCCCGGATACATCATGGAACTGAATGATTTCGTCTCACAGAACGAACCCGACGAGACCGGCGAGCGCTTCGAGTTGGAGAACAGCAAACTGCTCGACATTGATGTCGACGGCAAAATTATCGCCAAGGTCGGCTCGATGATCGCCTACGACGGCGACCTTTCGTTTACCGGGAAGTCCTCCGCCGAAGGCGGCCTCACCGGAATGATCAAGAGCAAGATGACCAGCGAGGGGACGCCGGTGATGGAGATCGAAGGCCAAGGCCACGTCTATCTCGCCGACCAAGAGAAGAAAATTCAGATCCTCGAACTCGGGGCCGGGGAGTCGATCTCGGTCAACGGCAACGACGTGTTGGCCTTCGAGGATCGGGTCGACTACAAGATCAGCACGATCGGCAGCATCGGCGGCGCGTCGGCGGGCGGCCTGCTGAACGTTTTCCTCTCGGGGCCGGGAACCGTGGCGATCACGACCCACGGCGACCCGCTGGTGTTGTCGCCGCCGGTCCGAACCGACCCCGATGCGACCGTTGCATGGTCGAGCAACCTCTCGCCGAGCCTCAAATCCGAGCGCAGCCTGAAGGACTCCATTGGCCAGTCGTCGGGCGAAACCTACCAGATGAGCTTCGAGGGGCGCGAGGGCTTCGTCGTCGTCCAACCGTACGAAGAACGGACGCCGCAAGCCTGAGCCAGCGGCTCGGCGAGTAGTTTGAAAAAACGGGAACCACTGACGGAAGTCTCGGTTAGCGGATGACGTCGAGCCCGTTGCTCGTTTCGAGTTCGTCGGTGCCGCCGTCGGACTCCCAGGAGGTTTTCTGCGCGTTCGAGACGTTCGAACTGGCATCGAATGACTGTGTCTGTTGGTTGAGGCTTTGCCGCGATTTGTCGGCCTGTTTCTGCGTCGTCGGACCGAGGACTTGGGCGCTCTGGACGCCGGTCATGATCGCCATGACCCGCACCTTGCCCTTGTAGTTGTCCTGAATTCGGGCCCCCCAAATCACGTTCGCGCTCGCTTCGAGGCGCTCGGTGATGTTGTCGGCGATCCCTTCGGCCTCCTTGAGTGTGAGGTCCGGCCCACCAGTAATGTGGACCAGTCCGCCGGATGCGCCGCGATAGTCGACATCCAACAGCGGGTGGTTCATCGCCTCGTTGACGACTTCCTGGGTCTTGTTTTTGTCCTGGGTCTCGCCGACCAGCATCACCGCAACGCCGCCCTGATTCATAATCGTCGACATATCGGCGTAGTCGAGGTTGATGAGGGAGGGCTGGGTGATGGTCTCGGAGATCCCCTTGACGGTTTCGGCGATGATCTGGTCCATCACCGAGAAGGCCTTGCCGATGGGGAGGTTCGGGACGTAGTCGAGCAGGCGGTTGTTGTCCAGCACGATGATCGAGTCGGCCGTATTACGGAGGTGTTCGAGCCCCTCCTCGGCCTTCACCGTGCGGGCGCGTTCGACGTTGAACGGCGTCGACACCATGCCGACGACGATCGCGCCCTGTTCTTTGGCGATCTTCGAGACGACGGGCGCGGCTCCGGTCCCGGTACCGCCACCCATGCCTGCGGTGACGAACACGAGGTCGGCCTCGCCGAGGACCTCTTTGATCGTCCCTTGGGCCATCTCAGTGGCCCGTTCACCCATCTCGGGGTCGCCACCGGCACCGAGCCCGTTGGTCAGGGATTTCCCGACCAGGATCTTGGTGTCGGCTTCGATCATCTTCAGGTGTTGTTTGTCCGTGTTGATCGCGACCGTATCGGCACCGTCGACGCCGATGTTGTACAGTCGGTTGATGGTGTTGTTGCCGGCACCACCACAGCCGACAATCACGATTCGTGGGTCGCCGAACTCGTCGTCGTGATCAAGTGCGGCGTCCATCTCTCGCTGCTCGGCCTCGGCGTTTTCGAGCGCGTCCTGGACGATGTCTTGCATTATGCTTTCACCCAGTTACGCTCGGTGTTCGATCGTCGCGGCTCTGCCTCGTCGTGTTCGTTGAGCATCTCGCGGACAGCCGACCGGATCGCTTCGCTCCGGTTCGGAAATTGGCCGGTTTCGACCATTTCCTCGACTTCCTCGATCTGCTGCTTTGGAATTCGTAGTGTCACACGCTCCATGCTTACATTCCCCGGTAAGACAGTCGACTAAACGGCCCAGCTGGGCCACGTACCGTCGGGGGGGACCATCTCTGTCCGACCGACGCACACTGTAAGACGACTGTCTTACGCAACCGAACAGAACGCCTGAATGTATATAAAAGTGTCGGCAGGCGTAAGACATACCGTGTAAGGCGGCGTTAGAACGCCTGAAACGCCTGTTTTCGTGTGTTATGCGTTGTCTAACACGTCGGCAGCGGGTGTCCGACGGCCGCAGCTGGGGCAGAAGCCCCAGTCGGACTGGATCTCGTCGCCACACTCACAGAACAGTCTTCGGGTGGCCTTTTCGCCGCAGTTCGGGCAGTAGACGTGGTCGTCGTCGACTGCCTCGCCACACTGCGCACAACCGGTGGCTGTCGGCTCCGCAACAGCTGTCTGGCTAGCTGTCTTACGACCAGTCGGCTCGACTTCGGAGTCGGCGGAGACGCTGTCGGCCGAGAGGCCATCGAGCGAGACGTTGACGGTGACGTCCGGTTGCGACGCCGGTGGGTCCTCGGGTCGGCTCGGTTCCCGTTCGGCCATCAGTCGATCGAGTCGCTCGGCCACCAGTTGGTCGAGTCGTTCGGTCACCAGTTGGTCGATGGTGAGTTCGTCAGTGTGGGGTCGGTCGTCCGACCCCGTCGACCCACGTTCCAGCGAGTCGAGATGGGTGCGGAGCGCCTCCCGCATCACCTCGCTTTTCGAGGCGTCGAGCGCCTCCAGCCGACCGACGAGTTCGTCGTCGGCGCGGAACGTGATTTTGCTCATCGGGTGTGACTATCCCACCCATGATATTTTAACCTTCGCTTGTTGTAGACGGATGTCAGACAACCGCCGAACAGTAACCCTTAATTACGGCAACGGGGTACGGTTCGGTGGCCGCCCTTAGCTCAGCCTGGTAGAGCAGTCGACTGTAGATCGACTTGTCCCCCGTTCAATTCGGGGAGGGCGGACTGCGAGATTAGAACGAAGTGAGAATCTCGAAAGTGAGCGGCGAAGCCGCGAACATTTTCCTGCGAACAACGTGAGCAGTGTAAAATCCGTCCCGACCCGAATTGAGCTTGTGAGTCGCGCACAACGAAGTGAGCACGTCTCACAGTGTTCAATTCGGGGAGGGCGGACTGCGAGGTTCGAACGACGTACGGACCCCGATAGCGAGTAGCGAGGGACTCGGAGAATCCCTCGAACCATGCGAACGGATGGGAAGCACCCGTGAGCAGGCGGTGGAACCGCGAGCGTTCCCAGTCGACACGATCTCGAAGCCCGGGATGCGGATCCCTCTCTCACAAGCCATTTAGCCCCTGCTCACGAGCATCGAGTATGGATTACGAATCGAACCTCGATCGGGCGATCGACGAGCTGCCGGACCTCGGTGGCTCCGACGAGCGGCTCGATGTCCCCGAGGCAGCGGCACAGAAGGACGGCGCGTTTACGCGGCTGACGAACCTCTCGACGGTCGCCGACGCGCTCGACCGGGACCCCGAACACCTCCACAGCTCGATCCAGCGCGAACTCGGCACCGCCGGCCAGTACGAAGACGGCCGGGCGCGCTACAACGGGACGTTTTCGTCGACGGAGTTCGACGCGGCCATCGAGTCCTACATCGCCGAGTACGTCACCTGCTCGGAATGTGGCTTGCCGGACACCAAGCTCGTCACCGAGAACCGCACCCAGATGCTGCGGTGTGAGGCCTGTGGAGCGTTCCGACCGGTGGCCAAACGCCGCCGCACCGACGACCGGAGCCAGACGCCCGACATCGAGGAGGGCGAAACCTACGAGGTCAAAATCACCGGCACCGGCCGCAAGGGCGACGGTGTCGCCGAGCGCGGCAAGTACACGATCTTCGTCCCCGGTGCGGAGGAGGGCGACGAGGTCGAGATCTACATCAACAACGTCAGCGGGACGCTGGCGTTCGCCCGACTCGCCTGAGAGGTCGACCGATTGCCGACCGACCGTCGACCGATTGCCGACCGACCGTCGACCGACTGCCGACCGACCGTCGACCGACGCCAGCCGTCCACCACGGAGACCGGTGTTTTCAAGCCTGTCGTGTCGTAGTTCTTCATAGTGAGTCCCGACGCCGCCGTCTGTTTCGATCTGTTCGGCACGCTCGTCGACGCCGAGCGACCGGCCGACCCGGCCCGCGCGGTCGCCGACGCCCTCGCCGACCGCGAGGTGGAAGTCCCCGACGACTGGGCGGCGGCCTACAGCGAGCCCCACATCGACGCCCCCGAGGGCGCGGAGGTGCCGCTACCGGCCCACGTCAGCGCCGCGCTGGCCAGCCGCGGCGTCGACGCCCCGAACAACGCCCCCCGGCGAGCCGTCGTCTCGGCGTTCGACCCCCGTGTCGACACCCGTCCGGGCGCGGTCGCAGCCGTCGAAGCAGCCCACGAGTACGGCCCGGTCGGCCTGCTATCGAACTGTTCGGTCCCCGAGTTGGTCCGCCGGACACTGATTCGGTCGGCGCTCTCCCGCGATCGGTTCGACGCGATCGTCTCCAGTGTCGGCTGTGGCTGGCGGAAACCCGACCGTCGAGCCTTCCAAACAGTCGCTCGACAGCTCGGGGTCGCCGTCGACCAACTGGTCTACGTCGGCGACACGCCCGCAACCGACGGCGGTGTCGAGGCCTGCGGTGGGACGTTCATCGATGTCGCCGACACCCCACTGTCGCGGCTCCCGGCGCGACTCGAAGAGGTGTGTCCGACACGATGAGAGATGCGTCATACAGGATGAAGGTTCGCGGATGTCGGTAACCCTCGCAGCGGTCGTGGTGGCGGTGGCACTCCTCGACCGGCTGGTGGGAGAGCCGCCGACCCGGCTTCATCCGGTCGTCTGGGTCGGTCGGCTCATCGACCTCGTCGACCGATCATGGGAGCGGCCCCGAGCGGTCGGCACCCTCGCGGCGATCACGCTACCGTTGGCGGCAGCGATGGTTGCGGGGGGTGCAGTTTGGCTGGTCGGGGTCGTCCATCCAGTGGCGGCGGCTGGCGTCGCCGTCTTCGTTCTGTTTTCGTCGACCAGTCTCCGGCTGCTCGCGGAAACCGCCCGCGAGGTGATCGCGCTCTCCGAGGCGGACCTGCCGCGCGCACGTGAAGAACTGCTCGCGCTGGCCGGCCGTGATGCGAGCGACCTCTCGCCCGAACTGGTGCGGAGCGCGGCCGTCGAGAGCGCCGCCGAGAACCTCAGTGACGGACTGGTCGCCCCGCTGTCGGCAGTCGGTGTGGTCACGGTGGCCGCCTCGCTGTCGGACTGGTCGGGCCCGGTGTTGGCGGTCGGGGCTGGGGCCGCCGCGTGGGTCAAAGCGGTCAACACGATGGACTCGATGCTCGGCTACCGCTCGAAGCCGGTCGGCTGGGCTAGCGCGCGGCTCGACGATGTCGTCATGTGGCTCCCCGCCCGGCTGACTGCCCTGTGTATCGCCGCGGCGACGCCGAGTCCTGACCCCGTGCTCGTGGGTCGACGCTGGGCCCGGATTCCGAGTTCCCCCAATGCGGGATGGCCGATGGCGACGCTGGCGGCAGCGCTCCACATCCAACTGACGAAACCCGAGACGTACACGCTGAACGCGATGGCCAGCCTCCCGACGACCGTCGAGGCCGACCGGGGCGTCGACCTCGTCGACCGGGCTGGCTGGCTCGCTTTCGGCACGACGGCGGTGATCAGTCTTGTCTGACCGCCCGCTGGCGGCGATCCGTGGCGCGGTCGCCTTCCTGACTCGGCTGCCGGTCGGCGGCGGGGAGGCGGCGTGGGACGCGTTCCGCCGCAGCCCCTACACCATCCCGTTGGTGGGGTATCTCATCGGCGGGCTCGCCGGACTAGTGTTTTTCCTCCCGGTCCAGCCGACGACCGTCGTCGCAGCCTATCTCGTCGTGCTCTACGGGCTGTCGGGCGTCACGCACGCCGACGGGCTGGCCGACATCGGCGATGTGATGGCGGTCCACGGCGACCGGGAGCGCCGACGCGAGGTGCTGAAGGACTCGTCGACCGGTGTCGGCGGGATGCTGCTGTTAGGACTCACACTGATCGTCCTCGCATTCGGCGCGCTCGGCTTCGCGGGAACGGAACCGATGACGGCATTTCGGCTCGCGGTCGCGGCGGAGGTCGGCGCGAAACTCGGGATGGTGCTGGTGATCTGTTACGGTCGTCCGGCCCACGAGGGGCTCGGTTCCCAGCTCGTCGACCGACTCGACCGCGCTGACTACGGACCGGCGGTACTGGTGGCGGTTCCGGCCGTTCTGCTGGCACCGGGGGAATCGACCATCGCGCTTCTCGGAGCGATTGCCGCCGGGCCGCTGGTCGGGGCAGTAACCCTCACATGGGGCTACCGCTCGCTGGGCGGGGTCACCGGCGACGTGATCGGCGCGACGAACGAACTCGCCCGTGCGGTCGCGCTCCATCTGGGGGTGTCACTGTGGATTCTCCTGTGAGCGGAGGCCGTTAGTATGGACGCCCTACTTATGTGTGGAGGCGAAGGAACGCGACTCGGCCCGGCGGTCGGCGACACCGAAAAACCACTGGTGACCGTCGGTGGCGAACCGATGGTCGACCGCGTCGTCGACGCCCTCGAAGCGAGTCAGGTAGAGACGGTTGTCGCCGCGGTCTCGCCAGCAACGCCGGGAACTGCCGCCCGACTGGCCGACCGCGGGAGAGTTCAGCTCGTCGAGACGCCCGGCGATGGGTACGTCGACGACCTCACCGCGGCCCTCGCTGCTGTCGAAACGCCGGTCGTTACCGTCACCGCGGACCTTCCACTGTTGACGGGAGGGCTCGTCGACCGAGCCATCGAGACGGCTGGGGGGGCGTCGTTGGCGGTCTGTGTGCCCCGGTCACTGGTCGCGTCGGTCGGAGCCAGCGCCGACACGACGGTCGACCACAAGGGCGAGACGGTGGTGCCAACAGGACTGAACGTCGTCGGTCCGGGCCCCGACCGGCGTGTCGTCTGGGCCACCGAACGGCTGGCGTGCAACGTCAATCGGCCGTCGGACCGCCGGATTGCCGAACGGATGGTTTCGGATTCCCAAGAATCGTTTTTCGAATAACGGGGTTTGACTTCGAAAACGGCAGGTTTCGCTGTTAATGGAAACATAATTTAGGATGATACCATGTTTACGTCCGTATGGACCCCCAGAGTCTCGATACACTCGACCGCGTACCACACGGTGGTGCGTCGGACCCACAGCTACTCGATTTCAGCGCGAACACGAACCCTGTCTCTCCCCCAGGGAGCGTGTCGGTCTACGAGTCGGCGTTTGCGGCGGCTCGTCAGTACCCGGTCGACGACTACTGTGAGTTCCGTGCGGCCGCCGCCGAATACATCGGCGTCACCGGCAGACAGATCATCCCGACGTCCGGCGGGCTGGCCGGCATGCGACTCCTGTGTTCAACCCTGATCGACGACGGCGACAGCGTCGCGATCCCGACACCGAGTTTCGGTGAGTACGCCAAGGAAGTACAGCTACACGGCGGCGAGCCGACCTTCGTCGACCACGACGAGATCCTCTCGGCCGACCCCGAGGCCCACGAGTTGGTGATCGTCTGCAATCCGAACAATCCCACCGGTACCGCCTACTGTCCGGCCGGACTCCGGGCGCTGGCCGCCCGATGTCGGGACGCCGGGACGACGCTGCTGGTCGACGAGGCGTTCCTGGATTTCACCGACGAGCCGTCGCTGGCTGGCACCGAGGGTGTCGTCGTCGCCCGCTCGCTGACCAAGATCTTCGGCCTCCCGGGACTGCGGGCCGGGTTTCTGGTGGCGACCGGCCAGCTCAGAGACCACCTCGACGTGGCGCGGCTTTCGTGGACGCTGAGCACACCCGCCGCCGCGGTCGGGGCCCACTGCTTGGGCGACATCGAGTTCGTCGAAGAGACCAAACAGCGCGTCCGAGACGAACGCCAACGCATGGCCGACCGGCTCGCCGACCGGTTCACCGTCACACCCTCGGAGGCCCCGTTTCTCCTCCTCGAAACCGACCGGCCGGTTCCGGAGGTCGTCGACGAGGCGCGTGCGGCGGGGATCGTCATCCGCGACGGGACGACCTTCCGCGGACTCGACTCCCACATCCGGGTCGCGGTCAAACGGGAACAGCAAAACGAGCAACTGCTCGACGCTTTCGGTGTGTAGCCGACAGGACCGTTTGTGACCCGTTAGTCGTCGACTAACCCGATTAAACCGGATTACGACCTGTTAGTCGACGACTAACTCGATCGGATACTCGGTGATGTTCTCGTGGCCGTCGTCGGTCACGATCACGATATCCTCGATTCGGACGCCGCCGACAGCGGGGTCGTAGAGTCCCGGCTCGACGGTGATCACCTGCCCGGCGACGAGATCGCCGCCATCGGTAGAGAGCCGCGGTCGCTCGTGGACATCCAGCCCGACACCGTGGCCGGTGCTGTGGATAAACCCGACCTCGGTAGCGGGGTCGGCCCGCAGCGTCGGCAGCCCGGCGTCCTCGTAGACCTCACAGGCCGCCGCGTGAACGTCCTCACCCGTATTTCCGGGTTCGACCGCATCGAGCGCCGCCGCTAGCGCCCGCTCGGTGAGGTCGTACCACTCCCGGAGCGTCTCGCTCGGCTCGCCCTTGCAGAACGTCCGGGTCATATCCGAGTGGTACTTGGTCGACTTGCTTCGCGGGAAGATGTCGACGATGATCGGCTCGGTGGCCTGAAGCGGGCCGCTACCGCGGTCGTGAGGGTCAGCCGCCGCCGCGCCGCAGGCGACGATGGTCTCGTCGAGCCCACAGCCGTGTTGTAAGAGGGTGATCTCGATGGCCTCCTTGAGTCGCTCGCTGGTCAGGACCTCGCCGTCGACCCGTAACTGCCCTCCGTCACCGATGGTTGAGCGCGCGATCAGTTCCTCGGCCGCCGCCATCGCGGCCTCGTTGGCCCGCTGGGCCGCTCGGACGTGATCCAGCTCGGTCGGCGTTTTGACTGCTCGGATGTCGACCAGCACGTCGTCGGTGTCGACGACGACATCGATCCCCTGGTCGCGGAGGCCGTCGGCACTGCCGACCGGGAACCGCTCGGGAACTGCAACGCTGTCGACGCCGCCCGCCGAGAGGAACGCTGCCGTCACGCGATGGCTCGCTTCACGCGGCCCGTAGGCGTCGACTAACTTCCGTTTGTCATAGGCTACCGGCCGGTCGACACGGTCGGCACGGCTCTCTTTTTTCGCGCGACCGTATTCGAGTCCCGAAACGAGCACGGAGAGTTCGTCCGGTGTATAACAGGTGACGAACGGGTCGGGGGCGTCGAACCCCGAGAGATACCGCTGGTTCGAGTCAGTGCTGTCGGCGTCGATGAGATAGGCGTCGACGCCGAGGGCCGAAAGGTGGGAATCGAGCGGCGAGAGGTCCGGCTCCATACCGCCAGTTGTCGGCGGCGACACAAGTAGTTCGCCCCTCGAAACGCGTAGCGAGGGCTCGTGTCGACCGTGCTGGCGTCCTCGAACGACCCTGTGGATCGGAATGTCTGACATACGTTGATATGTGTGGCTCCCAAACCATCACGCAGAATTATGCTCGCAACTCGGTCTGTCTCGACGGACAGTCACCAGCACGAAGTATTTCAGTGGTCGTCCCCCATTCCCTCCAATCGGAGACTTCAACCATGAAACTCGCAACGATCGGCGTCGGCAACGCCGGTAGCAAGATCATCGACCGGATGCTGGAGTTCGAGAAGGCGACCGGTCGGAACCTGTGTCGACACGTCCTCGTGATCAATACCGCCCGCACGGACCTCGCAAAGCCGAACCACGTCCCGGAAGATCGCCGGGTACTGATCGGTGACACCCACCAGAAGGCCAAGGGCCACGGCGTCGGCGGTGATGGTGAGGTCGGCGCGGAGGTGGCGAAAAACGACATCGACGAGATCCGTCGGGTGTTCGACGACGTGGAGATCCACGAGGTCGACGCCATCCTCGTGGCGGCGGGGCTCGGCGGCGGCACCGGTAGCGGAGCCGGCCCCGTGGTGATCGACGAACTCCAGAAGATGTACGACGAGCCGGTCTACGGCCTCGGCGTGCTGCCCGGCGAGTACGAGGGCGGTCGACCCGCGCTCAACGCGGCCCGCTCGCTGCAGTCGTTCGTGACAAAGGTCGACAACTTCATCGCTTTCGATAACGACGCGTGGCGCTCCCGCGGCCAGACCGTCGAAGAGGGGTACGAACAGATGAACCGTGAGCTCGCTACCCGGATCGTGACCCTGCTGGCGGCAGGCGAGGTCGACGAGTCGGAGGTCGGCGAGAACGCGATGGACTCCAGTGACATCATGCGCACTCTCGACACCGGCGGGGTCTCCTCGATCGGCTACGCCTCCACTGATCTCGACAAGCCCGAGGGGTTGCTCTCGAAGTACAAAAAGACCGACGACGACATCAACTCGATGGACGCCGCCAAGATCAAAGGCCTCGTCCGTCGGGCGGTTAACTCCCGCTTAACTATACCATGCGAGGTGTCGAGCGCCGACCGCGCGCTGATCATCTTCGCCGGGCCCTCGTCGATGATCTCTCGGAAGGGGATCGAATCCTCGCGGGAGTGGCTCGAAAAGGAGGCCGATACGGTCGAGGTGTTGGCCGGGGACGATCCCCGCGAGGATTCGGACACGCTCGCGGCAGTCGTGTTGCTCTCGAACGTCACCGAGACCCCACGAATCAAGGAGATCCAGAATCAGGCCGTCGACGCCCAGAACAAGATCAAGGAACTCGATGCCGTTCGGGAAGAGGAGATCACGTCGCTGATCACCGACGATGACAATGAACTCGACCCGATCGTGTAGCGGCCGACGACAGCGGCGGCGGCGACGGCGAGTAGGGAGCCGCCGATGAAGCTGGCGCTGTTGGGCGTCGGCAACGCGGGTACCCGGATCGTCGACGCGCTACTCGCCGCCGAGAAACGTGTCGACCGCCCAGTGACACGGGAACAAGTCCTCGCGTTCAACACCACGCCCTCCGCGTTCGCCGAAACGACTCATATCGACGACGAGCGACAGGTCGTTGTCGGCGACATTCACCCCGATGTCGTCCAGCCCGAGGAGACAGTCGACGGCGATGAGACTGATCGAGGAGACGGCGACGAGACGGGAGACGGCGACAGCGACGGACACGAAACCGTCCGGGAGGGAGTCGCTGGCGACCCGGAACTCGGCGTCGAGGTCGCGCGGGACGATCTGCCGGAGATCCGCCGGGCGCTGGATATGGTCGACGACACCGAAGTCGACGCGGCGATGATCGTCGCCGGACTCGGCGGCGGGACGGGCTGTGGGGTCGGCGCGGTGCTGCTCGAAGAACTCAAAGCGATCTACGAGATCCCGGTGTACGTCCTCGGTGTGCTGCCGACCGGCGAGGAGTCCGACCGGCGGGCGTGGACTGCTGCCCGAGCGATCCGGACGTTCGTCCCGCTGGCCGACTCCGTGATTCCGGTCGACAACGAGTCGTGGATCGCCATCCACGGCAACACCGAAAGCTACGAGACGCTCAACAGGGCGCTTGCGACCCGGATCGTCTCGGTATTCGGAGCCGGTGAGCGCGACAACCAGCCCCTCTCTGAGGTTCGGATGGACCCCAACGACGTGCGGCGGGTCCTCGAAGTCGGTGGATTAGCGACGGTTGGCTACGCCAAAACGGATCTCGATCCCGTCTCCGAAAGCTGGCTCACGCGGCTGCGCCGACTGCTGGGCCGGGATGTCCCCGAGCCGGAGCCACAGACCGACGCCGTCTCGATCAAGAAGCTCGTCCAGCGTGCGGTCGACTCGGAGCTCACGCTGCCGTGTGATATCGCAACGGCCGACCGCGTGCTGCTCGTGTTGTCCGGGCCACCGACGGAACTCTCGCGGAAAGGGTTCGAGACCGGCCGCTATCTGCTCGAAGACGAAACCGGGACCGTCGAGGTGCTGGCGGGCGACGAACCGCTGCCGGGTGCGACGCGAGTGACGGCCACGATCCTGTTGTCGAACGTGACCGGGGTGCCACGGATCGAGGCACTCCAACAGCGGGCGGTCGACTACCAGCACGCTCAGGGGTTGTCGACCACAGATGACCAGTCCGGCGAAGATGGCGACCAGTCCGACGAAGGCGGCGACCAACTGACCGAAACCGACCACGGCTTCGACTTCCAAGACGACGAGTTGGTCGGCGGTGACGGCGATATCGAAGAAGAAACAGTCGACCCGGAGGACGACAAGGCGGCTGATGGGACGGTCGACTCGGAGACGGACACCGCCGAAGACGACCCCGAAACCGAGCCACAGGAACAGTAGTCCGACCGCCGACAGCGCGCGGCCGACTCCGGTATTCTGATAGCCTTCGACTGGGACCACGGGGTATGGACGTACACATCTCGACGTCGACCGTACAGGGGACCACACGGGCACCGCCATCGAAGAGCTACACCCACCGGGCGATCCTCGCGGCGGGGTACAGCGACGGCGCGACCGTCCACGACCCGCTGGACAGCGCCGACCCACGGGCGACGATGCGCGCGGTGGAAGGCTTCGGCGGGAGCGTCGACCGCTCGGACGACGCGCTCGAAATCACAGGGTTCGACGGGATACCCGAGGTCCCCGACAACGTGATCGACTGCGCCAACAGCGGGACGACGATGCGACTCGTTACGGCGGCAGCCGCCCTCGCCGACGGCGCAACCGTCCTTACGGGCGACGACTCGCTTCGCTCGCGGCCACAGGGCCCGCTCCTTGAGGCCCTCGACGCCCTCGGCATTCGCGCCGAGAGCACCCGTGGTAACGGTCAGGCCCCGCTCGTGATCGAGGGACCACTCGCCGGTGGCGAAGTCGACATCCCCGGCGACGTCTCCTCCCAATACATCTCGGCGCTCCTGATGGCCGGAGCCGTCACCGACGACGGAGTCGAACTGAACCTGACGACCGAACTCAAAAGCGCCCCCTACGTCGACATCACCCTCGAAGTCCTCGAAGACTTCGGCGTCACCGCTGAACCGGTCGGCGCGACCGGCGCAGGTGGTGTCCGATCGGCAGGCGCGGAGGGGTTCATCGTCGACGGCGGCCAGCAGTACAGCCCCGCCGACGGCGAGTACCACGTTCCCGGCGACTTCTCCTCGATGTCGTATCTCCTCGCAATGGGTGCAATCGCCGCCAGCGATGGCGAGTCGGTCGTCGTCGAAGGGGCCCAGCCCAGTGCGCAGGGCGACAGCGCCATCGTCGGGGTTCTCGAAGCGATGGACGCCGACATCGAGTGGGACCGCGAGGCGGGCGCAATCACCGTCTCGCAGTCGGCGCTGACCGGGACCACGGTCGACGTCGGCGACACGCCCGACCTGCTGCCGACGATCGCCGTCTTGGGGGCGGTCGCCGACGGCGACACGGTCATCGAGAACTGCGAACACGTCCGGTACAAGGAGACCGACCGGGTGAGCGCGATGGCCACCGAACTCGAAAAGATGGGTGTCTCAGTCACCGAGGACCACGACGTGCTGACGGTTCACGGCGGCGAGTCGACGCTGTCGGGCGCGACCGTCGAGGGCTACCACGACCACCGGATCATCATGTCGCTGGCGGTCGCTGGACTGGTCGCCGAGGGGACGACCACGGTCGAAGGAGCCGACCACGTCGACATCTCGTTCCCGAGTTTCTTCGACGTGCTCGCCGACCTCGGCGGTGCAGTCGACCGAACCGAGTAGACCGGTTATAAAACCAGTGAGTGAGGCCGCGCTACGACAGGTCGGTTACGCCGAGCAGACCACCCGATTCGGTACCGCCGAAGTCGGTCGCGTTCGTGTCGTCGCTGGTCGACTGGTTCTCCGAGGTGTCGTCGCTGGTCGACTCATCGTTCGATTCGCTGGTAGGCTCCGACTCGTTGGCCGCCTCCGCGGTCGTCGGTTCGGGCGTGATCGACTCGGCGAGCGCTCGTGCGTTCTCGCCTTCGATGGCACGGACCAGTCGTGGATAGACGCCGAGCGAGACGAGGAAGTCCTCTCCCCGCTGGACGGCCTCGGTCACGTGAACGTCGAGTTTCAGTGGGAATCCGAAGAAATCGGCCTCGGCGGTGAAACGCGATTTCAGAGTCGACTGATCGAGGATTGTGATCGTCTCTTCGTTGTCGGGTTGGATACTGCCGATGTTGTCGTAGTTGTCCGCCAAGAGGTCGGCGACCTCGCGGGCTGGCATCTCACCGACCGGGTTGAACGTCTCTCCGGCGACCTCCAGTTGCGGCGTCGACAGGACGGCGAAGATCGCGGTTGGCTGCTCGCCGACGCCATCGATGCCGACCCGCTTGTCGTACCGAGTGAGGTAGCTCGTGACCGAGATCGTCTCGGACTGCCCGGGAGCGTCGGCCGTCTCCTCGGTGACGATCTTCTCGATGCCGACAGCCTCGTAGCCCGTCGAGTCGAGTGCCGACCCGCTCACGCCAGCCGGTGCCGATTCGAGGCTGGTCACCGTTCCCAACACGCCACTGAGACAGCCCGAAACGCCGACGATGCTGGCGGCTGCGGTGCCAGCGAGGAGGGCCCGTCGTTTCATTACACCAGTACCAGATCGTGTGCTGATAAGTGCTTGTTGGATACTGGTCAGAGAGTGTGAGCCAACGGCCCGCCAACCTCAGTGGGACACGCGCCAGCTTCGGCGCGGAAGTCAGTCTCGACCCCCGCAGTCCGACGATGTGTCGTCGACCGACGAGCCGCCATCGGTCTGTGGGTCTCCTGTCGACCCGCTACTGCCGCCGACATCGATGACTGACGCCTCGCGGTTGTCGGCGAGTTTTCCCTCGAACCACTGCCATTCGGCGGTGAACTGGTTGGTTTCCTTGAGGTTCCAGACGTCGGCATCCTCGACTTTCGGCCCGACGCGCCACGACTGGAACATGTTCAGCGCCCAGATTCCGAGGCCGATGATCAGCAGGACCGCGCCGAAGGTCGCCAGCTGCTGGAGCACCTCGAACTCGGCGGGGTAGGCCGCCCGTCGACGGGGGAGCCCGAGGTAGCCCAGCGCGAGCAGCGGCGTAAACGTCGTAAACACGCCGACGATCGTGATGTAGGCGTGGACCTTCGCCGCCCGCCGGTCGTACATCCGACCCGTGAGCAGGGGGAACCAGAAGTAGCCCGCCGCAAAGGCCATGAACGTGATGATGCCGACGACGATGAAGTGGAAGTGGCCGACGACGTAGTAGGTGTCGTGGAGCACGAGGTCGACCGGGATCGACGCGAGAAAGACCCCCGTGACGCCGCCGATGATGAAGGTGCCGACCGCGCCGATAGAGAAGATCATCGGCGTGGTCAGTCGAATGGAACCACCCCAGAGGGTGGTGATCCAGTTGAATACCTTGACCGCCGAGGGAATGGCGATGGCGATCGAGACCGCCATGAACGCCGCCCGAAGTCGGGGGTCGATCCCAGTAGCGAACAGGTGGTGGGCCCAGACACCAAAGGAGAGAACGCCGATCGCGAGCGTCGAGTAGACGATGAATTTGAAGCCGAACAGTTTGCGGCCCGCGAACTTCGGCAGGATGTAGCTCACAAGCCCGAAGGCAGGCAAGACGAGGATGTACACCTCGGGATGGCCGAAGAACCAAAACAGGTGTTGCCACAGTATCGGCCCGCCCTCGGCGGTGAAGAAGGCGGTACCGAGGTTGCGGTCAGCAAGGAGCATGAGCAGCGCACTCCCCAACAGCGGGAACGCGAACAGCACGATCCCGCTGGTGGTGAGAATCGTCCACGAGAAAATGTCGAGCGTCGACCACGTCACGTCCTCGCCGCGCATGGTGAAGATAGTCACGATGATGTTGATCGCCCCCATCACCGTGGCGAGGCCGCTGAGGTGTAAGCCGAGCAGGAGGAGATCCATCTGGGGGTTTTCGAGCGTCGTCGACAGCGGGACGTACATCGTCCACCCCATCGACGGCGGTTCGAGAATCAGCAGGACGGGAATGTCGATCCCGAACGACAACAACATCTTCCCCAGCACCTCGGTGAGCAGGCCAGCCCGCGCCAGCAGAAAGGCCATCGGGATGAGCCAGAAGGCGATGGCGTTGATCCGCGGGAACGCCATGTCCTCGGCGTCCAACAGGATCGGGATGAAGTAGTTGGCGAAGCCGAAAAAGACGGGGGTGACAAAGAAAAACAGCATCGTCAGCCCGTGCATCGTGAAGACCGCGTTGTAGGTCTGGGGGTCCCAGATGGTCGGGTTCGCCGTAAACAGTTCGGCCCGGATCATCATCCCGTCAGTGGCTCCCCACGTCCCGGCGGCGATCCCGAAGAGGATGTAGAGAATCCCGATATCCTTGTGGTCGACGGTCGTCAGCCACCGAAGGATGCCAGCGGGTTTGTGTTCGAACTCGGTCTGTCGACCCGGCAGATACGCCGACAACCCACCATCGGAACGGAGTTGCTTATTGGCCGACTCCGAGCGGGTCGCACGACGAGCCACCAGCACTGTCGCACCGACGAAACAGACGGCGAAGAAGGCCAGTACAGCAAGGTTCACTGACACGGTCGACCACTCCCGGAGTGCTGCGAACGCATATCATACTTTTACCATCTCGGGGCTGTTAGAAGTGTTCGAAGGTTGTCAAGAATGTCGGTCGGCGGGATAGATTGTAATGCTGACCAGTGGTCTCAGAACTCCGCTCCTTGGCCGAGATCTATCGTTCGATAGCCGTGGATATCAGCGTCGAAATCGAAGTACTCGTCGTATCGATCGAGGAGCCGATACCGTTGGGCCGAGTCGTAGAACCCGTGTCCGAGGAGTCGGAACGGCTCCGGAGGCTCCTGTCCCATCTCGATGTAGCAATCTCGAATCTGACAGCCGAGATGGTGGATCAACAGTCGACGGAACAGTTCGAGCGACCCCGAGGGAAGCGGTACGAGTTCGATGACAGTATCGGGCTGACGGTCCAGCGGCGAGTCGACGGCACGGACCTGCTCGTCACCGGGGCCTGTTTGGAAGGCGATCCGAATATCCGAAACCGCCTCGATTTCGACACCGAATTCATCGTCAGGATCAAAGGTAACGTCGACCGGTTCGGCAAGCGAATCGAGGGTTTTGGCGGCCGCCCGATCGACGCCGGCGTCGACGAGCTCCTGCAACTGGTCGGCGAGCGACTGGTCGACGCCGAGATAAACGTCGAGTTCGTACCGCAGCATGTCTCCAGCGTCCATATTAACGTCCGCTGGCGGCTCGATTGGCGGTTCGATGGCTGGCTGCTGATGATGGGCGTGCTGGCGGTAGTAGTCGCCGAACAGGGCCTTGAACTCCGCCTCCGACAGTTGTGCGATAGCGACGAGCGTCGCGGCGATCCGGTCGGGGTTTCGATGCGGCGGCAGCGTCGGATACCCACGTTCCCGATAGACGGTGTACTGTGCGAACAGCCGTGCCTCCGCGACGGACTCGTTCTCGTCGACTGTTCGTTCGTCCGATTTGTCCGGATAGCCGTCTTGCTGATGAGCGGTAATTTCTCCTGAATAGGCCATCTCAATCAGGTGTTCGACATTATTGTTATCGATGACACTCAGTCCAACAATATCATCGCCTTCACCAGTGATGATCGCGTCCATGATTAGTTATCCTCCCGACTTTTCGCTTTACCTTCCAAAGTAGAGCCTGTTTCACCGCTACGAACACGTTTGACCGCTTCTTGCCACACCTCGGCGAGTCGACTGTACCCCACCTCGACAAGTGCATCGTACACCTGAGCCGCGCTGGCGGCACTCAGTGATCGGATCTGTTGGGCACCGACCCGTTCGATTACCGCCGTTGCCGAAGCCTGGGTCGTCAGTGCCGTGTCAATATCGCCTGTAACAGCTCCGACTGGGCCACTAACGGAAACAAGCGCCACGATATTCGCGGTGATTCGAACGACGGTATCGTTCTTTGCGGCAGCTTTCACCGCATCACGACCACCCTCACGAGCAGCTTTCCGTGGGTCGAGTTTCGCTACGATCTGTTCGAGGAGGCTCGATTCGGCCGTCGACCCGTCGAACTCGCCGTCCTCGAAGGCATCCAGCGTCGACTGATCCGGGCCATCGTCACCCAACGACCACCGCTGGATGTGCATCTCGGTCCCCATCCGGTTGACGACCACCGGCCCGTCTTCCATGACCTGTTGAGCCGTCTCCTCGGCCTCGCGCTCGAGTGCGGGATCGGGGTCGACCTCAAGATCGACATCCTCCTGCGGCAACATCGACACCGCGCCGCCGGTCTGCTGGCGAACGTGTGCGAGTTCGTGAGCCAAGACGTGCTGGCCTTCCGGTGAGTCCGGATCGTACTCACCCTGATTGAACGCGATGTGATTCCCGACGGTGAACGCCCGCGCATTGATCGCTTCGCACGCGGCGACAGCCTGCGGGCCGGTGTGAATCCGCACGTCGCCCAGCGAGTCACCCATACGATCCTCCATCGCCCGCTGGACCGACGCGTCGAGAGATCGGCCAGTCGACGCAATCACCTCCCGAACCGACTCGGGAACACCCGCTTCACCGGCCGGGTCGGTCTCGGCGGCGGCCTGCTCGCTCCGCAGCACTGACCGCCGGTGCTGCCGTTCGATGTTGGTCGGCACCTCCGGCGGCCGTTGGGCCTGCCGCTCGCGGAACTCCTCCATGCTCCGTGTCTTGCCCAGAATGTCGGCGGGCATTCCCTCCGCTACCCAGTCGTGGACCCGATCGCCATGGGTGTCCTCAGCGATCTGTAACCGCTGGAGGGTCCCGTCGTCGGGGATCGCCATTCCGTAGTGCTGTTCAGCCTGCTCGATGTTTCTGGTCCAGAGGGCCCCAGTCGACCGTTCGCGCTGGTTGGTCGACTGCTGTTGCTGGGTAGTCGACTGTTGCCGACGAGTGGCTCGACTCCCAGTATCAGTCGATTCCTGTCGCTTGGACCGACGTGACGTGCGAAATCCCATTGGCTGTACTCTTAGCGGCGTTCCTCTCGTCTTAGTATAAATAATCTCTGAGAGATACGTTCGGAAAGTGAGGGTCGACGGCAGCTCCCGGACCGGTCGTGCTCCAGTCGGATTGTTACGGCGAGTTGCGGTCGACCTCGGGTTCGGGTCGGTCGGCGGTCGGCTCGGCGGGATCTCCGAACCGACTGTAGAACGCCCCCAGCAGGAAGCCGTAGGCGACGTGGGCCAGCAGCGTGAACCCGGCGAACACCACCAGCAGCGGGCCGGAAATCGTCCCGCGGCCGAGAACGAAAAACGCGATCCAGAGCACAGCGCCGAGAACCATCCCGTTCGACGGGGGGTCGTCGAACGGCATCGAGGGCTCGATGGCGACGAACAACAGTGGCCAGATCACCGTGCCGACGAACGCGAAGGTGAGAAAGCCGATGAAGGTGTTGCCGGGCATCCCGACGTAGCGGGCGACCGCATCGAAGGCCCGGACCTCCTCGCGCGTTTCGACCTCCAACATCAGGAAGACGACCGACATCACCGAGATCCCGGTCGCACCGCCGAGTATCCCGCCCGCGATCCGGTTCACGCCGACTCACCCAGTGCCATCATACCCAACTGTCAGCGCCGCAGTCGTCATAAAACCCTGTTTGCATCGGTTTAAGCGACTCTCAGACAGAGCCACTGATCAGGAGTCCGATTCGTTCCACGAGTCCAAAGCGGTGATCACGGCAGCTGCAAGAGCCCCGATCACGAGCGGAAGCCGGAGGTACCAGACGACGCTGTCCAGCGACAGACCCGCAAGGATCGCGATGATACTGAAAAGCAGTAGTATTTCATGACGACCGCTGCTGTATTGCATCGTTCCACGGTTAGTGTCAATAGATGACAACTACTCGCAGAAACGGGGAGACCCACGCAGTCGACCAGATACTACTACGTAGATCGCTCGACAAGGACGACCACCGATGACAACCACGAACCGAAGTCGGAAGCGAGCCGACGAGAGCGGAGGCCCCACCCGATGACACGCGAGTACGCCCCCGTCTCCCCGCCGGTCGCGCTGACCATCGCCGGTAGCGACTCCGGCGGCGGCGCGGGTATCCAAGCCGACCTGAAAACCATGGAGGCCCACGACACCTTCGGGATCTCGGTGATCACCGCAACCACCGCCCAAAACACCACTGGCGTCCAGGACGTGAACGTCCTGCCGACCGACCACATCGCCGCGCAGTACCGGGCCGTCGTCGACGATTTCGCTGTCGGCGCGATCAAGACCGGGATGCTAGCCACGGCACCGGTAATCGAGACCGTCGTCGACTGTCTGGCCGACTACGGGGGACCGGCCGTCGTCGACCCCGTGATGGTCGCCGCGACTGGCGACCGACTGCTGGACGCGGACGCCGAAGACGCGTACAAAGAGCTCATCGCGCAGGCGGCGCTCGTGACGCCGAACGTCGACGAGGCTGAGATCCTGACCGGGATCGAGATCGACTCCGAGGCCGATGCCGAGGCCGCCGCCCGCCGGTTGGTCGGCGACGGTGCCGACGCCGCCCTCCTCAAGGGTGGCCATCTCGACGGCAAGGACGTGGTCGACACCCTCGTCGTCGCGGCGGGCGACGACAGCCGCACCGAACGGTTCAGTCATCCCCGAATCGAGACCGAGGCGACCCACGGCTCGGGCTGTACGCTGTCGAGTGCGATCGCGGCCAGACTCGCCGGCGGCCGGTCGCTGACCGAGGCGGTCGCTGGCGGCGTCGCGTTCATGGAGCGGGCGGTCCGCTACGGGATCGACGCCGGATCGGGGCCGGGATCGGTCCACCATATGGTCGACATCCGCGAGCGGGCCGACCGGGTAGCTGTCACCGAGGCCGTCGAGTCGGTCGTCGACCGGCTGGTCGACCGGAACGTCGAGACGCTGGTCCCCGAGGTCGGGATGGGTGTCGTCGGCGCGAGCCGGTACGCCGAGACCCCCGCCGAGGTGGTGGGCGTCGACGGGCGGCTCACCCGGACCCGAAACGGCGTTCGCCCGCCAGCGGGGGTTCGCTCGGGCGGTTCGCGGGGATTGGCCCGACAGCTCCTGTCGGCCCGCGAGACGCATCCGGAACTCCGGTTCGGAATTAACTGTCGGTTCGACGGGAGCGTCGAAACCGCGCTGTCGGCGGTCGACGGGCCGGTGATCGAGACCGCCGTGGCCGAGAGCGACGACGAGCGTCGCGGGCGTCTCAACCACGCTGCACCCGTTGTCGGTGTCGACGCCGAGGGGGTCCCGAACGACGAGCCACCGGCAGCCGTGGTCGACCGAGGGGGTGAAGGCCGCGAGCCCGGTGTCGTCCTGTTCGCCACGGATGCCGAGACGCTGATAGACCGAACGCTGCGGCTCTACGAAGCGTTGATCACGGAGTAGGCACTCACCAGCAGTGACATCGCCATAAAAACGAACCGTGGTGTGAGTGTTTACAGCGAGACAGCCGACTTGTCGACGAGCGAGTCGGGGACGCGGAGTTCGGTGACCGTTGAAGCACCGGGTGCGGTGGTGAGCGTCAGCGTCACGCGCTCGCCGCCGTCGAGATTACCGCCGAGCGCGCTCGAAGCGTCGAACTCGATCTTGTATCGGTCGCTTCGGTCGGTAATCACGTTGTCATTCGTTGCCGAGGTAACGTTGCTGATCGCAGCATCACTGCCACCGACGACACCAGTCACGACCGAGTCGGATGTGACGAACTCGTAGGTGACGTTTTCGAGCTGGATGTCGTCAGCCCCCGGTGCTTTCGTTACGGTAACATTGATTATGTCGATCGTGCCGCCGTCAGTCACGTTACCGGTTGCGGACTGGATATTGAGACGGTCGCTGACCTGCTGTGTCGACTCTTCGCCCGTCGCCTCCGCCTGCGTCTGGAGGAGCCCGGCCGTGTTGATCAGGACGCCCGCGGCGATCGCGGCGACCAGTACCATCGCAATGAAGACGATCAGGGTGCCGATTCCGACTTGACCTCTGTTTTCTGTGAACATTGTAGTCCCGTGTTATCTGTGAGATATCCTATCTACAGACACTACCTGATCGAAAAAGACGGTTCTAATTAAAGTCGTCTGCCAAATTATTTGTTTTGATATGCTGGTGTAATCGAAGAGTGTTTTCGAGGCTGAAAACGGGAGTCGTTCGGCGTCGAAACTCAGCGAACGAGCCGACTACAGGAGCCACAGAGGTTCTCCTCTTTGACGTCGACCTCGCGGACAGTCGGCGAGAAGCTCATCACGCATTTCGAGTTGTCACAGTGTTCGAGGCCGAGGGTGTGACCGATCTCGTGGACGACCTCCTTGCGGACGCGGTCGGCGAAGACGGCCGTTTCGGGTTTGGCGGTGATGCCGCCGTCCGAGGAGGTCTGGAGGCGGTAGGTCGAGATCACCGAGCCGTTACCGTTGAGGTAGGCGAGCCCGAAGACGTAGTTCCGGCGGCGGTAGTAGAGGTCCTCGGCGGTGACGCCGATGTTTTTGTCGCCCGATCCCACACGGCTGACGAGTTCGATCAGGTCCTCGGCGCGGTGTTGGTTCCGGTTGGGGTCGAACGCGCCGTCGGGGAGCGGCTGGCTGTCGTGGACGGTCACGTCACAGCCGTAGACCGACCGCAGACCAGCCGAGGACTCCCGCTTGACCTGGGCGGGGACATCCCCGATCGGCACGATGTCGACAAGCATGCACTCGGATATGGAGGGGTTGTTATTAAGTCTCACGCCAGACCGGCGCTCCGTCCCACGATTGTCGACCCCGTCGAGGGAGCGATCCGTCGGCCATCTCGGTACGTTTTTTTCAGTCCCCCGTTTCGGTTCGCGTGATGGACGTAGATACGGTCGTACTCGACATCGACGGCGTACTGCTCGACGTAGCCGACTCCTACCGGCAGGCGGTCGTCGACAGCGTCGAGCGCGTGTACGGCACAACGGTCGACCGCGACGAGCTGCAGGCGTTCAAAGACGCCGGTGGCTTCAACAACGACTGGCTGGTGACCGACGCCGTCGCCCTCTACGTGCTGGCCGGGCAGGCGGGCTACGAAGCCGATATCGAGACGTTCACCGACGCTATCGCCGCCCATGGCGGCGGGCTGGAGGGTGCGGAGGCCGTGCTGGCGGCTGAACTCCCCAACGCGACCTTCGAGGCGATTATCGACGACTGGAACCCCGACGAACTCCGCGAGGTGTTTCAGGCCCTCTACCTCGGTGCAGACCTCTACCGCGAACTCGAAGGCGACGAGCCGTTGTTCGAGACGGCGGGCTACATTCACGACGAGCCAGTGTTAGTCGACGCCCGGACGTTGGAGACGCTCACCGGGCAGTATAACGTCGGCGTCGTGACGGGGCGACCGGCCGCCGAGGCGACCATCGCGCTGGATCGCGCCGGGCTGGACGTCGACGACACCCACCGGTTCACGATGGACAACTGGGAGCAGGGCAAGCCGCATCCTCACGCGCTGATGAGGCTGGCCGACCGGTTCGACTCCGAATCGGTGGTCTTCGTTGGCGATACGCTCGACGACATCGAGACGGCCGTCAACGCAGACAGCGAGGATGTGGACACGACCTACGAGGGGATCGGCGTGCTCACCGGCGGGTTAACTGGTGAATCGGGCCGCAAGAAGTTCGTCGACGCCGGGGCCACCGCAGTGCTCGAATCGATCAACGAACTGCCGGACTATTTAGGTTAGTCACCGGCTACCGCCCCATCGATACCGGGGTCGTTCGCCGCACACGCAACTCTTAGGGCCGAACCGATCTCATTATTCGCCATGCGAATCGCACTGTTAGGCGGCACTGGCGATATCGGCGAAGGGCTCGCGCTCCGATGTGCGTTCCACTCGGACCACGAAATCGTGATCGGCTCCCGCGATCCCGAAAAGGCGCGGGCGAAAGCCGAGGCATACGAGGCCGAAATCGAAGATCGAGGCGTCGACACCAAGATCACGGGGTTCGAAAACGAGATGGCCGCCGACCGCGCCGACGTGGTCGTCCTCGCTGTTCCGGCCTACCACATCGCCGACACCATCGAGGCGGTCGCCGACTCACTCGACGAGGGCGATATCCTCGTCACGCCCGCAACCGGAATGAAACGCGACGAAGAGGGCTTCCACTACCACAAACCCGGCGCGGGAAGCGTGACCAAGATCGCCGTCGACGCCGCCCCTGAAGGGGTCCCTGTCGTCGGCGCGTTCCACAACCTCGCGGCCGGACGGCTGACCGATCTGGACGCCGAGTTAGGTATCGACACCCTACTTATTAGTGATGACGAGTCGGCGAAGTCGACGGTCGCGTCGCTCGCCGAGGATATCGACGGCCTTCGCGCGCTGGATGCTGGCGGGATCGCCAATGCCGCCGAGGTGGAGTCGGTGACGCCGCTTTTGATCAACGTCGGCATGAACAACGACGGCCTGCACGACTTGGGCGTTCGATTTGACTAATTAGCGCTGCGCTCGTCGGCCTTCGGCCTGCGGTGCTTACTTCGTCCGGGTTCGTCGAGAGAACGGCCCCTTTCAGTCCCACCCACAGCCGGCGGACCATGATCAGTAGCTTCAAGCCCGAATACGGCCGAAATAGCCAAAAAACAGTCTGATTAGTCCGAACAGAGGTCGACGAAGTTCCGCAGGATCTGGAGGCCGGTCTCACCACTCTTTTCGGGGTGGAACTGGGTCCCGAAGACAGTGCCCTCCTCGTTGGCGATGACGGCGGGGAAGTCGACGCCATAGTCGGCGGTGGCGACGACCGCACTTTCCTCGTCGGGGTCGGCGTAATACGAGTGGACGAAGTAGGCGTACTCGCCATCCACGCCGTCGACGAGCGGGTGGTCGCGCTGAATATCGAGTTCGTTCCAGCCCATGTGTGGGACCTTGCGGTCGACATCGAACCGGACGTTGGTTCCGGGAACGAAGTTCAAGCCTTCCACGTCGCCTTCGCCCGCGTGTTCGGCCTCCTCGCTCGATCCCAGCAGCATCTGCATCCCGAGACAGATGCCGAAGATGGGCTGGCCGCGGTCGGCGGCGTCGGCCAGTGCCTCCCGATAGGGCCCGGCGTTGTCCATCCCCTCGCGGAAGGCTCCGACGCCGGGAAGGACAATACCATCGGCGTCGGCGAAAGTGCTGGGGTCCTCGGAAATCGTGACGCTCGCGCCAGCGCGTTCGAGGCCACGAGTCACGCTGCGGAGGTTACCGAGGCCGTAGTCGACGACGACGACATCGGCGACCGTCTGGGCGGGTGGGGTCGTACTCATACAGGCTCTCTGGGGGCGAGGTGCAAGTGGTTTTCCGTTCGCGCAGTCGGTGCCCGTTTGTCTCGTGGGAAACGGGCGAGAGATGGAAAAACGAAAGAAATTGTTTTCAATCCGTTGACCGAATCAGCTCGTATGAAGCGATGGATGGTTGAGGCCCTTCTCGGTGTGTATGCTGCACAGGTCGTTGTCGCTGCGGGCGCGCTGGCAGGATGGGAAGCCGGAGCCGCCGAGCTTCCGGTCACCACGTTCGTCGCCACTGGCGTCGTCATCGCGGTTGGTGTTGGGGCTACAGTCCGAACCATCGACGACCTCGTCGACCGACTACTTTCGCTGCCGGTCGTGGCTGTGATGGTCTGTCTCCCGCTGTTGTTTCTCCCGTACCTCATTTTCGTGGTCGACCCTCTCTCCGAAGCAGGTCTCGTCGCCATAATGGGGGTGTCCGGAGTGGTGTCCGGCAACGTTGCCGTTCTGGCCGGAGTATTGATTCGGAACAGCCGACTGCGCGAGACCGCAACCGAGTTGGTGGTCGTCACTGTCGGTGAGTCCGACACCGATCAAAGGACACTCCGAATCGCGGCCGTCATTATCGTCGGGTTCGCACTGCTCGCCGCGGGTGGCACAACGATTGTAACGGGCGGGATCAGTACCATGACGCTCACCACTTTTGTCGGTGGGCTGATGCCAACCGTGCTCCTGTTCGCCACCAACGGTCGGGAACTCGCAGTCACCGATATCGGGGTCCGCATCCAGCACTCGATTATCGATTGGAGGGACCTCGCCGGCTACCGGCTCACCGACGACGAGGTAGTGCTCGTTCGCTCGGAGTGGTATCTCCCGGCCCGACGGTTCGACCGAGGGGAAATGGACGACGCGGCACTGATCGAGGAACTTGGTGAGTTCCTGCCGCGGGTCGACGAGCAGGGTCGGGTCGAACTATCTCCCGGGCAGTGATTACAGCACGGCCGAGGCACCGCCGAACAGCCCGACGGTGACCAGCAGTCGACCCAGACTCCCGGCGAACGTCGCCAGAGCGAATTTCAGGTAGTCCGTTTCGAGGATCGAGAACGCGTAGATCGAGATCGTGTCGGGGAAAAACGGCACCGACAACGCCATCGCAAGCCCGGCGTAGCCGTACTCGCGGGCCAGCCGGACGGACTTCTTCTCCGACCAGGCCATGATATTCCACCGCGAGTTGCGGAGCCACCTGACGACCGGGCCCGCCTGCTTGGCCTCCTGGCCGATGTGGAACGCGAAGAGGCTGCCGACGGCCTTGCCGGTCGCACTCACGAGCATAATGGTGGCGAGCTGTGCGGCGGGGCTAAAGCCGAGATCCAGGGGCGCGACGAGCACCACCTCGCTCGGCCCCGGCAGCACGAAGGCGATCAGAAACGAGTAGGCGAAGACGATGCCCATCCCCGGCCAGCCGGTCGCCGATTCGACGAGGGGTTCGAGCCCCTCAAGAACTGAAAGCAGCGGCGGCTGTGGGGACGAGAGCGATGACAACACGGTCATCTTCGGGCTCGATACGCATCTGTATAGTGGCCAGTTGGAGTCGACACCACCACGATACCGATACCACGTCGGTCGACGATACTGTTAGGACCCGACTAACGATGGGGAAGACACGGGATCGGCAGTAAAGATGATCATCCAGTGACTTTTTACAAGACCTCACGCAATCGTCTCGTATGAACGAGCGACGGGTGCTTGAGGCTCTACTCGGCGTCTATGTCGGGATGGTTCTCGTCACCACAGGCGTGCTGATCAGCTGGGAGGTCGGCGTGACCGGCCTCTCGGTCACCGCGCTGGTCGTAATTGGTGCGGTCATTGCGGCTGTGGTAACGGCTGCAGCACGGCGCGTCGACGACCTCGTCGACCGTGTCGTTTCGATCCCGGTCGTCGCCGTGGTGGTCGGCGTGCCACTCGCCAATCTGCCGTATCTGATCCTCGCAACCGAGCCCGAATCGGGTATGTCGTTCGTTGCACTCGTCGGCCTGCTCGCAGTTGTTCCCGGCATCGGCATCCCGCTCGGTGGAGAGCTCATAAAGAGCAAGCGTCGACGCCAGCAGGCCACCGAAATCGTGACTGTCATTGTCGGGGACGATGACGAAGACGACAGTTGGCTCCCGGAGGTGACTGAAAAGTGGGTCGCAGCAGTCGGATTGACGGTTTTCGGTCTAGGGATACTCTGGGTCGGCATCGGGCTGACACTGGGGTTCGACAGCAGTCGGAGCACGATCTTCTCATCGCTGGGCGGGCTCACAACGATGGTCCTCTTTCTGGCTGACGACAGTACGGAAGTCGTCGTCACCGATAGTGGGCTCCAAGTCGACCAGCAGTTCAGTCACTGGGACGACCTCGACGGCTATCGCGTCACCGACGACACAATCGAACTCGTTTTTTCGGACTGGTACCGACCAACACAGCGATTCGAACGCGAGGAGATCAGCGATGAAGACGCATTTATCAAGGGATTGAGCGAGTTCCTACCGCAGGTCGACGAAGCGGGAGAGAAGATCGACGAGACAGCCGGTCGACACCGGTAAGCAGGGATAATTAGAAGTGTCCGGCAGATTCGTTAGAGAACTGCAGTTCGCCGCCGCGACCGCCCTCGACGGTGTCCGCGCCGGTATCGCCAGTGGAGGGCACTTTGACCTCGACGTCT
>Ga0207753_1000120_pt1 | contig 30874 bp, 32 predicted proteins | sample PonA233FremontCA_2_FD_187273 | JGI IMG/M metagenome (GOLD analysis project Ga0207753, IMG submission 187273) | Salt pond sediment microbial community from Fremont, CA, USA - Pond A23 Sediment 3 (SPAdes) | ecosystem: Environmental > Aquatic > Non-marine Saline and Alkaline > Saline | place: USA... | reverse complement strand
CGGAGTGGCGCGCATTTCGCCCACAGATCCAGCTGGAACGCGTGCCATGGCCGAAGCCTCACCACTTGCCGACCAGGTCGTCACCGACCGGCGCCAACTCGTCGAGTACCTGGAGAGCGGCTGCAAGCCGCGCGAACAGTGGCGTATCGGCACCGAGCACGAGAAGTTCGTCTTTCGCCTGGCGGACCATCGCCCGGTGCCGCATGGGGGGGGCGACGGCATCGGCGCGTTCCTCCGGAGGCTCACGGAGTATGGCTGGGAGCCCGTGGAGGAGCATGGGAATACGATCGCGCTGAAGCACGACGCGGCCGCGATCACGCTTGAGCCGGCCGGCCAGCTCGAACTCTCCGGGGCGCCACTCGACAATCTCCACCAGAGCTGCCGCGAGGTGTACGAACACCTGCGCGAAGTGCGCGAGGTGGCGGGCGAGCTCGGTGTCGGACTGATCGGGCTCGGGTTCCATCCCACGGCCACGCGCGAGGAGATGCCGTGGATGCCCAAGGCGCGTTACGACATCATGCATCGCTACATGCCGCAGGTCGGTTCACTCGGCCTCGACATGATGACGCGATCCTGTGGCGTACAGGTGAACCTGGATTTCTCCAGCGAAGCCGACATGATCCGCAAGTTCCGCGTCTCGCTCGCGCTGCAGCCCGTTGCGACCGCGCTGTTCGCGAACTCGCCATTCAGTGAGGGCAAGCCCAACGGCTATCTGAGCTACCGGGCGCATATCTGGACGGACACGGACAACGATCGCTGCGGGATCCCGGCGTTCGTCTTCGACGACGACATGGGCTTCGACCGCTACACCGAGTACGCGCTCGACGTGCCGATGTATTTCATCGTCCGCGAGGGCGAGCTCATCGACTGCTCCGGACAGTCCTTCCGCGATTTCCTCGCCGGCCGGCTGCCGGCGATGCCGGGCGTGCAGCCGACGCTCGCGGACTGGGAGGACCACCTCACGACGCTGTTCCCGGAAGTGCGGATCAAACGCATCATGGAGCAGCGCGGCACCGACTCCGGCCCCTGGGGGCGTCTGTGCGCGCTGCCGGCGCTCTGGGTCGGTGTGCTGTACGATGAATGCGCTTTGGACGCGGCGGCGCAGTTGACTCACGATTGGACCGCCGCCGAGATCGACCGCCTGCGCCGCGATGTTGCCCGCGAAGGCCTGCAGGCCACCTTCCGGGGACGCACGGTCCAGGCGATCGCGCAGGAGGTGGTCGCGATCGCGCGCGGCGGCCTCGAGCGCCGTGACTGCCGCGACGGCAGTGGCCGCGATGAGAGCCATTTCCTCGATGAGCCGGAGGCCATCGCGGCCAGCGGCGTGACACCGGCCGAGCAGCTGCTGCGGGATTACGAGGGCCGCTGGGGCCGCAACATCGCGCCGCTGTTCGACGAATACTGTTACTGAACGCTGCCGCCGCACACCCGCGTTGAGCGCCCGGCTGCTCTTCCCCGGGGGCTGCGACGGTTAACCGCGCGCACGCGAGTGCTTCGGTCGGGGTCCGCAGGGTGCGTGGTAAACCCGAGGTGGCCCGGATGCAGGCGGAGTCGTAATTCGGGGAGGTATCCGTCGCGCAGAACCTCTCCCGGATTCCGTTTCACTCCATCCGGGCTACCGATCTGGAGCCGATAGGCCGCGGTTTCAGCCGGTGATGACCATATTGTCCCGATCGATCAGCTCGGGCTCGACGACGTAGCCGAGAATCGACTCGATCTCGCGGCTGCCCCGGCCCTTGAGCCGATCGATCTCTTCCGCCGCGTAGTTGACCAGCCCGCGCGCGACTTCGCGACCATCCGGATCGATGCAGGCGACGACCTCGCCGCGACGGAACGCGCCGTGCAGGGCCGTGACGCCGGCCGCGAGCAGCGAGACGCCGGAGGCGCGCAGCGCCCGGGCGGCGCCGGCGTCGACGTCGAGCGCGCCGGCGAGGCGCAGATGGTTCGCCAGCCAGCGTTTGCGGGCCATCAGCGGCTCCTGGCTGGGCTCCAGCAGCGTGCCCAGTTCGTCGCCCGCGCGCAGGCGCGTCAGCACCTGGCGGTCGGCGCCGGGCGCGATCACCGTGGCCGTGCCCGAGCGCGCGGCACGCCCGGCCGCATCGACCTTGGTGGCCATCCCCCCACGCCCCCAGGCGGAACCGGCGCCGCCGGCCATGTCGGAGAAGCGCGGATCGCCGGCCGTCCCCTCGCGGATGATGCGCGCCGCCGGGTCCTGGCGGGGGTCGCGGTCGTAGAGTCCCTCGGTATCCGTGAGGATGACCAGCGTGTCGGCCTCGACCAGGTTGGCGACCAACGCGGCCAGGGTGTCGTTCTCGCCGAAGCGGAATTCGTCGTTGGCGACCGTGTCGTTCTCGTTGACGATGGGGATCACCCCGAGGCCGCCGAGCGTGCGCAGGGTCGAACGCGCGTTCAGGTAGCGCTGGCGGTCGGCGACGTCGTCGTGCGTCAGCAGGATCTGTGCGGTGCCGATGCCGTGCCCGCGGAAGGCGCTCTCGTAGGCCTGGACCAGGCCCATCTGCCCGACGGCGGCGGCCGCCTGGAGTTCATGCAGGGCATGCGGGCGCTGCCGCCAGCCGAGCCGGCTCATGCCCTCGGCGACCGCGCCCGAGGAGACCAGCACGACCTCCGCCCCGTCGGCGTGCAGCGCCGCCAGCTCGGCGCTCCAGCCGGTGATCGCGTCCCGATCGAGACCGCGGCCGTTGGCCGTGACCAGCGAGCTGCCGATCTTGACTACCCAGCGCCGCGCCCGCTGCAGGCGTTCACGCCCCATCGCCGCGTTCCGGCCAGGCAATGGTGTCTCCGGCATCTTCGCTCACCACATCCACCGGGCGCTCGCGGTGCTCCGCGCGGATTGCCTCGAGCCGCGCCATGATGGAGCGGCACAGCTCGTCCGTGCCTTCCCCGGCGATCGCGGAGATCGTATAGACAGGGCCCTGCCAGTCGAGCGCGTCGACGATCCGCTGCACGGCCGCATCCCGGTCGTCGCCGGCCAGCAGATCGATCTTGTTGAGCACCAGCCAGCGCTCGCGCTCGCCCAGCGCCTGCGAATACTGCTCGAGTTCCCCGACCAGCGCCTTCGCGGCGTCAGCGGGATCGCCGCCATCGTGGGTGGTATAGATGTCGACCACGTGCAGCAGCAGACCGGTCCGGTCGAGGTGGCGCAGGAAGCGCAGCCCCAGGCCGCTGCCCTCCGACGCACCCTCGATGAGTCCCGGGATGTCCGCCATGACGAAGCTGCGGTCGGGGCCGACCGAGACCACGCCGAGCTGTGGCGTGATTGTGGTGAATGGGTAGTCGGCGATGCGCGGGCGGGCCCCGGATACCGCCTCGATCAGGGTCGATTTGCCCGCGTTCGGGTAGCCCAGCAGACCGACGTCCGCCAACAGCTTCAGTTCGAGCCGCAGCTGGCGCACATCGCCGCGGGTGCCGTCGGTGGTCTGGCGCGGGGCACGGTTGGTCGAGCTCTTGAAGCGGGCGTTGCCCTTGCCGTGGATACCGCCCTTGGCCACAAGCAGGCGTTGACCGTGCGCGGTCACGTCGCCGATCAGCTCGCCGGTGTCCTCACTGTAGATGAGCGTGCCGACGGGCACGACGATCTCGCAGTCGCTGCCGCGGGCCCCGGTGCGGTTCGTGCCGGCGCCGTTGCCGCCGCGGGTCGCGCGGTGCACGCGCTGATGGCGGAAATCGGCGAGCGTGGTCAGGCCCTCGTCGCCGATGACGTAGACGTCGCCGCCGTCACCGCCATCGCCGCCGTCGGGGCCGCCCTTCGGCAGGTACTTCTCGCGCCGGAAACTCAGGCAGCCATTGCCGCCGTCGCCCGCGTGGACCCGGATTGTCGCTTCATCGACGAAATGCATGCTGGTGCCGTCCCGTTCGCGCCCGCGAACCGTAGTCCAGGGCCTGTTCACACTTCCCGCGGTCGCCACGTTGCGGCCCCGATGCGGGCCCCGCAAGGCGCCAGGAGGGAGTGTAGCGTCACTACACGACCAACGAGCAACGCAGCGCGGTGCGCATCGCGGGCCGCAACCCTACGGGGCGGGGCCTGTGTGCCGCAATGCGGCGTTGCGCCTCGCTCCTGTAGTACGCGCTACGCTCGCTCGGCGCGCCGTGCCTGGCAGCACACAGATCCCGCCGCGGCGACCGCCGCAAGTGTGAACAGGCCCTGGCCGCCGGGAAAATCGCTTCTGATTGTGCGGAATCGGCGGACACAAAAAACCCCGCCGGCGGCGGGGTTTTCACGGCGTCGCCGGCGGCTGGAGGTCAGGCCTCGGCCGGCGGCACGATCTCGACGAACTTGCGCTGCTTCGGGCCGCGGCGGACGAACCGCACGTGGCCATCCGCCTTGGCGAACAGCGTGTAGTCGTTGCCGGTGCCGACGTGCGCGCCGGCGTGGAACTTCGTGCCGCGCTGGCGCACGATGATGTTGCCCGCTCGCACGGCCTCACCGCCGAAGCGCTTCACGCCGAGACGCTTTGACTGGGAATCGCGTCCGTTCTTGGTACTGCCGCCTGCCTTCTTGTGTGCCATGCCTGCTTCTCCGCGCGATCAGGCGCTGATGCCGGTGATTTCGAGTTCGGTGTAGTTCTGCCGGTGTCCCGTACGCTTCTGGTGGTGCTTACGGCGGCGGAACTTCATGATTTCGATCTTCTTCCCGCGGCCGTGCTCGACCACACGGGCCTGCACGCTGGCGCCGTCGACACGCGGGGTGCCCACCTTGACGTCGTCGCCGTCGGAGACCAGCAGCACCTCGCTGAGATCGACCTGCTCACCTTCGGCCGCGTCCAGGCGCTCGACGCGGAGCTTGTCGCCCTGCGCCACCCGGTACTGCTTGCCGCCCGTCTGGATGACCGCGTGCATCGTGGTAACTCCTGAAAAATGCGTCGAATCCCGGCGGGCGGAACGCCCACCGGCAAAGGCGCGGGATTGTATGCCCTGAGGCGCGGCTGGTCAACGTCGGGCCAAGGGCCAAGGGCCAAGGGCCAAGGGCCAAGGGCCAAGGGCCAAGGGGCAAGGGTTACGCGTTCCGACGCCGCGCGCGCTCGCCTTCGGCGAAAACGCACCTACCGGACGCGGGTGCGCGTAACGAGGAAACCTCAACCGACAGCGCCAGAACGTAGGCCGGTTTTGCGCGGGCCGCGGCGATGGATCTCTGCCGGGGCACGTCACCGCGCAATGCCGGCATTCCCCGGCGGCGGATTCCGGTGCATTCCGGAAATGCCACGGACGCCGGTAAAGGCCGGCCTACGTATTATGCTTTACGCCCTTGGCCCTTTCCCAGTTGACACCCCGCAGACCCCTTCGCACAATCCGCCCACCTTCCCTGTCGGGCAGCCCCGATGCAATTCGACGCCATTCAGGCGCTCGTCGATGCGGACATGGACGCCGTCGACAGCACGATTCGTGACCGACTGCGCTCCGACGTCGTCCTGATCAATCAGCTTGGTCAGTACATCGTCAGCAATGGCGGCAAGCGCCTGCGTCCGCGCCTCGTGCTGCTCGCCGCCGGCGCCGCCGGTTACGAGGGGCGCGCCCACGTCCCGCTGGCGGCCGTGATCGAGTTCATCCATACGGCCACGCTGCTGCATGATGATGTCGTCGATGCCTCGGACATGCGCCGCGGGCAGCGCACGGCGAACGCGCTCTGGGGCAACGAAGCGGCCGTTCTGGTCGGTGATTTCCTCTACTCCCGCTCCTTCGAGATGATGGTCGAGATCGGCAGCATGCGCGTGATGGAGATCCTCTCCCACACGACCAACACCATCGCCGAGGGCGAGGTCATGCAGCTGCTCAACATCCACGATGCCGACACGACCGAGCAGCGGTATCTGGACATCATCCGCTCGAAGACGGCCAAGCTGTTCGAGGCCGCCGTGCGCCTCGGGGGTGTGCTCGCCGGTGTCGATACCGATACCGAACTGGCACTGGCGCGTTACGGCATGCATCTCGGTACCGCCTTCCAGGTGATCGATGATGTCCTCGATTACAGCGCCGAGGCCGGTGAGATGGGCAAGAACGTCGGCGACGACCTGGCCGAGGGCAAGCCGACCCTGCCGTTGATCCACGTCATCCAGCAGGGAGAGGCCGCCGACGCCGCGATCGTACGCGAGGCCATCGAGCGCGGCGGTGTCGAGCGCGTGGATGCCGTCACGGAGATCCTCGACCGCACCGGTGCGATCGGGTACGCCCGCGCCCAGGCGCGCAACGAGGCCGATCTCGCGCTGGCCGAGCTCGATGTCCTGACCGCCGGACCCTACCGCGATGCGCTCGTCGGGCTCGCCGACATGGCCGTCAATCGAAGCGCCTGATCAGCATCATCGTTATCGCGAGCTTGCTCGCGATGCTGTGCTCCGGCGCCTCCACCCGGATTGCGATAGACGAGAAACGCAGGAAAATCTTCAACCGCCACCCACCTCCGCAAGCAGCCTATCGATCATCCGCGCGCTCTGCGCGACATAACCGCCACCGAACAGATGCGCGTGATTGAGGACGTGATAGAGGTTGTAGAGTTCCCGCCGCACCGGGTACCCCGGTTGCAGCGGCCACGCCTCGCGGTAGCCCGACCAGAACGCCTGCGGTAGTCCGCCGAAGAGCTCGGTCATCGCGAGATCGGCCTCCCGATCGCCAAAATACACCGCCGGGTCGAACACCACCCCGTGCCCATCCGTATCCCAGGCCTGATTGCCTGCCCAGAGATCGCCGTGCAGCAGCGACGGCACGGGCCGGTAACCGCTGAAGAGGTCTTCCAGGCGCTCCGCCAGTTGGCGGCCGCGATCAACGACCTCTCCGTGTCCGTCGGCGGCCGCCAGATCGAGCTGATGGCCCATGCGACGCCAGCGCCAGAACGCGACCCAGTCTTCGTCCGGGGTGTTCGGCTGCGTAGTCGTACCGATCCAGTTGTCGTGATCAAGCCCGAACGCCTCGCCGCGGTACGCGTGCATCCGGGCGAGCTCGCGGCCGTATCCGGCGGCGTCACCGCGTGGCTGCAAGTCCAGATACTCCGTCACCAGCCAGGCGCGTCCGCAGGCCGTGCCATGGCCGAGTACCCGCGGTACGCGGGGCCCATCGGCCGCGGCCAGCCATTCCAGGCCGGATGCCTCCGCTGCCAGCATCGGGGCGTGGGCCTCGGTGTTGGATTTGAGGAACAGCGAACGGCCATCGCCCGCGGTTATGTGGGCCGCCTCGTGGATGCAGCCCCCGCCGAGGGCGCGCGACCGCCGCAGCGGTCCGGCGACGCCGGCGGGCACCAGTGCGTCGGTGATCGCGTCGAGGAATGGAACATCCGGCTCCGTCATGGGTCCATGATCGTTGACTGTCGTTTTTCTGTCAGCCGCTTGCAGGCGCGCGCGTCGAGGCGAATAATCTTCGCCCTGATTGCCGTATATAATCAGAGCAAGAAAGACGGGGGGGGGCGAATCATGGACTCCGGGCAACTGCGCGAGCGTGCGCGTGAACTGCTGGCAAAGGGGGACGTGCGCCTCAACGGCGACCGCGCCAGCGATATCCGCGTCCACGACGAGCGGCTGTACGCGCGCGTCTTCGCCCAGGGGTCGCTGGGTTTCGGTGAGGCCTACATGGACGGCTGGTGGGACAGCGACGATATCGCCGAACTCACCTTCCGGCTGCTGCGCGCGCGCCTGTACGAGGCGGTCCAGCCCTGGCGGGACCTGCCGCGGGTGCTCGCCGCGCATCTGTTGAACTGGCAGACGCCCCGGCGCATACGGCGCGTCGCGGAACAGCACTACGACATCGGCAACGAGCTGTATGACCGGATGCTGGGGCGTTATCCGGTGTACTCCTGCGGCTACTGGCGTGAGGCGGATCACCTCGATGATGCTCAGTACGCGAAGATCGATCTGATCTGCCGCAAGCTGGGCATCGAACCCGGTATGCGCGTGCTCGATATCGGTTGCGGCTGGGGCGCGGTCGCACGTCATATTGCCGAGAATTACGGTGCCGAGGTCGTCGGCGTAACCATCTCGCGCGAGCAGGTCGACTATGGTCGCCAGCTCTGCGAAGGCCTGCCGGTGGATATACGCATGCAGGACTATCGCTCCCTGGACGAGCGCTTCGATCGCATCCTCTCGGTGGGTATGTTCGAGCATGTCGGTTACAAAAACTACCGCAATTTCATGCGGGTAGCGTCACGCTGCCTGGACCCGGACGGGCTGTTCCTGCTGCACACGATCGGCAATAACGAGTCCACCGCGACCACCGACCCCTGGATCGAGAAATACATCTTCCCGAACTCGATGATCCCTTCTGCGAAACAGGTCACACAATCGGCTGAAGGGCACTTCATAATCGAGGACTGGCACAACTTCGGCACCGACTATGATCGGACGCTGCAGGCCTGGTTCGCGAATTTCGACGCGCACTGGCCGGAACTGGCCCCGCAGTACGGCGACCGCTTCTACCGCATGTGGAAGTTCTATCTGCTGTCCTGCGCCGGTTCGTTCCGGGCGCGCCAGAACCACCTCTGGCAGATCGTCCTGTCGCCGCGCGGTCAGCTCGGTGGGTATCTCTCGCTGCGCTGACTGAGCGCAGCGGACAGAGAAAACGCGGGGCGGTGCCGGGCCTCGCCGGGGAGAACAATATGCACAAATCCCATCGCGCGGTCATCGCATCGCTGTTATTGATTTGTATGGGGTCGCCGGGGGCCTTCGGCGAAGAGGCCGCCTATGATCAACTGCCGGATGACCGTGTGCTCTACATCGCGCCGGGTCAGTCCCTGGCGGCACTGGTCGAGCGTCTCTACCCGGAGCGGCCCGGTCGCTGGACCGCGATCCGCGCCTGGATCGTCGATAATAATCCGCACGCGTTCGTGAACGGTGATCCGGCTCGGCTGCGCGCCGACGTCCGGGTGAAACTGCCGAGCGGGTCCGAGTTGGCCGAGCGCGACCCTTACAGCCAGCCGGCGAGGGAAGCGGGCAACGGTGCGCCACGCTCCCCCCTTGAATTCCGCGACCGCCATGTATTCGTCGATCCCGCACAGTCCCTCAGCGAGCTGGTGCCGCGTCTGTATCCGGGCCAGCGCGAGCGCTGGGGTGAGATCATCGATGCCATCCTGGAGCGCAATGACGACCGGCTCGCGGATATGGGCGGCGACAACCGCATCAGCCGCGGGACGCGCCTGCAGATCCCGGAAAGCCCCGCTGCCAGTCCGACGGCCGGGGCCGGATCCGGAACAGAGCCCGAGTCCGGGTCCGAAGCGCCGCCGGTAGAACCGGTGGTCGCGGAGGTCCGCAGCCGCACAGGCGAACTCTACGCCGTCGACGCCGCAGAGCGTCGGCGCGAACTGAGGGCCGACGAACCGGTCCGGCGCGGCGACACGCTGCATACCGGTGACGCCGGTCGTGCGCGGATCGAGTTCCGCGACGGTGAGCGCGTGTTCCTGCGCCCCGGCAGCCGCATGCGGGTCCGCGAATGGCGTCTGCCGGAGACCGGACCAGGCACGCGCGTGGTCGAACTGCTCAAAGGTGGCCTGCGCGCGATCACCGGTGCGATCGGCAATCGCGACGCGGATACCTACCGCACCGTGTCACGCCAGGTGACGCTGGGGATCCGCGGTACCGAATACGTGCTGCGGATGTGCGACCGGGGTGAGTGTCGACCGGATGGCGCCGATTCGGATGCCCTGCCCGAAGGGCTCTATGTCGGGGTCGACCAGGGGCGCGTGAGCCTCCTGAACGAGTCCGGCGAGACCACCGTGGAGGCAGGGCAGCTGCGCTACGTAGCCGGCCCGGGAAGTGCGCCGGTGGAAGCGGACGCGGAGGTGACCGGCATCCTCTACACCGAGGCTGAACAGGCCGCGCGTGCAGAAGAAACGAGCGCCGAGACCGAGGCCGCCGTGGAGGCCGAGGAAGAAGGCATCCAATGGGGGTGGGTCATCCTCGGCATCGTGCTTCTGGGCGCCGCACTCTGATTCGGGCGCGGATCGCGAGCAAGCTCGCTCCTACAGAAACTGCTCCACCAGGGCGCGGGATTCATGCAGGAGCGAGCTTGCTCGCGATCGTTCCGCCCGGCACCGCCATGCCCGCATGCCACGAGGGTTCCGGCCGGTCTGAACACCTGATCTGTAACCGGACAGGTTGTCCGCAGGCTCCGCGCCTTGGCGAGAACCCTCAACGAAAACGCCAGGGTCGCCCGCACCACAAGACGAGGTGATGGAGGTTAAGATGCCCTCACCGTCGCCCCTTCATCCGCCGCCCCATGGGCGGCCGGAAATCGGACGGCTTTTCAGCGATCCAGCGTACGAAGCGCTTGATCGCCGGGTCTTCACGCAGGCGTTGGAGGGTGTTGTACTCCCGCTCGAGCGTCTTCTCCGTGAACACCGCGTGCACATGGTCATGGCAGGGCCGGCACAGCCAGGCGATGCGGTGGGTGACGTCGGTGCGGTCGAAATCGCGCTTGTTGCGGCGGTTGGAATGCCGCGTGCGCGGCACCAGATGGTGGCGTGTCAGGCGGTCGACATGGCGACCGCAGAGTTCGCATCGACCCGGTCGGGTTGCACTCATCGCTGTATCCGGTGCCATTGCACGGCGATACCCCCAAAACATCTGAAGGAGGCGACATGAGCGGTCACACCATCGCCATTACCGGTGCCAACCGCGGTATCGGTCTCGAGCTCGTACGCCTGTTCATCGCCCGCGGCGACCACGTCATCGGTCTCTGCCGGCGTGCCGGCGACGACCTCCCCGCTACCGGCGCCGAGGTCATCGACGACGTCAACGTAACCTCGTCCGATGAACTGCGCGCCGCGGCCCGGCGGATCGGTGATCGCCATATCAATATCCTCGTCAACGTCGCGGGTATCCTCACGTCCGAGGATTTCGATGGCCTCGGCGATCCGGAGGCGAGTGATCGCATCCTGCGCCAGTACGAGGTCAACGCCCTCGGCCCGCTGCTGGCCACCCACGCCTTCGCCGGGCATCTGGCGACCGGCTCGAAGGTCGCATTGATCACCAGTCGCATGGGCTCGATCGCTGACAACGACTCCGGCGGGCAGTATGGATACCGCATGTCCAAGGCCGCACTCAATGCCGCGGGCAAATCGCTCTCGCTCGATCTCACCGCCCGGCGCATCGCCGTCGGCATATTCCATCCCGGATTCGTGCGCACGGAGATGACCGGCTACAACGGCCAGCTCGAACCGGCCGAATCGGCGGGGCTGCTCGCCGAGCGGATCGACGAGCTGGAGCTCGACAACGCGGGACGGTTCCTGCACGCGAACGGCGAGGTCCTGCCGTGGTGACCGGCGACCGCACCGTGACGCCCTGGCGCGGCGCGGCAGGGTATACTGGAGCCATGCGCAATGCCCGTATCCTCTTGCTCGTGCTGTCGGTCACCCTGCTGGCCGGCTGCGCGACATTTCGCCCCGATCCGCCCGAGGTGCGCCTGGCGGATCTGTCGATCGACCGTATCGGCCTCTTCGAGCAGCGTTACCGGCTCGGTCTGCGCATGCGCAATCCGAACGACCGCGAACTCGACGTCGAGTCGCTGCGTTTCGACCTCATACTCGCCGGCCGTGCATTCGCGGATGGTGTGAGCACCGAGGGCTTCAGTCTGCCGGCCGGCGGCGAGGAGCGCGTCGAGGTCGTCGTGCGTTCCGATCTCGGTTCCGTACTCGATCTGCTCAGCGACTGGGTCGAAGGCGATCGCGCCCTGCCGTACCGCCTCAGTGGCACCGCGCGGCTTGCCGATTGGGGTGGGATCACGGTGCCGTTTTCACGGGACGGGGAGCTCGAATTGCCGCAATCCGGGGGGAGTTGAGGGCGAAGGGCGAAGCTGGCGTACCGCTGAATGCGGGGGCGCTCTCGCGGAAACGCGCCTGCACTCCGTTCATCTATCCCAGTTCACCGGCCCGTCGGGCGTTGGTGACGCGCTTGACATAGGTGTCGTGCCAGCGCCGCGCGAACTCGTCCGGGTCCCAGCCGGATGCACTCAGGATGGTGCGCCAGCGTGGGCGGATGACGTAGGTGATCGCCTCCATCCAGGCCCCGTCCTCCCGCAGGAGGACCGTTACGGTTTCTCGGTGGTACGGCTCGCCTTCGAAGATGTCGACCCGGCGCCGTTCCGCTGGCGTCACGCCGGTGTACACAACGCCCTCGATCCGGTGCGGTTCGCTCGGGACGATGCCGGGGAATGGTTCGTTGTGGATGCCGAAACGTGCGTAGCCTTCGAGCACGGCCCGGGTGCCGGTCAGCGGGCGGCCGGTCACGGCCGCGATGATGTCGGGGAACTGGAGGGTCCCGTAGGCGAACAGCGCCTCACGCGTCATGGTCGCCACGCCCATCGGTGTGACTGGACCGTGGCCCGAACTCACGGCGCAGGAAATCTTCTTCGAGTGGCGTCAGATCGAATCGCTGCGCGGCCTCGTCCAGCGTCCGCGCATCGCGGGCCGATTGTTCACCGAGCCAGCGCACGGCGCGGCGCAGGCCTTCCCCGTGCGGGGTCACTCCGGATGCCGACATGGCGTCCACTCCAGGAAGACCATCACTGCGGCTATTGAAGCGCCGATCCCGCGGACCTGCAAGGCCTGCGGGATCAGGCGTTACTGCGGCGGACGCCGTCGGTGTCGAGACGCTGCTCGAGCGCGACGAAGGCTGCCTCGACCTCGGCGGCGGGACCGAAAACGCCCAGTTCGACCACGTAACCGCCGCCGTCGCGCATCTCGGGCAGGCTGGAGAAACGCACGGCCGGGAACGCCTCGCCGAGTGCCTCCAGCAGGGGAATGAGGTCGCTCTCTTTCGCATCGACGCGGACCGCGCGGCTCACTGCCGGGTCACGCGCGTGCTCGGCGAAGTGCGTGTCCAGCGCCCAATCGATCATGGGCCAGGCCATTTTCGGGAAACCGGGGACGAAGCAGTGGCGGTGCAGGCGGAATCCGGGGACCCGGTTGACCGGGTTCGGGATCAGATCCGAGCCGGCCGGGAAATCGACCATGCGCAGGCGCGAGTCGGTGGCGTCGTCACCGAAGCGCTCGCGCAGGATGGCCTCGCCCTCGGGGTGGCGTTCCAGCGCGGCATCGGCCGCATCGCCTGCCGCCTGGCGGGTGACGTCATCGGGCGTCGCGCCGATGCCGCCACAGCAGAACACCAGGGCATCGGTGGCCATGGTCTCGCGCAGCAGGGCGGCGAGTCGGCTGCGGTCGTCGCCGATGTAGCGCGCCCAGGAGAGCTCCATCCCGCGCGCGTTCAGCCGCTCGATGATCGCGGACAGATGGCGATCGGCGCGGCGTCCCGACAGGATCTCGTCGCCGACGATGATGAGTCCGATTTCCAGGCCATCGTTGGTCATGCGCGCATGGTAGCAGTGGCGCCGATCATTCGGCGCCGCAACGGTAACTGACTTCGAGCTGGATTACATCGAACCCCTGATTGGTGCTGATCAGGTCCGCGTTCGAGGTGTCGCGTATGCGCAGGCCGGCATGCCATGGGCTTGAGCGCGCGGGCCGGAACCCGAGCAGTGCGTGGCTGACGAAGTGCAGACGCCTGCCGAGGTCGCGCACACGGATATGCTGCGCGCTCAGCCAGGTCGCGCCGATGCCGAGTTCGACAAACCGTAGGGTGCCAGTACTTGCGGAGCGAGATGCCTCGCCGGCGCGAAGTGAATGTCATAGAGGTCATCGCCCCGGTCCACGCGGGGCGTCAGGCCTGCCGTCGGCGGCTGCCGCGCCGGGTGAGCGCGGGCGGGGCCGTGGCCTCGCGCCACTCGCCCGGCTGCAGTGTGCCGATGACCCAGGGGCCGACCGCGACCCGGATCAGGCGCAGCGTCGGGTGGCCCACCGCGGCGGTCATGCGCCGAACCTGGCGGTTGCGCCCCTCGCGCAGTTCCAGTTCCAGCCAGGTCGTCGGGATCCGGGCGCGGTAGCGTATGGGCGGATCGCGTTCCCACAGACTGTTCGGCGCCGCCATCGCGCGCACGCGTGCCGGCCGCGTCGTGGCGTCGCGCAGGTCGACCCCGTGGCGCAGCGTCTGCATTGCGTCGGCATCGGGTTCGCCCTCGACCTGGACCCAGTAGGTCTTGGTCAGCTTGCGCTTGGGGTGCGTGATGCGATGGCCGAGACCGCCATCATCGCTCAGCACAACCAGGCCCTCGCTGTCGCGGTCGAGACGCCCGGCCGGGTACACGCGGGGGATGTCGAGCCAGTCGCCGAGGGTGTACCGGCCGTCCTCTTTGCCAAAACGGCAGACCGTCCCGAATGGTTTGTTGAAGACGATCACCCGGCTCATGGCGTGACCGGGGTCGCCACCGCATCGTGCCAGCGGCGGCGACGGTCGGGCCCGAAACCGAGCCGGTCGAAACATTCGTCCAGCGCCGCCAGGTCCGGCGACGCGAGGGTGTAGGCGTCCGCGTTTGTGGGCACGCTGTCGGTATCGAGTGTACCGGTCAGCTGGCGTGCCAGGCGCACCGCCGGCTCGTGTTCCGCGAGCAGGCCGGCGATGCGCCTGGCGCCCCGGATCTGCATCGTCGGCACCTGGTCGAGCGCGGCGTAGATCCCGTCGATATCGCCCCAGCGCCGCAGCAGGCGCACCGCGGTCGCCTGACCGATACCGGGTACTCCGGGGATGTTGTCGATCTTGTCGCCGGCCAGGGCGAGCATATCGGCGATCTGGTCGGGCCGCACGCCGAAGTGTTTCTCGATGCCGTGGCGGTCCAGCCGGCGCTCGCGCTGGAAGTCCCACCACTCGTCGCCATCGTGTATGAGCTGGGCGAGGTCCTTGTCGCCGGTCACCACCGTATGTTGGAAGCCATGCGCGCGCATGCGCGCGGCGATCGTGGCGATCACGTCGTCGGCCTCGAAGTGCGGGCTGGAAAAACCGGCGAAGCCCGCCGCCTCGGCGAGTTCCCGGCACAACCCGAACTGTCGCCGCAGCTCATCCGGCGCCGGGTCGCGGTTCGCCTTGTAGTCCGGGAACAGGTCATTGCGCACCGACGAGGCCAGCGACTCGTCGAACGCCAGCGCGAGATGCGTCGGCCGGCCCCGGGCCAGCAACTGCAGCAGGAAATCCGCGAAGCCGTAGACCGCATTGGCGGCCTCGCCCTCGGCGTCGACGATGGTATCCGGCAGCACATGCCAGGACCGGAACACGTAGATGCTGGCATCGACCAGGAAAATGCGCGCTTCGGTAACCATCGATCTCCAGCCAGGCGGCTCGGGCCATGTTCATGCATCGAAAAAGGCGGGTTCTCGCCAAGACGCAAAGCGCGCCAAGGGATGCGAAGAATGCAACCAACCTGTAGGAGCGAGCTTGCTCGCGATAATACCCGCCGCACGGATCGGCGTTGACCAGGGCCCGATCGAAACCACGGTGCGTTGCCTTCCGCGTCAGCGCCACGGCGTTTCGTCGTGCGCGAACGATCGCGAGCAAGCTCGCTCCTACAGATCCTTCGCTCTGCCACCTCTACCGCACCGGCCACGTAGGCCGGCCTTGCGCGGTCCGCGGCGATGGCTCCCGACCCGGGCACATCACCGCGGAATGCCGGCATTCCCCTGCGAGCAACGACGGTAGATATTTCCAACGCCATATGCCCCGGGGAAAACCGACCCACACAATCCCTTGGCCCTTGGCCCTTGGCCCTTGGCCCTTGGCCCTCAGCCCTTCCACCTCACCGCACCAGCGTCTTCACCAGCTCGCCCTCGCCGGGCTCCCCGTCCGGCCAGTCGCCGTTGAGCAGCCGCAGGCGGTTGGCGGCGTCGTCCACGCCCTTCACGTCCCGCGCCAGACCGCTGTAGCTGGTATTCGCGTCCGCTCGCACGACCTTGATCCGCAGCGGCTGTGCGGCCTTGCGCTGGGCGTCCGTGAGCGAGTCGAGGCTGCCGGCGATATCGAGGAAGCGCTCGTCGAAGCGGTCGAACTCGGCGTTGTCTTTGGAGGTGGCGACGAAGAACCAGGGCTGGCCGTCCTTGATCACCACGGTATGGCGCAGGATTTGTGGTCCCTGCTTCGTGCGGGCCTGCACCACCCCGGTGTAGCCGGCCAGGCCGTTGGCGTCGAAGCGACGGCCGCGTTCGAGTTCGGCATCGCCAATCCGCTGCTCCAGCAGCCGGCGCGGGGCCGTGCCCGTGTCCGCCTTGCCCAGCGTTACCTGCAGCGCGGCCACGTCGTCCGGGGCGCGGAACAGCAAGCGCTGGGGCTGGTTGTCGATCGTCCACTCCGCCGGCGCCCCGAGTGCCGCGTCGAGTTCCAGGTGCAGGAACTCGCCATCGACCACCGCACCCTGGCTGGCACTCGGCCCATACGTCATGCCATCGATACGCTCGAGATACGCCTCACGGCCGGACGGGCGCGGATCGTCCGCGGCGTATTTGTTGGCGGCGCGGATGACTTCCTGCAGGCGCGCGTCGTTGTCCGGGTGGGTCGAGAAGAGGCCGTGGTAACCACTGGGCTCACGCCCCTCGGCCCCGGCCCGACGGCGTTCATAATCCTCCTGGTCGGCGAGGATGCGGACCACGCCCAGCATCTCTTCCGGGTCATAACCCGTGCGCGCGAGGTATTCCGCCCCCAGCCGGTCGGCCTCCAGTTCATGCTCCCGGCCATAGCCGCGGATCGCGGCCAGTTGGACCGTCTGGAACAGATTGCCGGCGCCGGCCCCCGCGTCGGTCGTCGCCAGCAGTATGTTGCCGAGGAAGCTGCTCGCGGTCGCGGCGCTTTGCTGGCGCACCGAATGGCGCGCCGTCACGTGCCCGAGTTCGTGTCCCAGCACCCCCGCGAACTCGGCCTCGGAGTTGAAGTACGCCATGATGCCGCGGGTCATGTAGATATAGCCGCCGGGCAGTGCGAAGGCGTTGACCTGGGGGCTGTCGACCACCGTGAACGTGTAGTCGATATCCGGGCGATGGCTTTCGCGGGCGAGTTCCTGCCCGAGGCGCTCGGTATATTTCTGCAGTTCGGGATCGTCGTACGCGTCGTACTGCTGTTCCATCAGCTGCTCGTGATACTGCGAGCCGAGCGCGAGTTCCTGCTGCTCGGACATCAGCACGAAATCGCGGTCACCGGTGACCGGATTGGTGGCGCATCCCGCGAGCAGCAGCACGGCGGTCAGCGTCGCGATCGAGCGGTATCGTTTCGGGGTGTTCATCGTCATTCCCGGGTATCCATCCATTCGACCGCGACCGGATGGCGGAGGTTCATCCGGGCCTGGCCATCGACCTCATAGATCCAGCCGCGTGCGCGCAGGCTGCGACCGTGCCACCGGCGCGGATCCGTTTGTTCAAAGTATGACAGATGGGCGCGCGCGAGCCGCAGGGTGAGGCCATCGAGATCGAGCCAGTACGCGCGCCGGCTGGTGCCGACCCGTTCGATGGTGCCGGTCACGAGGCCGAAGCCACCTGCATCCCCGCCCAGGTCCTCGGCGGCGACGGGCGCCAGCGCCTGCTCGTTGTGGACACCGCGGTCCGCTTCCCGGGCTGCACGCTCCGCGCGGCGATAGCAGTCGAGGTGGCCGAGGTTGGGTGGCACGGCGATATGCCAGCCGAGTCCGCGCTGCAGGAGTTCGGCGGCGATGCTGCGGCCATCGGCGGTATAGACGTGGGCGAGCACCCGGTCGTAGCGGTCGGTGCCTTCGGGGGCGATCTCGAGCCCCACAGAGCGGTCGTCGGCGAGCAGATCGATCAGCGCCGCGCGGGCGCTGCGGGCGAGCGGTTCATCGGGGGCGCCGTCGCGACCCAACTCGGGGGTGTTGATGCCCACAAGGCGCACGTTGCGGCCATCGGTGAGGCGAATGGAGTCGCCGTCGTGAACGGTCTCGAGGGTCGCGCGCGCGTCGATCCGCTCGGCGGGGCAGGAAGCGGCGGCGACACCGCTGCAGGCAAACAAAAGGGCGCCCGCAAGGAGCGCCCCGATTCGGCGGAATGCAGTCTGGTCGGCCGCGGCCGGCAGCCGCTGCCTCAGCGCTGGTAGCGGCGGCGGAACTTGTCCACCTGGCCGGCCGTGTCCATCAGCTTCTGCTTGCCCGTGAAGAACGGGTGACAGCTCGAGCAGACCTCGACCTGCAAGTCGTGACCGAGCGTCGAGCGGGTCTCGAAGCTGTTTCCACAGCTGCACGTAACCTTGACCGCTTCGTAATTGGGATGGATGTCCTGCTTCATCGCGCCCGTCCTCGCTCAGGTGGGTAGCTCGGCGAAACAAACGATTGTAAGGCCTTCAAGGCCTGCGGGCAACACCCGTTTCCTGTGGATAACTTTGTGGATGGAAGCGGCCCGGGCGGTATGCGCGGAACTGCGGGGGCGGCCTACGGTCGGAGTCCGGGCTGCGCCGGTGTCGTCCTTTGCTAGTCATTTCAGTCGGTTACGGGGCATTTTCCGGGGAAACGGTGGAAGCGGGCCCGGAACGACTCCGCGGCCCGCCTCAGGGCGTGGGGCTATACGGCCTGTGCATGAAATACGCGTTCGCGCCGACGATCCGGTCCAGGCGCACGAATCGCCGTCGTCCAGGCAGATCCTCGACGAGGATCTATTCGGCCCGCTGGCGCATCCGCAGGTCGAGCGGCAGAACCGCTTCCACGCGGTGCTCCCTGCGCGGCGCGCGCCAGCCGAGGCGCAGCCACTGGTGGCGCAGGATGGCGAGCTCGCAGGTGTCGTAGAGCTGGCCGGGGATCGGGTGATATTCAGGAATCGTCATCGCGCGCGACCTCGATATGCAAACCGCCGCCGCCATCGCCCCGCACGCTGAACCGGATCGGATGGCAGCAGATCTCACAGTCCTGAATATAGACGGAATCGGCGTCATCAGGTTCGATCAGCGCCGTGAATGTCGCCCCGCAGTAGGGGCATTCGATTTCGAGCTCGTCCAGCATGGGGGTCCTTCGCCTCTTGTTACCCATGTGCAGGAGACAGTTCTGTTGCCTGCTCCGGCGTGGATTTCGATTCTCGCAGAGGCGCGGAGGCCGCAGAGCCGCCGCGAGGTGGGTAACTCCAACTGCAGGAGCGAGCTTGCTCGCGATAGTCCCCGCCCGACGGAGAGCAATCGCAGCCAGTCCGGGGCGACCCATCCGGGTTCGATCGGGCGTTGATGAAGGCCCGCCCGCGCGGCGGGTACATTCGCGAGCAAGCTCGCTCCTGCAGTTTTCTTTTTTCTTTGCCTTCCTTGGCGGTCTCCGCGTCTCCGCGAGAACCCAAACCCCACGTCTAAAAAACCGAAAACGGTTACTCCGTCACGATCGGCAGATTCAGCGCCGCCTCCCGCCCCGCGCCCCAGGCCTCGGTCTCGGTCGCGATACGGGCGACGAGGTCGTTGTGGAAGGCCAGACCTCGTGCGGTCGGCCGGATGCGATCGGCGGTGCGCTCGATCAGTCCATCGTCTTCCGCGCTCGCGAGCGGGCGTTCCAGCCAGCGCAGGGGCACGCCCGTGCGCGCATCGAAGTCGGCGGCGGCGAAGCCGTCCGGCAGGCGCAACGCGTTGAGCATGAATTCGAGCGCGGCGTCGGCGGCCGACAAGCGGCGCGTGTGCGCTACCCGGTTCGGGCCGTGCGCGCGCTCCAGGTAGGCCTGGGGAGCGCGGACCTTGTGGGGGCGCTCGATCACGCCGCGCGCCGGTACCGTGCGCTTGCCGTGTGCGCCGGCGCCGATCCCGAGGTAGTCGCCGAACAGCCAGTAGTTCAGGTTGTGCTCACAGCGCCGGTCCTGGCCGCGCGCCCAGGCCGAAATCTCGTAGCGTGAGAAGCCGGCGGCGGCGAAGCGCGCATGCCCCGCGTCCTCGATATCGGCGATGGCGTCTTCGTCCGGCAGCGTCGGCGGCCGGCTCCAGAACATGGTGTTCGGCTCCAGCGTGAGCTGGTACCAGGAGACATGACCGACGCCGAGTCCCAGCGCGGTATCGAGGTCGTGCATCGCGCCGGACACCGTCTGGCCAGGCAGCGCGTACATGAGATCCAGGTTGATCCGCTCGAAGCCGGCCGCGAGCGCGGTCTCGGCCGCGGCGTACGAGGCGGCACCGTCATGGATGCGCCCGAGTGCGGCGAGTGATGCGTCATCGAAGCTCTGGATGCCGAGCGAGAGCCGATTGACGCCCGCCTCGCGGAAACCCCGGAACCGGTCCGCCTCGACCGTCCCCGGATTGGCCTCCAGCGTGACCTCGATGTCGGGGGCCGGGTTCAGGTACATGCGCACGCGCGACAGCAGCCGGTCGATCGCCTCGGGCGGGAACAGGCTCGGCGTGCCGCCGCCGATGAAGATGGCCTCCAGCGGGCGCCCCCAGATATCCGGCAGTTCCTGCTCGAGGTCTGTGGCGAGGGCGTCGATATAGGCATCGACCGGGATCTGCGCGGGTGCCGTGTGCGAGTTGAAGTCGCAGTATGGGCACTTCTTTACGCACCACGGCAGATGCAGATACAGCGTCAACGGTGGACTTGAATGGAATTCCATGGAGACGGGCACGCGGCTGCGGACCCCCTATGGTATCAGGCGAAGATTGGCATCGCGGCGTCGCTCGTCTATAGTCTCATATTAAATTGTGCGCAGCCGAATGAATCCCGGGGTTCGGCCCGGGGCGACGGCGACCCTCGTTTTGCGCTGGAAAAAGGAACGCCGCGCATGGACAATGCACCGTGTTCGCAGCCGGGAACACCGGCTGACCGCGAAGCCTGCCACAGCAGCGGGCCACGATCGTGAACGGGGGCGGCGTGACGGGGCGCCGTCGCGCGGGCACTGGTCAGGGGCGGCGCAACTACCTCCCCCGAGTGGTCGGGCTGGCGCTCGGCGCGATCTGCGTCGCCGGCGTATTCATTGAACGCGGTGCGCACCCGCTCGCCTGGGGCCTGCTCGGGTTCTATGCCATCGCCTGGCCCCATCTCGCTTTGCTGCACACGTTGCGCAGCGCGGATCCGAAGCGTGCCGCAACCCGTAACCTGATGCTGGACGCCGTAATGGGCGGCGTCTGGATCGTCCTGATGCAGTTCAGCCTCCTGCCGAGCGCGATCGTGGTGTCGATGCTGTCGATGAACAATATCGCGGTCGGCGGCTGGCGGCTTTGTCTGCGCGGGGTCGCCGCGATACTCGCGGGTAGCGGGGCGACCGCGCTGATCGTCGGTGTGGTCGTCGCGCCCGGGGTGTCGATGCTGGAGGTCCTCGCCACGCTGCCTTTCCTGATCATCTATCCGCTGATCGTGGGCGGCAGTGCGCGTGAACTGGCCCGTAATCTGGCGATGCAACGACGTGAACTCGAACGGCTCAGCCGCACGGACCGGCTCACCGGGCTTTCCAACCGGCTCCACTGGGATGACTGGGTGGCGGCGACGTTCGCTCAGCTGCGGCGACACGGCGGCGACGCGGCGCTGCTGTTGATCGATATCGACCGCTTGAATGAATACAACGAAATGTGGGGATACGCCGAGGGCGATGAGGCAATCCGTCACGTCGCCACGGTCCTGCGCAGCGAGTGCCGGCTCGAGGATCGGGTCGCGCGTTATGGCGGTGACGAGTTCGGCGTCCTGCTGCCGGAAATCGGTCCGGATAAGGCCCGCGCCGCGGCAAAAAGGCTGCGAACCGGGATTCGCACCGGCAACAGCGGGTTCGCCGGCCTTGCCGTGAGTGTCGGGATTGCCCCGTTCGACAACGGATTGGTCGATGCCGACGAGTGGATGCGATGTGCGGACAAGGCACTCTACGCCGCCAAGCGTGCCGGCAGGAACTGTTGCGTGATGGCTGAACCGAGCCCAGAGTCGACGCGTGGAAACACTCGCTCGACTGCGTGATCCGCCGGTTCGGCGCCACGGAGATTACGATGGAAACGCTGTATATAATCGGTTTCGTCGTCGTCCTGATCGCGATCACCGTGGTACCGGTCATGATCGCCGCCAGGTGGGCCGGGGCGCGGCGCCCCGGATTCCTGCCGGCACTGGCGGCGGTGTTCCTGGCAACACTCGTGGCACAGCTGGCGCTCGTGCTTACCGGCGATGCACTGATCGGGCTCGTGCTTGCGCTGGTGGTCGCCTGTGCCGTGTACGCGCTCGTTCTCGGTACGTCCTTCGTGGCGGCTGTCGGTATCGCGGTGGTCGCGGTGATCCTGCAGGCCCTGATCATGACCGCGCTCCTGGCGCTCGGCCTGCAGATGCCGTTGCCGGTTGCGGGGCCGATCTGACGCGGCGGTTCGGACGTGGCAAATCGCGAGCAAGCCCGCTCCTACAGCGAGGTTTACGACGAGGTGTCAGGATTCCGTGTAGGAGCGGGCTTGCTCGCGATGATCGGGACTGTCGCGCCCACTCAGTCCGCGATCCGCACCACCGTTCGGCCACGCGTTTCACCCGCCAACATGCGTTCGAACACATCACCGAGGCCGTCGAGACCGACGGTTCCCGCCCGGATCGCGTCCAGGTGACGCGGTTTCCAGTCCGAGCCCAGCCGCGCCCACACGCGCTCGCGCCGCTCGCGCGGGCAGTTGGCGGAGCTGATGCCGAGCAGGCTGACGCCACGCAGGATGAACGGCATGACGGTGGTATCGAGTTCGTGCCCGCCGGCCAGGCCGATGCTGGCGATGCCGCCCCAGGGGACCGTCGTGCGCAGGAGCTCTCCCAGCATGGCGCCGCCGACGTTGTCGATCGCCCCACCCCAGGCGGCCTTCTCGAGCGGCCGGCCTTTGGTCGCAAGCCCCTCGCGGTCGACGACGCGCGTGGCACCCAGCTCCTTCAACCAGGCCTCGGCGTCGGGTTTGCCGCTCACGGCCACGACCTCGTAGCCCCGGCCCGCCAGGATATCGATCGCGATGCTGCCGACACCGCCGGTCGCGCCGGTGACGACGATCGGGCCGGCATCGGGTGTCAGCCCGTTTTCTTCCAGCCGCTGCAGCGCCAGCGCCGCGGTAAAACCGGCGGTGCCCAGCGTCATCGCCGTGAAGGCATCGAAGCCCCCGGGTAGCGGGATCACGAAATCGGCCGGTACGCGTACGTATTCCGCGTAGCCGCCGTCGTGGTCCTCCGACAGGCCGCAGCCGGTGACCAGTACCGGATCGCCCGCGCTGAACCCGCCGGCAGTGCTGTCCACGACCGTGCCGGCGACGTCGATACCACCGACCAGCGGCAGCCGCCGCGCGATCTTCCCGCGCCCGGTGCCGGCCAGCGCATCCTTGTAATTCACGGACGAATACTCGGCCCGGATGGTCACGTCACCGGCGTTGAGCTCGTTCAGTGACAACGTGGTCAGCTCGCCGCCCTGACCGTCCTCGCGAAGGCGGAATGCACGAAAGGGCTCGCTCGGCGGTTGCGTCATGTCGGTCTCCGGTTCGTGGCGCGCGCGGTTGCGTCGACACACATGCTAGCAGCCGGCCGCTCCCGGACTCATCTACGGCCGCCCAGGCAGCCAAGTCATGGGCGTTTCGGGCTTGCACCTGGCGTAGCCATCAACAACCCTCATCCTTGGCCCTTGGCCCTTGGCCCTTGGCCCTTGGCCCTTGGCCCTTGGCCCTTGGCGCTGCCGCCTTGGCCCATCCGGTCGAAGGCGTACAATAGCGCCGGTCATTTTCAGATGCAGGGCGCGGCGATGCCTGGTCGAGCCGCCCGCGCCCGCCAACCGGAGAGCAAAGCATGGACAAGATTGCGGTCGTAGGTGGTGCAGGGCGCGTCGGTGAGTCGGCGGCGCTGTACCTGATGCAGCAGAACCTCTGCCGCGAGGTGGCGGTCATCGATATCGCCGAGGGCCCGGCTAAGGGCGCGGCGCTCGATATCGCCGAGTCGGCGCCGGTGTTCGGGTCCGATACGCGCGTGTGGGGCTCGTCGGACTACGCCGATCTCAACGACAGCGACCTGATCATCGTGACCGCCGGCCTGCCGCGCAAGCCGGGCATGAGCCGCTCGGACCTGCTCGACAAGAACATCGCCATCATGGACCAGATCGCCGATGCCGCGGCCGAGCACGCGCCGGACGCGATGATGATCGTGGTCGCGAACCCGGTCGATGTCATGACCTACCGCGCCTGGCAGCGTACCGGCTGGCCGCGCAACCGCGTGTTCGGTCAGGCGGGCGTGCTCGATTCCTCGCGCATGGCCTGGTTCCTGGCCGAGGCGACCGGGCGTTCGATGGCCGATATCGATGCCATGGTCCTGGGCGGTCACGGTGACCAGATGGTGCCGATGATGCGCTACACCACGGTCAACGGCATCCCGGTCGAGAACTTCCTCGACCAGGCGAAGATCGACGAGATCATCGACCGTACGCGCAAGGGTGGCGCCGAGGTGCTGGGCCTGCGTGAAAACTCCAGCGCCTATCTGGCGCCGGGCGCCTCGACGGTCGAGATGGTCGAGTCGGTGGTCAACGACCGCGGCCGGGTCCTGCCCTGCGTGGCGATCCTCGACGGCGAGTACGGCCATTCGAACTGCGCGATGGGCGTGCCCTCGATCCTGAATCGCAATGGTCTCGACAACATCGTCGAACTGGACCTGAACGAACGCGAACGGGGCGAGTTCGAGACCTCGCTCGCGGCGGTCGAGGAAGACCTCGCGCGCCTCAAGTAAGCCCGCCGTGCGCCGGGCGACGCGCCCGGCGCACGACCGCTACCGGCGGTTCGCCCCCGATCATGAGGGTCTGTCACGGGCCGCCGGTGTCGTTCTCGCGCCCGAATCTTCTCCGCCCGCGTCACCGGAACCGGCCGAAGTTTACGCGCCCATAAGCGCGTGCTACGTTCATAATCTTTCTCGTAATGGCCGGCTCAGCCGGTTTTTTATCTGGTGCGCAACCGATATTGGCGCCTCCCGCTCCGGCGGTGGCGAGACGGTGGCGTATCGTTCGTATCGATGGCCCGTACCCAGCAGGTCGCAACCGGGAGGGATCCTTCCAGCCATGAGCCATACCCAGTACGCACCGGCGCGCCCGCGCCTGCAGCGCAGCGAACTCGCCGTCCCGGGTTCCAACGTCAAGCTCTTCGAGAAGGCGTTGACCGGTGCCGCCGACTATCTCTTCCTCGACCTCGAGGACGCGGTCGCACCGGACGACAAGGTGGCGGCCCGCGCGAACATCATCCAGGCCCTGAACGATCTCGACTGGGCCGGTCACGGCAAGACCACCTCGATCCGGATCAACGGTATCGACACGCACTATATGTACCGCGACGTGGTCGAGATCGTCGAGCAGGCCGGTCACCGGCTCGACACCATCCTGATCCCGAAGGTCGGTACGCCGTCCGATGTCTACCTGATCGACGCCCTGGTGACACAGATCGAGCAGGCCATGGGCATCGAGCACCGCATCGGCCTCGAGGTCTTGATCGAGACCGCGCTCGGCATGGCCAATGTCGAGGCGATCGCCCAGGCGAGCCCGCGGCTGGAGGCGATGCACTTCGGCGTCGCCGATTACGCCGCCAGCTGCCGCGCGCGGACTGTCTCCATCGGCGGTCTGACACCGGATTATCCGGGTGATCAGTGGCATATGGCGTTGTCGCGCATGACGGTCGCCTGCCGCGCCTACGGGCTGCGCCCGATCGACGGCCCCTATGGCGACTTCAACGACCCGGACGGCTTCGTCGCGTCCGCCAAGCGCGGCGCCGCGCTCGGTATCGAGGGCAAGTGGGCCATCCACCCCTCGCAGATCGAGCTCGCCAACGACGTCTTCTCGCCGCCGGACAGCGAGGTGGCGCGCGCCCGCGCCATCCTGGACGCGCTCGAGGAGGCGCAGCGGGCCGGGCGCGGTGCGGCCCAGCTCGAGGGCCGCATGATCGATGCCGCCTCGGCGCGCATGGCGGAGAACGTTGTCCGGACCGCCGAAGCGATCACAACCAAATCCGGTTCATAACAACTTCCGACTGAAAAACGAGGGCCAAAGTGGATATCCACGAGTACCAGGCGAAACAGCTGCTGGCGAAGGCCGGCGTTCCCATCCCCAATGGCGGTGTGGCGCACTCGGCCGAGGAGGCCGCCTACCTGCAGCACGAAATCAGCGGTGAGCGCTGGGTCGTCAAGGCGCAGGTCCATTCCGGCGCCCGCGGCAAGGCCGGCGGCGTGAAGATCTGCACGAGCGACCAGGAGGTCCGCGACGCGGCCAATGAGTTGCTCGGCAAGCGGCTCGTGACCGGCCAGACCGGTCCGGAGGGCAAGATCTGCACCGCGGTCTATGTCGAATCCGCGACCCGGATCGAGCGGGAACTCTACGTGGCGATGGTGCTCGATCGCGCCTCCGAGCAGATCGTCGTCGTCGCCTCCACGGAAGGCGGCATGGAGATCGAGGACGTCGCGTGCGACAACCCCGACGCCATCCTGCGCGAGCTCGTCGATCCGGCCATCGGCCTGCTCGACTTCCAGGCGCGCGAACTCGCCTTCAAGCTCGGGATCCCGGCGTCGCAGCTCGCCGATGCCGTCAAGACCTTCCGCGGCGCCTACCGCGTGATGCGCGATCACGACGCCACGCTGGTCGAGATCAATCCGCTGGTCATCACCCACACCGGCCGGCTGCGGGCCCTCGACGCCAAGCTCGGCTTCGACGACAACGCCCTGTTCCGCCAGCCGGCGATCTCCGAGCTGCGCGACCGCGGCCAGGAAGACCCGCGCGAGACCGAGGCGGCCGACCAGGGGCTGTCCTACGTCGGCCTGCAGGGCGACATCGGCTGCATGATCAACGGCGCCGGTCTCGCCATGGCGACCATGGACATGATCAAGCACTGCGGCGGCGAGCCGGCGAACTTCCTCGACATCGGCGGCGGCGCCTCGCCCGAGCGCGTGGCCAACGCCTTCCGCCTCGTCCTGTCGGACGACAACGTCAAGGCGATGCTGGTGAACATCTACGCGGGCATCAACCGCTGCGACTGGGTGGCCGAGGGCATCGTCCAGGCACTGGGCGAGATCGAACTCAATGTGCCGCTGGTGGTGCGCCTGTCCGGGACCAATGTCGAACAGGGCAAGCAGATCCTGAAGGACAGCGGCTACCCGATCGTCACCGCCGACACGCTGGCCGAGGCGGCCGAGCGCGTCGTGGCCGCCCGCAACGAAGCCGCCTGAACCGACTGACGAGGAAATTCGAGAAGACCATGGCGATCCTGATCGACGAAACCACGAAGGTGCTGGTGCAGGGCTTCACCGGCCGCATCGGCAGCTTCCACGCACAGGAAATGATGGAGTACGGCACCCGGGTGGTGGGCGGCGTCACCCCCGGCAAGGGCGGGCAGACGCATCTCGACCGGCCGGTGTTCGATACCATGAAAGAAGCCGTCCGCGAGACCGGGGCGACCGCGAGCATCGTGTTCGTGCCGCCCGGCTACGCCGCGGACTCCATCTGCGAGGCCGCCGATGCCGGCATCCACTACTGCGTGGCCATCACCGACGGCATCCCGGCCCAGGACATGATGCGCGTCAAGCGCTACCTCAAGCAGTTCCCCGAGCAACGGCGCATGATCCTCACGGGCCCCAACTGCGCCGGCACCATCAGTCCCGGCAAGTCCATGCTCGGCATCATGCCCGGCCATATCTACCTGCCCGGCCGGGTCGGCGTCGTGGCGCGTTCGGGCACGCTCGGCTACGAGGCCGCCAGTCAGCTCAAGGAACGCGATATCGGCATCTCGACCTCGGTGGGCATCGGCGGCGATCCGATCAACGGCTGCTCGTTCCAGCGGATCCTGGAGCGCTTCGAGAACGACCCGGAGACCGACGCCGTGATGATGATCGGTGAGATCGGCGGGCCGCAGGAGGCCGAGGCGGGCGAGTACGTACGCGATCACATGAGCAAGCCGGTCGTCGCCTTCATCGCCGGCCTGACCGCGCCAAAGGGCCGCACCATGGGGCACGCGGGCGCGATCGTATCCGGTGTCGGCGAGAGCGCCCTGGAGAAGGCCGAGATCCTGCGCGGTTGCGGCGTCACCGTATGCGAACGCCCGTCCGACCTGGGCGCGGCGATGGCGGGGGTGTTGGGCCGGAACGGATGATCGGCCCAGTCCGCTGATCATCGCGAGCTTGCTCGCGATCGGCGGGCTGCGGCGAAAGCGTGCGGCCCTACGCCACCCGCGGCCCCGCCGCGACGACTTCGGCTTCCACGCCGCTGCGGTAGGCATCGAAGTTCGCCCGGAAACGGGCTGCCAGATCCGCGGCGGCTTTGCGATACGCGGCGGGATCCGACCAGGTCGCCTCCGGCATCAGCAGCTCATCGGGGACGCCCGGACAACTCCGGGGCACGGCCAGGCCGAACACCGGCTCGGTGACGCTCTCCGTATCCTCCAGCGACCCGTCATGGATGGCGTCGATGATGGCGCGGGTATGGCCCAGCGCCATGCGCCGGCCGACGCCGTACGGCCCGCCGATCCAGCCCGTATTCACCAGCCATACGCTCGCGCCGTGCCGGCGGATACGCTCGGCGAGCAGATCCGCGTACACGCCTGGATGCCACACCAGGAACGGGGCGCCGAAACACGCGGAGAAGGTCGCCTCCGGCTCGGTGACGCCCATCTCGGTCCCTGCCACCTTGGCCGTGTAGCCGCTGATGAAGTGATACATCGCCTGTCCGGGCGTCAGTCGGCTCACGGGCGGCAGCACGCTGAAGGCATCGCAGGTCAGGAAGATCACGTTGTCGGGGCTGCCGGCGGTGCCGGGTACGCGCGCGTTCGGGATGTGCTCGATCGGATACGCGCAGCGCGTGTTTGCCGTGATCGAGGCGTCGTCGAAATCGACCGCGCCGGTCTCGGTGTCGTGGACCACGTTCTCCAGTACCGCGCCGCGCCGGATGGCACCGTAGATCTCGGGCTCTGCCTCGGCGGAGAGATTGATCGCCTTGGCGTAGCAGCCGCCCTCGATGTTGAAGATGCCCTCGTCGGTCCAGCAGTGTTCGTCATCGCCGATGAGTTGGCGTTTCGGATCGGCGGACAGCGTCGTTTTGCCGGTGCCAGAGAGGCCGAAGAACACCGACACGTCGCCCTGTGGGCCCGCGGTCGCCGAGCAGTGCATGGGCAGCACGCCGTCACGTGGCATGCGATGGTTCATGATCGTGAATACGCCCTTCTTCATCTCGCCAGCATATTCCGTACCGAGGATGACCATCACGCCGGAGGCCAGGCATAGGCTCACGCTCGTGGGCGGAGTCACGCCGGGGACATCGTCCGGCGCCGCGATCGCGCCGGCGTTGTAGATGACGTAGTCCGGCTCGCCGAAGTCCTCGAGTTCCTCGTCCGTCGGCCGGATCAGCAGGTTGCGCATGAACAGGGCGTGGTAGGCGCGCTCGCATATGACGCGGACACGGACGCGGTAGCGCGGATCCCAGCCGGCGAAGCCGTCGACCACGTGGACGTGGTAGAGGCTGTCCAGGTGCGCGGCCGCGTGCGCGCGCAGGCGCTCGAAGGCATCCGGATGGAGTCCGATGTTGACCTCACCCCACCACACCTCGTCGTGTATCTCCGGGCGGTCGACGATGCGTTTGTCGAGCGGGCTGCGCCCGGTGCGTTCGCCGGAAAAGGCGATCAGTGCGCCGCTGTCGGCGACCGCCGTACCGGTCTCATGCGTGAGCGCGGATTCGTAGAGTTCCGTCGGTGTGGCATTACGCAAAGCGGCGGCCGAATCAATCCCATGCCGGGTAAGGTCGAGGCGATTCATTGTGTTCCCGGGGTGCGGAGGAGGGCAGGGATCGGGCCGCGAACGCGCGACGTCCGGAAGCTGCCAAGTCGCTACTTAAGCGCAAAACCACCGATTCGGCAACATGTCGGGGGATCATTCGAATGTGAGGCGAGAAAAACGAAAGAATTACTAAATGAGAACTTAAGGGTAGACGAAAATTCCATAAAGGGCCGGTTCTGGCGAGAGGTGGGGCCCCGCGCATGGCGGCTGCACCGGGCCGCCCCGGCAGAGGACGGTCAGCCCCTGCCAGCGCGGTCGTGCAGGGCGTCGAGCCGCCGCCGCAGTTCGGCCAGGGCCTTGCCGCGGTGGCTCAGCAGGTTTTTCTCCTCGGTGGGCAGCTCCGCCGCGGTCCGGCCATCCGGCAGTTCGAACAGCGGGTCGTAACCGAACCCCCCGTCACCGCGCGGGCCGGCGGCGATGCGGCCCTCCCACGTGCCCTCGGCCACGATCGGTGCCGGATCGTCCGCACTGCGCAGATGAATCAGTACCGCCCGATACCGCGCCGTTCGCCGCTCTGCCGGCACGCCGTCGAGTTCCCCGAGCAGGCGCGCATTGTTCTCCCGATCGTCCCCATGGGCACCGGCGAAACGGGCCGAATGCACCCCGGGTGCGCCGCCGAGCGCATCGACCTCGAGCCCGGAGTCGTCGGCGATCGCCGCCAGGCCGGTCTCGCGAGCCGCATGCCGTGCCTTGGCGAGCGCGTTCTCGATGAACGTCACCGCCGTTTCCGGGGGTTGGCTGATGGCGAAGTCCGATTGCGGCACCAGCTCGATGCCGGCATCCGCGAGCATGTCCGCGAACTCGCGCAGCTTGCCCGCGTTGCCGCTCGCGAGGACCACCCGGCTCATGAGGCCAGCGCCTGGCGCTGCGCGCTCACGAGGTCGCCGATGCCGCTGGTGGCCAGGTTCAGCATCGCGTCGAGTTCCTCGCGGCGAAAGGCGTGGCCCTCGGCCGTGCCCTGGACCTCGATGAACGCACCCTGATCGTTCATAACGACGTTCATGTCCGTCTCCGCGGTCGAGTCCTCGGCGTAATCGAGGTCGACCACCGCCTCGCCGTCGACGATGCCGACCGAGACCGACGCGATCATCCCGTGCAGTGGATTGGTGCGGATCCTCTTCGCCTCCACGAGCGTCTCCATCGCATCGCTGAGCGCGACGAAGGCGCCCGTGATGGAGGCCGTGCGCGTGCCGCCATCGGCCTGGATCACGTCACAGTCGATCTGCACCGTGCGCTCGCCGAGGGCCTCCATGTCGACGGCTGCGCGCAGCGAACGCCCGATCAGGCGCTGGATCTCGACCGTGCGCCCCCCCTGTTTGCCGCTCGTCGCCTCGCGGTTCGAGCGGCTGCCCGTGGCGCGCGG
>Ga0207753_1000119_pt1 | contig 30953 bp, 29 predicted proteins | sample PonA233FremontCA_2_FD_187273 | JGI IMG/M metagenome (GOLD analysis project Ga0207753, IMG submission 187273) | Salt pond sediment microbial community from Fremont, CA, USA - Pond A23 Sediment 3 (SPAdes) | ecosystem: Environmental > Aquatic > Non-marine Saline and Alkaline > Saline | place: USA... | reverse complement strand
CCCGGCGCTGACGACGGGCTACGACGGCTCGCCGACAATGCGTTCGACTGTGTCGTCTCCGACTACGAGATGCCCGGCCGGGACGGGATCGCGTTCCTCGAAGCCGTTCGCGAGCGGGATCCGGACCTCCCTTTCATCCTCTACACTGGCGAGGGAGACGAGGGTGTCGCGGGCGACGCCATCGCCGCGGGCGCGACGGACTACCTCCGGAAGGGGTCCGGGACTGAACAGTACGAACTCCTCGCGAACCGGATCACAAACGCGGTCGAACAGCACCGTTCCACCCGGCGGGCCGCCGAACTCGACCGGATCCGTACCATCGTCAGTTCCGTCAACCGGGCGCTCGTTCGTGCTGACTCGCGGCCGGAGCTCGAAACGCGGGTGTGTGAGATCCTCAGCGACGCCGACCCCTACCGCTTCGCGTGGATCGGCGGGGTCGACCCCGACACCGGCGCGCTCACCCCACGGGCCTCGGCGGGGGTCGACGAGGGGTACCTCGCGGAGATCACCGTCACCACCGACGGGACGACCACCGGACGCGGTCCCGGCGGGACGGCCGTCCGGAAGCGCCGCGTCAGCGTCTCCCAGAACGTCCAGGCCGACCCCGACTTCGAGCCGTGGCGCGAGCACGCCCTCGAACGCGGGTTCCGGGCGGTCGCCGCCATTCCACTGACGCACGACGACAGCCTCTACGGCGTTCTCGGCGTGTACGCCGACCGGTCCGAGGCGTTCGACGGGACCGAACGGGAGCTGCTCGCCGAACTCGGCGACGACGTCGCCCACGCGATCAACTCACTTGAGGTCCAAGCGCAGCTTCGCGAGGAGCGCCGGCGGCTCGCGCGCTCCGAGCGGATCCTTGACGCCTCCGGCGACCCGGTGTACGCGCTCGATTCAGACGGGCGGTTCACCTTCGTCAACGACGCCTTGGTCGAACTCACCGGGTACGCCGAATCCGAGCTGCTCGGCGAACACATCTCCATCGTCGTCACGGAGGCGGACGTCGACACCGGGGCGGCGGTGATCGAGCAGCTACTCCGCGACGACGGCCGACTTCACGACACCTTCGAGATGGAGCTCGTCACCGTCGACGGTGAGCACGTCGCCTGTGAGAACCGGCTCGCGTTGCTGCCGTCCGACGGGGAGTTCGCCGGCACCACCGGGACCATCCGCAACATCACCGACCGGAAACGGCGTGAACGGGAGCTCCAACGACGGACCGACGAGCTGGAGGCGTCGGCCATCCGGCTCGAAGCGCAGTACCGCTACCTCTTCGAGCAGGCTCCGGTGATGGCGGTGGTGACCCGGGCTGAGGACGGGTGCCCGATCGTCGAGGACTGCAACCAGCAGTTCGTCGAGACGCTGGGGTACGGCAGGAACGACGTCGTCGGACGGCCCTTAGCGGAGTTCTACACCCCCGAATCCCGGCGAGAACTCCTGGGAAACGGGGGATACGAACGGGCCCTGAGCGGCGAGTTCGTCCGCGAGGACCGGGAGCTACTCACCATCGACGGCGAGACGGTCGAGGCCCTGCTCCGGGCGGTGCCCCGGCAAGATACCGGCCCGGACGCCGCCGGGACGCTCGCGCTCTTCGTCGACATCACCGAGCGGAGGGAGATCGAACGCCAGAAAGAGCGGCTTGAGGAGTTCACGAGCGTCGTCTCCCACGACCTCCGGAACCCTCTGAACGTCGCCGACGGACGGGTGGAGCTGGCGCGCGAGGCATGTGGTAGCGAGCATCTCGACGCCGCCAGCGACGCGCTCGATCGGATGGGCGAACTGATCGACGACCTGCTCGGTCTCGCGCGGAGCGGCGATCGGATCGACGAGGCGGTCCCGGTCGACCTCGGGACCGCAGTTGAGGACAGTCGCCGGAACGTCGACGGCGACCTGACGGTCGTGGCCGCCACCGACCGACGGATCCGGGCCGACCCGAGCCGGCTGGGACAGGTGTTCGAGAACCTCTTCCGGAATGCGGTCGAGCACGCCGGCAGCGACGTGACGGTCACCGTCGGCGACCTGGCGGCGGGGTTCTACGTCGAAGACGACGGTCCGGGGGTCCCCGAGGACGACCGGGAAGCGGTGTTCGACGCGGGCTACTCCACCACCCACGACGGAACCGGGTTCGGACTCTCGATCGTGAGGCAGGTGGCAAACGCCCACGGGTGGACGGTCCGCGCCACCGGGGGCACCGACGGCGGCGCACGCTTCGAGATCACCGGCGTCGAGTTCGTCGGCGAGTGACGCGACCTCGCTCAGTCAGTCGTCCGGCACGTATCCGAGCGCCTCCCTCGGAGCGTCGCACCCCGGACACGCCGCGGGGAGCGCCCGACGGAGCCGCCCGATCTCGCCGCAGACCGAACACCGCCACAGCCCGTACGCCGTCCCGGTGACGTCCCGGATCCGGACGGCGTCGCCGTCGGCACGCGGACTCACGGCGATCACGCGTCCCCGTCGGACTGATACGGTTCGCCCACCGCGTTCCGCGGGAGCAGGCTCTGAAACTCCTCTTTGAGGTCCTCGCTCGACACGAACGCGTCGGCGTTCGACTGCGCCATCACGTCGCTGACGCTGACCGTGCCCTCCGCGAGCCGCACCACGGTTCCGCCACAGGCCTCAGTCACGGCTGGTGGCGTGATCGGGTAGTCTAAGGGTTCGAGCACGCGTTCGATTCGGTTGAGTCTGACTTCCGCTTCCATACGTCGCGTACGCGCGGAACTATAATAAACATATGTTAAATACCGTGTGGAAGGGTCGGCGTCACAACAGCAGTCACATATCCCTGGCGACGAACTCACGGGTATGCCAACCCCACTCCGGATCGAGTCAGGGGAACTGACCGCCGAGGAGATCCTCGACGCCCTCCGCGAGGGTCGCCGGGTCGTCGTCGAGGCGGAACTCCTCGGGGGGACACACCAGGTGTCGCTCCGGCACGACGGCGAGACGTACTACTGCGACACTCCGACGACCCTCCACAAACACGACGACGAAGCGGAGATGCTCGGGTGTATCGAGCGGATGGGGTACGGTCGCTCGGCGTGACCTCCCCGACCGTGGGCCGGCTCGTTCCGCGGGCGCCGGCCGCGTTCGCCGACCCGAAACTGCCGGCGACCCCGGACTTTTATCGGTTGGGTGGCGATACCACGGTATGACTGAGGCGCCGGAGATAAGCGACCTTCTCGAGACCGAGGACCCGGGGTTCCAGCAGGTCCTCTCGTGTGTCTTCGGGATCCAGAACCACGAGAGTCGGACGTACCTCACGCTGCTCGACCACCCCGGAAGCACCGTCGCGGAGCTCGCGGAGGTCCTGGACCGCGACCGGAGCAACATCAACCGCTCGCTGACGGCGCTGATGGAGAAGGGCCTCGCCGAGCGAGAGCGCCGGCTGCTGGACTCGGGCGGATACATCTACCAGTACACCGGAACCGAGCTTCCGGAGGCGAAGGCGATGCTCCACGACGCCTTAGACGAGTGGGTCGACCGGGTCCACCGGAGCATCGACGACTACGGCGAGGGGGCGGCGTGACGCGCCGGAACCGCCCGGTTTTTCACCGCCCGACCCGAGACGTATCACAATGAGTCTCGAACTCACCGCGCCCACGCCGGACGCGCCCGCCGCCGCCGAGGATGGCGTCTGGCTCGCCGACATCGAGACGGGCGAGACCTACGCCCCCTTCGACGAGATCCGGTACACCGGTGCGGACGGCAACCTGCTTGAGGTGCGCTACGCCGAGCCGCCGACGTTCGAGGACTTCCGCGGGCAGGGCCGCGGCGTCTGGCGGTACCACGCTGCGCTCCCGTTCGACGAGGGCGTCTCCCTCCCCGAGGGCAACACCCCGCTGCACGAGGCCCCGCGGCTCCGGGAGTCGATCGGCGTCGAGACCCTCCGGGTCAAACACGAGGGTATGAACCCGACCGGCTCGTTCAAGGACCGCGGAATGACCGTCGGCGTCCGCGTGGCCCAGAAGCTCGGCGTGGGGCGGCTGGCGTGTGCCTCCACCGGCAACACCTCCGCGGCGCTCGCGGCCTACGGCGCCCGCGGCGGGATGCAGACGCTGGTGTTGCTGCCCGCCGGGAAGGTCGCCGCCGGGAAGGTCGCCCAGGCCGCGCTCCACGACGCCCGGATCCTCGAGGTCGACGGCAACTTCGATTCGTGTCTGGACATCGTCCAGGACCTCGCCCAGCGCGGCGAGGTCTACCTGCTGAACTCGCTGAATCCCTTCCGGCTGGAGGGGCAGAAGACGATCGGCTTCGAGATACTCGAACAGTTCCGCGACGACCACGGCCGGTTCCCCGACCGGATCGTCCTGCCCGTCGGCAACGCGGGCAACACCTCCGCGCTGTACAAGGCGTTCCGCGAACTCGTCCAGTCGGGCGCGCTCGACCCCGCGGAGGTCCCAAAACTCACCGGCGCGCAGGCCGCCGGGTCGGCGCCGATGGTCGAGGCGATCGAACACGGCTGGGAGGACACCGAGCGGTGGGACGAGGTCGAGACCATCGCGACCGCGATCCGGATCGGGAATCCGGTGAACGCCCCGAAGGCGCTGCCGGGGATCCGGGGCACCGGCGGCACCGCGGTCGCGGTCGACGACGAGGCGATCACCGAGGCCCAGCGCGACCTCGCGAAGGAGGGCATCGGGGTCGAACCCGCGTCGGCCACCTCCGTCGCCGGACTGAAGAAACTCCGGAACGAGGGGGTCGTCGACGCCGACGAGGACGTGGTGTGTCTCACCACCGGTCACCTCCTGAAGGACCCGGACGCGGCCTACGAGGCGGGCAACAAGCCCGAGCCGGTCCCGAACGACGCCGCCGCGGTGTTGGAACACATCGGCTCGGAGTAGTCGGGGTTCGGTCGGCTTCCTGCGGAAGCGAACGGACGCCAACGGCCCGGGGATGGGAGCGTCGGCTACCCCTCGAAGGAGCCCTCAGCCATCGCGTCGACCTCCTCGCGCTCCGGCAATCCCGGAATGACCTCCATTTCGGTGACCTCGAGTGCACCTGCCCGACAGGCGAATCGAACCGTCTCTTGTAGCGGGCGTCCCTCCCCGAGCGCAACCGCGAACGCGCCGTTGAACGCGTCGCCCGCACCGGTCGTATCAGCAACCGGAACTGACGGTGCACTGACCGAGACGATCTCCTCGCCAGTTACCAACAGCGCCCCGTCCGCACCTTGCGTCAGCACGACCGTCTCGGCGCCCAACTCGAGCAGCTCTCTCGCGAGCGGCTCGTCTCCCACCGCTGCAGTCGGATCCCTTCCGGTCAGAATCAGCGCCTCGCTCTCGTTCGGTGTTAGGTAGGTCACGTTCTCGAGCAGCGAGGACGGGAGTTCCCGCGCAGGCGCCGGGTTGAGAACCACGGGGACACCGGCGTCGGCCGCGATCTCCGCCGCCGTAATGAGCGGTTCGTCGGGTATCTCGAGCTGCAAGAGCAGACAGTCGCTGTTCCGGATCACACTGCTCGCACTCCGGACCGCGTCCGAATCGAGCGCATCGTTCGCACCCGGTGCAACCGTGATCTCGTTCTCGCCGTCGTCGTCGACGATGATGAACGCGACCCCGGTGTGAGTCTCGGTCGTCCGACCGACCTGCGTGGCGTCTACCCCTTCCGACTCCCAGAGTTCGACGGCATCGTCACCGTATCGGTCGCTCCCGACCTTCCCGACGAACGAGGTTTCCGCACCCAGCCGTGCGGCGCCGATCGCTTGGTTCGATCCCTTTCCACCGGGACCCTCCGCGAAGCTCCGCCCGATAATCGTCTCTCCCCCCACCGGAAACCGGGGTACGCTCATGGTCAGACCGACGTTGTAACTCCCGACGACGGCGACCTTGGCGCGTCGGTCGGTCATGCGACCGCGTCCTCCGTCGCCGTGCCCGCTCCCCGACCGGTGGTTTCACGCCGCCGACACCTCCGAAACGACGAATCCCGTCCGCGGGACTCGATCACGTAACCACACATATGTAACGAAGAGTGATGTATATTTATAAAAACCTTCCCTCCGGGTGGAGCGGTGGGCCCCGCATCCAAACCGATCAGACCCGACTGCCGAGCCAGACGGCCGGATCACGGCGGGACGAACCGGGCGCACGGCCCGCCGGCGGGAGTCGTTCACGCCGGCCGTGTTCGGTCCTCACTCGCGGAAGTCCGGAACAGTGTCGGGTAGTTCATCCAGGATACCGCTGTAATCGAGATACACACGGAGAGCCGTGATCTCGTCGTCGTCGTTCAACTCCATAACGTCGACGAGGCCGATACCCTCGTACTCCCGCCCAGCAGCCGTTCGTCCTTCGATCGTCCCCTCACAAATAACCGTATCGCCACACTCGTAGTACGCCCGGATGTCGTGTGCTCCCTCGGCGAAAAATTCCGCGTTGAGTTGGAAGAACTCCCGTACCCCATCCCGACCGTGGAAGACCCCCTCGCGGGGCGATTTGAGTACCGCATCGTCGGCGAACAGATCGACGACATCCTCGACAGTCGACTCCCCGTCGTCCGAACGTCGGAAGTAGGCCTTCGCCGTTTCGACACCCATACCTCGGTGGTCGGCGGGCCTCGTTATCAATCTGCTGTCGAAGTCGGGATGGCCGACCCGACACACGACCGGGCGAATACGGTGGTGGCCCCCCGGCCACGGCCGGCCGTCACATATTTTAGCCGACACGGCACCGACAGGGCAGAACCACCATCGGGTCACACGGCCTGCCGTGATCGAAGAGCGGTATCATACGCCACGTAGCCCCGCTCGTACGATCGATATCAATCCTGTCATTTCCCGGAATGACTAAGTGTATTCCTCCTCATCTTTCGTAAACGATGAGCGACCGAACAGAAAACCCGGACGGCATCGATCGTCGGCAGTTCGTGAGAGGCGTGAGCGCTGCGACCGTCGCAGCAGCCGCGGGTCTCTCCGGATGTACCGGTGACGGTGGTGGTGGCACCGGTGACGGTGAGATGGACATCCCGGACGACCCCGATTCGGCAGTCGACGGCGCGTCGCTCTCGCTCGCGATCGACGCGGGACACAACACGAACCCCTTCGACTGGTTCAACGACTCCATCCGAGAGGATACCGGGGTCGAGATCGGTGAGATCAACGGGTTCGGATTCACGAACCTGTTCTCGAACCTCATGACGGAGTTCACGAGCAATTCGGGCGCGTTCGATCTCGTGAGCTTCTACCCGCAGTATCTCGGCACCTTCGCGGCCAACGGCCACCTGACGCCGCTGGACGATATGATGGAGATCGACGGGTGGGATCCGGATTTCGACGACATGCTCAAGCCGTTCCGGCAGATGTACACTCAGTGGGGTGGGAGCACGTACGCACTCCCCATCGACGGCGACGTGTTGATGCTCGTCTACCGTCGGGACCTCTTCGAGCAACACGACGTCGAGGTTCCCGAGACGTGGTCAGAGTTCAACGAGGTCGCCCGTTACTTCACCGAAGAGACCGACGACATCGACCACGGGGTCGCGACGTTTGGAAAGCGTGGCAACGCCTACGGCTGGTTCCTCAACCGCTTCGGTGGCCTCGGCGGGGTGTACTTCGACGAGGACATGAACCCCCAGATCAACACGGAAGCCGGCCGCCGCGCGCTGGAGTCGTGGCAGGAGACCATCGAACACTCGCCGGACGACACCGCGAGTTACGGCTACCCCGAACTTCGAGACGCCTTCACCAACGGGAACGTGGCGATGGTGATCCAGTGGACGGACGTGCCCAAGAAGGCCGCGGTGTCAGACGCCACCAGAGGCAACTGGGGCGGCGCGCCGGTGCCAGGATGGGAGGACGGCCGCGCCGCCAGCGCGATGCCGGTCGGTCGCGTTCTCGGCGTTCCCTCGGGGATCAGCAGCGAGCAGAAACTGGCGGCCTACCGGTTCGCTCAGACGTTTACCCTCCCCGAGTACAGCACGCACATGGTGTCTGATCCCGGCTGTGGGGAGGATCCGTTCCGGACCTCACAGCTCTCGAATCCGGAGGCGTTCACGCAGGAGAACCCTTACCGCGACGCTCCCGAGGAGTCGGTCGCCTTCGAGAGTATGGAGAGCGCCGAACAGTACGCCTCGGCCGTGCAGGCAACGCTCGAACAGGGATATCCGGTCCCCTACTGGCCCGGGTCGCAGGACTACATCGAGGCACTCGACATCGAGATGTCGCGATTCGTCAGCGGGGAGGTCGGCGTCGAGGAAGCGCTCGAGAACGTCGAGAGCGAGTGGGAGAGCATCGTCGAGGATCTCGGCCGCGAACAGCAACAGGAGTACTACTCCAACGTCATCGACGCGTGGCAGAACGCGGGCATCTGGGAGTGACGGCATGTCTCAGGTCTCGCAGCCACAGCCACCGACACGCAGCCGGGAACTGACGGTGCGGCCGCCCGGCCCGGCAGATACACCACCCCGCCGAGCCCGCAGACCATAATATATGGCCTCATCCACCGACGACGCAGGGGGACACCGATCGACCGGACTCAGTAGCTACGTTCGGAACGAACACCTCGAGTACTGGTTTGCGGTCCCCGCGTTGGCGATCCTGCTGGCGCTCGTGATCTTCCCGATGATCTGGTCGCTGTGGACCAGTTTCACCGATCTGAACCTCTCGATCGCCTCCGCAAACGGCGCGTTCGTTGGCTTCGAGAACTACGCCGAACTGCTCGCGAACGACCGTTTCTGGAACTCGATCGCGAACACGGCCTACTACGTCGGGATCGGTGTGACCGTCGAGTTCGTCCTCGGATTCGCGATCGCGCTGTTCATGGCCAACTACATCCGCGGCCGTCTGGCGACCGTTCTCTTCACGCTCCTGTTGCTCCCGATGATGATGGCTCCCATCGTCGCCGGGCTCATCTGGCGGCTTCTCTTCCAGGAGTCGTTCGGGCCGATCAACTACGCTCTCGGGTCTCTGGGTGTCGGCCAGCCGCCGTGGCTGTCCGATACGGCCATGTCGCTGAACAGCGTGCTCATCGCGGACGTCTGGCAGTGGACGCCGTTCATGATCCTCATCCTCTACACCGGCCGGCTCTCGATCAGCCAGGATCTCTACGAGGCTGCGAAGATCGACGGTGCCGACCGCTGGTTCACGTTCCGCCACGTCACCCTTCCGCAGATGAAAGGCGTCGTCGCGATCGCGCTGCTGCTGCGGGCCATGGACGCGTTCAAGTTTTTCGACAAGATGTTCGTGATGACCGGCGGCGGTCCCGGCACCTCCTCGGAGCTGGGCGCGTACTACAACTACCTGCTCGGATTCAGTTCCTTCTCTATGGGGAAAGCGACCGCAATGAGCTGGTTGCTCCTGCTCTTCGCAGTCGTCCTCGCGAACATCTTCCTATACGTTCTCGAGCAGGGTGAAGGGGGTGATCGGGTCGTATGAGCGTCGTCGAATGGACGCGGTACCGGCTGGCCGGTGCGATCGACGAGCCGGTGTCGCTCCGTGGTGCGCTCCGGACTATCGGCGTCACTTCGCTGGTCAGTGTCGTGTTGGTCGGGACGCTGTTCCCGCTGTACTGGACGGTGAACACGTCATTCAAGCCCGCGGCAGAGACACAGACGTTCCCGCCGACGTTCACCCCGGAGACGTTCACGATCGCTCCGTACATCGAACTCCTCACCGGCCAAGGGTCGGCCGTACTGACGAACAGCGTCGTGGTTAGCGTCGGCGCGACGGTCCTCGCCATGGTCATCGGTGTTCCGGCGGGCTACGCGTACGCTCGCAACCCGGGGAAAATCGGCGGGAAACACCTCGCGTTCTGGATCCTCTCGCTCCGGATGTTCCCGCCGATCGCTCCGATCCTCCCACTCTTCTTCATGTTTCGACGGTTGAACATGATCGACACCTACCCGGTGATGATGATCCTCTATCTCACGTTCAACGTTCCGCTGGTCGTGTGGTTGATGCGGAGTTTCTTCCAGGACATCCCGCAGGCCGTCGAGGAGGCAGCGATCATGGACGGGTATTCGCGACTGGAGGCGTTCTTCAAAGTGTCGTTGCCGCTGGTGTCACCCGGCATCGTCACGACCACACTCCTCGTCTGGATCTTTTCGTGGAACGAGTTCCAGTTCGCGCTCGTGTTCACGCGCAATGCAGCCCAGACCTACCCGGTGATCATCCCGTCGCTCGTTGGCGGCCACGCAACCCTGTGGAATCAGGTCGCCGCCCTGTCGATCATCGCGATGATACCGATCATCGCAATCTCGGTACTGATGCAGAAACGCCTCGTCCGCGGACTAACCCTCGGGGCGGTGAAGGGATGATCCCCCGCCAGCGTCGCTCCGACCGTCCGTGTACACCCGATCGAACGCACACCCCGGCGCTCGCGGTCACCGCAGACTTCACCAACCACCTACGATGACTACGATTGAACTCGACACGGTTCGAAAGGCGTTCGGCGACGACATCGTCGCGGTCGACGATGTCTCACTGACCATCGAGGACGGCGAACTCGTCGTCCTCGTCGGCCCCTCCGGCTCGGGGAAGTCGACGACGCTTCGCATGATCGCCGGCTTGGAGACGCCGACCAGCGGGGACATCCTGATCGACGGCATCCGCGTCAACGACGTCCAACCGCAGAACCGCGACATCGCCATGGTGTTTCAGTCGTTCGCGCTCTACCCACACCGGACCGTCAGGAACAACATCTCCTTCCCGCTCGAGGCTCGCGACGTGCCCGACGACGAGATCGACAGCCGCGTCGAGGAGGCAGCGTCGATGCTCGACATCGTGGAACTGCTCGACCGAAAACCGGCGAACCTCTCGGGCGGACAGCAGCAGCGCGTCGCGCTCGGCCGTGCGCTCGTGCGCGACCCGCAAGCCTTCCTCATGGACGAACCGCTCGCGAACCTCGATGCGAAACTCCGCAAGGAGATGCGGACCGAAGTCGTCCGGCTACAGCAGCAACTCGACGTGACGATGATCCACGTCACCCACAATCAGGAGGAGGCGATGACGATGGGAGACCGTGTCGCCGTGATGAACAACGGACGGGTTCAACAGCTTGCGCCTCCCAAAACCGTCTACCGCCGCCCGGCCAACCGGTTCGTCGCCGGGTTCATCGGGAGCCCGAGCATGAACCTCCTGACGGGGTCGCTCGTCGACGGGACGTTCCACGCCGATCCCGGAGGGGTGTCGGTTCGTGTCCCGGATGCGCTGGTGAGTGACGCGACGGCCGACCCACTCACGCTCGGGATCCGACCGGAGAGCGTCCAGATCGTCGACTCACCCGACGAGTACACGTTCGAGGCGACTGTCGACGTGGTCGAGCTGATGGGTAACGTCCAGATCGTCCACGTCTCCCTCGATGGAACCGAGTTCCTAGCCGAGGTCGGACCGGACCTCGAACTGTCGAACGGGGACCCGCTCCTCGTCCGTCTCCCGCCCGAGAAGATCGACCTCTTCGACGGCGTTGCCCCCGAGAGTCGACGGATCGAGCGACGGATCGAGCACAACCGCGCGGTCGGGGATCAGGTCGCGTCGGAGTGAACGACCTTCCCCTACTTCGCTCGGGGGCAATAGCCCCGCTCGCTCGTTGATCGAAGGGCCTCCGCCTCGAATTCGGTGAACTCGGCGCTGTCCGCTCGACCCGCCGTCGCGTTCGGCGGAGTGGGTTGGTATACCGTGGCAATCTATATGGGCTGGTAGCGGATACGTCTAGTCTATGGGCTACCTGGAGCCACACTTCGAAGACGACACTGTCGTCGTGACCGGCGCTGCCTCCGGAATCGGCCGCGAAGTAGCGCTCGCGTTCGGTGACGCCGGTGCCACGGTCATCGTGGCGGATCTCCACGAGGAATCCAAAGACGGCGACGTCTCGACCCACGAGCGTATCACCCGCGCCGGCGGAGAGGCTGCATTCGTCGAGACCGACGTGACGGACGTCGAGCAACTCCGGGCGGTCGTCGCGGCCGCACGCGAGTACGGTGGTGTGGACGTGATGATCAACAACGCCGGTATCATCGTCCCGGGATCGGTACGAGACCTCGACCCGGAGTCGTTCGACGAGGTTCACGCGGTGAACGCTCGGGGTACGTTCTTCGGGACCCAGGCGGCGGTCAACGACATGATCGACCGCGAGGAACCCGGAGCGGTTATCAACACCGCGTCGATCAGCTCCGACTTCGCACAGTACGGACAGGTCCAGTACGACTCGACGAAGGGGGCGGTGCGAATGATCACTCGTGGGTCGGCGCTGGAACTCGCGGAGTACGGGATCCGGGTCAACGCAGTCGCTCCCGGGCAGATAGCTACTGAAATGACCGACGGGTGGGCCGACGAGGTGGCGGAGCAGATCGCCAACGACGAACTGATCAAATCCGTTCCCTTGGACCGCGCCGGCACCCCGCAGGACCTGACGGCCGCCTACCTCTACCTCGCGAGCGAGCAAGCCAGTTACGTGACTGGCGAGATGCTCTACGTCGACGGCGGATGGCAGATCTTCTGACCCGACCCCGGGTCCGTACCGCTCTCCCGGGCCCAGGTCGCCACCCACCGCGGAAGCACACCACGCCGGACTTCCCCCTCGTCGCCCTCGCCGCCCGTGCGCCCACCCGACCGAGTCGTTCGAACGACCGCTCGTCGCGTGTCGATGATCTCGGACGGACGGCGACGCGCCCGCCAACCGTCGGCCGCCACCCCGGCATCCGCCATCATCTTCATATTCCTGCTCCGGTCGGTGCTTGACGTATGGCCGGGAGCATCACGTACGACTTCGAGGGACAGTCCGCGATCGTCACCGGGTCCACGTCCGGCATCGGCCGCGGGATCGCGCGAGCGTTCGCGGAGGCCGACGGCAACGTCGTCGTCAACTCACGAACCGAGGCAGACGTCCGCGATGTCGCCGACGAACTGGACGACTGCGGCAGCGGGTCAGTCGTGGGTGTCACAGCCGATATGCAGGATTCGGAATCGATCGAGACCCTGGTCGAGCGGGCTATCGCGGAGTTCGGGACGATCGAGATACTCGTGAACAACGCAGCCATCTGGCCGATGGAAGACGCCATGATCGAGACCGACCTCCAGGACTGGGATACCACGATGGCGGTGAACGTTCGGGCGCACTACTACGCCTCGAAGCTCGTCGCCGAGCATATGAAAGCCAGCGACATCGATGGTCGCATCGTGAGTATCACCAGCCAGACCGGTGACCGCCGAACGGGCAACCGCGGTCTGTACGGCGTCTCGAACACGGCGGTCAACGGGCTCGTGTGGCGTCTGGCCGGCGAGTTGGCCGAACACGGGATACGCATGAACGCCGTGTCGACTGACCTCGTCGAGACACGGCAGGTTCGCCTCGAGGCCCGACTAGCGTCAGATGCCACGGGACAGACCGTCGACGAGGTTCTCGACGAGTGGGGTGCGGATCTACCGCTCGGTCGGATCGGACGGCCGTCGGATGTCGCCGACGCGGTGCTGTTCTTGACGAGCAGCATGTCCGACTACGTCGTCGGAACCATCATCCGGGTGGCGGGTGGCGGGAACCTCCAGTAGCCGTTCGGCAGTTCACTCGTATGTGTGGACGCTTCCGGTCGCGTTGGCCCGGATGTAATCCCAGTCGTAGTCGACGCCCAGCCCCGGCCCGTCCGGTACTCCGACCGTCCCATCGTCGGCAACAGCGTCGAGCATGTCCGAGTAGTCGCCCTCGTACACCGGGGGCTGGGTGTTGGGGCAGTCGGGGTGGACCAGTGCCAGCTCGTAGTAGTTCGTGTTCCGGATCGCCGCGATACAGTGGCGCTGTGCCGGCCCCGGCGCGTGGAACTCGACGTCCAGCCCGAACCCCTCGGCGACCTTCGCGCGTTTCATCGCGCCGGTGATGCCGCCGTCGTACTCGGGGTCTGCGCGCACGAAATCCGTCGACTCGGTGGCGACGAAGTCCGTCGCCGGCTCCAGCCCGCGGACGTGTTCGGTCTGAAGCAGGGGGGTGTCGAGTGCCTGCCGGAGCTTTCGGTGTGCGTGCTGGGAGATACCGCCGTCCCGGTACGGATCCTCGTACCAGAAGAATCCCTCCTCGTCGAGCGCCCGCCCGAGCTTCAGCGCGTCGGCGTACGTCTCCAGTTCGCACGCCGGGTCGTGCATCAGGTCCATCCTGTCGCCTACTCGCTCGCCGACGGCGTGGACCGCGTCGATCTCGCGGTCGAGATCGCGGGCACCCTCGCTCCCGCCCCACCCGTGGATCTTGAACCCGCCGTACCCCATATCGAGACACGTCTCGGCGAAGTCCGCGAACGCAGCCGGGGTGTCGAGCCCGCCGTTCTCGTCCCCGTGGTACGTCGACGCGTACGCGGGGAACCGCGTCCGGTAGGTGCCGAGGAGTTCGTGGATGGGTGCATCGTACCGCTTTCCGGCGTAGTCCCACAGAGCGATGTCGAGGGGACCGATTCCCATCCGGTCGTACTTCCGGAGCGCGCGCTTCATCTCGCTCCAGTGTTGTTCGCGTTCGAGCGGGTTCTCGCCGACGAGGTAGTCGGCCACGGTGTTGATCTGTGCCGCCGCCGGCGAGTTGCTCCCCACGTACTCTCCGGTGATGCCCTCGTCAGTGTGAATCTTGAGCCCGAACAGCTTCCGTTCGGTCACGGATCCGGGCTCGTACACGAGATTGAACCCGTGTTGGTCCGTCCCGACGTCCTCGATCGGATAGGCGAACTCGACGGACTCGATGCCGGTAATGACTGGTGCCATACCGCCCTATGCGACAGCATCGCAAATAAACCTAAGTAGCTGGAGGGGAATCTCACTGGAGAGTTGATGTCGCGCCGTCGAAACGAACCGTCCGCCACGGCGGGCTACGCCGACGAGGACCCTGTCAACACACCGTACTGCAGCGTCGGCAGGGACGAGACCACCGTCTGACGATGCGCTTTGTCGACACCCACACCCATACCTGGGGACCGAACACTGCGGAGCTTCCCTGGTCCGAGCCGGTTCTCCCGCCAGGATGGGCAGGGCCGTACACCGTCCACGACCTCATCGCGGACATGGACGATGTCGGCGTCGAGGAGGCCGTGACGGTGACAACCCCGCTGTACGGCCGCGGTATCCGGGCGAACGAGTACACGATGCGGTCCATCGAGGCCTACCCGGACCGCCTGTGGGGGGTCGGCCTCATGGACTTCCACGGCGATCCGGACGCGGTCAGGGCGACGCTCCGCCGCGTCGTCGGTCACGACCGGATGCTCGGCGTCCGAATGCACGCGTGTCTCACGTACGAGGAGCACCCGACGGAGATCAACCGGACCGCAGACTGGATCCTCGACGACGACCTGGCGCCGGTCTGGGCCGAGGCCGCGGCGCAGGAGGCGGCCGTGTTCATCTTTCCGAAGGCCGACCAGATCTCGATGGTCGAAACCCTCGCCGATCGATACCCCGACGTGCAGTTGGTCGTCGATCACATGGCGTTTCCCGACGACACGACAGCCTCGGACGAGACTCCGTGGGCGGACTTCGAGTCGCTGTCCGACCACGGAAACGTCGCCGTCAAGCTGAGTTCGCTCCCCCGCTCCAGCCAACTGGGGTGGCCGTACGAGGATCTCTGGGGGTACGTGCGCAACCTCGCCGAGTGGTTCGGCACGGATCGGCTGATGCTCGGATCGGACTACCCGTGGATGGACGACTGGGCCGACTACGAGGCCTGTCTCTCGTGGATCGAAGAGACGCCGTTCCTCTCGGCACGGGATCACTCCGCTCTGACACGTCGGACGTTCGAGCGCGTCCACGGAGTTCGGCGGTAACGCATAACAGAGGATCTTATAGGAGTATTCTCACACCACAATCAAGGATCGTTCAATACAACCCACCTTTTTGCTGCGTCGGGTCGCGCTCCGCGCGACCCCTCCTTGCAAAAAGCTGGACCAAAAACATCCGACTCCACCGTCTTCGGAAGAGCAAGCTCTTCCACGTTCCCGTTCGCTCCTTTCAGTCACTCACGGGAACTTCGACGGTTCCGTCGGTGAACCGCTCGCTCACTACGTTCGCTCGCGGATACTTGAGACGCGCGCACGCTCTCTTGACCAATTCGGTATAATTGAGCGTGAAACCGAGATGTAGGACTCGCTCAATGCAGGTGATGTACGTATCACGCAGTTCAAAAATACGTCTCTCAGTCGTGGGTTTGTACTGAGTCTGGTCTGTTGTTACCCCTTCTGAAGTAGCGAACTCCGTACTCTGTTCCACCCGCAACAAGAGCCAGTGTGACCACGATGACCCATCCAATCATATACCAACCGAACGGTGTGGGGTCAACAGGAGTTGGAGTAACAGGCGGGGCGACATACACAGACCATGTTCCATATGCCGAGACAGTGAGTGCCCCAGCGACGATGAACGATGGGGTAACAAGCCGTTTTGTAACCAGAAGCAGAGTCGGTATCGCTCCGAGTAACACAGCGCCGATACCGTTGTAGACGAGGAATAAATCAACGCGCATCGTGAAACCGAACCATATCCAAAGCATCCCTGCGATGGACAGATGGAGAATACCACCGAACAAAGCGAAACCGAATGCTCGACGAGAAGGGAGAGCAGCCGTAACTGGTGGGACCATAACGAACAAATAACAGACGGCCATCATAAGCTTTCTCCGGGTATGAAGGCCTACGTCGTATGCGAGCAGCAACAAGTGGTCAATACGCAGATAAGTTTTCACGGCTGATTCGGCGGTGAGAGCGTAAAATAAACATCGTGCCAAGAGTTCTATGACGCCCTCTATAACATCCCAACGGGGGTCGGGAACCCTCGCCCTTGAGCCGGTGTGGCTGTCACTCGTCGTCGTGCCCGTTCAGCGTCAGATACCGCACGTCGATCATGCGGTCGTCGTTGAGGATGGTCGCCACCACCGAGTCGGGAACGGGGTCGTCGAGGTTGTACACGGTGAGCGCCTCCCCGCCGGGCTCGTCCCGCCGGGAGTTGAACATCCCCGAGATGTTGACGTCGTGATCGCCCAGGATCGAGCCGATGAAGCCGAGCACGCCGGGTTTGTCGGCGTTGCGCGCGACCAACATCTTGCCGTGGGGGACCGCGTCGACCCGGTACTCGTCGATGCGGACGATCCGCGGGTCGTCGCCCGCGAACAGCGTGCCCGAGACCGCCATGGTGTCGTCGTCGTTGCCGACGCGGACGCTCACGAGGCTCTGGAAGTCGTCCGACTGGAGCCGCTTCGACTCGGTCACGTCGATCCCCCGCTCCTCCGCGATCCGGGGGGCGTTGACCGCGTTGACCTGCCACTCCAGGGGCTCGAAGACGCCCTTCAGCGCCGACGCGGTCACGAGGTCGACGTCCTCGTCGGCGATGTCGCCCTCGTAGGCCACCTCGATCTCGGAGATCCGGCCGTCGAGCAGCTGCCCGGCGATCCTGCCCGCGGTCTCGGCGAGCCCGATGTAGGGCTGGATCCGCGGGAACGCGCTCTCGTCGACCGACGGGGCGTTCAGCGCGTTCACCACCGGCTCCCCCGCGAACGCGGCGTCGATCTGGTCGGCGATCGAGGTCGCGACGTTCTCCTGGGCGGCTTCCGTCGACGCCCCCAGATGTGGGGTGACGACGATCTCGTCGACGTCGAGCAGCGGGCTGTCGGGCGAGACGGGCTCCTCGCCGAACACGTCGATCGCGGCGCCGTCGAGCGTGCCGTTCTCCACGGCCGCCGCGAGGGCGTCCTCGTCGACGACGCCGCCGCGGGCGCAGTTGACCAGGAAGCCACCGCCCATCAGTTCCAGTTCGTCGGTCGAGATCATGCCCTCGGTCTCGGGGGTCAGGGGGGTGTGGACCGTCAGGAAGTCCGCCGACGCCAGACAGGTCTCGAACTCGACGAGATCGGCACCCAGCCGGTCGGCGCGCTCCTCGCTGATGTAGGGGTCGTACGCGAGCAGCTCCATCCCGAGCCCGTCGAGCCGCTTTGCGACCTCCTGGCCCACGCGGCCCAGCCCCACGATCCCGAGGGTCTTGTTGTTGAGTTCGGTGCCGAGGTAGTCGGATTTGGCCCACTCGCCCGTCTTCAGCCGGGCGTGGGCCTGCGGGATCGACCGCGCGGCGGCGAACGCCATCCCGACGGTGTGCTCGGCGGCCGCCCGGACGTTGCCCTCGGGGGCGTTCGCCACGACGACGCCGTGGTCGGTTGCGGCGTCGATGTCGATGTTGTCGACGCCGATCCCCGCACGCCCCACGATGACCAGGTCCGGGGCGGCCTCGAACACCGCCTCGGTGACCTCGGTTCCGGAGCGGACGACCAGAGCGTTCGCCCCCGCGACGGCTTCGAGCAGCGCGTCGCCGGTCAGGTCGTAGGCCGTCTCGACGTCGTGACCCGACTCGCGGAGCCGTTCGATCCCCGCGTCGTCGATCGGGTCGGTGATAAGCACCTTCACATATGAGGGGTGTCTCGGTTCGGGATTAAGGGTTTCTTCTTCGGCGCGTGTGGGCTCGTGCGGCGTGGTACCGACCTCCGTGGCCGGGAGGTCCCCGGAGAGAACCCGACCGGACGCCCGGGGCGGCGCCGCCACGGAATGGGTGGGGTTGAAGCCCTCCGCCGACCATCCCCGCGTATGCGACTCGTGGCTTTCGACTTCGACGGGACGCTCTCCGAGTCGGAGATGACCGTTCTTCTCGGCGAGCGGACGGGCGTCGCCGACCGGATGGCGGCGATCACCGAACGCGCCATGAACGACGAACTCTCCTACGCCGAGAGCCTCCGGGAGCGGGCGTCACTCCTCGAGGACCTCCCCGAATCCGAGGCGATGGCCGCGTTCGACCGGGTCGTGCTCCGGCCGGGCGCCGCCGACGTGATCCGACGCCTCCGCGACGCCGGCCACCACGTCGCGATCCTGACCGGGGGGTTCGAGCGCGGAGTGGCCGCCGCCCTCGAACACGATGGCGTCGAGGTGGACACGATCGTGGCGAACCGGCTCCCGATCGAGGACGGCCGGCTCACCGGCGGCGTCGGGGGCCCGCTCGTCACCGGCACGAAAGACGACGCCCTGGAATCGTTGGCGGCGGAGCTCGACGTACCCCTCGCGCGCACCATCGCGGTCGGCGACGGCGCCAACGACCTCCCGATGCTGGAGGTTGCGGGGCTGTCGGTCGGCTACCTCCCGAAGGACGCGGTCCGGCCCGCCTGCGACGCCGTGGTGACCTCGATGCCGGAGCTCGGGGAACTCATGGAGCGTCACACCGTGATCCGGCGAGAGTGATCCCACGTATCGCGTGTATCATCCGGGTTGAGGTACCGGGTCGTACCCCGTACCGGTACGCTTCGAGAGGAGCGAATCACTCCCCGTCGGCGACCGCCGTCTCCCGCATCGCCGCGAGGTCGCCCGCCAGCGCCTCCGCGACGGCGTTCGCGAGCCGCGGCGGGACCGCGTTGCCGACGACCTTCAGCTGGGTGCTCTTCGGCCCCTCGAACACGTAGTCGTCGGGGAACGACTGGAGGATCGCACACTCGCGAACGGTCCCGACGCGGTCGGCCTCGGGGTGAATGAACGGCGCGTTGTGGTTCTCCTTGATCGTGATCGCGGGCTCGTCGGCCCGGAGCCGGCGCCAGCTGTCGCCGTAGCTCTCGTAGAGGCTCTCGCCCGGATCGACCCCGGCGATCCGCTCGACCATGTCCGCGGAGTGGTCGGTGGTCTCGTGGTTGGGGAGCGACTCGACGTCCCGGTCGGCGAGCGCGTCGCCGACGGTCGCGTACGGCTCCAGCCGCTCGCCCGTCAGCGTCGTCTGCTCGGCCGGGCCGTGGGTCCGGTCGGGGTACGTCGGCCGTGAGCCGTCGCGGCGGCCCTGGAAGATCACCCGGCGTCGGTTCTGCGGGGTGCCGTAGTCCGCGGCGTTCAGCGTCTCGTACGCGGGCTTCTCGTAGCCCGCCTCCCGGAACGCTCTCAGGACCGACCGGAGGGTGTCGCCGCCCTCCATCGACGTGATCCCGGGGACGTTCTCCATGACGAACGCCGCCGGCCGGACGAACTCGACGTAGTCGACGAACGACCCCACGAGGTAGTTGCGCTCGTCGTCGGGGTCGCGGTGGCCCGCGATGCTGAACCCCTTACACGGTGGACCGCCGATCACCACGTCGATCGTGTCGGGGTCGATCGGATGCGTCTCGAAGAAGGTCTCGGGGTCGACCTCGGAGAGGTCCGCCCGGATCGCGAGCGCCTCCTCGTGGTTACGCTCGTAGGTCGGGAGGAAGTCCTCGCTGACGTCGACGCCGGCGACGACGTCGTATCCCGCCTGGAGGAACCCCTCCGAGAACCCCCCGCCGCCGCAGAACAGGTCGAGCACCCGGGTCGTGGAACGGTCGGTGTCGGCGTCCGGCATTCGGTTCGTCCACTCCTCCTCGCCGGGCGTATTTAAAATCCGCTACCCGGCCCCGCTCCCCCCACGGCCGCCACCCCCCGACGCACCCGCGCCGAAAACCCGCACGTTTTTAAATTTAGGCCGCCCTAAACAGTTCCAATGGCAGCCAGCACCCGTTCACCCCCGACACGCAACCCGGACTCGTCGCCCGAGGACGTCGCCGACGTGCTCGTGTGTGAGACATGTCCCGGCCGGTCCGTCTTCGTGGAAGCCGGAAACGCCCACGGGTGGATCGCGACCGATCTGACCGTCGACCCGGATCGGTGAGCCGATGACGGACGCCCCCTCACCGACGGCTGCAGGATCGGACGACGATACCGATCTCGACGCCGACGAACCGGAGCCGGACGCTGGCGACGACGCCGACGAACCGGAGCCGGACGCCAGCGACGACGGCGACGACCCCGACCGGACGGTCATCCGCTCCGGTCGGGAGTTCGAGCGGGAGTACCGGCTGCGCGCCGAGGAGGCCGGCCGGTTCCTCGTCGACCTCGGCGAACAGCTCCGCGACGGCGACGAACTCACGATCGTCGGCGAGGAGTGGGAGCTCCCGTTCGCGTTCGGCGAGCCCGTCAGCCTCGACCTCGACTACGACGGCGTCGGCGACCCCGAACTCGAGATCGAGATCGAACTCCCCGGCCGGACCGACGAGACCGCCCCCGACGTGGAGTAGGGTCCTACGGGTCTTCTCGTCGCCACCTCTTCGGCGGCGTTCCTCGGCCCGTCACCCCCACGGCGCGTTCACCGCTTGAAATCGACGTCGGCGGCGCCGTCCGACCGGACCACCTCCGTCGTGGCCGGCTCGGTCCGCGCGATCGGGTCGCCGTCGCGGAGGACGAGCGTCCGCGGCGCCCGCGTCCGGAGCGCGTTGAACCCGTCGGGCGCGTCGAAGACGACGAGCGACCCCTCGCCCCCCTCGCGGAGGCCGTACTCGGACGCGCCGAAGACGGCCGCGTTGGCCTCGGTCAGCAGCTCCCACAGGATCGGGACGTCGCCGTAGCCCGCCATGTGTGCGAAGTGTGCGAGCACGAACGCGGCGTCGAGCGGGTCGGCGACGCCGTAGTGGTACCACGGGTCGAGCACGGAGTCGTGGCCGAGCCCCACGGTCACGCCCGCCTCGCGGAGTTCGTCGATCCGGGTGTGGCCGCGGCGCCGCGGGTAGTCGTCGTACGCGCCCTGGAGGACGGCGTTGTCCGGGGGGTTCGTGATCACCGAGACGCCGCTCGCCGAGAGAAGCGAGATCAGCTTGTCGGCGTAGGCGTTGTTGTACGAGTGCATGGCGGTCGCGTGACTCGCGGTGACCCGGTCGCCGATCCCCCGCTTCAGGGCCTCGCTCGCGAGCGTCTCGGTGAACCGGGAGTTCGGGTCGTCGGTCTCGTCGATGTGGAGATCGAGCGGCAGGTCCCCGCGCTCGGCGATGTCGCACGCGATCTCGACGCTCTCGACTCCGTCCTCGCGGGTGTACTCGTTGTGCGGGATCCCCCCGACTATGTCGACGCCCATCTCCACCGCCTCGCGGAGCAGGTCCTCGTGTGTGGGATCGGTGAGAATCCCGTCCTGCGGGAACCCGACGACCTGGAGGTCCACCAGGTCCGAGACCTCCCGTTTCAATCGGAGCAGCGCCTCGACCGTCGTCAGCGACGGCTCGGTGGTGTCGGCGTGGGTCCGGATCCGCGTCACGCCGTGGGCGGCGTACCACTCGACGGTCCGCGTCGCCCGGTCGAGGACGTCGTTAACCCCGATGTCGTCCTTGTACGACGCCCACACCTCGATCCCCTCGGCGAGCGTCCCGGTGTCGTTCCACGACGGGTCGCCCGCCGTCCCGGTCGCGTCGAGGTGGACGTGGGGCTCGATCAGCGGCGGCGTCACCAGCCGCCCGCCGGCGTCGGTCCGGCGGTCGGCCGGGAACCCCTCCGGGTCGCCCTCGCCCGCCGGGACGACCCGCTCGATCCGCCCGTCCCGGATCTCGACGTCGACCGCGTCACCGGCGAGCGTCCGGCCGTCGCACACGATGTAATCGGACATACCTCGTCGTCGCGAGGCGGACGCTTAACCATTTGTCCGTTCCGGGGAACTGATGCAGGATACTGCACACAAATACCGTCGCGATCCCCAGTTTTATACAAATAGATCCTAACTCGTGCCCGATGGCAACAGGAGACGACACGCCTGCGTGGCGACGCTTCGTGCTCGGCGACGAGAACCTCCCGGATCCGGACTACCCGCTGGATCACGTCCCCGGCGACGAACGCAAGGGGCTCGCGAGCATCTCCGCGGTGCTGCTCGGCTTCGTGTTCTTCGCCGGGACGATCTGGGCGGGCGCGGAGGTCGGCGCGGCGATGGGGTTCGGGCCGATGTTGACCGCGATGGCGGTCGGGTACGTCATTCTGGGGGTCTACGTCGCGGCGCTGTGCGGGATCGCGGCGGAGGCGGGGCTGACGACCGTCCTGCTCGCGCGGTACACGTTCGGTCGCGGCGGCGCGAAGTTCGCCGACCTCATGCTCGGCGGCACGCAGGTTGGGTGGTTCGGGGTCACCATCCCCCTGGTCGCGATCCCGACGGCGACGTTCTTCGGGCTCGACACCCCGACGTTCACCGCCGCGCTCATCCTGCTCTGGGGCGTCTTCCACCTCGCGACGGCGTACTTCGGCTACGAGGGGATGGAGCGACTCTCGTTCGTGGCGGTCCCGGTCCTCGTGATCGTCGGGCTGCTCTCGATGGCAATCGCCGTGGGTGACGTCGGCGGTATCGACGGGCTGTTCGGCGGCGGGACCGGGGAGATGGGCTTCGCCGCCGCGGTGACGATCGTCGTCGGGACGTTCATCAGCGGCGGCACGCAGGCGCCGAACTGGGCGCGTTTCGCCTCCAGCAGCCGGGTCGGCTTCTGGGCGGGACTGGTGGCTTTCCTCGTCGGCAACGGTTTCCTCTTCCTGTCGGGTGCGGTCGGCGGGTCGGTCTACGACGTCACGCCCGCGGGCGACCTCTACGAGGTGCTCGCAGCGCAGGGGCTGGCTGCGGTCGGGCTGATCGCTCTGATCCTCAACATCTGGACCACCAACGACAACGCGGCCTACGCCTTCGGGGTCGCCGGCAGCGAGGCCTTCGAGTTCGACCGCAAGCGCCCGTTCATCCTGGTCGGCGGGACGATCGGCATCGCCCTCGCGCTGGTCGGCGCCGACAGCCTCCTCATCCCGTGGCTGGAGACGCTCGCGCAGTACGTGCCGCCGCTCGGCGGCGTGATCATCGCGGACTTCCTGCTCTGCTGGCGGCTGCGCGTCCCGAAGATGTCGGACGTGGCGTTCGCGGGCGTTCGGTGGACGGGGATTCTCGCGTACGTCGCCGGCGCCGCGGTCGCGGTGTTGACCGCCGGGCAGGTCGTTCCGGGGGTCGCGGCCCCGCAGGTGATCCCCGGCGTGGCCGGTGCGGCGCTCAACGGACTCGTCGCCGCCGTGCTCGCGTACGTCGCGGCGTACTACCTGCTGGAGTCGACCGGCGTTCTCCCGGGACACGAGATCGACCCCGACGCGGAGCGGCTGTGATCGGTCGCGCGCCACCCGCCCGGCAGGCCGCTACTCGCTTTCGAGTTCCGCGTGTAGCGACGCCCGCCACGCCTGCGGGTTGTACCACCCGCAGCCGACGCACCCCACCGACGCCTCGTACTCCTCGCTCCCCTCGTAGTAGTACTCGACTTCGAGAAACGGCGGGCGCGTTCCGGTCTCCTTGCAGGATTCGCACTTCCGGCTCTTGAGGAGGTTGTGCGACCGGGTCAGGATCTGGAAGTGCTCCCGTACCTCGTCGTCGGTCATCGACGCGTAGTCGAACGCTTCGGACTCGTCCCACCGGATCTCCGGCACCCGGTGGTCGACCTCCAAGGTCGTGCTCGGCGAGGAGCCGTCGAACGCGTCGCGGTGATCGTAGAGGTCCCGGACCCGCCGCTTGAACGACTCGGGCATACCCTGCCTGGTGATCGACTTCCCCGTCGGGAACGGGTACTTCAACTTCCGGTGGAACGTCGTGGCCTCGCAGGTCTCGCAGTGCAGGTAGTCGCCCTGCCCCTGACCGGTGTTCTGGACGAACTCGAAGCCCTCCTTCCGGAGCATCTGGATGTCCTTCGCGGGCTGGGAGCTCGGCAGCTCGCACGCCGAGCAGTGCCACTCGCAGTCGGCGAGGATCTCGAAGGTCGCCGCGCGCTTGGTCCCCTCGTTCGAGGGGTTCCAGTCCCGGGTGGCGTACTCGTGGACGCGCTCCCCGTAGTCGGTGAGCCCGTAGGTCGACCCCTCGACCTCGACGATCCCGCCGTCGGCGAACTCGGAGAGGATCGGGTCGACGTCGCCTCCCCGGAGCTCCCGCAGGTCCGACGCGCTCGCCGGCCCGTCCGCGAGAGTCGAGAGGAGCGCCCGTCGCCGGCCGTCGTTCCGGACCGACAGGATCTCGTCTGCGGTGTCGGCATCCATCCCTGGCATGGCTACGACTCCGCCCCCGAATGATAAAGCCGTAGGGGGTGTCGACTCCCGTCGCGAACCCGCCGGCCACCGCCCACCCGCCGACCAGGAGCAGCACCACCCTCACCACTCCGGTCGAGGCCATCGTCGGGGGATGTCGACGGGGCGAACGCGACCCCCATCCGATCGGACGGGAGCGTATCCGGCGTGTCGCTCGCGCGGCCGCCCCCGATCAGCCGTCTCCACCGTCGCCCGGCCCGGCGGACTGCGGTTCGCCGACCCCTTCCAGCGACCCGTCGACGGTCCGGCGTGGGTACGGGATGGTGATCCCCGCCGCCTCGAACCGGTCGGTCACCCGCTGGACGAACCGGCCGCGGATCTCCAGGAAGTCGGACTGGCCGGGGTCGCTGATCCAGATCCGGCTCTGGAGCCCGAACGAGGCGTCGTTGATCTCGATCAGCCGCACCGACGGCTCCGGATCGTCCAGGACGCCCTCCTGTGCCCTCGCCGCCGCGACGATGATGTCGATGGCCTCGTCGATGTCGTCTTCGAAGCTGATCCGGAAGGTGAACTTCACTCTGAGTGTCCCGTTCCGGTCGTAGTTCTTGATCACGCCGTCGGTGAGCTGTGAGTTCGGAACCGTCAGGTGCTCGTTGTCGAACGTGCGCACCCGGCTCACCCGGAGGCTGATGTCTTCGACGTACCCGGAGTTGCCCTCCCACTCGACCCAGTCGCCAGTCCGGAACGGCTCGTCGGTGTAGATGAACACCCCGGCGACGAAGTTCTTCAGCACGTCCTGCATGGCGAACCCGATCGCGAGCGTGGCGGCGGCGGTGACGGTCGACAGCGCCACCAGGATGTTCCCCAACCCCGCGATGGAAAACGCCAGCGCGAGGCCGAAAAACAGCGCGATCCCGTTGACCAGAAGCACCATGGGCTTCCGGACGTGTTCGTCGACCGCCCGCCGCGCGAGGAGGCGCTCGACGACCGGCACGATCACCAGCTGGCTGACGGCGTAGGCGGCGACGAACACCGCGACGAACACCACGGCCGCGGCGGCGGCGCTCGCGAGTTGCGGCGGGAACCCGACGCTCGCCAGCAGATCCCCGAGAAATCCCGTGATGCCCGTCCCCTCGGTCTGGAGTTGCAGCCCCAGCGTCATCCGGCCCACCACGTCCGTACTGTCGGCTCTCGGCTGTCCGCCTCCCACATACACTACCGGATTCCACGGGCGGGCGGCTTATACTGTTGGGTGCGGTGGCCCCGTCGGATCGCGGGTCGCGGTGGCGGAGCGGTCAATCCCCGGCGGCCCGCGCCTCTTGACGTGCGGCCTCGACGGTCTTGCCCTCGCGCATCACGGCGTCGACGAACAGCTCGCCGGCCTTGTACGACGACCGGACCATCGGCCCCGACGCGCAGTAGAGGAACCCGAGCTCCTCTTCGGCGACCCGGCGCCACGTCTCGAAGGCGTCGGGGTGGACGTAGTCGAAGACGTCGAGGTGGGACCGCGAGGGCTGGAGATACTGCCCCAGCGTGACCACGTCGACGTCGGCCTCCCGGAGGTCCGACAGCGTCCGGTAGACCTCGTGGTCGTACTCGCCGACCCCGAGCATCAGGCTGGTCTTGGTGTAGACGTCGGACTCGTCTGACACCCGTTCCAGCACCGACAGCGACTGCTCGTACCCCGCCCGACGGTCCCGGACCGGCCACTGGAGCCGCTCGACGGTCTCGACGTTGTGGGCGATCACGTCCGGGCCGGCGTCGATGATCTTCCGGACGCGGTCGGGGTCGCCCCCGAAGTCCGGGATCAGAACCTCCACCAGGATCCCCGGGTCGCGCTGCTTGATCTCGCGGATCGTCCGCGCGAAGTGGCCCGCGCCCTGGTCGGGCAGGTCGTCGCGGTCGACCGACGTGAGCACGACGTAATCGAGCCCGATCTCCGCGACCGCCGCCGCGACGTTCGCGGGCTCGTCGGGATCCAGCGGCTCCATCCCCCCGGTCTCGACGTCGCAGAAGTTGCAGCCGCGGGAGCAGCGATCGCCCATGAGCATGAACGTCGCCGTCCCCGGCCCGTTGCGGCCGCTCCAGCATTCCCCCATGTTCGGGCAGTTGGCCTCCTCACACACCGTGTGGAGGTCGCGATCGCGGAGGGTCTGCTTGATGTCGGTGAACTGTCGCCCCGACGGCGGGCGCATCTTCAGCCAGTCGGGCTTTCGCCTGCCGCTCATACCCCGTTGTTTGGGCGGCCGAGCAAAAGCCTGCGGGTTGGAGACCTCCTCTCGGCGCACGCGTAGCGGACAGTCGGCACTCCGCGCTCCCGCGTCGACGTGCCGAGCAACCGCAGCCCGACGCGGGGCTGTCGTCACAGCATACGCCGGGTGGCCGCGGCTTCGTATATAAACCATCGCGACGCTGTCCAGTCGTGTACAGTTGGGAGTGTGCCGACAGAACGCTTATTCGAGCAGTCCTCGAATACGGGATATGGCGAGTACCGCACGCGATGCACCCGACGAGGAGGGCGTCGAATTCATCCACGAGGATGACGGCTCGATCACCGCGAAGGATCTGGAGACCGGCGTCGCCTCGTTCGGCAACACGAAGGCTGAGGCTCTCCGGATGCTCGCCGAGGCGATCGAACTTCACGAGGGCGGCGGTGAACCCCTGACCGAAGACGACCTCGAAGAGTGGGGGCTCGAAGACACCGACCCTGGTGACAAGGAACTCCCCGAATTTATGGAGTGAATGGTCCGGACGAACTTCTCCGGACACGAGATCGCGTCCGTACTCCACGACTTCGGATACGAGCGCGTCGCCCGGGAGGGCAGCCACCTGAAGATGCGCTACGAATCGCCCGACACAGACGAGGTTCGCGTCGTCTCCGTTCCGATGAAGTCCGAAGACAGCATCCCGACCGGTACCCTCCAGTCGATCGCCGACCAGTGCGGCGCGGAGGACTTCCACGCGTGGTGTCGCTGGATCGACGAGCATAGCTGACTGATTCGTAGGCCGTCCCGGTCGGATCGGTCTGTCCGGACGTTCCAGACGGTGAGTGTCTCGTCGCCACGCCCACCGGAGTCCCGACCCCGAGCGATGGAGAAACGTCTTTCCCCCCGGAGTCCCCGGTGGCTCGTATGACTCGCTTCCCGTCGCCGCGCCGTCCCGCCCGCTCGCCCGCGGCGTCGACACCGCCCTCGGCACGCCTGACGGGTTCGCTCTCCCGACCGCCGTCCCGGAGGTGCGTCGCGTGAAGGTCGCGGAGGTCCTCCCGGAGTTCGCCGACGCGTTCGGGTTCGAGGAGTTCAACCGGATGCAGCGGGAGGCTGCGCCCGCCATCCTGGAGTCCGACGACAACGTCGTCGCCGCCGCCCCGACCGCGAGCGGGAAGACCGCGCTCGCGGAACTCGCCATCTGTCGGACCCTGCAGCGGGGCGGGACGGCGCTGTTCGTGGCGCCGATGCGGGCGCTCACCAACGAGAAGGAAGCCGAGTGGGAGCGCTTCGAGGACCTCGGCTACTCGGTGTACGTCGTGACCGGCGAGCGGGATCTGAACCCCCGGCGCGCGGAGCGCGCGGACATCCTGGTGATGACCCCCGAGAAGACCGACTCCGCCACGCGGAAACACGACTCCGCGCGGTACACGTTCATCACCGACATCGACTGCTGTGTCATCGACGAGGTCCACCTGTTGGACTCCGACGCCCGCGGCGGCGTCCTCGAGGTCACGGTCTCGCGGCTCCGCCGGCTGTGCGACCCCCGGGTCGTGGCGCTGTCGGCGACGATGCCCAACATCGACGACGTGGCGGCGTGGCTCGACGCCCCGCCGGAGACCACCTTCGAGTTCGGGGAGGCGTACCGCCCGGTGAAGCTTCACTCCGGCGTGAAGACCTACGCCCACGGCGACAACTCCTTCGCCGACAAGTACCGCCGGCTCTACCGCGCGTTGGACCTCGCGGAGGAGCACCTCCGGGACGGCGGCCAGGCACTGGTGTTCGTCTCCTCCCGGCAGGACGCGGTCCGCGCCGCCGGCAAGGCCAGAGACGAGATCGCCGAGCGCGACGTCCCGATGGGGGCTCGCGGCGACTACGACTTCCACACCGAGGCCGAGAACCTGGAGAACGACGCGCTCGCGAAGGGGGCTCCCGACGGGGTGGCGTTCCACCACGCCGGCCTCTCGAAGGCCGACCGCGACCGGATCGAGGCGTGGTTCAAGGACGGCCGGATCCAACTGCTGTTCTCCACGTCGACGCTCGCGTGGGGAGTGAACCTCCCCGCGCGGTGTGTCGTGATCCGCGACACCAAGTACCACGACCCGCTGGAGGGAGAGGTGGACATGTCGCCGCTCGACATCCTCCAGATGCTCGGGCGCGCGGGTCGGCCGGGATACGACGACGTCGGCTACGGGTGGGTGGTGTGCGACCGCTCGGAGGCCGACAAGTACCGGCGGCTCCTCCGGGAGGGCAAGGAGATCGAGTCGCGGCTGGCGGAGGACCTGGACTCACACCTCAACGCCGAGATCGCGATGGGGACCATCCGCGGCCTCGACGACGTGATGGCGTGGCTCGAAACCACGTTCTACTACCAACGCGCGCGGTCGAAGCCCGACGCATACGCCTTCGACACGCTCCGCGACCGGGTGCGGGAGACGCTGGAAACGCTGGTCGACCGCGGGTTCGTGGAGATGGGAGAGGACCTCTCGGTCGGCGGGACGACGCTGGGGCGGCTGGCCTCGAAGTACTACCTCCGCCTGGAGACCGCGGCGCGGTTCCACGACCTCGCCGGACGGGAGACCATCTCCGCCGACGACATCCTGGAGGGGGTCGCGGGCGCGGCGGAGTTCCACTCCGCGTCGGCGCGGAACTCCGAGGCCGACGCGGTCGACGACGTGCTGTCGGGGATCTCGACCGAGCTGGAGGGCGGCCCTCGGAAGGTGCTCGCGATCCTCCACGCCGCGATGGACGACGCCACCCCGGCGGACCTCCGGTCGGACGCCTGGATCATCCGGCAGAACGCTCTCCGGCTGGTCTCGGCGCTCCGCGAGTTCCTCGCGGCCTTCGCCGGCCCGCGGGCCGCCAACCTCGCCCGCCGGGTCGAGGCCCGGATCGAACACGGCGTCCCCCGCGACGCGGTCGGGCTGACCGCGGTCGACGGGATCGGGCCCGCCCGCGCCCGCACCCTCGCCACCGGCGGGCTCCACGGCCCCGCGGCGGTCGTCGAAGCGGGCGCCGCGGAGCTGCGGCGCGCCGGCCTCTCGGAGGGCGTCGCCGACCGGATCGTGGCGAACGCCCGGGAGTTCCCCGCGATCGACGTGTCGTGGGGCGACTTTCCCGACGCCGTCGCCGCCGGCGACAGCCGAATGTGCGAGGTCGCGGTGCGGAACGCCGGCGGCGGCGCGAGCGTCGGGATCCGCGTGACGGTCAACGGCGTCGAGATGACCGCCACCGAGACGTACCTCGCCGAGTCGGAGACGCTTCCGGTCGGGGTGTTCGGCGCCGACGCCGACGAACTCGAGTTCGTCGTCGAGGTGACCGTCCCCGACCAGCCGCTGCATCCGGTCCGGGCGACCCGGACGGTCGCGATCGAGAGGTGACCGCTCACCCGACGGGACCGCCACCGATCACACCAGACCCCTTGCACGAGGGTCTATACCGGATGCCGGGGCCAGGCTCCCCGTATGTCCGATTCCGACACCGGGACGATCCGCGTCTTCGCCGGCGACTGCACGACCACCTTCGAGGGCGAGCGTACCCGCACCCACCGCGGCCGCGTCGTCGTCGTGGTCAAGCCCGACCGCACGACGCTCGTCCACGACGCCGACGGCTACCAGCCCGTGGCGTGGCTGACCCGCCCCGACTCCCTGACGGTCGAGGCCGGCGCTGCGTCGGGGACGCAACGAGCAGACGGCGACGGCGAGGGACAGAGTCCCTCGGGCAACCGGGCTTCGCCCGGTGACAGCGAGGCGCAAAGCGCCTCGGGCCGTTCGAGCGGGCTGCGAGGCGGCCAAGCCGCCTCGAACGGGACGGCGGAGCCGTCCCCCGGCCCGCGAGAAGAAGCCGCCGACGGCGACGCGGGGTTCGGGCTGGTCGCCCGCGCGGGCGACCAGGTCCTCAGGGTGATCTCACACCGGAGCTCCGGGCGGGCGACGTACCCGGTCTCGGAGGCGGGCGTCCCCGTCGGGTCCGATCCCGAGACCGGCGAGCCGCTGG